>Ga0247841_10000648_pt1 | contig 87995 bp, 76 predicted proteins | sample LaCruzMarch2015__2_FD_192410 | JGI IMG/M metagenome (GOLD analysis project Ga0247841, IMG submission 192410) | Freshwater microbial communities from meromictic Lake La Cruz, Castile-La Mancha, Spain - LaCruzMarch2015_18m | ecosystem: Environmental > Aquatic > Freshwater > Lake | place: Spain... | reverse complement strand
GATCAACAGTCATGCTACCCCCATAATTCAGTTGAATGGTTATGATTATTATGTATTTATCTTTGGCATCTTTGGATTTCCTTGATCACTCTTCGTCTCTTTTGGAGACTTTGCTAACTTTGAGCTCGCTTTTGGCTTTGCTCTAAGCTTTGAAGCGCAAGCAATTCAAGGAAATCCGCGTGCCGGGAAAATTACAATATTTTTGCAATCTTTCCGGCACGCAGAGCACCAAGTTTTAAAAGAGCTAATTTTTCAATAAAAAATCCCCGCTTTTCGCCGGGATGCTTTTCTTATTTTTTGTATTCTGATCCCAGCGAAAAATTTATCGTCCAATGACGATAATAAAAGACAAGGTAAATATGTTGCGTGTCTTTTTTGCTGAGGTTTTCATAACATAGAGAGGATAGCAAAATATGGAAAATCTGTCAATAGCCTGCCCTGTGGAATAAATCGCTGAGGCGATTTGCGCCAAAGGCGCATTCCACAGGGTGAATTTGACTTTTGCCAGAATAAGTGTATAATAGGCCTATTGTAAGTTTTCTCAGTAAGTTTGGCCTTATAACGAAAGTGTAAGGGTAGTCTGAAGCATGCCTTCAGAAGATAGGACAAAATGAGAAGGTCACCTTGCAATAGTAATTAGTTATAAGGCAAACAAATGGCACAAAAGTTATATGTAGGAGGACTTTCCTACTCAACTTCTGAAGATTCTTTGCGAGAACACTTTTCCCAAGCGGGAACAGTTCAGTCAGCTACCATTATCACCGACAAAATGTCAGGCCGATCAAAAGGCTTTGGATTTGTCGAAATGGGATCTGAAGACGAAGCTCAAAAGGCTATCGAAATGTTCAACGGCAAGGATTTTGAAGGAAGAAATCTGACTGTCAATGAAGCTCGTCCAATGGAAGACCGACCAAAAAGAACTGGCGGATTCGGCGGACCGAGAGGCGGAGACAGAGGCGGATTTGGAAGACGAGATCGATTCTAATTCTTTTTAGATAGATTTTTATTCAAAAGCAGTCCTGATTAGTCAGGGCTGCTTTTTTGGGTTGATTAAATGGAGATTTTCCTGTAGAATTTATTTGTTATTAATTAGCAAAAAATCGTCCCATGAAGAAATATTTATTGCTGGCAGTTGTTATTATACTCGGTTTGTTTTTTTTGGTGTATCTGAAAAATTCCCAAACTGCCGATATAACCGGAAAGGAAGGCATAATATTATTTTATGGAAAAGAATGCCCGCATTGCCAGATAGTGGAAGAATATCTTGCCAAGAATAATATATCCAAAAAGGTTAAATTTACCCAAGCGGAAATTTTTCATAATTCCAACAATCAGAAAATATTTGTGGAAAAAAACAAGGTTTGCGGAGTGACCAATGAAAAAGAAATGGGTGTGCCGATGCTCTGGGCTTACGGGAAATGTTTTTCGGGTCAAGATCAAGTCATTGAATTTTTCAAAAGCAAGGCAGAATAATTAGTAATTCCAGAAATTGTGAAAAAACCATTTATTTTAATATCTTCAACGGCTATTCTTTTTTTTGCTCTGCCAGCCAGCGCTGTTTGTCCGATTTGTACGATTGCAGTGGGAGCCGGCGTTGGAATAGCGGAAGAATTTGGGATTGATGATGTAGTAATCGGTCTTTGGATCGGGGGACTTACTATATCTTTAATATTTTGGACTTTGGATTGGCTGAAAAAAAAGAAAATTATCTCCGTTTGGGCTGGACCGCTGACAATATTCTTTTATTTTGTAGCTGTTATTGTTCCTTTGTTTTTCATGAAGTCCAATGGTTATCCGATAATCGGCAAGGAGCTGAACAAATTCTGGGGAATTGATAAGATTCTTCTGGGGATTTTAATCGGAAGCATATTATTTTTTTCGGGAGCAAGACTGTATGAATATTTGAAAAAAAGAAACAATGGACGAGCCTATTTTCCTTTTCAAAAAGTAGCTATGCCCATTGTTCCGCTTATCATAGCCAGTATCATTTTTTATTACTTAACTAAATAATTATATGGAAACGAACGAAAATATCATCAAAAACGTCAATGATCTCATTGAAAAAGTGGACCACATGAAGAAGCAGGATAAGATGGATCTTTCATCTGATCAGGATCTTTCTATCGCTATTATGAATCTCGTCAGCATCGAAGAACATTTCTTTTTTACGGGAGCCAAACTTGGAAAACCAGAATATTATGATTTGCTCCAGGAAGTGAGAAAAATGCGGGGAGATCTTTTGCGGTTGATCGTAAAAGAACCAGAGGGAGAGCAGTGGTGTATTTCCAAGCACTTGTTGGCGGCCTCCATGAGGCTCATGGAAGTAGGAACAAAACAGCAGGGAATGGGGCGGAAAATTGAAGCACAAGAACTTTTTCAAAAAGCCTACGATCTTTACTCTCTTTTCTGGGCGGTCAACATGAAGATAATTAAAACCGATGATATTAAGAAAATCGGCGAAGATGCTCTCAATAAGCATGATAAGGAGAATACGATTGCCAAAATTACGGAAAAAAAAGAGGAAAACAGCAATGAATCATCTGGAGGATTTATGGGGAAAATGAGGCTTTTGGTCAAAAAGGCGATTGATTGCTGCATCGAATAAATGAAAGATATTTTAGTTGCCGGTGTATAATTACTGAATATGGCGGATATTAATACCAATTAGATTATTTCATAGGGGGAAGGGTCGAGCCCCTTTTTGTTTTTTTATAACCAATAATTAAACTAAACCAGATGTCTATAAAAAAGACAGGGACATTGGCTGGAATAGCTTTGGCGGTTGCGTTTTTGTCAGGGTGCGAACAGAATAAAACTCCAATAAGCCCGGCTCAAAATAATCCAGCCGCAAGCCAAGAATCCAGCCAGAATAGCAAGGAGTTAGGTTCGGAGGTCACTTCGAAAAGTCTTCCGGCGCCGACCGGGAAAGTGGATGATACTGTCAATGCAATCATCGATGGAGCTAATAAGGAAAGCACCCAAGTAACAAGCGATGATAATGATGCCAAATCGGCTACTGCCAGCGATAGCGAAGCAGTAGACGAAACAGGCGCAGGATTATGAAAATAAATTTTGTTAGAAAAAGATATGGCCTGTTACTTTTAGTCATAGCGAGTCTTTTTGTTTCTGTTCCAGCTTTAGCTCAAGGCTTAGGCAATAGCAATGGAAACGGAGGAAACGACAATTCTCCCGGGGGAAGAGGTTTTGAAAACAGAGGGAATCGCGAAGGGCAAAATGGACCCGGCGCTAATGGACAAGGTTCTGGGCAAAACTTCTGCCAGAAAATTTCCGACATGGCCAGCCAGGAAGAAAAAAGGCTTCTAGAAAGAAAAAATCCTCCTAAAGATCGTTTTGCCAATTGGCAGGAAAAAATCGGCCAGCGGGATGCTGACTTGGCTGGGCTACGTTCCAAATGGGATGAAAATCGTGCTGCCCAGTTTGCCAAGCTGGAAGAAAAAGCTACAACTGATGTTCAAAAGCAGGCGGTGGCTGAATTTGAAACTGCAGTTAAAGCGGCCATTTCTGCCAGGCGTACAGCGGTGGATGCGGCAATTGCCACATTCAGAGAAGGGGTAAAAAATTTAATCAGCCAAAAATCAGAAGACGTTGGCACCGGATTTACCGCTTTTTCTGATGCTGTGAAAGCGGCTTATGACAAAGCCATATCGGATTGCAAAGGCACCAGCCCAGACGCAGCTTCTATTCGGACAACCTTAAAATCAAGCATCCAGGCGGCTAGGACAAAATTTCAATCAGATAGACAAAATGCTCCTAAGGTAGGAAGTGGCATCCAAAACTTGATTGATGCCAGACGCGCATCAGTTCAAAAAGCTATGGATAATTTCAAGGCTTCGATGGAAACTGCCCGAACTAATCTCAAAAAGGCTTTTCCAGAGGGTTAATTTTGATTGAGAGGTAAAAACAAAATCCAGCTGGTTGCTGGATTTTGTTTTGGTTAAGTTGTATCATGAATGTGATAATTATTAACAAAAAATTATGAAAAATAAACTTAATCTTGCCGTTATTTTCGGCGGACAATCTGGGGAGCATGAGATATCATTGAAGTCATCAAGTCAGGTGATAAATGCGCTTAACAAAGAAAAATATAATATTATTCCGATTGCAATCACCAAAGGTGGAAACTGGCTTATCGGCGAAAAAGGAAAACAGTATATGGAAGAAAATTTACCGCTAGCACAACAGGAAGGCGGAGTAACTCTCGAACAATCACAGAGACTTGTCGGTAAAACCGAAAAAAGTTTAACTAATTTTGTTGAAGGTGATTTGGGTGAATATAAAATTGATCTGGTTTTGCCAATTGTACATGGGCCTTATGTTGAAGACGGAAAATTGCAGGGAATGCTGGATATGCTCGGGCTTCCATATGTATTTTCAGGAACTCTAGCCAGCGCGCTCGCGATGAATAAATATAAAACTAAGCTGATTGCCAAAAAAGCAGGACTGGTTATCGCCAAAGATATGGTTGTTGGAAAAAAATATAAGATAGAAAAAATAGTGAAAAAACTAAATCTACCAGCAGTAGTGAAGCCAGTCGAACTCGGTTCTTCTGTAGGGATAAGCATTGCGAAAACCGAAGAAGAATTGAAAAATTCAATTGATAAAGCTTTGGAACTAGGAGATGAAGTGCTTCTTGAACAATTTATCAAGGGTCGGGAACTGACGGTGGCAGTCATGGGCAATAAATCTCCGAAAGCACTTCCGGTAACAGAAATAATTCCAAAAATATCAGGATTCTATGATTATAAAGCTAAATATCAGGATGGAGGTAGCGAACATGTTTGTCCGGCACAAATTTCTGATGATATTTATAAAAAAGTTCAGAGATATGCTGTCAAAGTTTTCAAGGCTATTGGTTGCCGGGATCTAGCCCGCGCTGATTTTATTTTTTCGGAAAATGATGGTAAACTGTATTTTCTGGAAATAAATACCATCCCCGGCATGACAGCCACAAGCCTGGCTCCGGAATCAGCTAAGGCGGCGGGAATGGAATTTTCAGATTTTTTGGACAAACTGATTAGTGGAGCGATAAAGAGAAAATAATCCATGTTTGAACGCACAAAAAACCTTAGGTTATCAATAATAAAACAAATGGAACTCCGGGCGGCCAAATTCCCGGATGTTATTTCTTTGGCGCAGGGCGTACCCAGCTTTGACACCCCATCATGCATAAAAAGGCGAGTCGAGCGGGCACTTGCTGACGGCGTGGTGGCCAGATATTCGCTTTCTCCGGGACTGCCGGAACTGCGAGAACTGATTGAAATAAATCTCGCCAAAGAGAATATGTTTTATGATTGGGAGAAAGAAATTATCATTACAGCCGGATCAATCGAAGGGATAACAGCGACAATCTTAGCGATAACGATTCCTGGAGACGAAATTATTATTCCTGAACCGACCTATACTTCATACCGCGAAGTGATAACTCTGGCTGGATGCACGCCAGTTTTTGTTCCGCTCAAGGAAGAAAACGGCTGGTTACTGGATACAGACAAAATTGAAGCGGCCATAACGCCAAAAACCAAAGCCATTTTTTATTGCAATCCAAATAATCCGACCGGAATCGTTTATTCCAAAGAACAATTGGTGAAACTTGGGGAAATGTCCAAAAAACATGATTTATTTCTAATTTCTGATGAAGTTTATAAAGACTTCGTGTTTTCTAAGGAAAAATTATTCAGCCTGGCGGAAATTCCGGAACTTCGAAAAAAAGTGATCAGGCTTTTCAGCTTTTCCAAAACCTATGCTATGACTGGCTGGCGAGTCGGCTATCTTCACAGTGATGAAGAAGTTGTCAGAGAAATTTTGAAAGTCCATGACTCACTTGTTACTTGCGCACCGGTTGTTTCCCAATATGCGGCTATGGGGGCGCTTGAAATGGGTGAACGGGATGTGAAAGAATTCAGAAAAAAATATATTAAAAGACGCGAGATTATTTGCAAGCGCCTTGATAAACTTTCCAAATATTTCAGTTATGTGAAGCCGAACAGCACCTACTATGTTTTTCTAAAATTAAAGCAAGAGTATTTGCCGGAAGATTTCAAGAGAAATTATAAAAATAGCGAAAGCATATCATGGCAATTTGTCATATGGCTCCTGGAAAAAGCCCAGGTGGCAGTTGTGCCGGGAATAGCTTTTGGACCGAGCGGAGAGGGTCATATCCGGTTGAGTTTTGGAAAAAGAAAAAAGGAAATTAACGAAGCGTTTGACCGAATCGAAAATTTATTGAAATAAATTTTCTAAATTAAAAATGCAAAAGTCAAAAATCAAAATGACAAATAAAAATTAAAAAATTATTTGTTCATTTTGTATTTTACATTGTCATTTTCCACTTTGATATTTAATTTTTTATTTGATGTTTCATGAAAGCTATATTTAAAACTATATTGCAATATTATCTCAAATACATCACTAAGTTGGTGCTTTTTGTCCATCACCCGGTCATTATCGCTATCTCCGGATCAACCAATAAGACATTTGTGAAAGACGAGATAAAAAGAGTTTTGGAAAAGAGGTGCCTTGGCGTCAGGGCTAATCCAAAAAATTTTAACACTGAAATTGGGCTTCCGCTGGCAGTACTGAATCTTCCCAGCGGATATAACTCATATAAAGGCTGGCTTCCGGTTATAAGGCAATCATTAGGTTGCATTTTCCAAAAAAACTTTCCTGCATATCTGGTTTTAGAATTAGGCGTTTCTCAAAAGGGCGATATGAAATATCTACTGTCCATCGTAAATCCAAAAATATCAATAATAACAGATATAACCCAGCGGTATCTTGAAAGTTTTTCCGGAATGGACGATTTAGTCGATGAGTATGGATTGCTGGTTAGAAAAACTGACAAAAAAGGAATGGTTATTTTAAATTTTGACAATGCCAGAGTTAAGAACTTGACTCAGGAATCATCAGCAAAAGTAGAGTTTTTTGGAGAGAAAGACGGGGCTGATTGGCAAGTAAAAAACATAAAAAGAGGATCAAGAGGCGAAATATTTAGCGTATATCATAGTAATAGGACAAATGACTTGGAGATAGGCCGGTTTGGACTTCATAATATCTATGCCAGTATCGTCGGAATAATCATTGATGAAAATAAGAAAATAGTTTAAGATATAAATAAGTAATGTTTGATATCAATAAAGTGAAAGAAAAAATAAGGGAGGAAATAAAAAGCGTCAGGAAGGAAGTGAAAGACAAGACTATTGGCTACATCGTGACAGCTCTTGGACTTGTAGCTGGTCTGGCCTGGAATGACGCAATCAGATCTCTCATTGATTTTTATTATCCTCTTAGTGACAAAGGCGTCTGGGCGAAAATGATCTATGCCGCCGTTTTAACTATGTTTGTTGCTTTGTTCAGCATATATTTAGTCAGAATTGCTAAGAAAGAAAGCCGGAAAAAAGAAAAATAACAACGAGTTTAAATAGTTATATTTTAATGCTAAGATTATCCCATGGATAATCTTTTATATTTTTACCAGCACCTTCCGTTATATCTAAATCCGACGCTGAAAATCGGTCTCTTTTCGGTTTCCTATTACAGCCTAATGTATATCTTAGCCTTTGCTGTGGTTTATTTTCTGTTAATTCATAGAATAAGAAAAAAAGAAACGGAGATTTTTTCCAAAAGCAGCCTAGTGGATTTTTTGTTGTATTGTTTTATTGGTCTACTGATCGGGGCGAGATTGGGAGAAGTCATATTCTACAACTTTTCCTACTACTGGCAAAATCCGCTGGCCGTCATTTCTCCATTTGATCCGGCGACGCATGAGTTTATAGGCATTTATGGAATGAGCTATCATGGCGGGCTGATTGGAATAATAATAGTGAGCTATTTTTTTATAAGAAAATACAAAATAGATTTTTGGCAACTTTCTGATTTTATTATTCCAGCCATTCCAGCTGGTTATTTTTTTGGAAGGATTGGCAATTTTATCAATAATGAGCTTTATGGACGGGTTACTGCAAAGCCATGGGGGATGTATTTCAAAGACTATCCATTTGAACTGCGACATCCCTCCCAGCTGTATGAAGCTTTTTTTGAAGGGATCGTTTTATTTTTGTTTCTTTGGGCATTGCGCAATAAAAAGCAGTTTCAGGGAAATTTTCTGGCCTTATACTTAATCGGCTATGGATTTTTCCGCTTTATCTGCGAGTTTTTCCGCGAGCCGGATGTCACATCGGGATTTCTGTTTAGGTATATTACTTTGGGACAATGGTTCAGTATTATCATGGTTATTGCTGGAGCTATCATTATTGCTTTAAGGAGAAAAAATTGATATAATTATCTTAATGTTGGACGAAAAAATAAAACGGAAAATATTATTAGATAGCGTTTTTTCGGGAATTGCCAAAGTCAAGGCAGAGTCGGATTTGTCGCAAGTCGAATTCATTAAAAAACACAAAAGCTCTTCGTGGCTTTTTTCTGATTCTGGAAGAATAGACAGCTTTTATACTTCAGACTCAGGGTTATATATTCTTCCTGAAAATCTGACAAGATTGAGGCGGGGAGAAAGAATTTTTAGGATTAGCAAAAAATTTGATTGCATTTTACCAAGAGATATTCAGGAAAAACTTCAAGATTTGCCAAAGCGAAAACTGAGCATAGCCGAAGAGATAAAAGAAAGATACGCTATTTTGGAAGATTATTGGTCGCAGCTTTTTGATGGTTCGGTGAGAGGATTTGGACTTTCAAGAACTTGGAATATTTCAATAGTTGTTTCGATGATATTTGGAATGTTTCTGATGACTATGCTTTATCGGTATCTTGGACAGGACGCATCAGCCAAAACTAAAGAGTCTCTTTCGAAGAAACAAGTGATTGAGGAGGTTCTTGGGGAAGCTGATGCCAAAGAAGCGGATGAAGTTACTCAAAAGCTTTTGGCTGAATATCAAGAACTTCTCAAAAAAGGGAATGAAAAAGAGATTCTTGCGGAAAAAATTCGTGAAATGACCAAGGGATATCCGATCGAGAAAATGGCCGGCGAAATTGCTTCAAAAGACAAGGTGATTGCCGCATTTCTAGTCGGGATCGCTATGAAAGAAAGTACCTGGGGAAAGCACGTTCCTGTTCTAGATGGGGAAGATTGCTATAATTATTGGGGATATCGTGGAAAAAGGGCGAGAATGGGAACCGGTGGACACACATGCTTTGACAGCCGAAAAGACGCGGTTGATACTGTTTCCAAAAGGCTGGAATTCCTGGTTAATAATGAAAAAATAACCACTCCCGACAAAATGGTAACAGTTTGGAAATGCGGTTATGACTGTTCTTGGGATGATAAGAAAAATGTTCAAAAGTGGATTAGCGATGTAGATAAGTATTTCGACAAGTTTAACGAAAAAGCCGAAGAGTAGATTGATTTTTAATTTATTGTTCGGTAGAGAGGATGAGTGTGGCTTCGACATAGTGTTGGGGCTGTTTTTTTACCCCGTTGAATAAATCGCTCAAGCGATTTATTCAACGGGGTAAAATTGACAAAAAGACGGCTGTTTGCTAAAATCGGAAGGTGTCGAATTTTTTAATAGGTGAGAAATTTCCTGTTAGAGGCTTGTATAAGCCATATCCGTCCAACTGACGGGGCAGGGAAAAATCTAAAATAAGGGGCAGTTTAAGCCCTTTTGGCGTTTCTGGAAACAAGAATGAGGATTAGTGCGGTAAGGGGACCAAAAGGACAGAAAACATACCTAATGGATGATTTATTCCTAGAGATAAGGAAACAACTAGCACGTTTCCTGGATCTGAAAACCTTGAGGATCAGATTAAGGGGGTTATCGAAGTCGAAAAAAAGAAACCCGTACACCATTGCTTGCTTGTCAAAAATGAAGACGAGTGAAGAAATGATTGCATCTTTATTTAAGAGATCAATTTCAAAAAGCTTAGGTGTTAGGGTAAATATCATAGCTACAATCATTCTCGTACTGTGTATGAGGCTGTTTTTTTATAACATTTTTGAGGATAAAGTTTATGCCCAGACCCTGAATTTGAATGAAAGTATAGATTTAGAAGTAATCGACCCGATGAATAGAATTGATAAGGGCATTATTAATTCGGAAAAAACTGATTTGGAGGGTGCAAAACTTTGCGATAATGATTCTGAAAAGGTATACTTGGATAAGAAGGAGAAAGATCAAGAAAAAAGAGAAAATAAACTTCAGGAAATGCTTGGCGGATATCCAATGAAAAAAATGATACCTTTTATAGTTGAGCGGAATGAAAAAACAGCAGCCTTTCTTGTGGCTATTGCAAAAAAAGAAAGCGGCTGGGGGGAGCATGCGCCTTCAAAGGGCGGGCGCGACTGCTATAACTATTGGGGATATAAGGGGAATTACAATCTGGCTATGGGCTATTCCTGCTTTGACAGTCCCGAACACGCCATAAAAGTAGTCGGGGACAAAATTGATCAGCTGATTGCCAAAAAAATAGATACGCCAGCCAGAATGGTAGTTTGGAAATGCGGTTCATCCTGCGCCGGACATGATCCTGAAGGCGTCCGAAGCTGGATTGGAACAGTGGAAACTTATTTACGTAAATTGATATAAGTTATTGTAGAGACGCGATTTATCGCGTCTTGAATATTATGTTTAGGCAAAATTTCTATTTGTAGGGATTTATTTGAAGAAAAGAAGTTGACACTTTCACAGATATATGATACAAATAAAAGTTCGTTGTCGGGCGCTTTAATCGTATATTTAGCCCGCAATGAAGCCCGATAAGAGCCGGGTTGTATGCTCCAGGTATAGGTCGATGACCGTACCGCCAGTTCATTAAAGGCCGATGGCCAATCGAAAGGAGATTCAATATGAAACCGTATGGCAGTATGACATTTTATGGAAAAGAGGGAAGGGTGCAAATTCAGGTAGACGGGCAAAGATCCATTAGATTTGTTGGTGCGAGTGTTTGGTGCAATGTGGATCCATCTTACTTAACAACAAATTGTATTAATGTTGAGTCTCCACAAGATCACAAGGAAGGTGTTGTGGCGGTGGTTATTGTGACTCAAGAAAAAAATGTCGCTGATCGCCCCTTTCTTCTAAATGTCAGTTCGGAGGATGGCAAAACTGTAATTGACAAGGATTTTGAGTGGATGCCTCCAGTTGGAATGAAGGTGCGCCTGACAAGTGAAGCATTGGAAATCGTGATTGATGGAGAAACGTTCAGCACCTTCCAATATGCTAATGCGCATGGGGGGCGAAGGGTTGATGGCAACACTCTTTGCCGTTATATGGCCAATCCATGCAAGGAAACGGCTGACGCAGTGAGAGCTGCGGCTGGTGAACTCGAGCAGAAAAAGACGCTGGAAGAGGAGCTCAAGCAAGTAAAAGTCGAGCTGGAAGCGGCACTTGCCAGAGGGAAGGAATTGGAGGAAACAGTAGCGAGACATGAAGCTGCAATAAGGATCTGGTATGATCCGGCTCGCCGTACCGTCGAATTCCAACAGGAATTCATTCGGCAGATTGTCGATCAGATGGAAGCTCTTAGGGAGCTGGTCTGCCGAAAGTGGTGGCAGAGGAAGATTTCTGAGATTGGCAGGTGCTTATCTTTGATGGAATCTGCGAAGATAGGGTGGCGGAAGGCTCTTGAGGAAAGGGATGCGAAATAAGTGGCGTTGAATTAGCATCAGAAGAATGTATCGGGCATGGATAAATCTGTGCCCGTTTTTTTATGGCAAGGTTTTGTTATTTATTGTAGAATAATGACAGACATATAAAGATACAAACAAAATCAGCATGAATTGGCTCGCTATTACAATCTTTGCATATTTTCTTCTGGCGATGGAAGTCGTTTTGGACAAATTTTTGCTTTCTTCGAAGCGCGTTTCCCATCCAGCGATCTATACTTTCTATTCCGCGACTACGGGATTATTTGCCCTAGTTTTTATTCCTTTTGGCTTCCATCTGATAAGTTATGCTGATGTTTTTTTCCGCCTTGTTGGCGGTATTATTTTTATCTATGGGATGTTGGCGCTGTTTTCTGCCCTCAATAAAAGCGAAGCCAGCCGGGTGGCGCCGGTAGTCGGGGCGGTCGTTCCTATGACAGTTTTCTTCCTGTCGCTCATTTTTTTGGGAGATCGTTTCACAGGCAGAGAAATTTTTGGCATACTGCTTCTCATTTTTGGCGGACTATTGATTTCTCTTGATTTTTCCAGCGAACGGGACTCGAGATTTTTCAGTGGCTTGAAATGGTCAGTTTCGGCTGGAATACTCTTGGCTATTTCTGCCACAATTTTCAAAGGATTTTATAATCACGATAATTTCATAAACGTCTATATCTGGACGCGCATTGGGGCATTTACTGGAATTTTATTTTTTTTCCTGGTTCCCGAATGGAGAAAAATTATCTGGAATTCACTTTTGAAATTCAAAAATCCGGAGAAAGAGCATCAGACTACGGGAGCGCTTTACATAATCTCAAGAGCCATGGGAGGATTGGGATCAATTCTAAAAGAAAAGGCGACATCTTTTATCGCTGCTAGCGTTACATTGGTAAATGCCTTGGTTTCTGTCGAATATGTTTTTGTTTTTCTTATGGGCATTGGTTTTTCTCTTTGGTTCCCGACAGTTTTCAAAGAAAAAAAAGACATTGGAACGGCCGTTCAAAAAATAGTTTCTATATTAATTATAACTATAGGAATAGTACTGGTGTTTCGGCATAAATAATCTTTCGTCATCCTGAGGACGGCTGCAAAGCCGGACGAAGCCTGCCTGCCGGCAGGCAGGGATCTACGAGATATTATTTCAAGTTATTTTATATAAATAAAACTGCTAGCAACTCATAATAGATCCTTCGCTTCGACTTGGGTCAAAGCTCAGGATGACGATACGCCTGTATGCTTAAAAAAATTCTAAAAGTAATCGGAAAAATAATTTTAGTGCTTCTGGCTTTTGCTATCGTGCTTTTGATTTATTTCAACTTTCCGGTGTTTAGCGAAAACAAAGAAGCAAAACTGGGAGTGACTTTTTCCAAGAGATATGCTGAGGATATCGGACTAAACTGGAAAGAGGCTTACTTGGCTATGCTTGATGATCTCAAGATCCGAAAAATAAGAATTCCGGTCTATTGGGATCTGGCTGAACCGGAAGAAGGAAAATATGATTTTTCTGATGTCGACTGGCAGCTGGAGGAAGCCGGAAAGAGAAATGCTGAAATCATTTTAGCAATTGGCCAGAAGGTGCCTCGCTGGCCGGAATGTGCTATTCCCGCCTGGGCAAACGCGGGTGATCAGAAAAGAAAAGTTGCCCTTATAAAATTTATCGATACGACAATTAAAAGATATAAAGATGAACCGGCTATAAAATACTGGCAGGTTGAAAATGAACCTTTTTTGCCATTTGGAATTTGTCCAAAGCTGGATGTTAACCTATTGGACAGTGAATTGAATCTTGTGAGAGCTGAGAACACAGGAAAACCGATAATAGTGACCGATAGCGGAGAATTGAGCCTTTGGATCCGGGCGGCATCTCGCGCTGATGTGTTTGGGACTACCATGTATCGTACGATTTATAAACAAGGCTTGGGATATTTTGACTATCCGATCGGTCCCAGATTTTTTCAATTTAAAGCGTTGCTAAACAAGCTATTCGCTCATCAGGAAAATAATGTTGTCATTGAACTTCAGGCTGAACCGTGGATTTCCGGATATACAACCAATGAACCACTTGCGGAACAGTTCAAATCTATGAATCCGGGTAAGCTTAGAAATAATGTTTCTTTTGCAAAAAAAGTAGGGTTTCCTGAAATTTACCTTTGGGGTGTGGAGTGGTGGTACTGGCTAAAAGTTAATCAGGGGCATCCAGAGCTATGGGAGACAGCGAGAAGTTTGTTTAATAGCAATAATTAAAAACAAGTTATTAATTTTCAAACCATGCAACCCGTCATTCTGAACTTCGACCCAAGTCGAAGTGAAGAATCTGCAATGAAATGTTGTTAGTTTTATTTATATAACATAAATTGAAATAATTTTTTACAGATCCTTCGTCCGGCTGGTTGCCGGACTCAGGATGACGATTATAATATGAAGCGCTATATCGGACTTCATTATATCAATCATCCCAGCCGGCTATTTTTTACTCTGGCATTGCTTGCCGGTGGAGTTTTGGGAATTGTTTATAGTGTCCAGGCTTATCCAGAATTTTTTAAAACTGAAATAATAATTGGAAATACAAATGGGATTAAGCCGGAGGAACCGATAATTATCAACTTTTCTAGTCCGGTTTTCCAAGGTACATATGCTGGTATAAGTGTAATGAATAAGAATGGATCTGCTGGACAGACGGAGAAAGTAGTTTTATCCTGGGATAATTCTGGACGGAAGCTCACTATAAAACCGCAAATATTTTGGAAGCCAGAAAGCCAGTATAAAATAATTGTTCCGGAAGGAAGAAATAAGATGCTGACTAAAGTTTCTGGCCAATCATTCGAATTTTCCGTTATTAAATTTCCCCGAGTTAAGAGCATCGCGCCAAGTGATGGAGAAAAAGACGTGGTGCTAGGAATTGAAGATCCGATTGTGGTGGATTTTGATAAAACTACTAAGGATTTTTTTGTAAAATTCGATCTTGATCCTGTAAGCAATCTGACCTATCAAAACAATCCTGAAAAGACGCAGTTTAAACTTTTGCCCAGTGATAAAATAAAAGAAGGTACGGATTATAGAGTAAAAATATCCATAAAATATATAAAAGATTCTGATCAAAATTTTAAGGAAATTTATACCAGTTCATTTTCAATAAAACCGCCAGCTCCCCAGGCCTGGGAAAAAGATTTTTCATTAAGGGTAGACCAAGCCAGGAAATTTACTCCCGCTCAAATTGCAACTGGAAAATATATTGATATAAATTTATCTCAACAGATACTTTGTATTTTTGAAAATGGTAAAGCATTTGATTGCTATATGGTTTCTACCGGAAAAAGAGGTATGGAAACGACAAAAGGCCAATTTGCAATAAAAAATAAGGCTCCAAGAGTTTGGTCGAAGAAGTATGGCTTATATATGCCTTATTGGATGGCGGTAGCATCTGATGGCAGTTTTGGTATCCATGAGCTTCCTGAATGGCCAGGAGGCTACAAGGAGGGGGCTAACCATCTGGGCACCCCTGTTTCCCATGGTTGCATCCGCTTAGGCGTTGGACCGGCTAAAATTGTCTATGATTGGACGGAAGTCGGTACAACCGTCATAATACACTAGTTTATACAACTTGCTTTAAATAAGGCAAAAATATGTCTCGGAGGCTTTGGCTTCCGGGACATTTTTGCTTTATTTAGGCCATTATTCTTAATTTGGCATTGACTTTTTGGTAAAAATGTGCTAGTATGTCCAGTCAAGTTAATTTGTAAAAAGAATGATGGGGAGGAGGGAGTAAACTTTCAGGTTAATAGTAATTATTTTAATTGAACCTGTTAAAGCTTTGCTTATTCATTTTATCTTCTTCATCATTTTTTTTGCAAAGAAGTTCCATCCAAACTCATAAATTATTTGTGGCTTTGGATGGAATGATAGATTCGTGAAAAAGAGTCCTGCGTTATCGCAGGGCTTTTTTGTGTCGTCATCCTGAATCCGGCGCCAAAGCCTGATGAAGCCTGCCTGCCGGCAGGCAGGGATCTGCGACAGGTTAGCAGTAGTTTTATTTATATAACAAAACTTTAAATATTATTAAGTAGATCCTTCGCGTCGATTTCACGATCGATGCTCAGGATGACGGTATGAGGATTAGGATTTAACATGATGTCTATGTTTTTTCATTTTTTATATATTTATGCCATAATGAGCCTATATATGGCATATAAATCTAAAAAATCCATAAAATATCTTATTCCAGCGGTCATTCTGACTGGGGCTGTTTTTTTCTTTGCTTTTCGCAATAATAAAGTAGTTCTAGCTCCAGAGAAGACGGAAACAGCCGATACTGATAATAATATAATCCAGGAAAGAACAGAGGACACTCCCCAAGCAATCATTGGTGAAGAAATAAAAAATTCAGAAGAAGAAAAAATTCCGGATAAAATTTTTGTGAAAGTGCCTTTTACTTCGCAAGCGCCATTTTCCGTTTGGGACGAAAAACACGAAGAGGCTTGTGAAGAAGCTTCACTGGTTATGATTAAATATTATTTGGACAACAAGCCTTTAGATAAAAATATTGCTGAAAAGGAAATACAAGAAATGATAAAGTTTGAAATAAAAAAATATGGCGATTATAAAGACACTGATGCCAGGGAAACCGTAAAACTGGCCAGCGATTTTTATGGGATTAAGAACTTGAAAGTAGTTTATGATTTTAAAGCGGAAGATATTAAAAAATATCTGGCCGAAAAAAAACCAATCATCGTTCCGGCAGCCGGAAGAAAGCTGGGAAATCCTAATTTTACTCCACCCGGGCCATGGTACCATAATCTGGTTCTTGTAGGCTATGAAGGCGATACTATTATCACCAATGACCCCGGAACGAGAAAAGGAGCGGGATATACTTATAGTATAGATGTTTTATATGATGCCATTCATGATTTTCCTGGAAAACCTGAAAACATTGAAAAAGGAAGGAAAGCTATGATAGTCGTGGAATAGCAGTTATGCTATAATCTAAATATAGTCAAAGTCCTGCACCAATTCCAATATCAACTGATTCAGTGTTTAGTCTTGTGTGTGTAGGCGCCTACGGCTTAAATTTAATAAAAAATAAGTCTCTCGAGCGAATTAGTGCGGGGCTCTCCATTTTGTTTCTGCTCACTTCGCTCACAGACAAAATGGGAGGAGGTGATACTATGAATACAAAAAAAACAGCAGATGCTTTGGCAGTATTATCAGTATTGTCCGTAATTGTTGCTGCATATGTCAATCTTTCTAAGGTAGACGTGCTTGGGCTAGCTGGAACCCAGTGGATTTTAGTCGGAATTGTTCTTGGCATTTATGCCATGTATCTCAGAATGAGGGATTGATAGTATAGTTATTAGCTAAATCGATTATTTTTTCATAGCTATGTCGCAACAAAGAATAGCTGTCTTCGATATAGACGGAACAATATTCAGGAGGAATCTAGCCTTCGAGCTTATTGATGAATTGGCTTGGCTCAAAATATTCAAAAAGGAAGTGCGGAACACTTTAATCACTCTTTATACCAAATGGCTTGATCACAAGGGAACTTATGAGGAATATCGGAAAGCACTTATAGGGTTATATGCGGAAAGTCTTAAGGGGTGTAAAAAAGATGACATATTAAAAGCTAGCAAGATGGTCGTGCCATTTTACAAAGACCGTACCTATATTTTTATCAATAATTTGATTGCCAAGCTTAAAAAAGAAAAATATCACATAATTGCCGTTTCCGGTTCGCCGTCGGAGATTGTGGAAGAATATAATAAATACTTGAAATTCGATGCGGTTTTCGGGTCGGTTTACGAGACGGATAAAAACGGAATTTATACAGGCAATACTATTTTTGAACCGACCCTCCACAAAGGGCATGTCGTTAAACAATATACCAGCGAAAAAAAATTGACGCTCGTTGGATCATATGGAGTAGGTGATACCGAGTCAGATGCTAAATTTTTGGAAATAGTTGATAATCCCATCGCTTTCAATCCAAACCTGAATCTCAAAAAAATAGCTGAAAAAAATGGATGGAGAATTGTAGTCGAAAAAAAGGACGTCATTTACGAACTTTAAACACGAATCTGACTAATATATACAAAATAAACTAAAGCTAAATTTATGGCCGGTTACATTATTTTAGGAGCGTTTATTTTTATTTTTTTCTTCGTCATTTATTTGCTTATAGATCTTGCCAGATCAAACCTCAATGCTTTTATGGATAAATGGGTAAAAAAGACCCTCTGGGCTTGGCTTCCGTTTTATGCTCTTCAAAGACTTATTAAAGAAATGTTTTTGGACAAGAAATAGCAATCAAAAAATTCCCGGAAGGGAATTTTTTAAATTTCATGTTATTGTCTATTTTACGCTTTCAATGAATTTTTTGAAAATTTGCGGATTTTCAACTGCCATTTGGCTCATCACTTTCCGATCAATGTCAATTTTTTTAGAGGCCAATAGGCTGATAAGCTGGCTATATTTGAGTCCCAGTTCCCGACAAGCGATATTGAGCCTGGTTATCCAAAGAGCTCGGAATGTTCTTTTTTTGGCTCTCCGGTCGCGAAGGGCATAGCTGCCAGCCTTAATAACTGCTTGCTTAGCAGTTCTGTAGTGCGACTTTCTTTTCCAGCGATAGCCTTTAGCATCTTTTAATAAATTCTTTCTTCTTTTGCTTGCAGCCATGCCGCGTTTTACTCGAGTCATTATTTTAGCTTCATTAGTTGATTAGCTTCGTTAGCTTATTAGCTTCCCTGGTTCATTAGCCATCATTCTAAAAAGCTAATGAAGCTATTGAAGCTGAAAGCTGAATTATAAATAGGGCATTGCTTTCAAAACATTTTTTTCGTCAGTTTTGAAAAGCCGTCTGTCTTTTTTTTTATCTCGTCCAGCTTTTCCGGTGTCTTTTGAATTATAATGGTTCTGATTGGTGAATCTTCGAAAGACCTTCTTTTTTTTGGTGACTCTGATTTTCTTTACCAGTGCTTTTTTAGTTTTCATCTTTGGCATAATTTTAGCTTCATTAGCTTGTTAGCTTCATTGGCTTATCAGCTTTTTTCTAAAAAGCCAATGAAGCTAGTGAAGCTGAAAGCTAGTTCGATGTTATTATTACATTGAATCCTCCTGGAAATCTTTTTATTTCTTGTTCCAGCTTGTAGGGAATGGATATGGTCTTTATAAATTCAATGAGATTTTTTCGGGCCAGATCCTGATGGGCCTTTTCTCTTCCGCGCATAACTATTTCCAGCTTAATCTTGTGACCTTTTTTGAGGAATTTTTCGGCCTGGTCTTTTTTAAAATTAAGATCATGATCATCTGTCCTGACTCCTATTCGTATTCCCTTGATGTCAACTTTTCTTTGTTTGGACTTATTCTGTCTTTCTTCTCTTGATTTTTGATATTGATATTTCCCAAAATCCATTATTTTACAGACGGGAGGAACGGCTTTGGGCGCAATTTCTACAAGATCCAACAGTTTTTCTTTGGCAATTTCCAAAGCTTTCATCGGCGGCATAACACCAAGTTGGGTTCCGTCTTCATCAATTACTCTTATTTCACGTGCCCAAATTTGCTCATTGGTTCTTGCTTGGGGGCCTTTTTTTACAAAAGGCTTTCTAAAAAATGTTCTTCTAATTTTTTTATTATTAATTATTATATTTTACACGGTGGAGATGATGGGAATTCCTGCCTGCCGGCAGGCGGGGAACTCGCAAGCGTGCGAATTCCAATTTTGCTATCTGTGGAGATGATGGGAATTGAACCCATGTCCAAAATTATTCACCTAAAATAATCTACAAGCTTATCTTATTTGGTATTTTCAATTAAGGATAAAAATAAGAAAAATTACCTTAATTTATTCCTATGTTAATTTTACGCATATTGCCAAGGAAATGCAACATGGGCTATCCTAATTCCCGCCAGAAGCGGGTAAATTTGACACAGAAATCCGCCTATCAGGAGTCAGCGGCTCTATGGCTAAAGCCTAAAAAATTAGGCTAAAGCGTAGGCAAAGTTGGTGCTGAAAGCTTGCGCTAGAGCATTCTTTGCTTTTGTTACGAAGTTTGCACTTGTAATTTTGATAAAAACTTTAACGGGTTATTATCATTTCCGGCTTGCATATTTTAAACGTACAACCTGTCGAAGCCAAGTCATCCCCAAAATCGCTTCGCTCAAATTTTTAATTTTTAATTTCCAATTTTTAATCAATTTTTAATTTTGAAATTTTAAATTGATAAACTAAAAAATTAAAAGTTTTTTAATTCTCGTCTTATTTTCCTGTCATCTTCTCTTTGAGCGATTTCTTGTCGTTTATCATACTCCTTCTTTCCCTTGCCTATGCCGAATTGGAGCTTAATAAGTCGCCTTTTAGTATACAATTTAATAGGCACCAGTGTCAAGCCTTGGACTCTGACTTTTCCGATTAGTTGTTTTATTTCTGATTTTTTAAGCATAAGCTTTCTTGGTGCAGTGGGATCATAGTTTGGAATCTTTCCGGCATGCTTGTATAGGGGGATATGGGAGTTAGTCAGATATAATTCCTTTCCTCTGACCGTGACAAAGCTTTCCTTGAGGCTGACGTGGCCGGTTTTTATAGATTTGACTTCGTAGCCTTTCAAAACTAAGCCAGCTTCAAAAGTATCTTTTATTTCGTAGTCAAAATAAGCTCTTTTATTTACGGCCAATATGTTCATAAAATTAGTTTAACATTTATTGTTTAAATAATACAATATTCATGCTTGGCGCTTGACTTCTACTAATTTATAGTGTATAATGGTTGTATAGAGCTAGAAAAGCGGGTGTTTGCCCGCCTTTTTGTTTGAATAGATGTCTTTCTTGTGCGTTTTAAGCGGGTGAAAGCCCGTTTTATTGACTAAAAAAATGAAAACAAAAAAACAACAAATAAAGCAGAAGATAATTGCCACTTTAGTGGTCAGTTTTATGTTTATCATGGTTTCAGGAACATTTAATGTCACTAGCATTTTGGCGGCAACAACTACATATACCAATCTGATACAAAATATGGATCAGGGAAATTTGGAATTAGATGCTCCGTATAATGTGGCATTTAACAATCTTTCTGTTGGGGTAGCCGCTAACTCCTTAGCTAATCTTGATCAAGTAAATATGAGAGATTATAGAGGAACAGCAGCCGGATGGACTGTTGTCGGATATACAAATAACCTTCAGGTATCTTCGGCTGGAATCAACAATATAAGCAATGCGTCCATCTGGTGGAATCCGGGAACACTTACTAATTTTCAAGGATCATCCACTGGAGTGACTCCTGCTTCAGGATGGGCATCTTTTGGTTCTCAGCGTACGCTGGTTTCTGCCAGCGCGAATAACGGCATGGGCAATTATCGGGTCAGCAATACCCAGTTAAATATCGTTTATAACGGCAGGATCGACCAGCTTCAGGGAACTTATTCCTGTGTTCTAACTATGACTATAAGCTAGGCCAGATGTAATTATTAATTTTGTTAATTATTAAAAATAAAAATATATGGAACAAGAGGTATGCAAATGCCCCGAGTGTGAACGAAGGGAAGAAGAGCATCAAGAATCCGAAGAATTAAACTTCGCGGTTCTCATTGCTCTGATGCCACTTATGGTCATCACTCTTTTCAGCAACATGGGGCTGTTCTAAAAAAAATCACCCTGTGGAATAAATCGCTTCAGCGATTTACGCCATAGGTGTATTCCACGGGGTAAAAATAAATCTTCAAATAAAAAAGCCTTTCAAGGAGAGGGCTTTTTTATTTATACAATGCAATTTTTTTTAGGCTCTTGATACATATTCTCCCTTTTCAGTATTGATAATAATTTCATCACCGGATTTTACAAAAAGAGGAGTAGATATTTTCAGTCCGGTTTCCAATGTCACTAATTTTCCTCCTGTTGAAACAGTATTGCCTTTTATCCCAGGGGGAGCTTCTGTGACTTTAAGCTTTATTTTTATGGGGAGTTCTATGTTTATAGGATTGCCATTGAAGTTGAGCAGAGTCACCTCGGTTTCTTCTTTGATATAGTCCGTATTATTTCCCAATGCTTCTCTAGAGAGAGAAAATTGCTCATATGTTTCAATATCCATGAAATAGTAATCCGATCCTTCTTTATAGATAAATTGAGCTTTACTTTTTTGAATATCCGCTTCTGAAACTTGCTCTGACCCTTGGAATGTTTTTTCAAGAACTGTTCCTGTCATCAGATTTTTGAGCCGTGTCCGCAGAACTGATCCGGCTCTGCCGGTCTTCGAGTGTTCGTGATAAAGGACGGCATAGGGCGTTCCGTCGAGAGTTATATTCTTTCCTGATTTTATTTCTGAAAGTGAAAGCATAAATAAAAATTTACGAAAATACTAATCTAACGAAAGTACAAATTCGTATTTTCGTTTGATTCGTAAGTTCGTAATTATCTTGCGACGAAGGGCACCAGAGCCATGACACGGGCTTTTTTTATGGCTGAAGCTAGACCCCTTTGATGCTTGGAACAGGTTCCATGGCGTTTGGGCGGATATATCTTGCCTTGCGAATTCATAAAGCGCCGCAAAAAATAGGCATCCTTAAAATCAATTTTGTTGATCTTATTCTGGCAAAAGTGACATTCTTTTTTTTCTTGTTGAATTTCCATGATTTATAATTTACGAAAATACTAATTTAATGAAAGTACGAATTAGTATTTTAGTTTTATTTGTAATTTCGTAATTGATTAAAATGGTACATCTTCTATTTTTACCTCTTCCTCTTCATCAAGATTGATGGTGGGTATTTCTTCGACTGGAGATTCCTGCGGTTTTGGAGTAGCTGGCTGGTTAAATGAAGATGCTGGACGAGGAGCGCCTCCTTGGGCACGGGCTCCGAGCTGCATATTCTCTGCGACTACTTCAGTAGTTCTTCTTTCCACATTGTCTTTTCCTGTGTATTTTCTGGTCTGCAGCCTTCCTTCAAAATATGATTCGGCGCCTTTTGTGAGATATTGTCCGGCTATTTCAGCCAGGCGTCCCCAAAGGACGACGTTATGAAATTCGGTCTGTTCCTGTTTTTGTCCATTTTTATCTTTCCATACCCGGTTAGTTGCCAGAGAAACCGATGCTACAGTCTGTCCGGTAGCGGTAGTTCTAATTTCCGGGTCGCGCGTGAGCCGTCCGACCAGGAGGACTTTGTTGACGTTCATTTTGTCATGTAACATATAGCATGTAACATGAAACATTTTTTGTTTCAAAATTAATAACTGTTACATGTTTTATGTTTTATGTTATATGTTTAGAATTTCTTCTAACTTTTTATCAATATCCTCTTCGACGACTTTCTTCCTTTCTTTCTTTGCTTCTTTTGCCTCAGTGGTGGATGGTTTTTCAGTCGCCTTTGGTTTCTCAGATCGGGAGGATCTTTTTTCCTGGTCGGCCATCCTTTCTTCTTTTGATCTGAGTTCCGGAAGTTCTGAAGCCCGGCTTATGATAAAGCGCAAAACTTTGGGATTAAGATTCATTTTCTGGCTTATTTCGCTTATTTTTTGGATATCTTCCAGTTCAAAGCGCTGAGCAATGTAGATGCCATGAGTTTCGTGCTTTATTTTGTAGGACAATTTTCTTCTTTCTAACGTTTCTTTTTCTTCAAAAACGCCTCCACTGGCAAGAACCATTTCGGAAACAGACTGTTTTATTTTTTCAAATTCGGATTCATTGGATGCTCCGATCAGATAGAACAATTCGTATTTCATAATTAGCTTCAATAGCTTCATTAGCTTTTTAGCTTGTTAGTCCTAAGAAACCTGATTGATTCCTAATGAAGCTAACGAAGCTGAAAGCTGGAAGCTGTAAATAATTAATCCGCCAAAGAAAGCCCTTTTAGCGGATACTATCGCTCCTATCTTCGGCGTAGTGCCGGAGCGGGAGAAATATGGGACTTTCTAAGTTAAAGTTAGTATATTGGTAAATTTTGAATAAGTCAAGGACTATATTTTAAATTCCACTACGTCACCATCTTGAACGACATATTCTTTGCCTTCTAATCTTAGCTTTCCCATTTCCCTGGCCTTTCCCCAAGAGCCGCAATTTAAAAGCTCTTGCCAGTTGATCACTTCCGCGCGGATGAATTTTTCTTCAAAGTCGGTATGGATGGCGGCGCCGGCCTGGGGCGCGGTAGAATTCTTTTTAATAGTCCAGGCGCGGGTTTCATCTTCTCCCGTAGTCAAAAAAGTTATTAATCCTAATATTTCGTAAGCTTTCAGAGTTAACTCATCTAAGTTTGATTTAATTCCTAATTCTTCAGCCTCCTCTCTCGACATTTCAATAAGTTCTTCTTCGATTTTTATATCTAAGATAACCCCATTGAATACCGCCAAAGGCGGACCAGCTTTGCTGGATTCAATGGGGTGAACATAATCTAATTTATTGGGTAATTTGCTGTCGATGTCACTGGTGTTATAAACATACAAAAATGGCTTCGTAGTTAGAAGCGATAGCTCTCGGACAATAATTTTGGTATTTTCTTCAGATAAATCAATGGCGACTGAACTTGCCAATTTCCCTTCCTCTAAAGATTTTTGGATTTTTTCTAGAGCTTTTAGTTGTATATCGGCGCCTTTTTTGTTGCCTCGGACATCTTTCTCAATCCTTATTTTGGCTTTTCCGACTGTTTCTAGATCAGCCAGAATCAGTTCAGTGTTGATTATTTCAATATCAGATGCTGGATCTATTTTATTATGCACGTGAATAATTTTCTCATTATCAAATGCTCGGACTACTTGGGCAATGGCATCTACTTCCCGGATGTTGGCCAAAAATTTGTTGCCCAAGCCTTCGCCAGTCGAGGCGCCTTTCACGAGTCCGGCGATATCGACAAATTCAATGACAGTCGGAATGATTTTTTTCGATTTTGACATCTTGGCTAGTTTCTCCAGGCGCTCATCCGGCACGCGAACAATTCCGACATTCGGTTCAATGGTGCAGAAAGGATAGTTATTAATATCTACCGGATTTTTAGTCAGGGCTTTAAAAAGCGTGCTTTTACCTACATTCGGTAATCCTACAATACCTATTTTGAGTGACATAAGATTATTTTTTTAAGTTCCCAAGAAACTTATCATAGAAGTGGCTTGCAGTCAAAAAGATTGGATATTTTATTGTTATTTTGTTATTATTATAGCATAAAAATTAAGCTATTTTTATGGAAACTGCAATAAATCCAGCAATTTTCAAGGCTTATGACATTCGGGGACTTTATCCCGAAGAAGTGAACAAGGGCGTTGCCTATAACATCGGCCGGGCGCTGATAGTTTACACAGGAGCCAAAAAAGTGGTCGTGGGGTTTGATATGCGCGGGTCGTCAAAAGAACTGGAAGAAGGATTAATAAGCGGATTAACTGATCAGGGAGCGGATGTCGTTAAGATCGGTCTTTCTTCAACGCCGATGCTCTATTTCGCATCATGGAAGCTGGATGTTGATGCGGCGGTTATGATCACCGCTTCGCATAACCCTTCGCAATATAATGGCTTTAAATTATGTCGGAGAGACGCTGTGCCGATCGGAGAGGGAAATGGGATGGAGGAAATTCGGGACCTGGCTATAGCGGATAATTTTTTGGATCGGGAAGAAAAGGGAGGCGCAGAAGAAAATAACGATTTGCGTAATGAATATTTGGAATACGTTGCCGGTTTTTTCAAACACAACCCTTTAACTGCGGCCAGAGATGGCAAAAAAAAGATAGTTATTGATTATGCGAATGCCGTGGGAATATTAGATCGGGAAGTATATGAAAGATTTTCCAAGTATATAGAAACTGTTTCGTTATTTGACAAACTTGATGGCTCCTTTCCTAATCATGAAGCCAATCCCATAAAACCGGAGACCTTGCGTGATCTCCAGGAAAAAGTAATATCCGAAAAAGCCGATTTGGGTGTATCTTATGACGGCGACGCTGACCGGGTCGGTTTTGTCGACGAAAAAGGGGAAATAGTGCCGATGGATTATATGATTGCAATTTTAGCCAAAGAAATTCTCAAGGAAAAACCGGGCGGACTGGTGCTAATGGATCTGCGGTCGTCCAATGCTGTTCGGGAAGTTATTTCCGAGGCCGGAGGAGTTGTGCATAACTGCCGGGTCGGCCATTCGCTTATCAAAAAACAAATGCGGGAAGAAGGGGCTATTTTTGCGGGCGAGCTTTCCGGGCATTATTTTTTTGAGGAAAATAAAAAAGCGGAGATGACTACTTTGGCCGTCATTACCCTTTTGAATCTTATGAATGAAACCGGCAAAAAAATGTCAGAACTGACCGAGGAATTGAAAAGATATTATCACAGCGGGGAAATAAATTCTGATGTTCCTGACAAAATCGCAGTTATGAATAAACTTAAAGAAAAATACGGCGATGGAAAACTGGACGAGCTGGATGGAATTCGGATTGATTATCCGGACTGGTGGTTCAATGTCCGGCCGTCAAACACTGAGCCGAAATTGCGGTTGAATCTGGAAGCTAAGACAAAGGGGCTGATGGAGGAAAAAAGGGATGAGGTTCTGGGAATAATCAGAAACTGAGAAAGGAGATTAGTACATTGGAAACAAAAGAAGCGACAAAGAAAAAACAAGACCCCAGGATGTCGGCCATTTCCAAAAAGCTTTTGGGAGATGATCCGCTAACTCCTGACTATTTATATTGTCTCCAAGCGGAGGGCATAATAGATTTGCAGGAGGAAAAGGAAGGATCCTTTTTGGATTTCAGCGTTAAAAAAACACAGGGTTCTTCTTCGGAGATGTGGACAAGGACGCTTAAAAAGCTAAGGATTTATGGATTTTTTGAAGTTGTCCGGGGCGAATGGTCAAATTCTTGGATAAATGGCGAGTGGTCTGACCGAGTCGTTTTTTGAAAAAGGGAGCCCCAAGGCTCCCTAAATTTTTGTTCAGATTCATTTATTTCTGTTTCATTTTTTCTTCTTAAGAGTCAAAACATAGGCTGGAGGAAGGTTGACGGGAACATAGCTAATATCGACTTTTTCAAACCAGGAAAAAAAGGATTTAAATTTAGAAGTAGAATAGGTGAATAGCACTAACTTGGTTGTTTCGTCCATAATGTTGCTTATTTCAGAAAATATCTTTTCACAGTCTTTCCTGTCCAAGGATACAAAAGGAATTCCGGAAATAATGGAGTCGATTTTACCGATGTCATTTTTTTCGATTAACTTTTCGAGAGAGGAGATATTGGCGTGAATGTGATTGGCTTTAGGATATTTTTCCTTAAGATGTTTGACGAATTCTTGATTTATTTCAAAAGTCCAAAGATTGCATTTCGTGGGCATTTTTTTTATTATTTCTTTGGTGATTGCTCCGGTTCCCGGTCCCAGCTCTATGATAGTTCTGGCGTTTTTAATTTTTGACCTAGAAACCATCTTTTTGGCCAGAAAATAAGAAGAGGGAGCGATGGCTCCCGTGTGTTTGGCTGATTTTATAAGTTGTTTTAGAAAGATCATCTATGTGATAAACCCTATTTTTTTCTTTACTTCATCTAATTTAGCTTTGGCAATCGGACGAACTTTCTCGGCGCCTTCTTCTAAGATCTTCATAACTTTTTCATCGCTATATTCTCGTATCTTTTCCTGGAAAGGTTTTAAGAATTTAATTATTTCTTCTGCCAAATCATTTTTGAAATCAGCATAGCCCTTGCCTGCGTACATTTTTTCAATATCCTTCGCTGATTTATCAGACAATAGGGAATAGATATTAATCAGATTCATAGGCGCCGGCTTCTCTTCGCTATAAACTATTTCCGATCCAGAGTCAGTCACGGCTTTTTTGATTTTCTTTCTGACACCTTCTTCGCTGTCAGAAAGATTAATGTAGTTATATTCCGATTTAGAAGATTTAGACATCTTTTTAGTTGGATCATCGAGGCCCATAATGTTGGCGCTTTCTTTAGTTGTGTATGGTTCTGGGATTACGAAAGTATTACCGAATTTTTTATTGAAACGATTAGCTAAAGTCCTAGTTATTTCAATGTGTTGCAACTGGTCTTTGCCAACCGGTACTAAATTAGTGTCATAAAGCAAAATATCAGAAGCCATTAGCACCGGATAATTAAATATTCCCAAAGGAACATTATCCATTGCTTTTGAGTCGCCAGTATGGAGTTCAGCTTTGTCCTTAAATTGGGTCATGCGCGACATTTCTCCGGTTTTAGCCAGAGTATTTAATATCCACATAAGTTCGGCGTGTTCTGAAACTTGGGATTGTATGAACAGAGTTGATTTCGCCGGGTCTATTCCGCTTGCCAGATATATTTTTGCCACTTCTATCGTATTTTTTCTAAGCTCTTGGGGATCGCGAGGCAGAGTGATGGCGTGCATATCCACCACGCAAAAAATTGAATCGTAACTGTCCTGAAGCTTGACCCAGTTTTTGATGGCTCCTAAATAGTTTCCAATATGGATGTTTCCGGACGGCGCGACGCCGGAAAAGATTCGTTGTTTCATATAAAATACACGAAATTAACTAATATTTACGAATATTTAACTAAATCAATAGTAACCTAGATTTTCCAAAATCACAAGTTGTGCTAAAATTAACTCTGTAGCCGATTGGCTATATTTTAATTTTTTAAAAATCACAATTATGCGAGACATCCAGGAGATTTACAATGAACTTGAGGCGAACAAAAAGGAGCAGAAGGAAATCAGAAGGGAATATAAAGACGCACTGGGAAATGCCAATGAATATACGGAGACGGAAGAGGAGTATAAAAAAATAAAGGAAAAGAAAAAACAGATTGAAAACATAACTCAGTCGAGGATGGGAGGACGATGGGACACATTTGAAAAGCTGAAGGCCAGAGCCAAAGAATTAGAAGAAGCGATAACTGATGTGGCAATGAGCACGCTTATGGATGGGAAGACCGTGGCGGTCAAAGATCAATATGACAATTCTTATGAGCCGGTTTATAAGATAACTTTTAGGAGAATAACATGATTACTTTTTCTTTCCGCAAGAAAAAGTAACAAAAAGAACTCTCTGCCAAAGTTTATCCACTAACAAATTTTCGACTTTTTCGCTAAAATTTATAACTCCCCGCCAGCTGGCGGGTCAAACAGGATAAATTTTTTAACGCTCGAAAGTCTCAATTTGTATTAGTGTCTAAACTAGGCAGAATTCAAAGAAATAAAAAACACTTTTTGAAAAGTGTTTTTTAAATTTGGGGTAAGGGCTAATTTATACCTCTATAATTACAGGTAAAACCATAGGTCGTCTTTGCGTCTTAGTATAAAGAAACTGTCCGACCACTTCTCGAATGTTGTTTTTGACATAATCCCAGTTAGCTCTTTCTCCCGGCGTGGTTTTTTGGGCAATCACTTCTTCCACTTTCTTTTTTGTGGCATTGACCAGGTCGAAATTTTCTTTGACGAAGATAAATCCACGGGAAGTCACCTGCGGTTTTCCGACAATCTTGTTGGTTTTTCCGTCAACGATCGTTGTGATAACAAACATGCCGTCTTTGGCCAGAACCTGGCGGTCGCGAAGAACCACTTGCCCGATGTCGCCGACTCCAAGGCCGTCTACCATAACATGATTGGTCGGAACTTTCTCGTTTGTCACTTTTCCACTTCCGCGGTAATCAAATTCGATCACTTTCCCATTTTCTCCGATGAGAATGTTTTGGGGATCCATTCCGACTGCAACTCCCAGTTCTCCATGAAGTTTTAGCATATAATAGTTGCCATGTATGGGAATGAGATATCGGGGGCGGATGAGATTGATCATCATTTTTAGATCTTCCTGGCGGGCATGTCCTCCGGCATGGACATCCATCATTTTATAATTGATGACTTTGGCGTCTTTGCGATAAATCGTGTCCATAATGGATTGAACCGTCCGTTCATTTCCCGGAATGACCGAGGAAGAGAGGACAAAAGTATCGTCTTTATGGACTTTCAAAAACCGGTGTTCGCCATTGATTATTCTCATAAGAACCGCATTGGCTTCGCCCTGGGAGCCGGTGCAGAGAATCGCGACTTTATTGTCAGGATATTCATTCACTTTGCTTATCGGAATAAAAGTTCCTTTTTTGGTCTGCAGATATCCTAAGGTTCTGGCAATTTCCACGTTGGTTTTCATAGAATATCCGTCTACGGCTACTTTTCTGCCGTGTTTTTCTGCGGCGGCTACGACTGACTGGATACGGCTGATGAGAGAGGAAAATGTGGCAAATATCAGACGGCCCTGGTTCGTTTGCTGGAAAATTTCATCTAGCGTCTTGGCGATGCGAGATTCAGAAAGAGAATAACCAGGCGTCTTGGAATCTGTAGAATCAGACATGAGAGCCAAAATATTTTCACTTCCGAGGCGGGCAATCTTGGCTACGTCAGCCGGTGCGTCAGAAATGGGGGAGTGGTCGAATTTGAAATCTCCAGTATGGATGACAGTTCCGACCGGCGTGCTTATGGCCAGTCCCACTGCGTCGGGAATAGTATGGTTGACATGGAAAAATTCGACATTGAAAGTGCCGAGACGTATGCGGTCTATCTTTTTCACGGTGTGGACATTGAGCGCCTGTTTTCCTTGAAAATCATCCTGTCTTTTCATGACAATCCCGCGCGTTAGTTCGGTCATATAGATCGGCGGATTGCCGATTTTTTCCATGAGATGCGGAATAGCACCGATATGGTCATAGTGGCCATGAGTGATTATGACTCCGCGGATATTGCGCTCTTTTCCTTTAAGATAGCTGACATCGGGAATGATATAGTCTATTCCCGGCATGTCTTCATCAGGGAATTGGAGCCCCATATCAACGATGATGATGTCCTGGCCATATTCGAACAGGGTCATGTTGCGCCCGATTTCTTCGAGTCCTCCGAGAGGAATGATTCGAAGGCTGCTTTTTCCCGCAATGCGGGGCTGAATCATTCTTTTATCCATGATTCTTGGATTTGCAGCCATTACCGGAGCTGACATTGCCAGTCCGGGAGCTGCGCTTGTTTTTCTAAACATAAAATTGATTAAAACGTTGCTTATTAAAAAATAAGCAAGAAGTTAGAATTAGTTAGTTGATTAAAAAGAAGGTATTGATAGAATTTTTAATTTGAAATTTAAAATTTGAAATGAATTTTTAATTGTCTCAATTTTTAAATAAATTAAAACTGTTTGAAAATTTAATCATTTGATAATTGGAAATTGATTAAAGAGTTCAAATTAAAATTATAAGCGTGTTTATCTATCCAACTACCGCCAGTCCTCCTAAGTCTTCCTTTTGAATTGTTTTATAAAGCGGATTTTTTTTGAGAGCTGGTTTGCCATTATGTTCAACAACATAATAGGCGAATCCTCGCATTTTTTTTACAATTTCATATTCCGCATGTCCGGGAAAACTGGAAGGATCCCGATCTTCAAAATCTACGGGGCTGTCATCTATGGTAACAAAATATGTTGTTCCTGTGTTAGCTAATAAATGACCAAATCCGGAAGGCATAAATATTTCTTGTCCTGGTTCAACCAGAATGGCTTTAAATTCCTCGACTGTATCAGGAGTCATTTTTCCGTTTTCATCCTTGGCCAATTTTTGAAGAAGGGCAACTCCTTGGCCATAAACGATCCAATAAGTCTCACTCAGATCTCCTACATGGTAATGACCATATGTTTTTATATATTCTCCTGATATTGTTCCAGGCTCCCAAACAGTCGTGTTTTTTTGCTCAGTTCCTCCCCGGATCATGTAATAATGGATAGCCGGACCAATACCGGCAGGATCCATAAGAACCTCTTTCATTTTTTCATGAACTCGAGCAGCGTAATGCTTGGGAACACTTGCAAAGTCAATATTCATAAATGTATTTTTAAAATTTATTTTTTGATCCTTTTGGTTTTGAGATACCAATGATTAATATCCGAGAAGCGCTTAGCGGGAGCAATCAGAGTCTCGATGCTTATGCCTAGTATGCTTTTAGAAAGAGGATATATATATTTAGGGCTATAGAGAAAGATGGCTGGAATTTCATCCTGGAGCTTTTTTTGAAAATCTACATAAATTTCAGCCCGTTTGTCCCTGCTAAACTCAATCCTTCCCTCTTCAATAAGTTTATCGGTATCGCTGGTTCCGAAAAGAGAAAGATTTAGTCCCGGATCCTTTTTTTGCGATGAATGCCAGAAAGAATATGGATCCGGATCACCTCCAGAAACTTGGCCAAAAAGCAAGGCTTCATATTCTCTGGGCCGGATATAATTCTGCTGGATGTCGGAAATGGAATAGGTGTTTACATCAACTTTCATTCCTGCTTTTTCCCATTGCGATTTCAAAATCTGCGCGGTCAAACTGAGTTCTTCCCAGTCAGTGGTGACCAGATTAATCTTAAGCTGTACATTGTTTTTAGCGCGAATCCCATCATCTCCCTTCTTCCATCCCTTTTGTTCCAGTATATCATTGGCTTTTCCAAGATCAAATTCTCTTTTATTGATATCGTCTGAAAACCCGACCATTCCTGGGAGAAAAGAAGAATAAACCGGGTCGCCCGATCCATAAAGCACTTTTTCGATAATTTCTTTTCGATCGGTAGCATAGGCTAAGGCTTCTCGGACTTCATCATTGGCCAGAGGAACACTTTTCGTTTGATTGAAAAAAACTGAAAAGTATCTGGGAATATTGAACTGGTGGATGTTAGTGCTACGCATGGTCTTTATCGCGGAAATCTTCTGTGACGATAAATTGGATATTCCCATGATTTCTTTCTGGTTATAGGCATTGAGCGCCGAATCTTCATCTCCATAGAAATTGAAGGTTATTTTTGAAATATACGGCTTTCCTTCAAAATAGGTCGGATTTGAAATCAATTTGTAGGTGAGGATATTATTTTTAGAATCCCTTTGGATAGGAGGGCTGTATTTATAGGGGCCGGTTCCAATTGGCTCCATGTTCATTTTTGCCAAGTGAAAATTTTCCGGCTGGACTGATTCCCAAATATGTTTTGGAAGGATTCCGAAAACAAGATTATTCAGGAACCCTGCGTAAGGGGACTCTATTTTGAATTCAATGGTGTAATCGTCAATGAGATTAGTGCTGATTCCTTGCCAGTCAGATCGGAGCGGACTTTTATAGGCCGGGTCAGAAATGACATTTATTGTAAAAAGGACATCCTGGGCGGTGAAGGGCGTTCCGTCATGCCAGGTCACATTCTTTTTCAAGTGAAATGTATAGGTTGTTTTATCATCTGAAATGTCGTAGTTTTCAGCCAGATCTGGTCGCAAGTTTCCCTGACCGTCATATTCCAGAAGGCCATTGTAGATAATTTGAGACAAATCTCCGTCAACGTCATTAGACTGGGAGAGAAGAGGATTAATGTATGTCGGCTGTCCGACGATGCCCTCAATATATTCTCCTCCATAGGCCGGAATCGCCTTTGTCTTGGAGAGATAAAAAAGTGTTCCCCAGGTTACTGCGGAGGAAATAAAAATGATGATTAAGAAATAAAAAACTAGCTTTTCCTTAGTTGTCAGGATTCTATTTATCTTTGGCCATTGATTAAAGCTTGGCCATTTTTTAGGATTGTAATTACTAATAGTTTTTCGCTACTGATTAAGGGAATTTATCCTCGCATCAAAAGGTAGATATTTGTTGCGGGTATTTTTTTAAAAATTGATGTCAACTTTTAGTGCAGGGGCTTATTTAGCAATAATGAGACTGGCTATCGCTAAAATTATAAAAAGTGTTGACAAGACGATTGAAAAAGAAAACAGGAATTTTTCTGCTCCTCTCTTGGTGTAGTACCCTCCAAAATCTCCTCCAAAAGTTCCAGAAAGTCCGGCACCGCGGTTTTGAAGCAAAATAGAAACAATAAGAACCAAAGCGACGATTATTTCAGCTATGTTTATTATTTTTGCCATTGGTTTTCTTTTTTTGGTTTAAAAATTTTAGTAATGATTCCATTTACTATGCTGATTATTATCACTGCCCAGAAGCCTGCCCAAAAACTGCTGATTATCAGGCCCGGAATAAAGCTGGCGGCGAGGTACAGCATGGCAATGTTGATTATTATAGTAAATAGACCAAGTGTCAAGATGATAACGGGGAATGTCAGCAGTTTAACAAGCGGTCTCACGAGACTGTTGATTATTCCCAGAACTGCTCCAGCGAATAACAGATCTTGCCAAGCGCCCCTGAAAACAAATCCTGGCACCAGCCTATCGGCAACCAAAATGGCCACGGAATTGGCTAATATTTGGATAATTACTCTCGCAATGAAACTCATGGAAATATAGCACGTCTGCCTTGAAAAGTCAATCAGGCTTATTTAAAAGACAAACTGATGCTCATTTTTTGTCAATAATTTTTTTTAATTTTAAGACGCTTTTTCCGGAAACCTTCATTTTAATTTTCTTTTTGATCTCTCTTATTTCAGCTTTTGTCTTTTTAGCTTCCATATGATTAAATTATAACGCATCTCAATCATTAATTCAATAATTTACGAAAGTACGAATCAAAAGAAAGTACAAATTAGTATTTTAGCAAGATTCGCAAGTTCGTAAATTTAAAATCAAAGCTCATGAAAGTTATTATCTTTGCCGGAGGAATTGGCACCAGAATGTGGCCGTTATCAAGGGAAAATTCTCCAAAACAGTTCGACCAGATATTTGCTGGCCATTCGACAATCCAACTGGCCTGGGACAGGGTAGCACCAGTTTTTGGATCTGAAAATATATACATCCAGACGACTAAAATATATCAAAAAATAATTCAAAAACAGCTTCCGAAATTGCCAAAGAAAAATATTTTTTTGGAGCCGGCGCGCAGAGATGTTGGATCGGCGGTCTGTTTTGCGGTTATTAAATTGAAAAAACTGGGATATTCTGGGCCGATGGCCATTGTCTGGGCGGATCATCTGATGGATCGGGTCGGGGAATTTAGAGAAGGGCTGAAAAACGGGAAAAAGCTGATTGAAAAAGATCCCGATCGATTTATTTTCATGGCTGAACGTCCAAGATTTGCCAACAATAATCTTGGCTGGATCCATGTGGGAGAAAAAGTGGGTGAAATAGGAAAAACAGAATATTTTAAATTCAAAGGCTGGAAATATAAGCCAAAAAAAGAACTTTGCGACAAGATGTTCAAGTCAGGCGATTATTTCTGGAATCCGGGGTATTTTATAACTTCTCTGGATTTTATTACAGATTGCTACAAAAAACTGGCGCCGGAAATATATGAGTGTGTTACAAAAGGAAAATATGAAAATTGTCCCAAGCTTTCTTTTGATGGTGCTATCATTGAAAAAGTGGATCTCAAAAACGCAGTCATTCTTAAGACTAATATGGGCTGGAGCGACCCGGGAACTTTATACGCTCTCAAAGAAGCGCTGGAAGAATCGAGTGAGGGAAATGTAACAAAGGGAAATGCATATAACCTGGGAACGACTGATAGTCTCATATATAATCTGGATAACAAAAAAATTCTAACCACGGTCGATCTCAAAGGAATGGTAGTGGTGAACACCGAAGATGCGATAGTCGTGGTGCATAAAGATAGTGTGGTGCGGATTTCGGAACTAGTGAAGGATATGAAAAGCAAGAAGCTAGATAAGTATTTATAATGTTATCCTGAGTTCGACCCATTTAGTATGCCGTCATCCTGAGTTCCGCCCAAAGCGGAACGAAGGATCTACAATGAGTTATTTCTAGTTTTGTTATATAAATTGAACAAATAGCAATATAAAGTAGATCCTTCGCGTCGGTTTCACGACCGACGCTCAGGATGACGGAATAAAAAAAGCGGGCTCGTGTTGAGTCCGCTTGGTTCATGAGATTGGCTGGCAGCAGGATTAGTTCTCTGGCCAGCAAGCATCAAGAACGAATTTCGGGGTGGTAAGAACTTGGCGACAACCATCGTAGGACATATAATCTTTTCTTAGCGGATGTGTTTTTTGGTGGTCTTCAAAATTTTGGATATTTCGGTACCTGGCCAGGAGTTCGCAGTCTTTGCTGCAAACCATGCGGTTTTTAGTCGAAGCGCATTCCCTGCATGGACTTTTAAGAAGTTTCATTTTTTACTCCTTTTTTAAATAGTATTTTTTATTTGTATGATTATCTCTATGCTAATATTGCAACAACATGCGATAGTATAATATTATTATAATTATGTCAAATTTCAAAATAAGCTCCAAATTTAAACCAGAGGGAGACCCCGTAAAATGATTTTGCTGAAGCAAAATCATCACGGGGCAAGCCAACCTAATATATGAATAATGTTTTTAAAATCAGTTCCAAGTTTCGTCCAGAGGGCGACCAGCCGCAGGCAATAAAGAAGCTGACTGATGGTCTCAAATCCGGACAAAAATTCCAGACGCTTTTGGGTGTGACGGGGTCAGGAAAGACTTTTACAATCGCTAATGTAATTGAAAGTGTTCAAAAACCAACGCTTGTCATTGCGCCGAATAAAACCTTGGCGGCGCAATTGGCACAGGAATTTCGGACTTTTTTCCCCAAAAGTGCGGTGGAATATTTTGTTTCCTACTATGACTATTATCAGCCGGAAGCTTACATTGCTTCAACAGACACCTATATCGAAAAAGAATCCCAAATCAATGAGGAAATTGATCGCCTGCGCCATGCTTCGACTGCAGCGCTTTTATCCCGGCGCGATGTGATCATCTGTGCTTCAGTCTCTTGTATCTATGGTTTAGGATCACCGGAATATTATCGGGATATAGCATTGGAATTCAAAGTTTCCAAACCCCTCCGCCCTTCGGGCACCTGCCTACCGGACAGGCAGGCCTCCACTTGGAAAAGGGAGGAGGTTTCTTTATTTAATCGAGAAGAAATTATCAAGAGGCTGATTGATATGCAATACAACCGGAGCGATTTATTGTCCCGAGGAAAATTTAGATTAACTGGAAACACTTTAGAAATAATGACTCCAGGCAGAGAAGTAGTGACGAGAATTAACATTGAAAACGACCCTGTTAAATACCCCGATAAATCAGGGGTCGCCAGAGGCGAATTTAGCAGGGTAAACAAGATAGTTGAGTACGATTTCTTAACCGGAGAAAAACTGGCAACTCTAGAAAAAACACTGATTTATCCAGCCAAACATTTTGTGGTGCCGGAACCAGTTATGGAAGAAGCGCTGCAAAAAATAGAAAAGGAATTAGAAGAGCAGCTGAAATATCTGAAAGATAATAATAAAATTTTGGAAGCGGAAAGATTATCCAGAAGAACCAGGCAGGATCTGGAAATGATGCGGGAAATTGGGTATTGCAACGGGATTGAAAATTACTCGTTATATTTAACCGACAGAAAAAAAGGAGAACCGCCCTATGCACTTATCGATTATTTTGATAAAGACTTTCTTATGGTAATAGACGAATCGCATGTAACTGTGCCACAGCTAAATGGCATGTATAATGGCGACCATTCCCGGAAACAATCTTTGATCGATAATGGTTTTCGTTTGCCTTCGGCTTATGATAATCGTCCTTTGAAATTTCCTGAATTTGAGAAAAAAATAAACCAGGTTATTTTTACTTCGGCGACGCCGGCGAAATATGAGATTGAGAAATCAAAAGAATTCTCCCTCATCCGGCCTACGGCCACCCTGCCTGCCGGCAGGCAGGCTTCTCTCCAAAGGGAGAAGGGGATAAACATAGTGGAACAAATCATCCGTCCCACAGGACTCATTGATCCGGAGCTTGAAATTAAACCAACCAGGGGGCAAGTGAAAGATGTGAAAGAAGAAATAGAAAAGATAATTGCCAAAAAAGAAAGAGTTTTGATTACTACGCTTACCAAAAAAATGGCTGAAGACCTTTCTGATTTTTTGAAAGAATCGAAAATCAAGGCTGAATATCTGCATAGCGGGGTGGATACACTCGATCGGATAAGAATTTTAGAAAAACTGCGCCGAGGGGAATTCGATGTTTTGGTGGGAGTAAATTTATTGCGTGAAGGTCTTGATCTTCCGGAAGTTTCGCTGGTGGCAATTCTTGACGCTGACAAGGAAGGATTTTTGCGGAGTGAAACTTCACTGATTCAGACTATCGGGCGGGCAGCCAGGAATGTCAGTGGGAAAGTTATTTTATACGCAGATATTATTACCGGATCTATGAAGCGGGCAATTGCGGAAACAGAGAGAAGAAGAAAATTGCAGACGGAATACAATAAGAAGCATCATATTACCCCGAAAACCATCAAGAAAAAAATCCAATCGATTGTTGATCATGAGCTCAAACCGATGGTAACCAGGGATTTTTCAGAATTGGAATCCCTGGAGGATATGGCCGGATACATCAAACAACGAGAGAAGGAAATGAAAGATGCAGCCAGGAATCTGGAATTTGAGCGTGCGGCGATAATCAGGGATGAAATTGGCGAGTTAAGGAAACTACAAGTCAAATAGAGTAGCCCCAATTGAATAGCTCGTAAACTCGCATTCAATGGGGCATCCCGTTGGACGAAAATCAAAGATTTTCTGTCCAACTGGGCTGTGCATAACTCGGCTTGCGCAGATATTTGCGAGGTATATAATAGAGGCGCGGTCAATTATTCCTTGAAATCTTGGAAATATCTCGAAGTCAGTAGGGGTTAAAATAAATATAAAATTCACCCTGTTAAATTCTCCGCCTTTGGCGGAGACCAGCGGAGCTGGTATTTAACAGGGTAAACCCAAATATGCTGCGTTTTATTCATTATGATAGTTTGAATATTATTTTTAGAATCGCAGGACTAGGCACGCTTTAGGCGTGTTTTTTGTATCGTACACGGACTTGACATTTTACTTATTTTGGTGTACAATTGGGGGTTTCAATATAGGCACTGTTCTTTTCATCGCAATAGAAATTTCTCTCTAAGGAGCCGCCATAGCGAAGCACTCGGGGCGCATAGCACCTCGCGCTAAGAAAGGCCACTTTTGGGAAGCACTCGCAGCGGAAACACTGCGCCCTTAAGGGGAGTGAAATTTCTAAATATCATTTTTTATCTAAGGAGAAGGCCATGGAGAAAAAAAAGAAGGAAAGCTTCCATAGCAGAGACAAAGAGGGGTTTTTTAGCTCTGAAGCTATGGAAGAGAGAATCCAAAAGTTTCTCCTAGCCGAAAAAGCTAAAAAACCGCAAAAGATCGTAGCAGAAGCTTCTCTGGCAGACTAGGGAAGAAGGGAGGATAAAATGTATAGAATGAGTTCTAGGCATTTTATATGCTTTGAAGATTTTCTTCGAGCAGCGAAACATTTTCAGAATTTTTTCGTCCAGTGTGTTGAATGTAGGAACTTCAGAATAGTTGAAGGAGCGCCTGCTAATTCCGCCAGATTTCTTCAGAGATTTATCGATGAGTTTAACAGCTGGGCACCTTGCATGATGGAACTTAAGGCTTTTGGCTTTCAGATAAGCCATGGGTCATGCAAAATGTGCATCAGAGAAAGGCTTATCGAGGTATCAAGAAGAAATCAAGTCAAAGAGGGTCTATTTCCTTGTTTTGCATCGGCGATTAATGGTCATTGCTCCGAAAAGGGAAAATGCAAGTATTACAATTCCTGTGTTACAACGCAGGAAGAAATCGAAGATCATGGGAACTGGAGGAGGGATCATCCTAAAAATGCTCTTCCCACAGTTCTAGTCGAGCCCTTTGAAGAGCTTTGCACCCAAGATTATTGCGGGGCGAGAGACTATGGATCTTCATCGATGTTCCTTTAGGAAGGGAAATGACATGTGCGCTTGTGCTATTAAGGGAGCTCTAACCAGAATCTTGGTTATCGAGCTCCCTTTTTCTTTTCTCGCTTACTTTTCTTTGCCTCAAAGAAAAGTAACAAAAGAAAGCGGCCGCCTAGCTCATAGAAAGATAAATTCTCAATTTTCTCGCTAAAATTCCTAGTTCCCGCTCCGCGGGAAAGAATGCGGAATTTTAACGCTCGAAAATTTCAATTTATTTCTTTCTATTTCGCAATGGCGGAACAAAATATTTTTACTTTGTCAAAAATCAAGTAGTAGTATAGAATGGAATGGTAACTTTTAAAGAGCGGCGCTAGATGTCGCTATTAATTATCATGAACAAAAACAATATCGCGACATTGATATTAGTCGTAGGTGTTCTGGCAGCAGGGGTTTGGTATATGAAGTTCGGACCCAAAAGACAGACTGACATCGGTCTTGAAGGAGCTAAGACAAAAGTGACCGAATTTGTGACTAACAATCTGGTCCAGCCGGGAACAAAAATAGAAGTTACGGGCGCGGCTCTTGAGAACGGACTGTATAAAGTTTCATTCAAGGTTGGAACACAAGCAGTTGATTCTTTCATAACCAAAGACGGAAGCAAGTTTTTTCCTCAGGCGATGGATATTGATGAAGTAGCGAAGCAGGCAGCTGACAGCAAAGCAAAGCCGGAAGCGAAAAACACAACGCCTGCCCCCAAAACGGATGTTCCGGAAGTCAATCTATTCGTGATGAGCTATTGCCCATATGGCACCCAGATAGAAAAAGGAATTTTACCAGTCATAAATGCATTGGGAGCAAAAATAAAATTTACTTTGAAATTTGTCGATTATGCCATGCACGACAAAAAAGAAATTGACGAAAACTTGCGCCAATACTGTATTCAAAAAAACCAGCCAGCTAAACTCTCGGCTTATCTCACTTGTTTCCTCAAGAAAGGTCAGGGAACTGAGGCTGATTGCATGACTTCAGCAGGAGTAGCTACTGCGCAAGTCACGAGCTGTGTTGTGGCAACAGATACGCAATTCAAGATTACCGAAAGCTATAATGACAAAAGTAAATGGAGCAATGGAACTTATCCTCCTTTTGATGTAGATAAGGCAGATAATCAGAAATATGGCGTCCAAGGTTCTCCTACTTTTATAATTAATGGACAGGAAACCTCAGTCGGGCGAGATCCTGCTTCAATGTTGAAAGCCATCTGTGACGCTTTTAATACCGCTCCAGCTGAATGTCAGAAACAGCTTGCGTCGGAAGCTCCCACTCCAGGGTTTGGCGAAGGAACTACGGCCAGTCCAGCAGGATCTAATGCGAGTTGTGCAAACTAGAAATAGCTTTATTAGCTTGTAGCTTCTTTAGCTTTTTAGGATAAAAAAAGACCCCGGCGCAAACGTCGGGGTTTTTGGTGGTTTCTACTCTGCTTTGAAAACAAAGAGCTGTAGGTTTCAAGAAAAAGTAACACGAAAGCCTGCTTTGAAAAACACATAGTAGATGCTTCGTTGGTCGGCATTAGAAAGCTCCAGCCCAAGTGGATGCATCTCAAGAGTTTTTGAAGCAAAGTCCAAAATCAGAATCCTTTGTTCATCCATGGCAATAAACTCGATAACATTGTCTGTTTTGGCGTAATGGATGACAGGATTCATTCCATGGCCAACCAAAATCTGGTTTACATATTTGGTTAGTGAGCTAACACTCGTCATTTATTCCTCCTGGGTATTGAGTTAGTTGACTGTTTTATGCAACAAAAGGTGTAACAAAATATATAATACATAAAAACTTTTATCAACCACTGGTAACTTAATAAAAAGTTATCCACAGGGCGGGGAATTGACAGTGATATCATATGAGTGATAGAATATCACTGTAATAAGAAAACAAGTTTGGATTATATAGTTCGTTGGTTTAGTTAATATTAGTTTATTTAGTGTTACGTGATACACGAAAAAAACTAATATTAACAAAGTAAACTAAAGATTACGCTATAATCGAAACTAAATAGTGCCATGCAAAAGTTAACATCCAAACAAAACGACATCCTTGAAATCATCAAGGAATACATCGATCAAAAAAGAGAAAACCCAACGAGCTACGGTCTGCATAAATTTTTGTCCGAGCAAGGATCAAAAGACTGCCTCAAATCTATCATGCAAGTAATCGAAGCGCTGGAGAAAAAAGACCTGCTGCGCCGCGATGGGGACAAAAAAATATATCTGGTCAAAAACAAAAGCTTTTCTAATTTTAAAAATATTTTTTCCATCCCGGTCTATGGCCTGGCTTCTTGTGGAGACGCGCTGGCTTATGCCGAAGATAATGTGGACGGATTCTTGCAGATATCAAAAGCCCTTTTCCGCGATGCCAAACCGGCTGATCTTTTTGCGGTGAAAACTCTGGGAGATTCCATGGATAAATCCGGCATCAACGACGGAGATTATGTGATTTTTGAAAAATATGAAAATCATGGCGATTTAGAAGGAAAAATTGTGGTAGCGGTGATAAATGGCATGGCGACAATTAAGAAATATAAAAAAGTGAGCGACGGCATCATCGGTCTTTTCCCGCATTCAACCAATACTTTCCATCAGCCGATCTTTATCCACCAATCGGACTCCATCCTTGTAGCGGGTGTTTATAAGAAAGTCCTGCCGGTGAAATATGTAAGCCTGTAAAAAATGTAAAAATCAAATCTCAAAATGGAAAATGACAAATCAAAATTTAAAATGGAATTCAAAAGAAGGCTTTATAACTTTGTTTTAAGATTAGTTAGATTCATCGATAAGCTTCCTAAAAGTTCTGTCTCTGACGTGATGGGAAAACAACTTCTTCGGAGCGGAACCAGTATCCTTGCCAATTACATCGAAGCCAACTCTGCCAGTTCTAAGAGAGACTTTATTAATTTCTTCACTCATTCACTAAAATCAGCCAACGAATCAAAAGTCTGGATTTGTCTCCTAAGAGATACAAACAAAGGAGATAAGCAAGAATTAGAGTATCTGCTTAAAGAACTAACTGAAATTGCCAATATTATTGCTTCAAGCATCATTACTCTTAAAGGAAAAAATAAATAATTTTTTATTTTACATTGTCATTTTTATTTTTGAGATTTACATTTTGAATTAAAAATTGGAATCTTGATTAAAATATATCTAGCTGGTAGAGTGTAGTATTAATTGAAACAACTAAATATAAAGTACCCAATTTGGGGAAGGTTTTTGGCGTTCTCTACGAATTACGAATCTAATACAAATATACGAATGTACGAATATGGATGAGATAATCATTCGCGGTGCTCGCGAACACAACTTAAAAAACATAAACTTAAACCTGCCAAGGAACAAGTTTATTGTTTTTACTGGCATCAGCGGTTCGGGAAAGAGCACGCTGGCTTTTGATACCATTTTTGCTGAAGGGCAAAGGAGATATCTCGAAAGCCTTTCTAGTTATGCCCGGCAATTTTTGGGGCAGATGGATAAGCCGGATGTGGATCTGATACAGGGACTTAGTCCGGCGATTTCCATTGATCAAAAATCGGCATCGCATAATCCAAGATCAACTGTGGGCACAGTTACGGAAATCCATGACTACCTTCGGCTTCTCTATTCCAAAATCGGCATTCCACATTGTCCCGAGTGCGGACGGGAAATTGCAAAGCTTTCAACGGATGAAATTGTGGACAGGATTTTGGATTTATGTTTATCCCCCTTTGGAAAAGGGGGATTTAAGGGGGATTTGAAAGATAAAATTAGCATTACAAATCCCTCCCTAACCCCCCCTTTGCTAAAGGGAGAGAACTGCAGGGTGGAAATTCTGTCGCCAGTTGTGCGGGGAAGAAAAGGCGAATATTCAACTATGCTTTCGGAAATGTTCAGGCGTGGATTTTCCGGAGCTTATGTCAACGGGAAAAAAATAGAATTAGATTCAAAAATTAGTGAAAAAATAAAATTAGAGCGATATAAAAAACACAATATTGATATTTTGGTAGATAATGTGCAAATAAACGATAAAAATATTTCCAGGATTTTTGAAGGCGTTGAAAAAGCGCTTAAGCTGTCAGACGGAATTGTCAGAGTAAGGGATATTTCCAAAAAAAAGGATTATCTGTTTAATCAAAAACTTGCCTGTCCGATCCATGAAATAACTTTTCCGGAGCTCGAACCGAGGCTTTTTTCCTTCAACAGCCCTTATGGCGCTTGCCCGGCTTGCGAAGGTTTGGGGACAAAACGGGAAATTGATCCGGATCTCGTGGCGCCTGATAAAAATAAGACCATAGCGCAGGGAGGCCTTATGCCTTGGAGCTATAAAAAGAATAATTGGCAAGGGACGATTCTGCGGGCTGTCACTAATCATTTCCATATTTCTGAAAATACCCGGCTACGCGATTTATCAGATGACGATTTTGATATATTAATATATGGTCACGCCCATAATGCTTCGCATAATAAGGCAGGCAAGCTGTCCGGCGAATTATCCTATGAATACGAGTATGAAGATATTCCGGTTACTTTAAGATCCAAGACTGGATCGATGTGGAAATACAATATGGAATGGCGGGGAGTGATCGGCTATCTCGAAGATCGCTATAAAAAAACGGATTCAGAAGCGGTGAGGGCGGACATTGAAAAATACATGTCGCAGAATCCCTGTTCGGTTTGCCATGGATCGAGGTATAAAAAAGAAGCGCTTTTGGTTACTGTCGGCACGCCCCCACACCAATTTAACTATGATTCGAATAAAATATCGGATAATAATAAATTGCAGAAATTTTATAATTCGACAGAAAATAAAAAAAATTGGTGTGGGGGTAAAAATATACATGAATTATCAAGCATGAGTATCGAAAATACTCTATATTTTTTCAAAAATCTTAAAATAAACAAACGCGAAGAAATCATTGCCGGAAGAATTCTGAAAGAAATCCAAAATCGCTTGGGTTTTTTGGAAAATGTCGGCCTGGGGTATCTTACTTTGGGACGAGCCGCCAACACTCTAGCGGGAGGGGAAACGCAAAGAATCCGGCTGGCTTCCCAAATCGGATCGCAGTTGGTTGGAGTGCTGTATATTTTAGACGAGCCATCGGTCGGACTTCATGCCAGAGATAATGCTAAATTATTGGAAACTCTTTTGAAGCTTAGAGACATAGGAAATAGCCTGATTGTTGTGGAGCACGATGAAGAAACTATCCGAGCGGCCGATCATATGGTTGATATCGGTCTCGGAGCGGGTAAGCTTGGAGGGGAAATTATTGCCCAGGGTTCGCCTGAAGAAGTTATGAAAAACAAGAAATCTTTGACCGCCGCATACCTTCGGCGTGATTTAGAAATAGAAACCCCAGCTTTCCGGCGGCCTATGAAAAACAAAAAATCAATCATTGTGCGGGGAGCGCGAGAGCATAATCTGAAAAATATTACTGTCGAAATTCCGCTCAAAGTTTTCACTTGCGTGACTGGCGTTTCCGGATCGGGGAAGTCAACTCTAGTTGAAGATGTTTTGTATAAGACGCTAGCGTCCAAAATTATGCGGTCGCTCGACCGGCCAGGAAAACACAGTGAAATTGTGGGAGCGCATCATATCAACAAGGTAATCATGATTGATCAGTCGCCCATTGGCCGGACCCCGCGTTCTAATCCGGCGACATATACCGGCTTGTTTACGCCCATCCGCGAACTGTTTTCCCAGACTCGCGATGCCAAAGCGCGCGGGTATATGCCGGGAAGATTTTCATTCAATGTTAAAGGTGGACGCTGTGACAATTGCCAGGGTGACGGCTATCTCAAAATCGAAATGCAATTTATGCCGGATGTTTATCTGCCTTGCGATGTGTGCAGCGGAAAAAGATATAATAGTGAAACGCTTCAGGTCAAATATAAAGAAAAAAATATTGCCGAAGTTCTCAAAATGACAGTAGCGGAGGGGCGGAATTTTTTTGAAAATTTTCCGGAAGTTCATGATAAGCTGAAAACTTTGGAAGAGGTTGGCTTGGGATATATCCAGCTTGGGCAATCAGCTACCACGCTTTCTGGCGGAGAAGCGCAAAGGATAAAGCTGGCCACGGAACTTTCCCGCCGGGCAACTGGTGATACATTATATATCTTGGACGAGCCAACGACCGGACTTCATTTTGATGATATAAAGAAACTTTTAGGCGTATTAAATAGATTAGTTGATGCTGGAAACACTGTCGTGGTAATTGAACATAATATGGATGTGATAAAAACAGCCGATTGGATCATCGATCTTGGCCCGGAAGGGGGAGAAAACGGAGGAAAAGTTATTGTGACTGGCACGCCAGAAGAAGTGGCGAAATATCACAAAGAAAGCTGGACGGGGAAGTATCTTAGCCCAATATTAAAAATAAAATCTCAAAAATCAAAATTACAATGAAAAATTCAAAAATAAAAAAGCCCGGGCAAGCGTGTGCCACGGGCAATATAGGTGAAAAAGCGCTATCTTGAAATAAAATCCAGAAAAGTGTCGATAAGACTATTAAAATCCTTATCTATAGTTTCCGGATCGCGAATACGCCTTTTTAACACTTCCTCGTACTTAATTTTGGAAAGATAAAGAGCCCATATATTTCGCAGGAATTGAAACCAGCCAGCAAAGATTTGGTAATAGATCTTGATTTCTATGCTATCGTATTCCTTTTCTGGATCAAGAGGAAGAAGCACAAATGTCGGATATCTTTCTCGGATCCCATATATCGATCCATGAGGATACTCCACCCAGTCGTTATAATAGATATAGATATCAACTCCCGTTTTTCCATCCGCCTTGAATTTTTCACTATGTAAGTGGGTTACTTCCGAAGTTGGACCGCAGGCATGACTGATATTTTCGATTATGCGGAATCCGAAATGCTTTCTGGGCAAATAAACCTTTTTCTTTATCATATTTCACTCCTTGTCGTAAAGTTAAAGAACGAGATCCGAAAACATTAAATATTACAATAAAATTATTATCATGTCAACTCCCTTCCAAAAATTTTCTCAAAAACTCAAATCTCTCCCATCTTCCCCTGGTGTGTATATTTTCAAAGATAAAAACGGCGGGATTTTGTATGTGGGGAAGGCGGGGAGTTTGAAAGATCGGGTTGGGTCGTATTTTTTGCCCTCTCCTGCCTCAAACCCCTCCTCAATCCTCCCCTTGGAAAGGGGAGGAGTAAGATTGATTGAGATGTTTATTTCAGAAGTGGAAGACATTGAAATAAAGAAAACAGATACGGTTTTGGAAGCATATATTTTGGAGCAGGAACTGATCAAAAAATTCCAGCCTAAATATAATATGATGTCGAAGGATGACAAGAGCTTTTGCTACGTTGTGGTTACAAAAGAAGAATGGCCGAGGTTTGCGGTGATGAGGAAGACTGATCTGAATAAAATTTTCAATTTTCAATTTTCAATTTTCAATCAATTTCCAATTTCCAATGAAAAAATTTTAAAAAATAGAACAGAGCTAAAAGCTGAAAGACAAAAGCTAAAAGCTAGCAAAATTTACGGGCCGTATATCGCGCGGCATCAGATTGAGATGGTGCTGAAAATCTTGCGGAAAATATTTCCATATCACAGCAAGCCACAAAAAACGGAAAAAGGATGCTTGGATTACCAGATCGGGCTTTGTCCGGGGCCGTATGATGGGGCGATTTCAAAAGAAGATTACCGGAAAAATATCCATGCGATTAGGATGATTTTGGAGGGGAAGAAAAAAAGTTTGATTAACAAAATGAAAAAGGAGATGGAAGGATACAGCGATAAGCATGAATTTGAGGAAGCGGCGGAAGTGAGGAATAAGATCTTTGCGCTGCAGCACATACAAGATATAGCGCTCATGTCATATAACATAAAACATGAAACATATAACAAAAAAGAAAAATTCAGAATAGAGGGTTATGACATTTCCAACATTTCTGGAAAGTGGGCGACGGGATCAATGGTGGTCTTTGACAATTCAGACGGGGAATTGAAACCCAACAAATCCCAGTATCGGAAATTTAAAATTAAAACAATCGAAGGTGCCAATGATGTTGGCGCGATGGAAGAAATTTTAGCCAGGAGATTTAGAAATAATTGGCCAAGACCCAATCTTATAATTCTTGATGGAGGAAAAGGCCATTTGAATATGGCCAGGAAAGTACTTCGTAATTTTCATCTGGAAATTCCGCTTATTGCGGTTGCCAAAGGTTCAAAACGAAAAAAACTCGACATTTACTCATTCGGGACTGTTCCGGAAATATCAAAAAATACAATTGAAAAGGTGCGCGATGAAGCGCACCGATTTGCGATAAAATATCACAGGAAATTAAGAGAAAAAATAATAATATAGACTATTCGCTGACAGGTTTTAGATACTTGTTTTTATTCTCCAGAATCAGAGCATCGATTGTTCCATCCGCCTTATATTTTTCAATCAAATCATTAATTTGAGGAAGATATTTGATGAGATCCGATTTTTTGGAAATGGTTATATAGAATTTTTCTTCAGCTACATTCTTGGGAATTATTTCCACTTTGTCTTTCGAATTTTTATCCGAGATGGCTTTTTCTCCGGAATAAAAAGCATATAAGAAATAATCGGCCGTACTTTCTTCCAGAGCTTTGAAAGCTTCATCTACAGTGTTTACGCGGGTTACGTTTAATTTAGCTGCTATAAAATCATCCAGTTCCTGGCCGTAACTGTCGCCGACGGTAGCTATTCCTTTTTTTCCGATCAAATCATCCCATTTTTCGTAATTGAAAGATTTTCCTTTTTTGACGAATAGGGAAATCGGATCAATGGTATATTCGTTGGAATAATCCATATAAGTTTCGCGTTCAGATGTTTTGTAGGCGGCTGCTAGCATATCCACTTCGCCGCTTTTCGCTTTAGCCTGGACTTCATCCCAAAGTCCCGTGTATTTTGACTCTGTTTTAATCCCTAAATCAGTGGCAATCTTTGCTACTAAATCCGTTCCAGCTCCCACGATGCTGTCCCCATCTTTCCACATAATCGGAGGCCATTCCGGGTGTCCGGAAACCACATAAACTTTTTCTGCAGCCGGAGTGGTTGCAACCGTTTGCGTTTTTTCGACTTTGCTGCTGTCTTCTTTCGTCTGGCTGTTTTTGGCGCATCCTGCCAAAAAAACCAAAGCTGCCAGAAGCGAAATTCCCCCCAGGGCAATTCTTGTTTTTTTCATGCCTTTTTATTAATAATTAACAAGCTCAATCACAGTATATCATTGTTTTTCCATAGTCAATAGGCGCTACTTCTGAATATATTAAGTGTCACCCCCAGATGTTAACTATATAGCCTTTGACAATTTATTAAAAATCTTCTAAAATGGTTATTTAGTAATCACTTCTTCATTTTTACTCATGTCTAAAAATATTTTGAAAAACAAAGACAGTATCAATGTTTTTGGAGCCAGAGTCAACCCCGTAAAATCCCGCCATGGCGGGATCACGGGGCAAGCAATCTCAAAAACAAACCGCGACAATATCATAGTAAAAGGTGCTCGCGTAAATAACTTGAAAAACATTGATGTTTCTATCCCGAAAAATAAGCTGGTAGTCGTGACCGGGCTTTCCGGAAGTGGCAAATCATCCTTGGCATTTGATGTTATTTACGCCGAAGGCAACCGCCGCTACCTTGAAGGCATGTCGAGCTATGCTCTTCAGTTTATGGATGTTTCGGCAAAACCCGATGTAGATAGGATTGAAAACTTGAGCCCGACTATTTCTATCGATCAAAAAAGTGTCACCAAGAGTCCCCGTTCAACCGTGGGAACACTGACGGAGATATATGACTATCTCCGCGTTTTGTTTTCGAAAATCGGCACGCCTTATTGTCCGAATTGCAACACTTTGCTTCGGAGGGTCAGCAATCATGACATTCTGGAAGAAATAATAAAAATGCCGGATAATACTCAGCTGGTGATACTTTCTCGAATTATGGAAAAAGAAAAAAATATCAAGGAAATCCTTCGAAACATCATTCAACTGGGATATGCCAGGATAAGATACGGAGGAAAAATAATATCTGTCCAGGAGGCTCAAAATACTATTGAAAACAGTGCGGATAACAATATCGAAATTGTGATAGACCGGCTTACTTTTAAAAAAGGCAATCCTGACAAGGAAAGGATTTTGGATTCCATCGAGACTGCTTTTCGTCTGGGAAAGGGATTTATATCCATAATAATAGATAATGACACTGAAAAATTGTATAATCGAGATTTTTGTTGCAACCAATGCTATTTCAAAATTTCCGATGTAACGCCGAAAAATTTTTCTTTCAATAGTCCGGAAGGAGCCTGTAAGAAATGTTCGGGCCTTGGTTTGATTCGGGAGATAGATGAGGACCTTCTCGTGCCTAACAAAAAACTGACGATAGCCGAGGGGGCGATTTCCGCTTGGGGAAAATCAAACGGAAAAAGCGGATCCGGAGGAGCAGGATCGACTTTGAGAACGCTTGGAGAAAAATATGGATTTTCAGTGGATATACCGATGAGAAAATTAAGCAGGAGTCATCTGGATATTATTTTTTATGGCTGTGACGGGTTTTCGGGAATAATCCCGGCGCTCAAAAAGAAATATGAAGAGTCCGCGGCTATCGGAGTACGGAGCGATCTGGAAAGGTACATGATAAAAAAAGTGTGTCCGGAATGTGCCGGCAAAAGGCTTAAGAAGGAGTCTCTTTCGATATTGGTTCTGGATAAATCAATAGATGATGTTTCCAGCATGGACGCGGAAACTTTTATGGGATTTCTCAAAGAGATAGAAAAAAGCAAAATAAGCCAGTCCAAAAAAGAAATTGTCGAACCGCTTGTAAAAGAAATGATTTTGAGATCAGGCGCGCTTCGGAATGTCGGTTTGGAATATCTTTCTCTGTCGCGCGGTGCTGATTCCATATCAGGCGGAGAGGCGCAAAGAATCCGCCTGGCTACTCAGCTTGGCTCCGAACTTTCCGGAATCATTTATGTTTTGGACGAGCCGTCTATCGGGCTTCACAGCCGGGACACAAGAAAACTCATAAATACCCTGATTGATTTGAAAAACACTGGAAATTCTCTGGTTGTTGTCGAACATGATGAAGATATAATAAGGCAGGCGGACTGGATCATTGATATGGGGCCGGGAGCAGGAGCTTCTGGAGGAGAGGTCATTTTTTCCGGAGATATAAAAAAACTCCTGAACTCCAAAACACTTACAGCTGATTTTTTGAAAGGGACAAGAAAAATGAACGAAAAAAAGAAGCCAAACAAGGGAACCGGAAAAATTTTGGAAATAAAAGGAGCAGCAGAACATAATCTGAAAAACATCGATGTGAAAATTCCGCTGGGAAATTTTATATCAATAACCGGAGTTTCCGGATCGGGAAAATCAACTCTTGTGACCGATATTCTTTCCAGGGCGCTTTCCAGGCATTTTTATAAATCAAAAGAGGCTCCAGGTGAGTATAAGGAAATAAAAGGTATCGACAATATAGATAAGATAATAAGTATCAATCAATCTCCGATCGGAAGAACCCCAAGATCCAACGCTGCCACTTATACTGGAATTTTTTCCCATATCCGCGAACTGTTTTCTAAAACTCCAGAAGCACAAAACAGTGGCTATGATTCGAGCCGGTTCAGCTTCAATATCCGCGGCGGGCGTTGCGAGGATTGCCAGGGTGAAGGGATAAAAAAAATCGAGATGCATATGCTACCGGATATGTATGTCCGCTGCGAAACTTGTTCGGGAACGAGATATAACCAGAAGACTCTGGATATTGAATATCAGGGAGTGAACATCGCCCAAGTTTTGGATATGAGCGTATCTTATGCTCTGCGTTTTTTCAAAAAATCCCCTCTTATATATGAAAAGATCAGGACGCTTGAAGAAGTCGGGCTTGGGTATCTGAAGCTTGGCCAGAGCGCGACCAATCTTTCCGGCGGGGAAGCGCAAAGGATAAAGCTGGCGACGGAACTTTCGCGCCGTTCAACCGGAAAAACTTTATATATCCTGGACGAACCGACCATCGGGCTTCATTTTGAAGATGTTAAAAAACTTTTAAGCGTACTCAACTCTCTTGTCGAAAAAGGCAATACGGTTTTGGTTGTTGAGCATAACCCGGATGTTATCAGAAATTCCGACTGGGTGATCGATCTTGGTCCGGAAGGCGGGGAAAAGGGCGGAGAAATCGTTTACGCGGGAAATCCTGCGGGCATCAAAAAATGCAAAAGAAGCTGGACAGGAAAATACCTTTAAAATGTAAAAATAAAATATCAAAAATCAAAATGACAGATAAAAATTTAAAATGAATTAAATAATTTTTTATTTTGTATTGTCATTTTCCATTTTGACTTTTGCATTTTAATTTTTAACAAGTATGTCTGACCAAATTTCCAAGAATATATTAGCCACGATAATCTACTATGATATCTTGGATTATCCTCTGACTTCTTTTGAAATTTGGAAATATCTGATAAGAAGTAAGAATAAGGAAGAAAGAATTAAGCAGGATTATAATAATCTGGTTAATTTATCGGAAATAATTCAAAAATTAGAATCAGAATATATCAGAAAATATCTCGATGAATATCAAGGTTTTTATTTTTTAAGAGGCCGGAAGGAATTGGTGGAGCAGAGGATTGAAAGAAACAAAATCAGCGAAAAAAAATTTAAAATTATAAGGAAAGTTTGCCAGCTTATCCGGTGCGTCCCGTTTGTCCGGATGATAGCCGTGACCGGAGCCGTGGCTATGAAAAATGCCGATAGATATAGCGATCTCGATCTCCTAATCGCTATAAAAGGCGGAAAGATTTTTACCGGAAGAATTTTAGTGACCACTTTTGTTCATATGCTGGGAATGAGGCGATATGGAAAAAAAATAACTAACCGCGTCTGCCTTAACTATTTTATAACCGACCAGTCTCTTGAAATTAGTCTCAAGGATTTATTTTCTTCTTCAGAATATTCATTCATTGTTCCGGTTTTTGGATGGGAATGTTTCCAAGAATTTCAGCGAAAAAACGAGTGGATAAGGAATTACAGAGAAAATTTCCAGCCCGATGAGGTTTCCAGTTGGAAAATAATCGAAGATTTCTGGTTTTCAAAATCAATAAGAAAAGCCGGAGAAATTATATTAGATTTTAATTTCATAGAAGAAATTTTAAAAAAATTTCAAATGGAGAGAATTTTGAAAGACCCGAGAACATTGAAACAGGGAAGCTTTGTGGCGGCCAACGACAAAGAATTGATTTTTCTTCCAGATCCGCAAGGACCCGGGTTATACGAAAAATTTGAAAATAAATTGGAAAAAATTCTCTCTTCTCTTTGCTAATTTTTTTCTGTTTGTTTAGTAATTCCCGCACCTGGGATAAAATTGGAAAGTTTTATTGAAAGTCTGGTATAATAAATGAAATGAGAAAAATAATACCTCTTACTATAATACTGCTATTCGGAGTTTATCATTTTTGCTTTGGAGCGATGAGCAGTACGAATTATAAAATAAATTCCGATGTCCTGGCTCCCGGAGGCTGGCCGAGCAATTCGGCCAACTATGGATTGGGCGACACGATGGGAGAAACGGTGATCGGCGAAGGCTCCAGCACCAATTATTCCCTGGGAGCCGGTTTTTGGTATGGGGGAAGAGTGCTGAAGTGCCAGGCTACCGATGTCTATATGGTTGATTATAATTTGGGCGATCCCGACAATTACAATAAATATCTTTTTTCCACTTCGCAAAGCTGCATAGTGGTTAATTATTCCAGCGCTGACTGGTCGCTTACCATTTCTTCAACCAACATGACCAGTGAAAAGAATAACCTGTCAAATTCGGATATATATATCGCGACAGACGGAGCGGTGGAGAGCGGAGATACCGTAACTACGGCAACCGAACCGGCTCCGATTTCTTCCATTACCGAACCGAGCGGTCCTAAATATTCCCTGGATTCGACGAGAGCCATAATCAATGGAAGCGCTTCGGCTCAAGGACAATATAGTGTTCAGCCGACCATCAAGCTTGAAAATCTCAATTCTCTTTATGCCGAGACTATTCAAGGAACACTGACCATCTCCCTTCAATAAGCAAGATGATATTTAGGAGTTGACGCTATGGCGCGAAAAAAATAATGCTAAAAAAGATCGGATATTTTGCCTGTGGATAACTCACGGCTTGCTAAGAAAATATGCATCTGTTAAAATTGCAAGCGAAGGGCATGCAGTTACAAAAAATGTTGCGTGTTTTGTCGAGGTTTGGCTAAATTGAATATTTTTTTGTTTGTAAAAAAGCTTTTTAAGCAATCCAGAAAATGAAAACCAAAAAACAAAAAATCAAACAGCAGATAATCGCTACATTGGTTATTATTTTTATGTTTGTGATGATCACAGGCTCTTTCAATGTAGCAAATCTTTTGGCCGCCTCAACCTCAACAAACCTTATACAAAATTTTGTGGCAGGAACCTTGGGCATATCCGCTCCCTACAATGTTGTTTTTAATCAGATAAACGTATCTCAAGCTGCGAATTCTTTGGCAAACATGGATACGGTCAATATGTGGGATCTCCGCGGAAGCGGTGCTGGCTGGGATGTTACTGGATATTCTGATAATCTGGCTATCTCAAATGCTGGAATAAATAATATTGCCAATACGTCAATTTTTTGGACTCCTGGGGAATTGGTTAGCATTCAGGGATCTACAACGGGCGTGAGCGTGGGAGCAGCCGGAGCCAGCATGGGAGTGGGAAATACGACAAGACTGGTCAACGCAAATGTTGGAAACGGTATGGGAAACTATCAGATAAAAAATACTATTTTCAACGTAGTTTATAATGGAAGACCCGATCAGCTACAGGGTGCTTACTCGGCAGTTTTGACTATGAATATCTGGTAGATTTTTTGGCGGAACAAAAATAATCCTGCCGTCTAGCGGAAGGATTTTTTTAATGGAAAAAAATCTCCATGCCGATAGGGCAAATGTTGTAAAATCGGCCTGTTCTGATATCATTCATATATAATCCGTTTTAAAAATAATGAAAAAAGCGCTGATAACAGGAGTTACCGGACAAGATGGAGCCTATCTGTCCAAGTTTCTTTTGGAAAAGGGATACGAAGTAAGTGGGACGTACAGGAGAATCAGTACTCCCAATTTTTGGCGGCTTGAATATTTGGGAGTGAAAGATCAAGTCGAACTTATTCCTTTTGATCTTATTGACGAGCCATCCATTATTTCTGCTATCCAGAAGACTCGACCGGATGAAGTATATAACTTAGCCGCCCAAAGCTTCGTAGAGGCGTCATTTGACCAGCCGGTAGCGACCGGCAATATCACAGGGCTTAGCGTAACCAGATTTTTGGATGTGATACGGCAGATAAAACCTGACACAAAATTCTACCAAGCTTCCACCAGCGAGATGTTTGGCAACGCGAAAACATCTCCGCAGAATGAAAGCACTCCTTTTCATCCGGAAAGTCCTTATGCCATTGCCAAGCTTTATGCACATTGGATTACGACAAACTACAGCCAAAGCTATGGAATATTTGCTTCTTCCGGAATACTCTTCAACCATGAGTCGCCGATCCGCGGGGAAGAATTTTCTACCAGAAAGATAACAAGCGGAGTAGCGAAAATAAAAGCGGGAAAAATTCCGTATATTGAAATGGGAAATCTTGATACGCGCCGCGATTGGGGTTATGCTATGGATTTTGTGGAATGCATGTGGCTTATTCTTCAGCATGATTATCCGGATACTTTTGTAATTGCTACGGGGGAAAATCATCTACTAAGGGAATTTGTTGAGAAAGCTTTTGAAATAGCCGGTTTCAAAATAGAATGGCGGGGAAAAGGTGTAAAAGAGGAAGGCGTCGATAGCGTTTCCGGAAATGTACTAGTGAAAGTTAATCCGAAATATTTCCGGCCGCGAGACATCTATAGCCTGCTTGGCGATCCTAAAAAAGCAATGGAGCAACTCAAATGGAATCCCAAGAAAACTTCATTTGAAAAACTAGTGGACATTATGGTTAAGGCTGATTTGAAAAGGGAGATGGAATAAATTTAAAATTTCAAAAAATGGGAAAATACCAAATCGCTTTTCCGATTTTAGGAAGCGAAGAGAAAAAAAACCTGTCAGATTGCATAGAAACCGGCTGGATTTCATCGCGGGGAAAATACGTGGAAAAATTCGAAAAATCTTTTTCCGGGTTTTGTGGCGTTAGATATGGAGTTTCCGTGTCTAATGGCACAACCGCCCTTATGCTGGCTTTTATGGCGCTTGGAATCAAGCCGGGGGAAGAAATAATAATTCCCGACATCACTTTTGGAGCGACAGCGAACGCGGCTATGATGCTTGGAATAAGGCCGGTTCTTGTTGATGTAGACCGGGAAAATTGGAACATTGATCCGGAAGACTTGGAAAAAAATATATCCCCGAAAACCAAAGCGATTGTGATAGTCCATCTTTACGGCCTGCCGTGCAAAATGGATAAGATAAAAAAGATCGCCAAAAGATACAAATTAAAAATAATCGAGGACGCGGCCGAAGCCCATGGGGCCCAATTTTCCGGAAAAAAAGCGGGAAGCTTTGGCGATATTTCCTGCTTCAGTTTTTATGGCAATAAAATTATTACTACTGGAGAAGGAGGAATGTGTTTGACTGATGACAGAAAACTTTATGATCGGATGGAAGTGATAAAAAATCACGGAATGAAGCCGGGGAGGAAATATTGGCATGAAATTGTAGGAAGCAATTTCAGGATGACCAACATTCAGGCGGCTATCGGTCTTGCGCAGATGAAAAAGATAAATAAATTCATCAAAAAGAAAATCCGGATTGCTTTGTGGTATAAGGAAGAGATAAAAAAACAAAATTTGGCGGTTACATTTCAAAAAGAGGGTAAGAAAGAAAAAAGCGTCTGGTGGATGTTTACGGTCCTTGTCAGTCTCGGAAAAAATACGGAAAAAATAATGGATGGACTATCGAAATCAGAGATAGACAGCCGGCCGATCCTCATCCCGCTTAGCATCATGCCGGCTTTCAGACATCTTCGAAAATCAAAAAATATCAAGCACTCTTTGGATATCGGGAAAAGAGGCATTACGCTTCCTTCCAATTTGCTTCTTGGGAAGAAAGACATCCGATTTATCGTAATGAAACTAAAGGAATTAGTATGACAGAAAAAAAAGGTGGCGTGTCCGTGGTTCTTCCCAGCTTTAACGAGGCAGAAGCCCTCCCCGAGCTGATAGAGAAAATTTTGGAAATTTTCGAAAACAGTATTTTGGGCGCTGAAGTTGAGATTGTGGCAGTTGATGACAACAGTCCGGATGGGACTTCAGAAATCGTCCGGAAAAAATTCCAGGGAGATAGCCGGGTAAAGCTTATCGAAAGGAAAGGGGAGAGAGGCCTCGCAAGTGCTGTCCTTCGAGGAATACGGGAAGCCCGAAATGAATATGTCATCGTGATGGATTGCGATTTCAATCATCCGCCGGAAAAAGTGATTGCCTTGGTGGAAAATATGAAAGACTATGACATCGTCTGCCTTTCAAGATATGTGAAGGGCGGAGGGATGAATACGGAGAATAAAATATGGAGATACTGGGGAAGCCGTTTTTACAATAAATTTCTTCAAATGTATCTGGGTCTGGAAACCAATGACAACTTGAGCGGTTTTTTTGTCGTCAGGAAAGAAGATGTTTTGAAATTGCCGGTAAATGTAATATTTCGGGGATACGGAGAATTTTATTTTGGCATTTTGTATTTTATGAAAAAGGCGCTTGGAAAGTCGAAAATTCTTCAGCTCCCGATAACTTATGAAAAAAGATTAGGCGGAGAAAGCAAGACAAAATTTGCCGGCCTGATGCTTCAATATTTTAAAAAGGCTATTGCTTTCAAAAAATTTAAAATTTCCAGAAAAAAAGTTTTGGTCACCTATGCCAGAAACCGAATTGCCTATGTTTCCGCCAGATCGCTTTTCCGAGCAGGTTTCGAAGTGCACGCGGGTGATTCGGCCAGGTTTGCGATGACTTTTTTTTCCAAATATGTAAGGAAAAAACTAATATATCGCTCTCCTTTCACTTTCGAAAATGATTTTATAGAAGATCTGTTAAAATATATCAAAAAAAATAAAATTAATTTTCTTCTTCCTTCTCATGAAGAAGGATTTATAATTTCCAAATATCAAGACAAATTTAAGGACATTGTAAAACTGCTTCTGCCCTCATATGAGCTGATAGAATTGGCCAATGACAAGAAAAAAACCTATGAATACGCAGGAAAAATAGGAATAGCTTATCCAAAAACTTTTTCCTTCAAAACGCTGGCTGATTTTGATGATTTTCTAAAGAGCGGCATCAATTTTCCGGTCGTGATAAAACTCATAAAAAGCCGGGGATCAATCGGACTTTCTTACGCCAGCAACAAAAAAGAGCTGAAAGAAAAATATAATCATGCCGTAAAAGATTTTAAAATAAAAGAAGAGCTTCCGATTGTCCAGGAATACATCGATGGCTATGGCTTGGGTGTGTCGATGTTATATAAAGATGGAAAAATGTTGGCCAGCTTTACCCATAAAAGGCTCATTGAAATGCCGATTACCGGTGGAACAAGCGTGGATAGGATAAGCATCCATCATGAAAAAGCGGAAGCAAATGCCAGAAAAATTCTCGATTCTCTTAATTGGAACGGCATAGCTATGGTTGAATTCCGAGTAGACCCCCGCACCTACAGGCTTACGCACGGGACATTGGGGTCGAATGCGCTTCACGTTTTTAACCATTTATCTTCGCGCTCACACTCGGAGCATTCTGGTGTAGAGGTAAACAAAAAAACCGATGAGCCGTATTTTTTGGAAATTAATCCTCGTTTTTGGGGCAGTCTCAATCAGGCGGTTGTTTCCGGAGTTGATTTTCCGCTTCTTATTTCTAAAACCCTTTGCGGAGAAGAATTTGAAATTCCGAAATACAAAAATGGAATAAAAAGCCGGTGGTTCTGGGGATCGGTTTTTGTTTTGCCATCATATTTTTTTGGCGGAAAATTTAAGGAAGTTTTCAGTTTGCTGAATGTTTTTCAAAAAAAACTTCATTTTGACGAAGTTTCCATTTCTGATCCGCTGCCTTTCATAATAAACCCAGTCATCCCCATCTTGAATTTTTTGACCCGCGGGAAAATCACTTTTGAAACCAAAGAAGAAGAAGTGATAAATTTCAATAAATGACAAATAGGAAATAAAATGGATTTTTTAGAAATTTGCCAAAAAGAAAACATTGATCTTCACGTGCACACTTGGCACTCGAAAGACAGTCTTTCTGATCCGAAAAAAATAGTCGAGTTTGCGGAAAAATACAAAAAAATAATCGCCATAACTGATCACAACGAAATTGAGGGCGCGCTGGAGGCTAAAAAAATAGACAAAGAAAACAGGATAATAGTCGGCGAAGAGATCAAAACGACAGATCTGGGAATAGAAATTCTGGCTTATAATATCCGGAAAAAAATTGATCCGGGAAAAGCGGCTGATATAATCAGAGAAATCCATAGCCAGGGAGGCGTAGCAGTGCTTTCGCATCCGACAAGGACAGGCTATATTTTTAAGAGTTTTCCCAAAATTATTCCACCCGAAATCATTTCCGAAGTTGACGGGGTGGAAGTGTTTAATTCCCGTTGTAGCGAGAAAGAAAATAAAAAAGCGCTGGAGCTGGCTGGGAGACATGGAAAAATAGAAACGCGGGGAAGCGACGCGCATATGATTTGGGAGATGAAAACTATGGAAAAAAATGATATTTTTTTAAATTTGTTTAAGAATCTGCTGACAATAGTCACAAGAATTATTAAGAATTTTTAAAAAAAGTATTTTAATGCTTTCTTGAGAAAGCGATTATTTGTATGCAAGATAAAATCCTGGTTTCTGTAAAAAAAATCTACAATATAGACAATCCAGAAGAAATGAGGAGGGGGCTTTTGGAGTCGCTGGAATTGCTTGGCGGACTTGGAAAATTCATAAAAGCCGGGGAAAAAATTGTTCTCAAACCTAATTTAGCTGTTGGAAGCATGGAGGGAGTGACAAGTCCCCTAATCATTGATTTTTTGATTGAAGAAATCAAAAAATTGGGAGCCATTCCCATTGTTGCGGATGGATCATCTAAGTCGGTGGATTACGACACTCTTTCAATAGTGAAAGTGACAGGACTTGGCAAGATTCTTGAAAAACATGGAGTTGAATTCGTGGACTTGGATAATACGCCGACAGTAAGAAAAAAAGTTCCGGATGGGAAAGCGTTTAAATACATAAATGTTCCCGAAGTAATTTTAGAAGCAGATAAGCTGATAAATATGCCAAAGATAAAAACCCACCACCTCACAGGAATTTCATGCGGGATAAAAAATCTTCAGGGGATAGTAGCGGGATATGAAAAACTTATGACGCATGCTCTCGGTCTCCATCAGCCGCTGGCAGATCTTCCTAAGATTTTTAAGCCGGATCTGACAATAGTTGACGGAACCAGTTGCATGGAAGGATTTGGCCCGTTTTATGGAAAAAAGGTGCCCTTGGGACTGATCATTTCTTCTGAGAATATTTTAGCCGCAGAAGCGGTTGTCTGCCGGATAATGAATGTCAGATATTCGTCCATAAAGCATATAGGTCTTTGCTTCAAGGATCATAATTTCAAGCCCAGTGATATAAGAGTGGTGGGCGAAAATATAAAAAAAATAGATTATAAATTTTCCATACCTTCTTTCAAAAAAAACTATCTTTTTTTGCACAGATCAGCGACGATGTTTGACAGATTTATTTACAAATACGTGGCTGATATTTTTCATATCCCCTTAAAATCCATTTTTCCTTCCATGAGCCGAATTTTTGGCGTTCACTTAAAAGTCAATCAGGATTTCGACCAGGCCAGAATAAATCCTTTGATTTGTCCAGTTGGAGCAATAAAGAAAAAGGAGAATGGGAAATATACGATAGACCTGCATGAATGCGTCGATTGTCTCAAATGTTACAAAGAATTGCCAAAAGGCGCTATAATATTAAAAGGACTTATTAGTTCGCAAGAGAAATAGAAACGTAGATTAAATTTGCCAGGATGGATTATAAAGAAACATACAACAAGGATTATTTTACAGGAAAAAAGTCGTTGCTGTATAAGTTCGGTTATGGCAGTTTTACGGAACAATTTTTTGAAAATATTTTCAATTCTTTTAAAAAATATATACACGGGATCGAAAGCGGTAAGATGCTTGATGTCGGTTGTGCTTTCGGGCTTATGCTCGAAAAGTTTCCAAAATCATTCGATAAGTTCGGGATAGATGTTTCCGAATACGCGATACAAGTTGCCAAAGAGAAATTTCCTGATGATAAATTTTTCGCATGTGAGGCAGAAAAAGACCTGCCTTTTCCTGAAGATTATTTTGATATTGTTTTATGTAATGATGTTTTTGAGCATCTGGAAAGCCCGGGAAAAGCCATAAAAAATATCCACCGAGTGATGAAAAAAGGCGGCCTATTGCTGGCGACGACTCCCAATCTTAATTTATTCAGAAAAACATTCCTAAAGTCCATAGATAAAAACGAATATCATATTTCCATGTATCGCCACCGGGATATGTTGGGAGAACTGGAAAAAGCTGGATTTAAAATTGTAGATCATTGGACTTCCATTACGACTTTTAGACTTTTTTTCCTCAAGTTCAAAAGCAATATAGGTACGGAGTCGTTTTTCGTGTGTAAAAAATAAAAATAAATTGATTTAATGTATGAAAAAATTAGCGAGCCTCATCAATTTTAATTATATCGCCTACTTTTTAATCATCGTTTTTGTCATTGTTTTTGTTATTCTTTCTTTCGGCCGTCATGATGCCCTGAAGTCTTACGGAAACGACCTGGGTTTCTATAACCAAGCGGTCTGGAATACGGCGTATGGGCATTTTTTTCAGTATTCCAGCGGGATGAACAATGAAACCAATCTTCTGACCACCCGCTTTTCACTTATCCTTCTTTTTTTCGTGCCTTTTTATTGGATCATCGCAACTCCTAAGTGGCTTTTGCTTTTTCAAGCGTTGTCTGTCGGAGCGAGTGCCATTCCGGTCTATCTTATCGCCAAGGACAAGCTGAAAAGTGAAAAATTGGGATTAGTTTTTCTTTTGAGCTATCTTTTTTATCCGGTACTTCACAACGGTCTTCTTTATGATTTTCATGAAGTGGTTTTTGCGGTCGCTTTTGCCGCCTGGGCATTTTATTTCATGGAAAAAAAGAACGATAAGGGGTTTATCATCTGCTGTATTCTCATCGCGCTGAGCCAGGAATATCTGGCGCTTATCGTTATCATGCTAGGTTTGTATCAGGCGTATGTAAAGAAGCGCTGGAAATTCGGTCTTATTGTCAGCGTTACCGCCATCTTCTATTTTGTTTTTCTTACCGGATATCTGATGCCCCAAATTTCCAAAGCGGGGGAGCACGGGATGCTTTCTAACAAAAAATTTTCCTATTATGGATGGCTCGGTTCAAGCCTTCCGGAAATCGTGAAAACTCTGGTTACTCGGCCGGGCTATATATATGAAAATCTGGCCACATTTTCCAGGGCGCAATATCTCTTTCATCTTGTCCTGCCGGTTTTTTCGTTAGGCGCGTTTTCGTGGCCGGTAGTGATCACTTTCCCGATTTTGGCGCTATATTTTTTAAGCATGACTCCTATGACCTATACGATCTATTTCTATCACGGGGTTATTTTGGCGCCTTTCATCTATTTTTCGGCGATCTATACTTTTGAACGGTGGTTTGAAGGAAATAATTTTCTAAGATATTCTTTTGCCGGGCTGGTAATAATTTTTAGCGTGGGTTCAGCTATGGTCCTTGGCCTGTCTCCTTTAGGGATATATAATAAGACAAGCGATTATGTTTCTACGGATCATGCCCGGCTTATCTCCCAAATTGAAAAAATGATTCCCGGGAGCGCTTCTCTTTCTGCCCAGCACAATCTGAGCCCTCATTTTTCCGGACGCGAAAAAATATATGCTTTTCCGGTCATGCGGGAGAGTGCCGACTATATCCTGGTTGATACTTTTGATCCTTACGCGGACAATGGGCACCAGCTCACTTCTTTCGGGTACGCGATTCAGATGGATATAAATGAATGGAAAGCGGAAATTGAAAAAGTGAATGAAGACAAAAATTATGAAAAAATTTATGACAATGATGGCTGGCTGCTTTTTGAGAGGATAAAATAGAAAACAAAAATATTAAATGATTTTTGAAAAAATAAAAAAGTTTATAAAGAATCTAGGCTCTAGGGAGATCTTTTTGGCGCTTTGTTTTGTCATGATATATTTTTTTGCTCTTTGTGCTCCGACCGACCCGGACATGGGCTGGCATTTGATGGACGGAAAATATCTCATGGAGCATCACTTTCAGCCGGCCAAGACGGATATTTTTTCCTATTCCATGCCTGATTTTCCGCTGATCATGCATGAATGGCTGACGGATATTTTGATGTATAACCTCTATACCCACGCCGGACTTTTCGCCCTTTCTATTTTTTTCGCTTTTGTTACCACGGCAGCTTTTGTGGTGGCGACATTGGGAGTGGAAGGCAAGATCGAATATAAATTTGTGGCCGCGCTAGTCGGAATCATCGCCAGCCAGCCTATTCTGGGGGTAAAAGCCCAGATGTTTTCTCTTTTGGGCCTGGCTACGGTCGTTTTTGTTATCCTGAATTTCCGGCGGAATCAGCAATCAAAGCTGATCTATTATCTGCCCCTGCTTTTTTTCATTTGGGTCAATCTTCATGGCGGATTTCCGGTCGGCCTTTTTTTCATCGGTGTTTTTCTGGCTTTGGAATATTTCAAAAATGGCCTTCTGGCAGTTTTTCTAAAATTCAAGAAGTGGAATTTTTTTGAGAAAGCAAGCGGATGGCTGCAAAAAAACAGCCTTTCGTTGAAATCGGCCTTGAAATTGAACCTGCTGTTTATTCTTTCTTGCGTTGCAACGCTGGTCAATCCCTATGGCTGGAGGATCTACATTGAAATAGTCACTACTATTTTTGACAAATATGCCAAATCTTTCATCGCGGAATGGTTTCCGGTAAGCGCCATGAATCCGACCAGCTCCCAGTTCATACTCTATATTTTTTTCCTGGCCGTACTTCTCATCATCAGTTTTCGAAAATCCGATTTCACCTATGTTGCTGTTGCTGCAGTTTTCCTCTATTTGTCTTTTTCCAGCTGGAGGCATCTGCCGCTTTTCATGATAGTGAGCATTCCTCTTTGGGTCTTGATCGTCGAATTTTTGGCCGGAAAAGAACTGTCAGTCGTGCTGAACAAAAAATGGTTTCTAGCCTGCTTTTTGGTTGCTACCATAGTCATACCTTATCAGAGGATGAAACTTGTTCCCGCCGACTATTCCATCGAAAGAATTGCCGAGAAAGGAAATTATCCTGCGGAAGCGGTAAAATTCTTGAAAGCTAATCCTAAACCGGGAAATATTTTCAACGAATATAATTGGGGCGGGTATCTCATCTGGCAGTATCCGGAAAAGAAGCTCTATATAGATGGGCGGATGCCTAGCTGGAGGCATAAAGGTTTTAGCGTCCTGGAAGAATTCAACAACACCTTCAAAAGCGGAGAAGGGCTGGTGGCGACGATTGAAAAATATGGCATTACCCAGGCGCTGGTGTACAACAATGTTCCAAACCAGATGTCTTTTCGAAGTTTGAAATGGGAGCTTGCCTACGAGGACAGTCTGGCGCTTGTTTTCTCCCGTCCGGAAGAAAAATAGTTATTGCGGAGTTTTCCCGCGTGGTATATACTGGATTTAGGAATAGAAAATATTAGAAAACTTAATAATATTATTTTTAAGAAAATGGTTTTTAGAAAAAAGACAATCGCGCTATTTTTTGTATCGCTTTTTTTCCTTTTTTATCCGGGCGTTTCAAAAGCTATCGTAACCGATACGATAGGGATCCTTCCGGCTCATCCTGATCCGTATGTCAGGTTTTCCGATTCCTGGTTTCTCTATAAGATGGATCTCGGTGAGGAGAAAAGAGATGCTGTGAAATTGATAAACAATACCGATATAACTTCTGTCGTGAAGCTTGTGACCGCGGACGGACTCGCGACCAGTGATGGCGCTTTTGCTCTTATGCCGGAAGACCAGCCGAATCGGGATATGGGAACATGGGTAAAGCTTTCCGCCACGGAAGTTGAAGTGCCTCCCAAATCTGAAAAAATAATCCCTTTTACCATAACCGTTCCAAAAAACGCAGATGTCGGAGACCATATGGCTGGAATTGCCATGCAGGAGCTTGAGACGGTTGATGGAAACGTGATTCCGACCACCGGAATAAAAGTGGTTACCAGGATAGGAGTAAGGATGTATATGACCGTTCCCGGAGAAGTGAAAAAGGGTTATGGAATAGTGCGTCTTGACCATGAATATTATCCGACCGGAATTCGGAATTTTTTCAAGGATTTTCTGGATATCAACAAGAAGACTGTGTTTTTTGTCGGAATCAAAAATGAGGGAAATGTCAGAATCGCGCCTCTGGTTACATTGAATCTGAAAAATATTTTTGGGCGTACGGTTGTTAATCTTCCCGATCAGGAAATTGGAACCGTTTTCCCGAGAGGAGAAAATAAAGACAGTATGGTGGTTTGGAATGGAATGCCGCTTTTCGGGAGGTATGTCGCAAAGGTTACCGTGAATCCGCAGCTTGAGGGCTTAAGTTCGCAGAGCCGGGAAATTGTAATTTGGGCTTTTCCTTCGAAGATATGCTTCATGCTTATCCTTCTGGCCATATTTTCGATCCTTATTCGCCTGATTGCGCGCTATGTCGTCGAAGCTTCCAAAGAAAGGATGCCTGTATACACCGTAATGACGGGAGATTCACTGGCTAAGCTTTCGGAAAGATTTTCCGTCAAATGGAAGAAAATCGCCAAACTAAACGAGCTTAAGAAGCCTTTCGATATAAACGAAGGAGAGAAGCTTTTTGTTCCCGTCAACAGAAAAAACAAAGAGCTCATAAAGAACTTGCTTGCAAGCTCCGAGATGGAACCGTCGATTGCTTGGAGAAGCGGAAAGACAGGGGCAAACAAGAAGAAAAAAATCGCTTTCGGACTGGCGCTTGTGGCTATGGCCGGGTTTGCGGTGTATAAGTATAAAACGAGGACTATCCACGAAGTTGTCCAAATTCCGCCGGTGAAAAGCGGAGAAGTGAAGCCTAAGGAGGAAACAGCGGATAAGACAGTCAGCGGTTATTTCAAAAAATCAAGCGTCAAAGTTGAAATAGCAAAATCACAGGGAGATGAAGAGGCAATCAGGAGATTATATGAAAAATTCAAGCTGATCGGATATAACACCAGCTACATTGATAAGCCGATGGAGAATAAATATTTGACTACGACGATTGAGTTCAATCCGGAAAAGAAAACTAAAGCTGAAATGGTGAAAAATGATATGCGGCTTTCGGGAAACATCGATCTCAAAGAAATTCCTAATCTTAACTCTGATGTCGTTATCTATAACTTTGCCGGCAAAGACGAATATTATGACATCAGGACGGAAGATGAGCCGTGGTTTGTGAGGCAGATACCGTAATAAAAAAATAGAGCAAATCAACTTTTTTCCCCCGCACAAAATGTATTGGTGCGGGGGTGTTTTTTATGGTATAATTTTGGCACAAGATGGGTGATGATAGCATATCCGATACGGTATCGAATTCCCTTAAACACTCACTATTATGAACAATCCAAACGAACAGCTGATTTCTCTCAATGAGGCCAGCAAGCCGACTCCCTACAGTTCGGATTATCTCGGTTTGCTTGTGAGAAAGGGGAGGCTTAGGGGGGAAAAAATTGGAGGAAAATGGTACACGACCAAGGAAGCGGTGGAAAGCTATATGAAAAAAGCGGCCGAAGCCAGCTATGAACATCAGGAATCTCTAAACGTGAAGATTCCGGCTGAGGAGATAAAAAAAGCCAGGGTTAATTTGCGCTGGGCTGTTCTTCTGGTTCTCATTACGGTTTTCAGCTCGATCATAATCGCCATGCTTTATTGGCGGAACCAGGACGACAAAAAAAGCGAAAACATCCGGATGAAATACCGGATCACGGAAAACGAAGGAACCATCTATCTTTACGCCGACGATCCGTCGTTGATCAAGGATGTGAAAGTGATGCAGAAAGAATAATAAAAAAATGTAAAATTTAAAAATCAAATATCAAAATGACAGATTAAAATTAATAATTTTTTATTTTGCATTGTCATTTTCCATTTTGAGATTTACATTTTGATTTATGATTGTCAAAACAAAAATAGTTTATAAAAATTTAAAATTCAGGATTAAGAATTTTTTAGGAAAATATTCCATAATCCTCTTCTATCTTTTTCGCCATCCGAAAAAATTCTGGAATGCCCTTTCAAGAAAAACAAAAATGCGCTCGGGCGCGTTGTTTTTTGCAGTCATAATCATTGCCATCGGCACCATCTGGCTGACATCGAAGAAAATAGAAGCCGCTTGGTGGAATGATTTGTGGCAGTATCGGAAAAAAATAATTGTAACTAATTCAGCAACGGCTCAAACAAACGTTCAAATCCCGCTGACCATAGATACAGCTACTCTTGTATCTGCCGGAAAAATGCAGGCTAGTTGCGGAGATATTCGGGTGACCGATATTAATGGAAACGTCCTTCCTTACTGGGTTCATAAATGCAATACTTCTTCTACTGTGGTTTATGCTTGGGTCAGTAATGTTATAGCGGGAGCATCTTCTTTTTTTGTCTATTATGGAAACGGTACCGCCGTTTCGACAGAAATAAAAACGGGGACAAGCGATTATCCTGGAGTATCTTGTAAGACCATCTTAGATCATAATGATTCAATTGGTGACGGAACATATTATATCGATCCAAATGCTGGAACAAAAACGGATTCTTTCCAAGCCTACTGTGATATGACAACTAACAGCGGCGGATGGACAATCATTACATCTGAGACCGGAACTGGACAGCAGGGGCTGACATCTAACACGGAAACAGCCGGCAATCCGCTTGGCTGGGCGGCTTATAATATAAATCAACAAAAGAAAGTCGATCTAAGTGCTGTTTCTTCGGAGTCAATAATAAAAAGAAGCGGAGGCACTTGGATCAAAGCTGATCATGCTTTTTTTGATTCAAACTTTCTTGTAGCTAGCCAGCATACACATTGGTCAGTTACTGTCACGGCAAGCAATTCAACAACCGCCTCTGCTGTTATGGGATATAGCAATTATAATATTGGCAGTGGCGGTGATTATGGGATTGTTTCTACTTCATTTGATCATCATTCAACAGGTTATTACCATCTTAATGCCGGTTGTGTAAATCATTACTTCTATCAGTACGGAACTTCTTATAATGTCAATACTGCTCTAGGTGATTGGGCAGTGTCGCATGCATGCGTGCCAAGCGGAACTCAGCTTGGATCTTGGTATGCTGGAATGAGAGGGACAACGACGCCGACTGTTTTGAATGTTGCGCCAGGCTCTCCGGCGACCGAAGAAAAAACCACCAGTCCGGTGGCGTATTGGAGTTTAGATGAAGGATATGGAACAGATGCGCATGACGAAACGATAAATGGAAATAATGGAAATCTCACCAGTATGTCAACTGCTCCTTCGCCGACTTCTGGCTGGCAGACAGAGGAAAAATGTCTTTCGGGAAAGTGCCTGGGTTTCGATGGAACGGATGATTCATTAAATGTCGGAACTATTGCGCCAACCGGAGCAGCAACTTTTAGTACATGGATTTATATAAACGGCGCTAACTCGAATTACGGAGCTATTTTCACAAACTGGGGAGGTGGCGGCAATGCTTTTTTTATCGGCACTAAAAATGGAAATTCTTCTACTATTGAAGTATATTTCAATGGCGGAAAAATATATGATATCACCAGCGTTCCGCTAAATACCTGGGTACACTTAGCCATCAGTCATACTGGTAGCGCTGCCACCGCTTATATAAATGGGGTTCAAACCAATTCTCAAGCGTCAACCCTAATCACCGCGACCGGGGCAACTAGCATTGGATATGATGTTAATCGGACGAACTATCCATTTAAAGGTCGAATTGACGAACCTAAGATATATAATTACGCCCGCACAGCCGCGCAGATAAAAAATGATTATACTTCTGGCATGGCTGGCATGGGAAAAGCCAAAGAAGGAGTCGGTGCGGCGATTGGAGACAAATCGGACAAATGGATGACAGACGGTCTGGTTGGATATTGGAAGATGGATGAAAGTTCCTGGGGAAGCGTGGTTGATTCATCGGGAAATGGGAACACAGGAACAAAATATGGCGATGCGACAGTCGCGGCGGGGAAGTTTGGAAATGGAGGAATCTTTGACGGAAGCGGCGATTATGTAGAAAAAACTTCCCCAGTTAGTCAACCAACTGGAAATTCACCTACTACCATTTCCGCATGGATCAAAATAGACAGCGGCGGTATTTCTGAACTTAAAATAGTCTCCTTTTTTGGAACAGATAGCGGAGGCCCATCTGGTTATGGCATTGCTGTTAACTCATCATACAAAGCTGTTGCCGCAGGCCCTTCTAACACTGGCCTGGTAACTGGCAATACAACCTTGAACGTAAACCAGTGGTATTTTGTTACAGGTGTTTATAACGGAACTACCAATAAAATTTATGTTAATGGAGCTGAAGACGGCAGTGTAAATTATTCTTCCATGAATTTCAGTTCGGGCGTCATGCGAGTCGGAGCTTGGGCTAGTTATAATTCTACTTATAATTGGAAGGGCGGTCTCGACGATGTCCGCATCTATAATCGCGCTCTTTCGCCCTCCGAAGTTTCCCAACTCTACAACTGGGCGCCGGGGCCATTGTATTATTATTCCTTAGATGAAAATACAGGAACGACTAGTGTCAATGACATGTCAGGCAATAGCAATAGTGCCACCATGACAGGTACCTGGACAAATTCTCAATGGGTGCCTGGAAAATTTGGAAGCGCTCTCAATTTCAACGGAAGCAATGATTATCTAGACACTCCAGCTTTTGATTTTTTGGGTCAAAGCACGGCTCAATTCACTATTGAAGCCTGGGTAAAACCAAGACAAGTCGGAGGCGATATTTTTCATAATCGCAACGACAGCACTGGTTGGAGCACTAGCCTCTTGGGCTATAAAAGCGGGAAGCTTAATTTTTATGTTTATGGCAGTAGTTATCTGGCATCTCCAAATAATACTTCAGCTAATGCGTGGACACATGTTGCTGCATCAAGGGATTCTTCCGGAAATTTAAAATTATATGAAAATGGTATTTTAGTAAACAGCGGGAGCGGATCATATTCTTCGAGTGGCAGCGCTCAAAAATTCACCATCGGACGATTTTTCGCTGACTGTTGCCAGATGGATTCTCCCGGCTGGTTCGATGGCCTTATTGATGATGCCAAACTTTATAATTATCCGCGTTCGTCCAAGCAGATTGTCGAAGACATGAATGGAAATCATCCGGCCGGCGGATCGCCAGTCGGAAGTCAACTTTTATATTATAAATTCGATGAAGGGTATGGGGGTAACGCTTATGATTCTTCTTCTAATAATTATAGCGGTACGATAACCAATGCGACGTGGACTAATAGCGGAAAATTTGGAAAAGCGATGAATTTTGATGCAGCAGGAGAGCATATCCGCAAAACATCTTTTACGCAGATAGATCGAATCAACGGGCAAGAACTGACAGTTAGCGCATGGATAAAACCCAGCTGGTCTAGCGGTTATGCAGATATAGTGGTTAATAGAAGTGCTTCTTGCTATAACTGGATACTTTATCAGCATACAACAGATGGATCTATCCAATTACATGGTTCGTTACAAAATAAATCAACATATATACCCCCAAATAGTGTATGGACGCATATAGTTGCAACAGTAGATAGCTCTGGGATATCTAAACTTTATGCCAATGGAATTTTAAAACAAACTGTAACCGGATATCAATATAGCGGTTCTAGCTGTGGAGAATTATCAATCGGAGATTATGGAAGCAATTCTGAGCCTTGGAATGGTCAGATTGATGAAGTAAAGATATATAACTTTGCTCTGACCGAAGATGAAATAAAACTCGACATGAATCAGGGAAAATCTCTGGCGTTGGCGGCGTTTGGAACGGATGCTTCAGGCAATCCGAGTAATTCAACCGATCGGATGTATTGCCCGCCGGGAGACACAACCGCCAGTTGCGCTCCGATTGCGGAATGGAGGTTTGATGAAAAAAGCGGAACGACGCCGCAAGACACTAGCGGGAATGGAAAATATCTGACTTTTGACGGTTCTCCCAGCTGGGTTATCGGAAAATATGATTCAGGCATATCGACTGACAATACGGTGGCAGATACTATGCGTACCCAGTCGCCGTATGTTGATTTGGGTGCGAGTTGGACCATTACTACTTGGTTTAAATATCCTTTGGCAGCCGTTGGAAGTTCCTGGTGGACGCTGACGAGAGGTTCTGGTGTGGACCATCAGGTTATTGTAAATAGGGGAAATTTTCATCTGGGGACCTATGACAATACATCTGCTGGATTTGTTGACAGCGGGTTTGTTATGTCGACGCTTTCAAGTGGATGGCATCATCTTTCCGCGGTTGGATCAGGAAGTACGACGGTTTTTTACATCGACGGAAAATATGCCGGAACTTCTGCTTTTAAATCAACAAGCGATATTTACGCAGTTGGAAATTGTCAGGGAGGAACCCAGAATTGGGGAACCTTTGATAATATGAAAGTCTACGATTATGCGCTTTCCCAATCCCAAATCGCCTGGGATTATAACCGCGGGAAGCCGGTCGGGTGGTGGAAGATGGATGAAGGTGAGGGAACAATTGCTCATGACGAATCCGGCAATGGAAATCATGGAACTTTGACCACCATGGATCCGCCCAATGACTGGGTGGCGGGGAAAGTAAACAGCGCGTTGGATTTTGATGGGAGCAATGATTATATCGATGCCGGCAGTGGAGCGAGTTTAAATATTACTAATGCGATTTCGGTTGCGGCGTGGGTAAAACCAACAGCTTTGGGAAGCTGGGTCGGCATTGTTAACAAAGCTACTGATAATAATTGGGGCGATGGCTATTCCCTTTTTTACTATAATAATAGATTTCAGTTTTATGTGAAAGATTATACCAAAGCTGCATATATATCTTCTGAAACTGGAAGCTGGATCCATCTTGTCGGCACATTCGATGGAAATACCGTAAGGATATATAAAAATGGCGTGGAGGGGACATCCTATTCATATACAGGCGCTATTAGCACTACAAGCCATGGTGTGTATATTGGAGCTGGCGCGGGTACAGCGGGAGCTCCAATGTATTTTCATAATGGCCAGATCGACGATGTCCGCATTTTTAACTACGCCCTCACAGCTCAGCAGGTTAAAGATGTCATGAATAATGGGGCGGTGAACTTTAAGTAAATTTTTTAATTTTATAATTTTTGAATTTTTAAAATAAATATATACCGTCATCCTGAGGACGGCGACCAGCCGGACGAAGGATCTATTCAACGTTATTTCTAGTTTTGTTATATGAAACAGCCTTGCGTATATATAGCAACCAATCATTCCAAGACTCTCTATGCTGGTTTTACCAGCAATTTAAGCAACAGAATCTGGCAGCATAAAAACAAAGAATTCGAAGGATTCACCAAAAAATACAAAATAGACAAGCTCGTATATTACGAATACAGGGAAACTATGTCAGAAGCCATAGCCAGAGAAAAAGAATTAAAGGGCTGGCTAAGGAGGAAGAAGATAGCTTTAATTGAAAAAGAAAATCCAGATTGGCTGGATTTATATGATGAATTATAACTAGCAATAATATAAAATAGATCCTTCGCGTCGGTTTCACGACCGACGCTCAGGATGACGGCTATCTTTTTTGTCGTCGTCCTCAGGGCCTGTCCTGCGTACTCGAGGGAATGCTGGAATTTAAAACTATGAAATTAAAATTTCCGCCCAAGGCGGATCAGCCTCTGGCTGAAAAAATTATAAAATTATTTATAGTTGCCTTTTACCTCTTCCGCCATCCGAAGAAATTTTGGAATGCCCTTTCAGGAAAAACAAAAATGCGCAGTGCAGGGATATTCTTCGCATTCATAATCATTGCCATTGGAACAATCTGGCTGACTTCAAAAAAAATAGAAGCTGCCTGGTGGAATGACTTGTGGCAATATCGGAAACCGATTACAGTTACCAATTCCAGTGGAGCCAACCTGACTGATTTCCAGGTAAAAATTCTTGATAACAAAGATCTTTCGGCTGACATCACTGCTGGCAAAATCCAGGCCAGCCTCGGCGATCTACGATTTACTGACATCAACGGAAACATTTTGCCTTATTGGATCGAAGACAATACTGCTGCCAGCGTAGACGCATGGATAAAAGTTCCGACAGTCCACGCTACCGGGACGACGGTGTATATGTATTATGGGAATCCACAGGCTACTAGCCTGGCAGATGGAAACAAGGTTTTTGAGTTTTTTGATGATTTTTCGGGTTCATCAATTGATTCAAGTAAATGGACGACAAAAGGCACGGTTGATGTTTCTTTGGGCGAGGCTCGGATTCAAGGAGCAGCAGCATTGCTATATAGCGCTTCGCAATTAGGAAACCAATGGGTTGGAGGATATCGAATAAAATTGAAAGACGATGGTGCTGTGCAAGATTGGGCTGGGGTTCGCTGGTTTAACCACAGCTCTTACGGAAGTTCTTATGCAAGTAACTGGTGGTTTTATGGAAGCCAATCGAGATATTGGTATAATCTAACCAACGATGGCTATTCTTCTATAGGAGGCTTCTCTTATTCTTTGGATTATACTTATCATAATATAAAAGTCGTAGTGAATGACAAAACACATTCGTTATATGATGGAGCAAGCTTGATGAATACATCTGATTTGACCGGACAATCTTGTAGTTCAACTTGCCAATTTGGTTTTGCGTTTGGAAGATGGCTTTCAAACGCTTCTTATTATTATGTTGATTATGCTTTTACTAGAAAATATGCCTCAGCTGATCCCTCCGCTGGCACTCCCGCGACCGAAGAAAAAGCCACTTCTCCGGTGGCGTATTGGAGTTTTGACGAGGGATATGGGAACACGAGTTATGACTCAACAGTAAACAAAAACGATGGATCAATCACTGGCGCGACGTGGAAACCGGAATCAGAATGTGTAAGCGGAAAGTGCTTGGGCTTTGACGGTAATGATTATATCCAAAATCCCACCGCGACAACTTTAAGAATGCAGAATAACAGTTTCACGGCGGAAGCCTGGATAAAAGGAACTACTTTTTCTGCCGCTGGGGATAGTGCTGTTTTTGGAACCGATGCTACAGGGACTAATCTCGGCTTGCATCTGGTCATCAGATCAAAAATACCTTATATGGGTTTTTATGGTAATGATAGCTGGGGCAATACCACGCTAAATGATAACCAGTGGTATCATATTGTCTGGCGATTTGATTCAACCAACGGAGAACAAGCCATATTTATCAATGGCAAACTGGATGCTTCTTCCACTGGGCATGCTAATTTTCAGGGAACGGATAATATTAAAATTGGACGATGGGCAGGCGGATATTTTAATGGATTTATTGATGAGCCAAAAATTTATCCTTTTGCCCGTACCGCCGCGCAGATAAAAAATGATTATACTTCTGGCATGGCTGGCATGGGAAAAGCCAAAGAAGGAGTCGGTGCGGCGATTGGAGACAAATCGGACAAATGGATGACGGACGGGCTGGTTGGATGGTGGAAGATGGATGAAAGTTCCTGGGGAAGTGTCATTGATTCTTCAGGAAATGGAAACACGGGAACAGTGGCTGGCGGAGCAACTGTTGCAGCGGGAAAATTTGGGAATGGAGGGAGCTTTGATGGAAGTGATGATTATGTTGGTGTTGGGATTTCTGCTTTCCCGACCGGTTCAAATCCAAGAACTATGTCTTTATGGTTTAAAATGATAAAATCCGGAGCGCAACAAGCGTTATTTAACTACGGAGCTAATAATAGCGGAGACAGAGTAGATTTGTTTTATGATAACAGTGCTGGAACGTTAGGTATTGAAAATGTTAATAGAGGCGTAAATTTTTTATGGACATACGATTCCAATTGGCATCATCTAGTGGCTGTCTATCCTTCTGGAGAAACCCAAACAGACAAATGGCTTTTATATTTGGATGGAGTACAAAAATCAACGAGTTCCAATGGAACAGTTACAACATTGAGTACTACCGCTAGCAATGCTGTTATTGGAAAATTGAATGTTGCAGGTGGTTATGAATTTGGCGGTATTCTCGACGATGTTCGCATCTACAATCGCGCGCTCCAGTCTTCTGAAGTTTCTCAACTTTATAATTGGGCTCCGGGGCCGGTGATGCATTTGGCCATGAATGAAAAAGTTTCGGGAAATTCCAAAACACTCTATGACGATTCCGGAAATACGAATAATGGAACAACATATTATGGAGGCAATGCCACTGGAATGGATTGCAGAGTTTCCGGAAAATATGGAAGCGGATGCCAATTTGACGGAACGGATGATTATGTGGATGCGGGGACAGCTCCCAGCTTACAAATTACCGGTGCAATTACAGTCGAAGCGTGGGTAAAACCGAATACTCTTTCGGGCTACCATAGAATAATTGATAAATTTCCTGGCTCATATCATGGCTGGTCGTTCTATCAAAGCAGCCAAAGCTTTGGTTTTCAGTTGTATACGACAGAACTAACTGAATATTATCCATCTGGGAGTCCGATGACCACTGCTGGAAACTGGTATCACGTGGCTGCTACATACGATGGTTCTTATATGCGGACATATGCAAACGGTGTTTTGGTAGGAACTCCGCAAGCAAAAACAGGCTTGATATACAATGATGGGACTACGAATATAGATATCGGAAGAAATTTTGGTGGTTCACAATATTTCGGTGGCTCCATCGACGACGTCCGCATCTATAACTACGCCCGCACTTCAAAGCAAATCGTCGAAGACATGAACGCCGGACATCCAATTGGAGGTTCTCCAGTTGGAAGCGAAGCTGGATATTGGAAACTAGATGAAGGTTATGGAGGAACAGCCAACAATAAAATTTCAGGAAATGGAAATGGCACGATAAGAAACGGAGGAGCTTGGACCAATTCAGGAAAACTTGGAAAAGGATTATCGCTGGATGGATCTAACGATTACATTGAAGTTGCGTCCGTGACCCAGTATAAATATACCGGCGGTGATTTTTCGGCCTCGATCTGGCTCAATCCCGATTCCGGCGAAAGCGACGGCGGACTTGTTTTGTCGAAACCATGGAATGGTGGCGGCCAATATAATTGGACTTTGTCATATAATAGCAACCAAACACTTACTCTGGGTTTAGTCGGAGCGACTAGTTGGTCAACAGCGACAACAACAACTGTGGCCAAGAGCGCCTGGAGCCATGTTTCTTTTTCCATAGACGGGGCGACAAAAGCAGTAAATATTTACATAAACGGAGTGCTGGCAAAATCTGCTACTTATGATATTTCCAGTTGGACACCTGTTTCTGGCGATGCAAGCATTCCATTGGCTATTGGAACGCTTTATCCCTATGGTGAAGGCTGGGCAGGAAACACCGGTTTTTCTTTCAAAGGGCTGATTGATGAAGTGAAAGTATATAATTCAACTCTTTCAGCTGACGACATCAAGCTCGACATGAATCAAGGAAGCTCTTTGATTTTAGGTTCGACCGGAACAGACGCGTCGGGAAATCCGAGCAACGCGAAAGATCGGAGCTATTGCCCGCCGGGAGACACGACAGCCAGTTGCGGGCCGGTGGCGGAGTGGAAATTGGACGAAAAAACAGGAGCATTTGCTTATAATTCAGCGGGTGTCGGATATACAGGATCTATTACCGGAGCTACTTGGACGCAAGGGAAAATCGGTTCGGCGCTGAATTTTGATGGAATTGACGATATCATAGTTGTAAGTTCTGGCGAACCTGATTCTGCTTTTACGAATGAAGCCTGGTTCAAAACATCCCAGGTCAGTAGAGGCATCTTTTCGATTACTGACGATGCTGGATCAGCTAATGACAGGCATATCTATATGGATGCAAGCGGATGTGTCAAGAGCAGAGTTTATAGCAATGAGACAATCACCAGTTCAACTTGCGGTTTTAATGATAATCGCTGGCATCATGCGGCAGTGTCAGTCGGAGCGGGTGGGCATAAATTATATGTCGACGGGAAGCTGTTAGCCAGCGGAGCAAAAACGTCTTCTGATTTCAATTGGGATACAAGAATAAGAATTGGATATTCTATTGATGCGAGCAGTGGCTACTTCCTGGGTCAGATCGATCAGGTCCAGGTTTATAATTATGCCAAAAGCGCTTCCCAAATCGCCTGGGACTATAACGACGGGAAACCGGTCGGCTGGTGGCGGTTTGACGAAGGACAAGGAATCACTGTGCATGACGAATCAGGAAACGGCAATACCGGAACAATGACCACAATGGATCCGCCCAATGACTGGGTGGCAGGGAAATTTAATGGGGCCTTGGATTTTGATGGAAGCAACGATTATATCGATGCCGGAACTATTAATTATAGTTCATATGCAGGATTGACTTTTTCCGGCTGGATTAAAGCCGATTCACTCGCAGCTAATTCAATAGCTTCAAGCTGGGGACAAAGTGGAAATTCTGATTTTGCTTGGCTACTGTTTGGTGGCTGGTGGGAAGATAATAAAGTTGATTTTTTGGTTTCCAGTACAGGAAATAGTTATACTGGCGTGCGAAGCAATACCACTCTCTCTAACGGAATCTGGTATCACGTAGCTGCGACATGGGATTCAACAAGTATGAAAATATACATAAATGGTAAATTAGATAATTCTAATACAACTAGTATCCCAAGTTCTATTTTTAATAATAATTTTAATACCTATATCGGATGTGATTCAGATAGTGCTTCCCGTTTAAGGTTTTTTGATGGCCAGATCGACGATGTCAGGATTTTTAACTATGCTCTCACTGCCCAGCAGGTGAAAGACGCGATGAATAATGGGGCGATTAATTTCAAATAGAATTTTAATTTGAAAAATTAATTCCTCCTCTCCCGCTTGCGGGAGAGGATAAAGGTGAGGGAGAAAAGAATGATAACCATCATCCGCCCTTCGGGCACCCGCCTGCAACGAGTGCATTTCGGGCAGGCCTTCTCCCGCAAGCAGGAGAAGGGGAAATAAAGAATATGCGAAAAATAATAAAAAAAATAAAAACAGTCTTAAATTTTATTTCAACGTCCGTAGGGAACGCACACGTGCGTTCCGTTTTCAGGAATGCATATATGCATTCCCTACAAAAAACGGAAATTAATTAAATGATAGAAACAGACCTCCAAGGTCTGCAACTGCAGACCTTGGAGGTCAAAGACACAGGAATAAGAACATGCGAAAGATAATAAGAAAAATAAAAAGCTTAGGAAATCCCAGAGCTCAACTCTGGGAAATCCCAGAGTTGAGCTCTGGGAGAATTAGGAAATTTTTTATCATCCTCTTCTACCTCTTCCGCCATCCGAAAAAATTCTGGCATGCCCTTTCAAGAAAAACAAAATTGCGCAGCGCAGGAATATTCTTCGCAGTCATAATTATTGCCATCGGCACCATCTGGCTAACATCAAAAAAGATCGAGGCTGCCTGGTGGAATGATTTGTGGCAATATAGAAAACCAATCACGGTTACTAATTCTTCCGGAGCCAACCTGACTGATTTCCAGGTAAAAATTCTTGATAACAAAGACCTTTCGGCTGACATCACAGCTGGAAAAATCCAAGCCGATCTCGATGACCTAAGGTTTACTGACATCAATGGAAACATTTTGCCTTATTGGATCGAAGACAATACTGCTGCCAGCATTGATGTCTGGATAAAAGTGCCGACACTGCACACTACCGGAACGACGGTATATATGTATTATGGGAATCCAAGTGCGGCCAGTCTTGCAGATGGAAACAAAGTTTTTGAGTTTTTTGATGATTTTAACAGGGTTGACAGCGCGACTGTTGGCGGTGGTTGGTCGGAAACAGATGGTGCTGGCAGTGCTGAAATATATTCTAACCAGCTGAAACTGACGATTACAAATACAACTAAGAATGGAGTTGCGGCTTATAAGCCTTATGTTCCAACAATTCCTGTATCTATGGAATATTCTGTTAAAAATACAGTTCTTTACCGATCTGCGCAAGGTTTTTTTATTGATATGTCTTCATGGTCTAATGTTTATCTTCAGGAATATGCAAGTTTAGCTCCATACGGTGCGAGTTATATAAATAAAAATTGGAGAGCTTCTTCCGTCAGGCAAGAAGCAACCATAAGTGGCGCAACAGCCGATACGAGCAATTTTTATCGCGGGAAAGTCGAAATTTTGGGAACTCAAAACAGGTACAAATGGGAACTTCCCGGAGGTAGCAGCTGGACTGATTCTCAATCAAGCGTGGATAATTATAGCAATGTGCAAAACCTAGGTTTTGTTGTTTGGAATGATGGCGTTGTTGGCAACACTTCAACCAGTTATATTGATTGGTTTTTTCTTAGAAAAACTGCTTCCACCGATCCCACTGCCGGCACTCCGGCGACCGAAGAAAAAGCCACAAGTCCGGTAGCATATTGGAGCTTTGATGAAGGGTATGGAAATACAAGCTATGACTCGACTACTAATAGCAATAATGGCACGATAACCAATGCTGTCTGGAAGCCGGAAAGCGAGTGCGTGAGCGGAAAATGCCTGTATTTTGACGGGAGCGGAGATTATGTTTCTATTCCGGATTCAAAAAGCCTCAATCCCGGTTCTGATATGACAATGTCCGCGTGGATTAGATGGAACGGAGGAGCCAGCGATCACAATATTATCACAAAAGAAAGCGCTTATGAATTTCGGATAGCAAGCGAAGTGATAAATTACGCTATCAATCCCTGGGCATGGCTGGGCAGTTCATCATGCACCAGCAAAACGAACGAGTGGCACCATGTAGTAATTACGCATGATGGAGACGGACAGCAAAAAATATATATCGACGGAAATGAAAAATATACTGTGGCATCAGGCGGATCAATAACTTCCAACAGCAATATAGTCACGATAGGTGGAAGAGGAGACGGCACCAGCAGTCCATTTCATGGCTTTATCGATGAACCCAAAATATATAACTACGCCCGCACGGCCGCACAGATAAAATCAGACTACAACTCCGGCATGGCCGGCATGGGAAAGGCCAAAGAGGGAGTAGGACTTGCGGCTGGAGACAAATCGGACAAATGGATGACAGACGGGCTGGTCGGATGGTGGAAGATGGATGAAAGTTCCTGGGGAAGTGTCGTTGATTCATCGGGGAATGGGAAAACCGGAACAGCTAATGGCGGAGCAACGGTAGTGGCCGGGAAGTTTGGAAATGGAGGGAATTTTGACGGAGTAGACGATAATATTTCAATTGGCGGAACCGAAGTTTCAGGAAAGATGAGCGTGTCAGCTTGGATATATCAGCCGAGCATAAGTTCTTCAAATTGTGCTGGAGTTACTGATTATAATCGCTGTACCGTTCTAACAGTCGGCGGACGAAATATTTTTGAGATAACCGACGGGTCTATTAATATTTATGGATATAGCTGGAATACTCCCCAATGGGTTACTATCGGTAGCGCAATAACTGCTGCCGCCTGGCATCATGTAGTTTACACTTACGATCAGACAACTTTGAAAGTTTATGTCGATGGCAATAAGGTTGGCAGCGATTATAATGTTCCGGGAAATATGTATTCCATGGGAACTATTGGGATAGGAAAATATATTGGAGTTGGCAGACATTTTTATGGAAAAATTGATGATATGAGAATTTATAGCCGCGATCTTTCGCCTTCCGAAGTAAATCAATTATACAACTGGGCACCGGGGCCGGTGATGCATCTTTCAATGGACGAAAAAGTTTCCGGAAATTCCAAAACGCTAAATGATGATTCCGGAAACGCCAATAATGGAACGACAAATTATGGAGGGAACACCACTGGGATGGATTGCACAGTATCTGGAAAATATGGAAGCGGGTGCCAATTTGACGGAGTAGATGATTATATAAATGCGGGAACCAGCAGCACTTTTGATTTAGGTCTTAAAGATTTCACTGTAGATGTATGGCTAAAAGGGACAAGTAACGGTTGGCAAGGCATCTTAGCCAAAGCGAACAATGAATATTTAACTCTCACTACGGGATGGGCTGTAACAATAGGAAACGGAACCAATACATTGTATTTTTCTTATGGCAATGGTTCAAATAATAATGTTGCTTGGTCAGTGTTGCCTTTAATAGATGGGAGATGGCATTCAATGTCTATCGTGGGAAAAAGAAGCGCCGGAACTCTTGAACTTTTCATCGATGGAATAAGCCAGGGAAGCCAAAGCAGTCCAAATTTGACAACTGCCAACATAAGCGATTCTAGTAATTTTATCATTGGCTCCAGGTTCGGCGGAGGCGCGCGTTCTCTAAATGGCTCTCTTGATGATGTGCGCTTATATAATTATGCCCGCACGCCAAAACAAATTGTCGAGGACATGAACGCCGGGCATCCGGCAGGCGGGTCGCCGGTCGGTTCGCAAATTGGATATTGGAAATTTGATGAAGGGTATGGCGGGACGGCTAATAATTATGGCATTGGCGGAACGGCGCTGAATGCGAGCTTGGGAACCGGATCATCTGCGCCAGCCTGGAATAATTCTGGGAAGTTTGGAAAAGCGCTAAACTTTGATGGAAGCAATGACTATGTGAGCATTAGCGATAGCTCAGCGCTCCGGCCAGCAAGTTTTACTGAATCAATGTGGGTAAAAAATACATCCAGTTATGGAAGTCCTCCTCTCATGTTTTCTTCAAAAAATTATAGTTCTGGAAGCTTAGGATCATGGGAATTTTTCTATTATGGCACTAGTTATAATGGAGTTTCAAAAGGATTTCATTCCACAATTTACAATGGATCTTCTCCATATGCCGTAAGCTATGCTATCGATCCTGTGGTGGGTCAATGGTATTATGTTGCACATTCTTATGATGATTTAACAAAAGAGCATGCTTTATATGTGAATGGCCTGAAAGTTGCTTCAACTTTTCATGCCGGCATTTCAATAGCTTATGATACCCAGCCTTATACGATTGGTGCTGAAAAAGAAAGTGGTCCGCTGAGTTATTTTTGGCCGGGACTTATGGATGAAATAAAAATATATAATTTCGTTCTTACTGAAGATGAAATCAAGCTCGACATGAACCAAGGAAAATCTTTGGTTGGGGGAAGCGCCGGGACGACTGCGACCGGGGGAGCTAGCTATTCAGCAGACCGAAGCTACTGTCCGCCAGGAGACACTACGGCGACGTGTGCGCCGGTGGCGGAATGGAAACTGGATGAAGGGACGGGAACGACAGCAAATGATACTGGTGGAAATATAATGGCTGGAACTTGGAATGGAACATTAGGAAGTCAGTGGACTATTGGTAAATTTGGCGGAGCCGGAAATTTCAATGGAAACAATAATTATATTAGTTTGCCGTCCAGAGAATTCGCCAACAGTTCATTTTCTGTCAGTGCCTGGATAAACATGTCAAATAACAGTCCTCCGTCATCACAAGTTTTTTTCTCTGCTTGTACAGCTGGTGCGACCGATCAATGTATAGTTATTCGCGAATATAATACTGGCCTGATCAGATTCGGATTTTGGGGAGATGATCTAAACACTGCTACAGGCGTCCTGGCGTTTGGCGTATGGCAACATGTAGAGGTGACTTATGACCTGGGCTCCGATACAAGCAAGGTATATGTCAATGGCAAACTTGTTGCTTCAAATAATAGCGGGCCGATGACAGGTACTTCTCCTACAGTAACGATAGGATACCCGCCTTTGGGTGAAAGTTATTTTAAGGGTCAAATCGATGATGTTAAATTATACAGCTATGCCCGTAGTGCACCGCAGGTCGCCTACGATTACAACCGCGGGAAACCGGTCGGGTGGTGGAAGATGGATGAAGGAGAAGGGACTTCGGTTTATGATTGGTCGGGGAATAGCAACACCGGAACGATGACGACAATGGATCCGCCGAATGACTGGGTGGCGGGGAAATATAATAAGGCGTTGGATTTTGATGGAAGCAGCGATTACATAACTATTGGTTCGAGTCCCGTGTTTTCTTTTGGAACCGGAGATTTTTCAATCAGTCTTTGGGCGAAATTAAATAACAAATCTGGCTACCAGCATTTTTTTGCTATGCCTACTCAAAGTACATTTGCATTAAAATCCTATGAAAATGAAAAAGCCATTTATTTTTATTCTCCCTCTTTTACCACCTATGGCACTATTAATGCTATATATACCGATGACGTATGGAACCACATCGTACTTGTACGAATAAACCAGGTTGCCTATATTTATTTGAATGGAAAACTAATGGGATCAAAATCAGGATTTAGCGATAACGTCACTGCCAATACAATTAATATTGGCAATGGATATACAGGGGAGTATACATATGGCCAGATTGACGACGTAAGAGTATATAATTACGGTTTGACGGCCGAGCAGGTGAAACAGGTAATGAATGATGGGGCGATGAGGTATGGGACGGGGAATTGACGATTTACGATTGCCGGATTTCGATTGCTGTTTTTTGGTTGTTGGGGTTTGATTTATCAAACCCAAAAATTCATAATTGACACACGACCTGATAAATGTTACATTTATAATTATCACAATACCTATAAATGTAAAAGTATGAAAAAATCCTTTATTTTAGCGGAAATATATCGACAGAATAAGCATTGGAATTCACCGGATGAGTTTTTTTTCGAGCTGAAGACTATCAAACATGCGCGAAAGCTGTTTGGCGAAATTTTGCCATATCTTCCAAAAAGACAGATTATATCCGTTGTCGGACTGAGGCGCACCGGAAAAACCATCCTGCTAAAGCAGCTCATGGAGAGGTTGATTGCGAAAGTTCCGCGAGAAGCAATTCTGTTTTTGACTTTTGATGAGGCCATTATCCCGGGGAAAATTACCATTGCGAATTATTTGAATGAATATTTGGAAAAGATCGCGCCGAAAACAGGAGCGCTATATATTTTCCTGGATGAAATACAGTATAATCAAAAATGGCAGCATATTTTGAAACGATATTATGATACCGATTCCCGGATAAAATTTATCATTAGTGGTTCATCTTCTTTGTTTTTGCGAAAAAAAACTACGGAAAGCCTGGCAGGGAGAATTTATGAATTTTCTTTGCCGGTGCTTAGTTTTGAAGAGTATTTGGAATTGAGAAATGCGAAAAAGGAAATGCTGGAAGGGTATCGTGCGGCGGGAATCTCTTTTGATATAAAAGATGAACATAAAGAGCTAAGAGAAAATTTTTTTCAGCGCTATGGATCTGCGATGGAAAAGGAATTCGAAAACTACATAAAATACGGCCAATTTCCGGAGATAGTCGGAGAAAATAATCCGGCGGTTATCAGGAAATATCTGACAGACGCGATTTATAAAAAAACAATCGAATACGATATTCCGAAAATTTTCGGAGTGGAAAAAGTTGATGAACTCAAGTTTTTATTTCAGGTATTGGTCAGTGAAATAGGATCAGCTGTTGAAACGGGAAATATCGCGCGCGAAATCGGAATAGACGAAAAAACCGTCAAAAAATATTTCAACTATTTTGAAGAAAGTTTTTTGATCCATCTCGTTTACAATTTTACCAAATCAGCAAGGAAGTCGCGGCGGCTTGGAAAGAAAGTATATCTAGGAAGTCCTAATTTTTTTTCCGCTTTTCACGCTTGGCCGGACGAGGATCAATCGAATTATAAAATCGGATTTTTGTCGGAGAATTATTGCATGCTACTGCTCAAAAAAAGATATGAAAGTGTTTCTTTCTACCGAGTGCGGAAAGACGAAGTTGATTTCCTGGCGACTGACAATGTATCGGATCCCAATCGATATCAATATGTCGAAGTAAAATATCGCGAAAATATATTGCTAAATAAATTAAAATTTGCGGAGAAATTGTCAAAAAAAAGCGGAAAGAGGTTGATCATAATTACGAAAAACGACTTTGTAATCCGTGGTGATTTAATGCTGATTCCGATTTGGATGCTGAGGTGAGCTTCAAATATAATTTTTAATTTTGATTGCAGAGGTTCGATTCATTAAACCCGAGAATTGACCGGTATTTTTAGAAGTTGTATAATTGAGTCACAAATTTTAAATTTATCTTATGGAAAATAAAAAAATGACAATTGAAGATCTGGCCGTGATAATTAAAAAGACAGATGAAAAAGTTGATGGTCTTGCGGCTTCGATTAAGAAAACGGATGAAAAAGTTGATGGTCTTGCGGCTTCGATTAAGAAAACGGATGAAAAAGTCGATGGTCTTGCGGCTTCGATTAAGAAAACAGATGAAAAAGTTGATGGTCTTGCTAAAATCATCACTGAAACCAAAGAGTCTCTGGAGAAAAAGATTGATTCTGCTGTTGAAGAAATCGCCACGATGACGCAGAACGAATTTATCAAAGTAAACGAAAGATTTGATAAGGTAGATCAGAGATTCGATGATGTAGATGGAGAAATTAGAGAAGTAAGAGCCGATCTTAACAAAAAAACAACTATTTTTTCTCATAATGATCTGACGTATCGCGTGGAAAAAGTGGAAGAAAAACTGGAAAAACATACGGCTATTTTTCACGCACCGGCGAGCTAGAATATTTTCGATTGGCGATTTTCGAATTCCGATTTACGAATAAAAAATTGTGAATATGGATAAGTATGATTTGCAAGATAGGACAAAAAAATTTGCATTGAGAAAGAACAGAGTTAGTTAAAAGTTCCCGTGCCTACCGGCAGGCAGGAAAATTCAAAGCTCAAAGATACAATTCAAAATTCAAGGTTATGGATAACGAAGAATTTAAGAAAATGACATGTGGTATGTTTATGTTTTACAAAGCTTTCAAGACAAAAAATATTATACCGGCTATTCGGGAAATCTGAGAAAAAGGTTGGAACAGCATAATAATGGCAGAACCCAGTCAACTAAAAATAGGAGACCTTTTGTGCTTGTTTATTATGAAGCTGGATTAAGTGAGCAAAAAGCAAAAATAAGAGAAAAATATCTGAAAACATCTTGGGGTAAAAAATATTTAAATGGAAGAATTTAGCCCCAGTTGAATAGCTCGCAAACTCGCATTCAACGGGGCACACCTCGTTAGATAGAAATCGAAGATTTTTGGATGTTCAGACACGATTTATTAGATGAGAATAGCCCCAGTTGAATAGCTCGCAAACTCGCATTCAACGGGGCACACCCCGTTAGATAGAAATCGAAGATTTCTTATCTAACTGGGGTGTGGATAACTCTCTCTTGACACCCTTTTAAGGGTGCTTTTTTTATGGTATAATTTGGAGGTAAAAAAGAGCTTTCGATACAGTATCCGATACAGTAACGAACAGGCGCAAATAAAGCCCTTTTCACCAATATTCCAATCTTTCTGTCCGACATAAAAAAATACGCAAATCCTGATACAGAATGCTGATAAATTTTTCAAAGATATTGGTGAGAGGGTAAACCGAAAAAAGCTAAAAAAACACTGGAAGAAAAAATTGAGAAAATGAATCAAAATAAAAAGAAAAAAAGAATAATTTCCAACATCGAAAAATCACTCGTTTCGGCGGTGAAAAAATGCACAGATAATTTTGGTGTGGGGGTAAAAATAATACTAATCGTCATAGCCTTCTTTTCGGCTATGTTTTTTTATACTTCAAAAACCACAGCGGCTGTTTCTACGAAATTCAACTATCAGGGAAAGCTTTCCAATGCCTCAGACGTTCCGGTGGCAGATGGAATTTATGACATGGTGGCCAAAATGTACGATAGCGCTTCAAACAGCGCGACGGCTCTTTGGACGGAAAATTGGAACACTGCCAATCTGTGGACGGAAACCGGAACCACGACTGTCGCTAATGGAAATGGAAGCAATGGTTGCGCGACTGACACTATAAAAATTTCTTATGCCCAGCAGACTAACGAAAGTTCTCTCAAAGCCGGACAGCTTCTTTGGAACACAACTCTCAAGCAAAGTTCGGTCATCGAATCGGTCTCGACCGGTTCGAATTATGTCTGCGTCTATACTCCGGCTTCAACCTGGTTGAGCAACAACGATCTCACTAACCGCGTCTATGTCAAGAACGGAATTTTCAATATGTCGCTCGGTTCAGTAACTGACATCGGAATCGGATTTACCGGAGCCAGCTACTACATGGGAATCGCTGTCGGATCAGATCCTGAAATGACTCCGAGAAAACCATTGTCCGCCGTTCCGCAAGCTGTCAATTCTCAAAACGCTGAAAACCTGGTCAGTGCCAACGGCCGGATCGGAATCGGATACACCGGGACTGCCAATGAAGCGATGAATGTGAATTATAATCCGGGATCGGGAGCGACCAGCGCCGCAGTCATCACATACGGTGCTAGCGGAGGAACCGGAACGGCATTGAAAGTCGTGCAGTCGGGAAGCGGAAAAATTCTCGGGCTTTATGATAATGCGTCGGAAATTTTTACGGTTCTTGACGGAGGGAATGTCGGAATCGGAAATACTAATCCGACGTATAATCTGCAAGTTGCCGGAACTTTGGGAGTTGGAGGAACAGCCTATTTCGCAGGGAATGTCGGGATTGGAACGACTGCTCCCGGAGCCAAGCTTGTTGTGACAGGCGGTGCGGTCAGAATTGGAGATGTGGCAGACGGGATTCAATTAGGCTCATCTACTGGATATGGAGAATTATTAGGCATTGATATCGGATCAGCCGGCTACAATGATATTTATATGCGAACAGGTTCTTTGCCCGGTTTGGTTTTGAAAACTTCCGGCAACGTCGGCATCGGGACAACCAACCCCGGTGCGGCTTTGGAAGTCAATGGCCAAGTAAAAATAACCGGAGGAGTTCCGGGAGCGAGCAAAGTTTTAACCTCTGATGCCAATGGCCTCGCCACTTGGACTGACATCTCTAGTTCCGGCGGAGCCTGGACTCTTTCCACCAATGATCTTTATCCAGATTCAGCATCATACAACGTCGCCATCGGAGGCGTCGCTGCCGGAACCGCCAAACTTTATGTCAATGGGAATATGGGGATTGGGACGACAGCGCCAGTAGCGAAGTTGCACATCGGAATGACTGGTGTCACTGGTCCATTTACGAATGTTAATGACTTTGGTGCCAATAGGTTTCATATTAGTGCTGGGGGAGGTAATGATTCTAGCGTTGCTTTAACTACGATAGTTGGTAGTGCAGGTGGCGCAGCAATAGAATTTGGTAGGGAGAGCGTTGGTTGGAAAACAAAAATTGCTTTTTACACTAACAACGGCGACACTTCTTCCGCAGGAGTAATGCAGCAAAAAATGGTAATTGATAATCAAGGCAATGTCGGCATCGGGACGACGGGACCGGCATATAGGCTAGATGTAAATGGCATTACCAGATTTTCTTCCGGCTCATTCATAAATTTTGCTTCCGGAACAGTATATGCCGGTAATAGTACTGGTGCTGGTGCCGGTGGCGGAATTGGATACGGCAGCAGCCAGCTACAAATAGTTTCCAATGCTTCTTATCCAATGGCTTTCTATATCGGCAGTAATGAAAAAATGCGTATGGATACTTTGGGCAACGTCGGGATCGGGACGACGAATCCGGGGGCGA
>Ga0247841_10000646_pt1 | contig 88001 bp, 85 predicted proteins | sample LaCruzMarch2015__2_FD_192410 | JGI IMG/M metagenome (GOLD analysis project Ga0247841, IMG submission 192410) | Freshwater microbial communities from meromictic Lake La Cruz, Castile-La Mancha, Spain - LaCruzMarch2015_18m | ecosystem: Environmental > Aquatic > Freshwater > Lake | place: Spain... | reverse complement strand
AATGACGTCCTCCTCGGACTCAAAAAATCCGCCCGTTAGGCGGATTTTTTATCGTCCGAGGTTTCCTTTAAATCTCATTCGAATTCACCAGTTAAATCAATTCCACGGTCAAAGGCATTCTGTCTCTCGATATATTTTCTAATGTTAGACTCATTGAGTCCTACGGTAGATACAAAGTATCCCGTGCTCCACACGCCGGTCTCGTCGTAAATTTCTGAAATGAATTTGAACTTTTGCTTCAACACTCCAGCAGACTCTGCTTTCAATTTCTGTACAACCTCCGAGATGGAATACTTTGGAGGGACTTCAATCAAAATATGGACGTGGTCACTTCCAGTATTGATTTTCAGAAGATACCAGTCAGGATATCTTTTCATTGTTTTGTACAAGGCTTTCACCAGTTCTGCACGGACATAGTTTTTCAGAAATTTACGACGATACCTTGTACCCCACACAATGTGATATTCTGTTTGATATACAGTGTGATTTAACTGTCGAATTCTCATGATAACAGTTTAGCACGTATTCTCGTGCTAAACCATTCATCCCCGCCCTCGGGCAGACCGCGAGGTGTTTCAAGCCCTCGGGCGGGGTTTCCTGTAAGGAAATAAAAATAGTAGGTTTTTTGGCTCGAGCCAAAAAACCTACTATTTTCTAGTTTCTAAATTTAGTAGTCTTGGCCCATCATTGGGTTTTGAAGCGACTGATTTTTACAGCAATCCCCTTTCTTTGGCATTTCTGAAACCACAGCCTCTGTTGTTAAAAGCATACTAGCTGCTGAAACTGCGTTTTCTAAAGCAGTTCGAGTAACTTTTGTTGGATCAACAACGCCCGATGCAATTAAGTTCTCATAAACCATTGTTTGCGCATTAAACCCAAAATCGGGGTACCCTCCGGGTCCCCCCTCTTTTACTTTTTGCACAACAACAGCGCCATCAATACCTGCGTTTTCAGCAATTTGTCTGACAGGTTCCTCAATGGCTCTTTTCAAAATATTTATTCCTGTTTTTTCGTCTCCCTCGGCCTGAATGTTTTCTAACACGAGCAATGTTCGCAACAAAGCAACGCCTCCGCCCGGCACAATTCCCTCTTCAACTGCAGCCCTTGTGGCATGCAAGGCGTCTTCCAATTTATGCTGTTTTGCTTTTTGCTCAACTTCTGTAGCAGCTCCCACTTTTATAACTCCAACTCCGCCGGCAAGCTTTGCCAACCGTTTTTGTAGCTCTTCTTTGTCGTAAGAACTTGTTGCTTCGGCAATTGCTTTTTTAATTGCGCCAACTCTGGCTTCAATGTCTATCTTCTCTCCTTTCCCTTCAACAATTGTTGTATTTTCTTTTGTAGAAATTACGCGCCTGGCTTGCCCCAGCATTTCAATTTCGGTGTTTTCTAGTTTCATTCCTTTTTCTTCTGAAATTACTTCAGCCCCTGTTACAACCGCAATATCTTCTAACATTTCTTTTTTTCTGTCGCCAAAACCCGGAGCTTTAATTGCCAAGGCATTAAAAATTCCTCTAATTTTATTTACAATTAAAGTTGTTAAGGCGTCGCCGTCAACGTCGTCGGCAATAATAACCAACTCTTTTTTTCCAGCTTTTAAAAGTTTTTCCAATAAAGGTAAAATTTCCGGCAACGAACTTATTTTTTTATCGGTAATTAAAATGTAGGGCTCCTCCAAACTAGCTTCCATTTTTTCTGTGTTAGAAACCATATATCCTGAAACATATCCTTTATCAAACTGCAAGCCTTTTACTATTTCTTTTGAAAGTCCAAATGTTTTTGATTCTTCGGTTGTAATTACTCCGTCTTTGCCAACTTCTTCCATAACTTCGGCAATTAAGTTCCCCATTTCAACGTCTTGCGCAGAAATTATTGCAACCTGCGCTTTTTCTCCGCGGGTGCTAATTGGCTTTGACATTTCTTTCAAGGCCTGCACAACTGCATCTTTAGCTTTTATAAGCCCTTTTCGCAAAGCCAAAGGATTGGCTCCCGCTGCAACATTTTTTAGACCCTCGGTTGCAATTGCTTGGCAAAGTAAAACAGCCGAGGTTGTACCATCTCCGGCAACGTCATTTGTTTTTGAAGCCACTTCTTTTATAATTTCAGCTCCAATGTTTTCAACATTGTCTTCCAACTCAATTTCTTTAGCAATTGTAACCCCGTCATTTGTAATTGTTGGGCCACCAAACCCACTTCCCAAAACAACGTTTCTGCCTTTTGGGCCTAAGGTTACTTTAACTGCATTGGCCACTTTATCAAGGCCAATTTTTAATGTTTTACGAGCCTCTTCACTATATTTTATTTGTTTAGCCATATAATTTATAAATTTAAAGCGAGGCAATAAACTTTAAATTAAAAAGTTTGTTGCCGAGCGATTATTCAATAATTGCGAGTATATCGCTTTCTGAAGCAATTAAATATTCTTTCCCATCTACCTTAATTTCACTTGGCCCATATTTTTGAAACAAAACTCTATCCCCAGGTTTTAAAGTCATCATGAGTATTTTCCCGTCATCTGTTCTTTTGCCGGGACCAGTAGCAATAATTTTCCCTTCTTCTGATTTTTCTTTATTAGCGGTTTCTGGCAAAAAAATACCGGCTTTTGTTTTTTCTCCGCCAGCTGGCGGATTTTCCTGCTCTATTAAAATATGATCTGACAATGGTTTTATATTCATATATTTTTATTTTTTATTATTGATTGATATGATATTTTAGAAAAATTAAAAATAAAAGTCAAGTACTAAAAAACCCCTTGGCCGTAGCCAACGGGCGATGCGCCTGTACTACAAACGGTTTTTGCCTAATATGAGGTTTTCTTTATTAAAATTTCAAGCAAATATTTAGCCTCTGCTGTTGCTTCTTCTCTTGTTTTGCTATTTGTGAACCTTTCCCATTGGCTTAAAATTTCTTCATCACCAACATCTCTAACGGCTGTTTCCAAAGAAAGCCGAGTATCAAAATCTATATCTTTCCCAGACAACAGAATTTTTTCTGTAAACATATTCCTAAAATCCAAAACTTTTTGGTTTACTTGATGCTGTTGGTAGGTTTGCTGGTTTTTTACTAGCAAAAAAATTAAAGCTCCATTAAACACCAAAGACGTTAAGAATAATATACAAAATACTAGTACTAAAAGATTCTTTTTTTCCATAGAATAAATACGCAGAATAAAACTGCAAAAATTAATAATATTATTGCAATTGCTTCCCAATTCAACCAAATCGGCAAAATTGTTTTCTTTTGCATTTCAATATCAACGTTCACTGCGTTACTTTCGGCAACCGAGAATATTTCACCTTTATAATCTTTATAACCATTAGCTAATGCTGACAAGTAATATGTGCCCTGAGGAACCAAGAAATAATACCTTCCGGTATTGTCGGTTGTCATAGGATTTTTTTGCATAAACTTGTCGGCTGGCCAAAGTTCGTATTTTGGGGCCTGCCCTGAGCCCGCCGAAGGGTTTAACCAGTATATTGAGACTACGGCTTTTTCTATTCTTAGCCTTCCATCGGACATTTGGTTATAAACATATCCTTCTGGATCAACTAAAGCTGTAATTTTAGTTTCTGTTGAACCAATGGACTGATCCTTATAAGATACAATGGTATTTATTTCATATTCGCCCTCTACTGTAGGGGCATTAATTTCTGCGGTGAAAGCCCCTGGTTTTGTTTCTTTGTATTCAAATTTATGCACAAGTAAATCACCAGATGCCGGGTCTTTCTTTTCTGACTGAGGGGTAACAAGCGATAAGGCTGCGCTAAACAATTTCATAAAACTATTTTGGTTTTTCTCAATTGACCCAGTAGTAGATTGTGCTTTTTTCAAAACAACTAAGCCCACCACACTGCTGGCAGAACTCTCAGGTTTTATAACTAATTCTATTGGCTTTCCAGAAACAACTCTAATTATTTGTTTAACATTTCCTTTCAAATCAACCGCAAAGATTGAATTAAAATCTATTAAACCGCCCAATGCTTTAGCAAAAATAATATTGGTTGGGATTCTCGAAAGAGCCTTGGCGCTCAAATCGGCTAGAGGCACTGCATTTTGATTGGTGTTAAGAATTGTCTGTGTTAAACCAGGCAAAGATAATTTCACCTGACTTAATTTCTTAACATCGCTTGCATTGTTTATATTAATAGCCAGTTCATCTAATACTTTTTTAAGTTGAGGAAGTTTATCCATAAAGAATCCAATATCTGTTCTAGCTGGCGAATATGTAAACTTGCTAAGAGGGTTCACGCTCATAATTTCTAATTTTTGAAATGCTATAGGAGTTTTTTCCGGTATTGTAAATTCAGGCTGTACTTGACCTCCAAAAAGTCCTGAAATTTGTTTACCAATATTAGCTATTTGATTTGTAATTTTCTTTACCTCGAGCGCTATACCACTTGGCTCTGGACTGTTTTCACTGTAAACAATATTATCAAAAACTACCCCCGAGCTCACTCCATAGCTTGTGTAGAATTTAGCGTAAACTGTCTTCTGTCCTTGGCCGTCTGACATGGTCCAGGTCTTTGTTGTTGAGTATGTTTCTTGGACGGCGTTGGCAAATTCTGGATTATTGGAAAGAGCCATTCTGACTGTGTCGGGTCCCGCTGTGAGATTTAAAACAACTTCACGGGAAGCAGTGCTATTGGCTCCGTTGTTAATGGAAATAGCAAAGGGGCCTGTTGGTTGGTTGGCAGATCCGGAAGGGGCACCACCTCCACCAAGATTGACTGTGAATGACGAAATAGATAATGGGGTTGAAGCGTTAGTCAGTGAATCGGTGACAGTTATTGTACAGTCTGAGTAGGTTCCGGCGGTTAGAGCGTTGAATGTTATTGTATTATTGCCTACTACGGCGGTTGTGGTTGAAGAAGAACACGAGCCTCCGTAGGTTATTGTTCCAGCTTCGGTTGAGCTGAATGTGTAGTCTGGAGTTGTGTCGCTGGTTGAAGCGGCTACATTTGTTACTTCAGCTAACGTTGGAGCAGTGGTGTCTATCTTGAGAGTTTGAGATTTTGTTGTTTCACTGTTTGAAACAAGGTCGGTGGAGGAATATCTAATGTAGCTGGTTCCGTTGGTGGAGATAACTACTGGAACTGTGTATGCTGTTGTTGGAGTGCAGGTGTTGGCTGTGTCTGTACAATAAAACGTGGCCGAACATCCTGCACCGCTTCCGTCGGAACAGTTAACAAGGGAAACTGTAACATTGGCGTTGGTCCAAGTATTAAAAGTGTAGCTGGCCTGCCCTGAGACCGCAGTCGAATAGGTGGTTGGGGCAGTAGTATCTACTTTGACTGTTTTAGATATGGTTGTTTGTGTGTTTCCGGCGTTATCTTGCGAAGCGTATCTAAAATAGCTGGTACCTTCGGTTGAAACTATGACTGGGACAGTGTACGCAGTTCCCGAAGAAACTGTACAAGTGTTATCTGTATCTTGACAATACTTGGTCCAAGCAACTCCAGACCCTCCTGCGTCGGTTGGGGTTAATGTAATTGTTTGGTTTGTGGCGTGCCAGCTTGTGTCGGAATTATCTGTGGTTGCTGGAGCAGTGTTATCTACAGTAAGTATCACCGTTGATTGAGTTGAAACATTTCCTTTAGCATCAATGATAAACATTCTGTAATCACCTGCCGTGGCTGGAGCAAGAATGGTGGTAGCAGTGCCTCCAGCAGTGGTCATTGTGACGCCAGCTGAAAAAGTAGTTGTGCCCGATGGAGCAAACCAAACATTGTTAGTGATGTCGCCCGAAGAAACAATTATAACTGTGGCTCCACCAACAACGTAGGCTGAAGTTGGAAAAACTGTGTCTTGATTTGTTGGAGCGGTATTATCTACTGCAATTGCCGAGCTGGCGCCAATGCTTGTTTGGTCAACTGTGCCGTCGTTGGCAGTTAGGCAAAGATAATAGTTGGTGCCTCCGGTGGCTAATGGCAGGTCGGTCTTGCTGTCCCACTTAAATGTAACTGTGTTGGCGGAACTAGTTAAAATTGGCGTTGTTGGACCAATTTGATAAACATTAGTCTGGTCTACAACCGGCTCCGGGTTAACAGTGGCTGTAACCATAGACGCGTCTGTTAATAAGGTTGCTTTAGTCAGACCGCTGGCGCAAGTTGAACTTGTGCTGTATTCAATCTTGGCTTTGGAATTATTTGCGTCCGCATCACTTACTGTTATAGAAGCCGCCACATTACCTGCTCCATCAGTATTTTGTGTTGCAGAGTTGAAAGTCCCAGTCGGCGCAATATTATTCGGATTTACATCCGCAAAATTAGTTGAGCTACTAGTACCTACTGCCCAGCCGGCGCCTGTTCCGCCGGCATATTGTTGGGTTCCATCGTAAAGTTGATTCCAGCCATACGTAGTTATTGTCAATGCTGGCACTTGGATAATACCCCCATCGGCAACAAACCACCCATCGCCATTGCCACCAACATATTGCGCGGTGCTGTCAGGGTCCACAATATAATCAATATCTAAAGATACTAACTGGCCGCCAAAAATAATATTTTTGGGGCTCAAATGTAGCGGAGCAAAAGTAGGTTGAGTAAACAACATAAAGAAGAGAACAAAAATAAATACTGTCGTTGCATTTAGAATATTAAATTTTTTATTATTTGAAAATAACATTTTTTATTTATTCAAAACTATCCGTGAAAATAGGCTTTTTCTTAGACAATATGTGTCGCCAACTCTCGCGTGGCAAATCCAATGCCTAATTGCTTCTTGTAAATTTTTAAGTGGAATCTTTTTATCTAAAAACCATTTTTTCAATTTATAAATCCTTCGCATAAATCTCACTACATTAGCATTTTTTATACGGCGGTATTTGTTGAAGATCCGAAAGCCTAAAAATGGCACTCCGTTGGCTGTAGGATATACTGCAGATTTCCTTTTGTGCATAAAAAGCGTGAGTTTTTCTGATAAAAATTTGCTTATTTCTGCGCGACAGTTCCACAATTCTTTTTTATTTTTACCAAACAAAATAAAATCGTCCATATAGCGCACGTAATATTTATTACAAAGTTTAAATTTTATAAAATAATCCAATTCATTCAAATAAAGATTGGCAAAAAATTGGCTTGTTAAATTTCCAATAGGAACTCCCCTGCCTAAATCCTTATTCCAAGAAAATATAATAAGTTGCGCCAAATTCATTGTTTTTATGTCGCTAATTTTCTTTTTTAAAATCGCCAATAAAGTTTCGTGTTTAATATTTTCAAAATATTTTACAATATCTCCCTGAAAAACATAACTATTCTGTCGTAAATATCTTTCTGCGGTTTTAATGGCTATATGCGTTCCCTTGCCGACCCGGCAGGCAAATGATTGAAAAATAAATGTTTTATCAAAAATCTGTTCTATAATCTGGCAAAATGCATGATGTACTACTCTGTCACGGAAATCAGCGGCGCTAATTTTCCTTTTTTTACCATATTCTTTAACATAAAATGTTCTGTATCCGCCCGGCTGATAATTTCCGGTCTCCAGCTCCCTTTTAATTCTAAATATTTCTTTCTCCCTGTTTAGAAGAAACTCTGCCACGTCTGTTTTTGTTCTTTTGCCAAGAGATGCCTCGACAGCCGCCCTATAAAGGTTTTCAAAGGAAATTATTTGCGGGTAAAGATTATTAAATGTTTTCATTTTAATTTTTGTGGGGGCGTACTTGTCCTGGCGGGGCGGAAACCGATATTGTTGTTGCGATTCGTGTTCGAGTTGCTGGCGTTGTTGCGGTCAGACACACGCAGGTTAGTCGCATCGTTGTTCCAATTACCGCCACGAATGCCTTATAAAAGCTACTCCCCGTTCAATTGTCTTTAATAAATTAGCGATTGCCTGCTTTAACCAAACTTTCGCAAAAATTACTACTAGCTCGGTTAAACATACCTCACCCTCTTTTGGCTTCTAAAAAGCCAAGGAAATAAAGCTTTGGACTAAATTGGCACGCTCCCTATGTCCGAAGACATAGAAACTCTGGCCCGCCCCCACGCATTCATTATAAACCATGCGCGTCCTTTATCCATCCTCCAATTTGCCTTCCTATTTCATCAATAATTTCCGCCTGATATTGGTAAGATTTAAAGCTCAAAAGATTTAAATCCTTGCAAAGCCGCGCTAAAATCCTTAAATGATCTAATTCTAAATTTGCTTCTATTAAACTTTTTTTACGCATTTCCACACTGTAATTAGCCGTGATTAAATTGTCTAAAATGTCTAAAAGCAAATTTTCTACCCTGTCGCCCAACAAAAATTTATAATTTCGGGAAAATTTAGAAATATGAGGAAAAAACCAAAGAATTAAGTCATAATGTTTTAAAATTACCGGGGCTAATTTTTTTTGTTCCATTTATTTTTCAATCATTTGTGGCCCGCCGTTAGTGGGAATGGAAGGGGGGTGGCAATCTGCCCCCACCCTTTAGAAAGCTCCTCGTCTCTTCGGCGCATATCTTTAATATAACCGTCGGGCTGAACCGAATCGGTAAGAACCAATATAACATCTTCAATCACAAACCACCATTTGTTTTGATGAATAGTTTTTCTTATTTTTTTACCCTTGAATAAGGCAATTTTTGTTGTTTCAATTTTTTGTTCCATAATTTTATTTTTTTACAAAATTCAAAACGTCAAAACGACTAAATTCCTAATTAGTCCTGGCGGGGCGGAAACCGATAATGTAGCTGCGACCCGTGCTCGAGTAGCTGGCGCTGCCGCGGGCAGACACACGCAGGAAAGTCGCATCGTAGTTCCAATTACCGCCACGAATGCCCTTATTGGAAGAATTTGTGGCCGGCCAAGAGGCGGGAACGGTTAACGTGCCAACGCCATTAAGCGGCAATGTTGTGGCGGCGCAATTAATTTCCCATTCCCAGCTATTGCCAGCCAGGTCTGCCACGCCATACGGCGAGGCGCCAGTCTGCGCATTGGTTCTGGTTACGTCGGCGCGCAGATAATGGCCGACATCAATAGGCCGGCCGGGTCCACCAGAAAAGTTGGCATAATATTTATTATAAGTGACGGCACCAGAGCCATCGTTATAGGAATAAGATCCTGCGCCTATCGGGTCAGCGTTGCCCCAAGGGTATATATTGGCGTTAGTGGCGCCAATATCTGTTCCTCGTCCCGCTTTTTCAAATTCCATTTCTGTCATCGGCCTCATAGCCAGCCATGCACCGTAGCCCCAGCTATCTGCGGTGGACATATAATTATTGCCACGATTAGGCACACTGGCGGCATACCTACTTCCGTAAGCATTGCCGGCGGTATATGTGACGGTATTGCCGAAATTGCCATTTTGATTGGCAAAAAAGATTAAGCCGTTGCTGGCACCCAGCATATTCAAAAAATCCGCGTACTGTCCTTGCGACACTTCGTATTTTGCCAAATAAAAGGCGCTGTATCCATTGGGCCAGTTAGCCACAGCGCCGGTTGGTAAGTCCGATACCGATGTCACATCTGTCTGCGTCGTTCCACCATAATTGTTACTGCCGGTACCGCCAATTCCGCCAGCGTCATAAGTAAATTGCCCGGCCGGAATTTGGACCATTTCCAAAGCTAGCACTTTAACAGTAACAATGGCGCTGTCTGACACGCTGTCGGCTCCATAATTCCAAACCAATGTCATATTTGTGGTTGCGGTTGACGATTTCACAAAAGCGCCTTTGTTGTCAGATGAAGGCATAATAGTTCCGCCCGAAGCCAGCGTGGCGTGTTTATAGCCAACCGTCGGCAGATCAAATGCGTTAGTGCCATATTTTATTGTTATCCAAATATAATCAGAAAATGCTTGGCCGTCCCATGTTAAATCGCCAAAAGCGTTGCTTTGCGACAAATCAAACTTAACTTGGACTGTATTAGCGTCGGTGTCTATGTTCTGCAAAACTACATTTGCCACAGCGACATTATTAGCTGACACCGACCCGGTAATCATAAAAACTCCAAATCCCGCTAAAATAACTATTTTGATAATTCTTTTTTTAAACATAGTTTTAAAGTTTTAAGGATAAAATCCGTCATATTTTCTGCTTCCGGATAAAATACCCGAATAAACATTATTGTTATTAATTTTTTGATATTCTTTTATTTTCCAATCATTGTTAATTTTTTCTAAAATAAAAACTCTTGAAAATTTACTGCCATAATCGTTGTTTTTATCTCCGTAATTACGAATTTCCTGAACCAGCATTTGATGATTTTCCCCACTTTCATTTTTTTGTTGAGCGGAAATTCCATAACTTAATACTTTAAAATTTACCTGCTCTTTTTTGTTTTTTATATCTTCTAAAATTTTATTTTTATAAATTTTGTCTTGCTCTGAAACATCGGGCGAGAAGTAATTGAATAAACTATTCGCATTATCCGCGCTAATTCCATTTTCTAATAGATTTTCAAAACTTTCAACGTTTTTTTGAGCTTTAAACGACTCTTTTTTATTTGTTAAATTTTCATTATTTTTATAAATTAAAAAACCTGCAAATGAAATTATTAAGAATATAATAGCAAATAAAATTATTTTTTTACTCTGCATGGGCGGATATAATTTTTAAATCAAAAACATCAGTCGGCATTTGCAGGTTGGTGAGAAGCACGCGATATTTTCCGTCGTGATCTATGTTGCTAAAATCTGGGTTCTCGCCATCGTTGACAAGTTCTAATTTTAGACCCTCGTTCATATTCCCATCCATATTCATGTACACCGGATAGACCTCAACTTGCACAGGAACGCTTCCCGCAGTAGGTTTTGTAAATAGAGTTATATCTTTTGTACTGTCTAAAATTTGTTCAAAAGTAACGCGGACATATTCGTTGTTGTTGATTGTGGCAAAGTTTCCGTCTTGCTCTTTAACCGTGTCGTAAATATCTTCTAGTATTTCTCGGTTGGAATCTAAGTAGAAAGCTTTGGAGATAAAGATGATTTCAAATATTTGGGTGGATAAGTGAGGAACGGTCCACTCAACGTAATCTAGCTTTCCGTTGTTATTCGTGTCAGAAGCGTGAAATGTAACTTCTTGATTATCATTGTTGGTCCATTTTATCTTAATCTTATCTTCTTGGCCCACCTTGTAGATTTCGGGAATAGTGGTGAAAGCTAAGACGTCGGTGAGTTGGACCTGTTGAGCCAAACATTCTTGATACTCGACCAAACTAGTTTCTTGGTCCGACGGACTGGTATTTTCTACAATTTCTATCGAAGCTTCAAGTGCGGACGAGTCAGAAGGACTGGTGGTTTCTAAAATTGGTTGGTCAATTGTTTGATTTTCTTCTACTTCTTTAGTTACGTCGTTAATTATAGTCTCACTGTTAATTTCGCCATTTTCTTTCAACTGCTTCACTGCTTCCTTAACAATTCCAGAAATCATTTCACCTGCTTGTTCATCTACCACTGGCGCAGGTTCAGCAACTGGCGTTGATTCTGTTGGTATTTTACACTCAGTAGTTGGAGATGAAATTGTTACCACCTTTCCACTGTCTGTTTCTTGCTCGGTAATCTCGGGAGCAGGAGTTTCATATTCAACCGCGACGTATTCCTCGACGATTAGTTCGGGAGTTGGCTCAACAACTGGCAAATCTGACGGACTAGTGTTCGTCCCGTCATTCGACGGGACGTCCGGTTGAATAACCGGATCAACTAGTTCTTCAACCGGCGCTTCAACTTCTACTGGAATCTCTGTCTCAACTGATATTTCCTCTAAAACCGGTTCTACTACGGCTGGGGTTTCTACTATTTCCGGCACAGATGTTTCGTCCACACCGGGTGTGGCCGGTGCTTCTTCTACTACTGGGGCTGGCACCACTTCTTCGGCTAGCACCAACATACCATGACCACTCTCAACTGGTTTGGGGGCTTGGTTGGATAAGTCTACAATTGAATCATCTGAAACAAAGAGCTCGCTTACGCTATTAAGCAAACTAGCTATAAAAAAACTCTTTGGTTGGTTGGATTTAGCAAGTTGCTGGCGTTGTTGTAAAGATACTTGTTCGGTTGGTTTTGATTGCAAAACAAGCTTAGCTTGATTAGCTGTAAGAGTTTTAATTTTGATGTTGCTAGCTTCGTCTGGTAGTTTTAAAAGATATTGGTTGCTAGTGATATCACTTCTCTTTACTAGGGCGGTCCATCTAACTGGCTGACTGACTACGACGGTTGAGATTTGTTTTGTGACTGCGGTCTTAATTATTAATTCTGGGTTAATGCTTTGTTGTGGAATAAGGAAATTAGCTGCTACAAAGAGTAATAAAACAACAGCCAATCCTTGAGCTACTAGAAAGGGTTTAAAAGAGAGAGGATACTTAGATTTCTTAAAAAAGGTAACTTGCTTTTGTGCTTGTTTGTTTAACGCAAAAACAACCAAATTAGATAAAGATTTCTTTTTCTTATTCTTGGAACGACTCTTTGTTTTTGATTTCATAATATTCGTTAATTTTAACAAGAAAAAAAAATAAATAAAAGAGGGTCAAGTGTGGATGACTTTCAAAACAAAAGCCGTCCCGACTTTCGTCGGGACGGCTTAAAAAACAATTTATTTAGCTGGCGGAGGAAGAATGATTACCGATGAACCCTCTAATTTCCCGTCGGACAATAGTCTCATAATTATGTTTACGTTGTCCCCCACTTTAACTTTATCAAAAGTTGTTGTTTGTTGAACTGGTGTTGGAGAAGTTTTTGTTGTTATAAAAGAAAGTATTTGCGCGTTGTCTGCAATTGTAATTGATAAATCGTCTCCCAAATTATTTAATGTGACTACCCTACCGTTTATAGATTTTATTTGGCCGTAAGCCGCAATAGAAGAAATTACTTTTGAAGCCAAACTGTTAACTGTTTGGATTTTAACTTGTTGTGGTCCTTTTTGCACAAAAGTCATACCCAAGATCATTCCAACAATAACCACTACCAAAACAGCAATTATATGAATTACGATCATTTTTTTTGTAAACACCATATTTTTTAGCGAGGCAACAAGGTAATAGCGAGGCGGTAAGTTTTCAGCGTTAGCAGAAAACTTATTGCCGAGCGATATGTTCTTGCCGAGCGATAATTATTAACTAATTATACCAAAGTCTTCAAATACTTACCAGTATGACTATTTTTAACTTTTGCAATTTCTTCGGGCGTTCCTTTAACTATATCTCGCCACTAAAAATTAAATCAATAATGTAGCATACTATTTTTACTAATTCAATGTTATAATAGACCCATGAGAAGAAATGACATAACCAGAGATATTCTTTACAAACTTTATAACACCAACCAGCTCTCTAGAAAAGAGATCGCTTTGCACTTAAAATGCAATGTCACAACTATAAACAAAAAAATGGACAAATTCCACATAATACCACGACCACAAATAGAGGCTATTAGGATCGCTATGGCAAAACAAATTATAAAAATATCTAAACCAAACCTAAGAACTTTGTACTTGGATAAAAAATTATCGATTAAAAAAATATCTGAAGTTTTAAACGTTTGCAAAGAAACCATAAAAAGAGAGCTGGAAAGAAACAACATTACACTTCGTTCTAAAGCCGATGCGGTAAGACTCGGCGCACAAAAAAGAAGGATTAAAAAATCTGTCTTGTTTAATCTTTACTACAAAAAGAAACTGACTCAAAAAGAAATTGCTCGAAAACTTAAAAGGCATAATGGCAATATTTGTAATTTGATGAAATATTATGGGTTAAAAACTCGAAAACCAGATTTTTATCACACCAAATACAAAAAATATAATTTTTTTGGCGATTTAAGAGAAAAAGCATATTTAATAGGATTCAGATTAGGAGATTTATATGCAAAATTATTACCATCAAAAAAACTTATAACAGTTGGAACGACTTCCACAAAAATTGAACAGATCAGATTGTTCAAAAAACTATTTGGCAAATATGGACATATTTGGATTAGCAAAAAAAGAGACGATGGAAATAGAACTTTCGTGATTTTATTAAACCGTTCCTTTGATTTCTTGCTATCAAAAAACGACTTTATACCAGAGTGGATCCAAGATAACAAAAAGTATTTTCTATCATTTTTAGCCGGCTACACCGATGCAGAAGGTTGCATTTCGATAGCCAAGAATAATGTTGCCATTTTTAGATTGGGCTCCTATGATAAAAACATAATACACCAAATTTACATAAATCTACTCAAAATTAATATAATTTGCAATCCGCCCCAAATACATGTCAAAAAAGGACATATTAAAAAAGACGGTTTAATATACCACAAGAATGAATGGTATTTTTTTATAAACAAAAAATACCCTCTGTTAAAACTCCTGCTATTATTAAAACCATTGTTAAAGCACTCAAAAAGATTACGAGATTTAAAAAAGGCAGAAAAAAATATAATTAAAAGAAATAATAAGATTTAGACAAGCTTACCTGCCAAAACATCTCGTAGATACTTAGCCGTATAAGATGTCTTATTTTTTGAAACTTCTTCTGGCGTCCCCTGCGCTATTATATCCCCTCCACCGCCACCACCTTCTAATCCTAAATCTATGATGTACTCTGAGGCCGCAATAACCGAAAGGTTATGTTCAATCACGAGCACCGTATTGCCTTTTTCAACAAGCCCGGCCAAAACAGAAATCAATTTTTTAATGTCGTCAAAATGCAACCCAGTTGTTGGCTCGTCTAAAATGTATAAAGTTTTGCCTGTTCCTTTGCGGGAAAGTTCGGTGGCCAATTTTACTCTTTGTGCTTCTCCACCAGACAAACTGGTAGCCGCTTGCCCAAGTTCAACATAAGAAAGTCCAACCTCTTTTAAAGTTTTTAATTTTTCGTAAAGTCCGGGTATATTTTTGAAAAATTCCATTGCTTCTTCAACATTCATTCCCAAAACTTCGGCAATATTTTTATCTTTGTATGTTACCTCTAAAACTTCTTTGCTATATCTTTTGCCGTGGCACTCTTCACATTCAACATAAATGTCTGGTAAAAAATACATTTCAACTTTTTTCTGACCCTGCCCTTCACAAGCTTCACATCTTCCGCCCTTTACATTAAAAGAAAATCTGCCGGCTGAATATCCACGCACTCTTGCCTCTTTTGTTTTCACAAAAATATCTCTTATAACTGAAAATGCTCCTGTGTATGTTGCTGGGTTAGATCTTGGGGTCCTCCCAATTGGTGACTGGTCAACCAATACAACTTTATTTATGTTTTCAATTCCTAAAATTTCTTTGTGCTTGCCCGGCTCATCTTTTGCTCTATAAAACTTTTTTAACAAAGACTTTGCTAAAATATCATTTACCAAAGACGATTTTCCCGATCCCGAAACCCCAGTCACACATATAAATTTTTCGAGAGGAAACTTAACATCAATATTTTTTAAATTATGTTCTTCTGCTCCTTTTATTTCCAAATACTTCGCCCGGTCATTCGACCGGGCGCCCTGTCGTATGACAGGGTTATTTTTTCTCTTATCAATTGTGACTTTTAATTTTCCTGATAGATATTTCCCGGTAAGACAGGGCGCTTTTAATATTTCTTTGTATGTTCCTTCAAAAACAACTTTTCCTCCGTGCTTTCCTGCTCCCGGCCCAATGTCAACAATCCAATCTGAAGCCTGCATTGTTTGCGAGTCGTGCTCTACAACAACAACTGTATTTCCCAAATCTTTTAGTTTTTGCACCGTGTCAATTAATTTATGTTGGTCACGGGCGTGCAAACCAATTGACGGCTCGTCTAAAATGTACAAAACTCCCGATAACTTTGAACCAATTTGCGTTGCCAAACGAATTCTTTGTTCTTCCCCTCCGGCCAACGTGCCGGCTTTTCTGGACAAAGTTAAATAAGACAATCCAACATCATTTAAAAATTGTGTGCGGTCAATTATTTCTTTCAAAATTCCCGCGCTAATTTTAGCCTGCCCTGAGTCGTGTCGAAGGGTTCCTTCCAACCCAACAAAAAATTTCTGAAGCTGGTCAACCGGCATTTCAACAACTTTATCAATTGATAAACCATTTACGGTAACAGCCAAGACCTCGGGTTTTAATCTTTTGCCTTGGCATTTTGGACAAATTTTTATAACCATATACTGCTCAATTTCTTGTCTGGTCCAATCAGAATCGGTTTCGTGGTACCTTCTTTCTAAATTTGGAATAACTCCTTGAAACTCCCCATCTCCATTTAAAATAATATCAACAACTTTTTTTGGTAAATCTTTTACTTCTTCATCTAAAGAAAAACTATATTTTCCAGCCAACCCGGAAAGTATTGAATAATAATATCCTTGTCTGCCAACTTTATGCGAAGCTCTGCTCCATGGCCAAATTGCGCCCTCGGCAATTGTCAGTCTTTTGTTTGGAATTACCAATTCTGGGTCAACTTCCAGTTTTTCGCCAAGACCTGTACATTCTGGACAAGCACCATAAGGATTGTTAAAAGAAAATAATCTTGGCTCTAATTCTGACAAAGAAATTCCACATGTTTCACAAGCAAAATGTTCTGAAAAAATTAGGTCTTGCTCCTTATCATTTTTTTGGCCAACAATTACAATTCCTTTTCCCAGATGCAAAGCAGTTTCCAAAGAATCAACCAAACGCGACCTGTCCAAGTCTTTTTCTAAAATGAGCCTATCAACCACAACTTCAATGTCGTGTTTTTTTTGCTTGTCTAAATTTTTATTTAAAGATTCTTCAATTGGAAGTACAAAGCCATCAATTCTAACTCGCACAAATCCACCTCTCTGAATTTCTTCTAAAACTGCATGATGTTCACCCTTTTTAGCGCGAATAACCGGCCCCAAAATTGTAATTTCTGAACCATAAACAAAAGATTTTTCCCGCCTTTGGCGGGATCCCGCCCTGGCGGGAAAAACCTGGTCAACAATCTGGTCAACCGTTTGACGCGAAATTAATTTCCCACAATTTGGACAATGCGGTTTTCCAATTCTTGCATATAAAAGACGCAGATAATCGTAAATTTCTGTTATTGTTCCAACCGTAGATCTTGGATTGTGCGTAGATTTTCGTTGGTCAATGGAAATTGCCGGACTTATTCCTTCAATTTTATCAACATCTGGTTTATCCATTACACCCAAAAACTGCCTGGCATAAGCTGACAAACTTTCAACATATCTGCGCTGACCTTCGGCATACAAAGTATCAAAAGCCAAAGATGATTTCCCCGAACCCGAAAGTCCGGTAATTACAATTAACTTATTCTTTGGCAAATCCAAATCAATATTTTTTAAATTGTGTACGCGCGCCCCGCGTATTCGTATAAAATTATCTTGCATAAATTTAATATGGGTTTGTCATTATACAACTTTGTTCTGAGCTTTTCAAGACTCCCATATAAAAAAAGACCCCGTGCTGTCTGGGGTCGAGGTGACCGGCTTCCGGCTACTCCGTCAAACGCGATTGGCCAAGTGTGTTTCGACAAGGGCAATCGCCTGGCCGACGGTTTGAATGTTCTCCCGTGCGTCGTCGCCAATTTCGATGTCAAACCCAAGCTCGATGTCCATTACTAACGCGACTATATCAACCATATCTGCCTGCAAATCCTCCACGAAACGAGCTTCTGGAACAACGAGTCCTTCGCTCCCTTGCAGTTCCAAGTTTTCAATAACAATTTGCTTGACCCGCTCTGCAATGTTCATTCCCATAGCGTGATCCTCCGGTTTGTTTGCGCGTTTGTGCTACTAAATGTCAAAGTTCTGGGACTTAACTTTACTATTTTTTATAAGTTCTGTCAACAAGCTGGCTTGAAAAATTATTGTTTCATGCTAATCTGAAACCATGGATAAGTTTAAAATAATGCCAAAATCAAAAATAGATGAACTTCCAAAAACAAGCGGAGTTTATTGTTTTTTAGATAAAAAAGAAACCATATATATAGGAAAGGCAATAAACATAAGAAGTCGGGTTAAAAACCACTTCCAGCAACCAAGCTACCGTGACGACCTTTTTATAAGCAAAGTTGGTAAGGTTGGTTATCTTGAAACCAATTCAGAAATTGAGGCGCTTATTTTGGAAGCTAATTTAATAAAAAAATACCAACCAAAATTTAATGTTGTTTGGCGAGACGACAAAAACTATTTTTACGTGGCTGTTGCACAAGCTAAAACCAGGCCCTATATATTTATTACACACCAAAAAAACGAAAAAGATACAGAATATATTGGACCTTTTGTAGAAGGGATGGCTTTGAAAAAAACTTTGAGATTTTTGCGCAGAGCATTCCCCTATTACACCCTTCGGCACAGCTCAGGGCGGGCTTTCAAACACTCAAAAAATAAATGCACATATTGCCATTTAGATCTTTGCCCGGGTCCAGGCCCAGATTTAAAAAATTACAAAAAAAATATTAAAAAATTAATTTTGATTCTTAAAGGAAAAAGATACGCGGTTTTAAATTTGCTAAAAAAGGAAATGAACCAGCTTTCAAAAGAAAACAAATTTGAAGAAGCTGGGGCAACACGAGACAAAATCTATAATTTACAGCAAGTTATGTCCCACACGCACGTGCTTGAATCAAAAGATTTTGTGAAATCGGACTTAACAAAATCCTTGAGCATAAACAAAATGACTAGAATAGAGTGTTATGACGTTTCAAACATACAAGGAAAATTCGCAACTGGATCCATGGTTGTTTTTGTAGACGGCAAGCCAGACAAAAACCAGTATAGAAAATTTAAAATACGCATGAAAAATGAGCCAAACGACATTGCCATGTTAAAAGAGGTTTTAGAAAGAAGATTCACACACCCGGAATGGAAATATCCAGACACCATACTAATTGACGGCGGAAAAGCGCAACTTAACGTTGCCATAAAAACAAAAAAAGACTTAGATATTAGAGTAATCTCTATTGCCAAGGGCCGGCAAGAATTATTTGTTGAAGGACGCGAAAATCCTATACCATTAAAAGATCTTCCGCAAGAAATTTATAATCTTATCAAGCGCCTTGACGACGAAGCCCACCGCTTTGCCATTACCTACCACAAAAAACTCCGACGCAACCAGTTATTGCATTAAAGCCGAAAATTTGCTACTATATATAAAGATGAGGAAATTATTCTCTCAGATTGTTGCGGCTGCATTAGGACTGTGGCTAGCATCATTGTTTGTGCCCGGAGTTTTAATAAGGGCATATCCAACAACAAATTTTTTCGGTTTTCCCCTAACACAGCAATGGGAAGTTATTTTGGTTTTAGGAATTGTCTTGGGCTTGCTTAACTATTTTTTAAAACCGCTCTTAAAATTACTATCGCTCCCCTTGGAAATAATAACTCTTGGACTTTTCACTTTAGTAATAAATATGGGCTTAATGTGGATTTTAGACATGATGTTTGACGAGTTGACTGTCCCCTTTGGAAAGCCCTGGATGTTCCCACTTTTATATACAACCTTAATTATATGGGGGTTGAATATTATTATTGGATTTTTTATAGTAAAACATAACAAATAATAAAAACATGAATCAAATTTTATTTTATTCGCAAATTGCAGTATCTATAATTTTAATTGTGCTTATTGCAATACAACAAAGAGGAGCTGCTTTGGGCGCTGGTTTTGGAGGCGGAGGAGAAGTTTACTCCACAAAGCGCGGAGCGCAGAAAAAAATACACTACGCTACTATTGCAGTAACAACCATTTTTCTTATTTTGGGCGTATTAAACATATTGGTCCCATAAAGAAAGACTAAAAATATAATGTCAAAGTTTCCAAAATTTTCTCAGTGGAAACAACTTTTTAAAGTTTTGAGCAAAACAGAAAAAAGGTTTTTTCTTGTTTTTGTTTCGCTTTTAGTTGTGTCTACAATATATCTTGCGATAAATTTTTATATAGATAATACAAAATTAGTTCCAGCTTACAGTGGAGTTTATACTGAGGGCGTTGTTGGACAACCAAGATTTATAAACCCAATATACGGAGAAACAAACGATGCAGACCGTACATTAATTGGGCTAATTTACTCCGGTTTAATGACCTATGACAAAAATGGAAAAATAGTTCCCGACCTCGTAAAAGAATATCAAATTTCTGAAAACGGAAAAGTTTATACTTTTCAACTAAAAGACAAACTTTATTGGCAAGATGGCGTCAAACTAACTTCTGACGACGTTATTTACACAATAAAAACAATACAGAATTCCGATTATAAAAGCCCTCTTAGGGCAAACTGGCTTAATGTCGACGTAGAAAAACTATCGGACAGCTCGTTTACCTTTTCTTTAAACTCTCCTTACAATTCTTTTCTGGAAAACTGCACTGTAAAAATAATTCCTTCTCACGTTTGGAAAAATGTATTAGCTGAAAACTTTGCTTTGTCTCCATATAATTTGCAACCAATAGGATCTGGGCCATATATTCTTTCTAACATACAAGAAACAAACAACAGTTTTATAAAAAGCTTAACCCTGCAAGTAAACCACAAGTATTATGAAAAATTGCCGTACATTTCTAAAATAAAATTTAACTTCTTTGCTAATAATGCCGACTTAATAAGTGCTGCTAACCAAAAAAATATAAATGGCTTCTCAATTGCTTCTTTAGATAATGATGAGGCTTCTGTTGAAAAACAGGTTAGACAAGGGTGGTCTGCCAATGAAAAGTTCAACGTTTATTCTTTTTCTTTACCCAGATATTTTGCTGTCTTTTTCAATAACAATGCAAAAGGCTTGTCTCCCAAAATTTTATCAGACAGCAACATAACTAAAGCTCTTAATTACTCCGTAAACAAACAAGAGTTGACTCAAAAAATAACAGACGTTTTTAAAGAAAAAATTTCAATAGTTGATTCGCCAATTTTATCTGATTATTTTAACTATTCAAAACCAACTGTAAACTACAACTTTTCAACAGACGAGGCAAACAAACTTTTAGATAAGTCTGGCTATAAAGCAGACAGTACTACAGGCTTACGAGCAAAACCCAACACAAAAAAACCTGCTTTTCAATTTAAAAGCTATTTGAAGGTTGGTTCTTCTGGGGCTGAAGTAACAGAGCTCCAAGGGTGCTTATCAAGACTAGATGATAGTTTTAAAACTTTGTTGCAGGAAGAAACTAGTGGAAAATATGGCAAAGGGACAGAGGACGCTGTAACTGCTTTTCAGAAAAAATATTTACCGGACAATGAAAGCACAGGGGAGGTTGGAGCTGGCACACGTAAAGAACTCAATACAAGATGTTTGACCCCACAAAACACATCAATACCGTTGGAATTTACTTTAACAACTATAAACCAACCACAATTGGTTTTGGCGGCTAATCTTATAAAAGATTACTGGCAGAAGGTTGGAGCAAAAGTTGAAGTTAAAGCAGTAGAACTTTCTGAATTAAAGGATATAATTAAAAACAGAGATTATGAAGCTTTGCTTTATGGCCAAGCCCTTGGAAGCGAACCCGACTTATATCCATTTTGGCATTCTACCCAGGTAAATGACCCGGGCTTAAATCTTTCAGCATATCAAAACAAAAAAGCTGACCAACTGTTAAAAGATGCCAGAGAAACCCTAGATGAAAAGTTAAAAATTAATAAATATGAAAACTTGCAAGACACAATACTTACCGATGCCCCTGCCCTATTTCTTTATAACCCCGATTATCTTTACTGGGTTTCTGCAAAAGTAAAAGGAATTGATACAACAAAAATAGTTGACCCTGCAAAAAGATTCGAAAATATTATAAATTGGTATGTTCAAACTCATAGAGTTTGGAAATAAAAAAATATGGCAACAAAAATTATAGACAAAGAAAATATGCGAGAAGTTATAAATAAGTCAGCCGGACAATTTGCTACCGGTTTGGATTTAGCTAAAAATATCAAAATACAAGGAACTTTCAAAAGCGTTGTAATTTGTGGCATGGGAGGATCTGCTTTGCCAGGCGACATATTAAGTTATTTATTGTTGCCAAAAGCCCCAATTTACATTCATAAAGATTACAATTTGCCAGCTGTTGCAAACGAAGACAGCCTTGTAGTTTGTATTTCTTATTCCGGAAATACCGAGGAAACAGTTTCTTCTTTACAAGAATGCATAAATAAAAACATAACTTGTGTTGCAATTGCGTCCGGTGGAAAGCTTGGAAAAATAGCCGAGGAACACAACATTCCACTTGTAAAAATTCCATCAGGGATTCAACCACGAAGTGCAACGGGATATTTATTCTCAGCACTAATTGGAACTTTAATAAATTGCAATATTGTTGAAGATGTTTCAGAAGAAATATTAAATACCGCCGAAGAATTAACAAAAATAAATACCACCTTAGAAAAAGAAGGAAAAATACTCGCTAAAAGATTAGACAAAAAAATACCTCTTGTTTATGCTTCGAGCGTTTTTCAAACAATTGCAAAAATTTGGAAAATAAAGTTTAATGAAAATTCTAAAATTCCTGCTTTCACAAACTTTTTTCCGGAATTAAACCACAACGAGATGGTTGGGTTTACCGGAGTTAAGAAAACAAGTGGTTTACATCTTTTAATAATAAAAGACTCTGCAGACCACCCAAGAACAATTAAAAGAATGGAACTCACTTCTCTGCTTTTGAAAAAGAAAGGGGTCAAGACAGACTTTATTGAAACAAAACAAGGAACCTTAATGTTTAGAATGTTTTCAAGCTTACTTTTGGGCGACTGGGTTTCTTACTATTTAGCAATAAACAACAATATTGACCCCACACCGGTTGATATGGTTGAAGAATTTAAAGTTTTGCTGAATAAATAATCTTCGCGGGTATGGCGGAACAGCAGACGCGCTGGCTTCAGGAGCCAGTGGGAGCAATCTCGTGGAGGTGCAAATCCTCCTACCCGCACAAAAAGGGTTCATCGGGTCATACGACCCGATGCCCGGTCGAATGACCGGGCAAGTCCCGCCCTGGGCACAAAAAATTAAAAAATTAACTTATGATGATACAAAAATCCCCCATCTCTATGGGGCAAAATAATTTAAAAATAATTCCTCTTGGAGGATGCGAAGAAGTTGGAAGAAACATGACCTGTTTTGAATATGGACAAGACATTGTCCTTTTAGATATGGGCATGCAGTTCCCCGAAGAAGATATGCCTGGAATTGATTACGTAATTCCAAACACAGAATATTTAAAAGGTAAAGAAAAAAATATTCGGGCAGTTATATTTTCTCACGGTCACTTAGACCACATTGGAGCTGCCGCTATACTTTTACCAAAACTGGGGAACCCGCAAATAATTGGCAGACCCTTAACTTTGGAAATGGTAAAACACCGAGTTGAGGATTTACAAAAAGGAGCTTCAAAACAACTGAGAACTCTTTACGTAAAAGACATAAATGAAAAAATTAGATTGGGAGCTTTTAATTTAAGCTTTTTTGCAATTGACCACTCTGTCATGGACGCCATGGGAATAATTTTAGAAACTCCGGTTGCAACAGTTTTGCACCCGGGCGACTGGACCATTGAAAAAAGTCCTGTAAGCGGAAAAGCCATAGATTATTCGCCTTTAACTCGTATTAAAAGACCGACAATTTTAATGCTTGAATCACTGGGAGCTACAAATTCTGACGAACAGGTTACCGAAGAAGAAATGTTAAAAAACCTGTATATGCTTATAACCAAAGCCCCCGGGAGAACAATTATTACAACTTTTTCTTCACAGATTCAAAGAATAAGACAAATTTTGGAATTTGCAGCCACCAACAACAAAAAAGTTGCTTTAGACGGATTTTCAATGAAACTTAATATAGAGCTAGCAACAAAATTAGGTTATATTAAAATTCCAAAAGGCGTAATAATCACAACCGACAAGGCACACACTTACCCCGACAATAAAGTAATAATTATTTGCACGGGCGGACAAGGAGAAGAAATGGCTGCTTTGTCTAGAATTGTTGCGGGAAACCACAGATTTATAAAAATTAAAAAAGAAGACACAGTTATTTTTTCTTCCTCGGTAATCCCGGGAAACGAACGCACAGTTCAACGCGTAAAAGACAATTTATATAGGCAGTCTGACAATGTTTACCATTCAGATATTATTGATGTTCACATTTCTGGACACAGCAACATTGAAGGCATAAAAGAAATGCTACGTGAAATTAAACCAGATTATTTTATTCCTGTTTATGCCAACCACTATTTTCTAAAAGAAGCAGCCAAAATTGCCCAAAGTATTGGTTTTAGGAAAGACAGAATTTTTGTTCCAGATAATGGATCAATTATAAAATTTAGTAACGGGGCAATACCAGCTGAAATTATGAAAGAAAAAGCGCCAACAAGTTATGTTTTTGTTGATGGTTTGGGTGTTGGAGATGTTGGGGAAATTGTTTTACGTGACCGCCAAGCACTTGCTGAAGATGGAATGTTTGTTATTGTGGCGGTTATAGACAAACGCACCGGACAAGTAAAAGGTAGCCCAGACATTATTTCACGAGGGTTTGTTTACTTACGTGAATCTAAAGATTTATTGTCTCAAACTAGAAAGAAAGTCATAGAAATAGTTTACAAATCGGCCGGACATGGAGGTGCCGTAAATTGGACCTATGTTAAAGACGAAATTCGCAACAAAATTGGCGACTTTCTAGCCACCAAAACCTCCCGCAGACCTATGATTCTCCCCGTCGTCATCGAAGTATAACAAAAAAGGCTCCTTTTACAGAAACCTTCCCTACCCAACACCCGACTTAAACCTGTAGTTTAAAAATTAATTTTTTTTCAGTGCGAGAATGTTTTCCAAATAATCCACCCTGCTTTCTAATTTTTCGAATTCCGATTTATGAACAACGTCAGCTAGTTGCCCCTTAATCATTGTTAGATTTTCATCAATTTTATGAAACTTCTTATTCAAAAATTCAGTTTGTTCTTCAAACCTTTTGCTGAACACCTCTGCTTGCCCATCAAAACTATTTTTCATCATTACCGCTAAATCATCTATTGTTATATTTTTCTTTGCCATGTATTTTAAATTAAGTTATTATACATACATTATAATCTTTCCAAAGTTCGTGTCAAATGTTAGCATTAAAAGTGTAAATTTAAAAACAAATTTATGAGAATATTTTCGGGAATAAGGCCAACGGGTGGCCTACATATAGGAAATTATTTAGGAGCTATAAAGCAATGGATTGCTTTGCAAGAAAGCAACGAATGCGTTTTTTGCATTGTTGACTTGCACGCAATTACCACTCCATACAATCCTAAAGAACTGCAAAAAAACATTTTAGATACAACTGCGGTTTATTTGGCAGCCGGAATAAACCCGGAAAAATCTATTATTTTTGTGCAGTCCGAAGTTAAAGAGCACGCCGAACTAGCTTGGCTTTTGGGAACTATAACCCCAATGGGTGAACTTTCCCGAATGACCCAGTTTAAAGACAAATCCAAACAACACAAAGATTACATAAACGCCGGATTATTCACCTACCCTGTTTTAATGGCCTCGGACATTTTATTGTACAAAGCGCAGGCGGTTCCGGTTGGAAAAGATCAAGAACAACACGTTGAATTAACCCGCACAGTTGCTAAAAAATTCAATCAAAAATTTGGTAAAGTTTTTGAAGAACCGGAAGTAATTTTGCCAAAAGTTGGAGCCAAAATAATGAGTTTGACCAATCCAAAGAAAAAAATGTCTAAGTCTGACGACCCGAAAAGTTGTATTTCTCTTTTTGATTCTCCAGAAGATATTACTAAAAAAATAATGTCAGCGGAAACCGATTCTGGCAAAGAAATAATTTATAACGTCACAAAAAAACCAGGCATTTCAAACCTTTTAACAATTTACAGCTTGCTAACCGGAAAAACCACCCAAGAGATTGAGAAGGAATTTAAGGGTAAAGGTTATGGCGACTTTAAAAAATCTTTAGCAAAAGTTGTAGTTGACTATTTAGAGCCATTCCGCAGAAAACAAAAAGAACTGCAAACTAGAGATGTTTATGTAAAAGATATTTTGGCAAAAGGCGCCAGTAGGGCAAAAACCATTGCCGAAACCACAATGAAAGAGGTCCGCGAAAAAATGGGACTAATTTAAGATAAATTAATCTTCAACCTGAGTCAAACCTGATTCGTTTACAAGCTTACATCCAAGCGATATAAGAAAATCTGAAATTTCTTTTGTTTTTTCTCTAACTTTTTTTACACTATCAGCCTCCATATTAAACCTGATTACAGGGTCGTTTGCCGATGGCCTTAAATTAAAACCCCAATCAGGAAAATTAACAGTTAATGTGTCAAAATCTGATACGTTACCGTTTTTGTATTTTTCTTTCATTTTTTCTACAATTTCTGCCATAACCTTGAAGGATCCTGCTGTAAGCTCGCTAGCATCTCCGGTGCCCGGTAAAGCAAAATTATATTCGCCACTTACCGGATATGTTTTTCTTGGCTCTCTTGTCAATTCTCCCAGACTTTTACCAGTTTCAGACATCATTTCTATAATTTGCAACATTGCTACAATGCTATTTTCAACCATAAAACCATTAAAATTATAATAAATGTGTCCGGAAGACTCGCATCCAAAAATAGCATTTTCTTTCTCCATTCTTTCCTTGAAAAAGGCGTGCCCGACTAATTCCCTTTTAGGAATACCACCTGCGTCCAGAACCATTTTTTCTAAATACCTAATTGCCCTAACGTCGTGCAAAATAACTTTCCCGGGATTGCTCTTTAGCATTTTGCTGGCAATAAGCCCCCCTATATAAACTCCATAAATATATTCTCCATTTTCATCAATAAAGTAAACTCTGTCTGCATCACCATCAAAAATTAAACCCATATCTGCGCCAGTCTCTTTCACTTTATTAATTGCTTGCTGTCTATTTTCTGGTACAAATGGATTGGGCTGATGACCAGGATAATGCCCATCTAATTCCCAATTTATTTTAATAAATTTTACCGGCAAATATTTTTCTATATGATCAATTTCAAGAGCCCCTACCGCGTTAGAGGAATCAACAACTATTTTAAGGGGTTTTATTTTTTTTACATCGATAAACTTTAATGACTCTTTTGCAAAATCTTCCCAAACATTTTTCTTCTCAACTTTCCCAATTTTTTTAGAAATTGGCTCATTTTTATAATCGCCATAGTTTTTCTTCAAATCTTCCATGCCAAAACCCTTTCCGAATGGTTTTGCTCTTGCTCCAACAATTTTCATACCACTCAAATGTCCAGCTGCGTGAGAGGCTGTAATTTCTACTCCTGAATCAAAATTATAAAACCCCCCGGCAAAATAAAGTACATCAGTACCAGCTAATCCAAGGTCAACAACATCCGCGCCACTGTCAGTAACAGCCTTAATTAGTGATTCTCTAATCTTTGGCGAATTTAAACTAACGTCCATTCCAATAACCATGTTCTTTGCCTCAAACATTTTAACCAAACATCGACCAATTTTATAAATAACTTCTTCATTTAGGTCTTTAGGGAACTCTCCCCTGATGTCATAGTCTCGAAAAATTTCCATAATTTTATTTAAAAATTAATACTACAATTGTTTGATTATCCCACTAAAACCTTGAACTTTCAAGTACTTTCTGCTATAATACCAGCATAATTAAAAACTTTAAAAATAGAGACAATTCATGAAAACATACGAATTAACATATATAGTTTCTCCAGAGGTATCCTCGGAAGAAGCAGAGGCAAAAGGCAAAGAAATTGAATCTGCTATTTCAAGCAGAGAAGGGACACTTTTAAAACAGCAAAACCCTGTTGCTAAAACCCTTGCCTACCCAATAGGTAAAAAAGCTTCCGGATTTTTTGGTTTTATTGAATTTCAATTAGAAGCAGAAAAACTGTTAGACTTTAAAAAGACCCTTGAAAAAGATGGTAAAATAATCCGCCATATGGTTATAATTAAAGAAGCTGCCGAATTTAAAAAAGAAAGAAGAACCCGAACAAAGCCAGTTGTAGAAGAAGCAGAAGAAAAAGTGAAAGTTGAAGCAAAAGTAGAAGAACCAACCTCTAAAGGTAAAGACATAAAAGAAATCAAAGAAAAAGTAGAATTAAAAGATATTGAGCACGAGTTAGACGAAATACTCGGCTAATAATCATATGAACCCCGTTAGAAGTCATAATGGGGAAAGTAAATAAATTAATTGGGAAGTTTTTAAAAAAAATACGAAAACTTCTAACGGGGTGAATCTAAACAAAGCATTTATTTTAGGAAACGTTACCCGAGAGCCGGAAGTAAGGTCTATGCCAAATGGAGGCCAAGTAACAAGCTTTGGAGTAGCAACAAACAGATTTTATACTTCTAGCCAAGGAGAGAAAAAACAAGAAGCAGAATTTCATAACGTTGTATGCTTTGGAAAGTTAGCCGACATATCTGGAAGATATTTAAATAAAGGTTCATTGGTTTTAATTGAAGGAAGAATAAAAACAAGAAATTGGACAAACCCAGCCGGAGTAAAACAATATAGAACAGAAATTATAGCCGATAGTTTACAATTGGGTCCCAAAAACGCAGGAGGAACACCATCTAGTGGAAACTCGGGCTACAACAGACAACCAGCACCAGAACCAGAAGGACAATTTGTAAAACAAGAAGAAATTCCTATTATTGAAGAAAATTATACTCCCCCATCTACAGAAGTCACCGAAGAGCCAGAAGGACAAAAAACAGTATCATTTGAGGGAGACGCAGCAGACGAAATAGATGTTAAAGATATTCCTTTTTAAAATTAAATTAAAAAATAAATAAATGTGCTACTTCTGCCAAAAAAATATTGATAGCGTAGATTATAAAAACATAGAATTGTTGTCTAAATTTGTTTCCGGTTTTTATAAAATAAAACCAAGAAAGAAAACAAACTTATGTTCTTATCACCAAAAAAAGGCTTCTACAGCAATTAAACGCGCCCGCCAAATGGGCTTGATTGCATACACGCCGAAGTAACCTGTAACGAATAACCGATAATCAAAAAACGGCCCAGAAGGGCCGTTTTTTGTTTTGGTTTAGTATTCTTTGGCTTTTTTGACTAAAGCTAATTCGCCTTTCATTACTTCAGTTTTTATGGTTTTCATAACTTCCGGGTGCTCTTTCAAATAAGCTTTGGCGCCCTCTGTCCCCTGACCCATTTTTTCTGAGTTAAAAGTAAAATAGCTTCCGCTTTGTTTTATTAAGCCGTGATCAATGCCAACTCTTAATGCGTCACCAGTTTTTGAAATTCCTTCGTTGTAATAAATATCAAACTCGGCTGTTTTGAAGGGAGCTGCCACTTTATTTTTTACAATTTTTGCTTTTACTCTATTTCCAATAATTTCGTCCCCGCTTTTTATTTGCGCGGTTCTGGCCAGGTTAACCCTTACAGAAGCATAAAATTTTAAAGCCATTCCGCCGGGAGTTGTTTCAGGATTGCCAAAAACCATTCCAATCTTCATTCTGGTCTGGTTTAAGAATATAATCATTGTGTTGGTTTTTGCAGAAATAGCTCCCAATTTTCTGCAAGCTTGCGACATCATTCTCGCCTGCAAACCCATGTGTTGGTCACCAATTTCCCCCTCAATTTCAACCCTTGGCGTAAGTGCAGCCACCGAGTCAACAACAATAACATCAATTTTTTCTGACTTCACCAAAGTTTCAACAATTTGCAGAGCCTGTTCGCCGGAGTCTGGCTGAGAAATAAGCAAATCGTCCACGTTCACTCCAAGGCGTTTTGCATAGTCAGGGTCCATTGCGTGCTCTGCGTCAACAAAAGCGCACGTACCGCCCTTTTTTTGCGCTTCAGCCACCACGTGCAAGGAAAGTGTAGTTTTACCCGATGATTCAGCTCCATAAATCTCTATTATTCTGCCTCTTGGCATTCCGCCAACTCCCAAGGCCAAATCCATGGCAATTGACCCTGTTGGGACAACGTCCACATCAACCGCATGAATTTCCCGCATTGTCATAATTGCCCCTTCCCCAAACCGTTCCTTTATTTCATTGACCACATTATTTACTCCTATAGCTTGTTTTTCAGCCTCAGCTTTTTTATCTTCTTTTTTAACCATAAATTTATTATTTATTTTTATTTATTATTTTGTAAATTTAAAAGTGGAGAATATTTGATCGAGTTTCGAAAATTGGACGTTTGTTTTTTCTTGGCTTGGCAAAGGAGAACTTAAATTTGCAGGAACGATCGTATATCTAATAATATAACATTGATTATTTCTAACTATATGATATTCACTTTCTATACCACCTAAAGCTAACTCCATGCGTCCTCCTGTGCCCTGCTTTTTATCGTAAAAAGCGTAAAAATTATTACCATTAATCTCTACTTTTTTTGTAATATTGTTTCCACTCAGATCTTTTAAACAATCTTTCATTATAGAATCGGAATTTCTTGCAAAGATTTCGAAAGTAATTGAATAATCACTATTGTTATAATCTGCTATGTCTATATCTGACATGCCCGTGTAAACCTTTTCTACTGATGTTTTGTAGGCAGAAGGATATTTTATCTCATAATCATAAATATTACTTTTATATGTTTTCCACCCTTCAACTTCGTTCAGGGCAGGTCCAGCGGTTTGGTTTTGTGGTTGAATAATTTTAGATTGAGATTTGTTTAAAAAATATTGAAAAACAAAAACCCCACCGAAAAGGACAAGAGCAACTAAAATAAGAATAGTTATTCCAATAAAAGTCGGAATATGTTTTTTGCCGGCAGGCAGTTCTAACTTAGTATCTGGCTGACTTAGCATTTTTTCTTGATTCTCCATAAATTTATTCTTTTAATTATTTTACCTTAAAACCAATTTCCTTTTTTGATCTAATTTTATCTTCTAACAAAAATCCAAGCGTGTCAAAAATTTCTTTTATTTTACCATCGTATTTCTTCTCCATTTCCATAACTTTTCTTTGCAAGGCCTCATTTGTCGCCAAGAGTTCTCTTATTTTTACAAAAGTCCTAATAATCTGTATGTTTACGTTTATTGCCCTATCACTATTCAATGCGCTCGCAAGCATGGCAACACCTTGTTCTGTGAAAACCAATGGCTCATATCTCGTGCCTCCCCAACTTGAGGTTTCAATTTGCAACCTCAAGTTTTTAAATTCCTCTTTGGTGAGTTGGAACATAAAATCTTCCGGAAACCTTTTAATATTCCTCTTTACTGCAAGATTCAAAGATTTTGTTGGAACACCATAAAGAATAGCCAAATCTCGGTCCAACATAACCTTCCGGTTGCGAATAATATAAATCTTGCTAACTATTCTTTCGCTTGGAATTATAAAATTTTCTGTCATTAATTATTTTGTAAATTTAAAAGTTGAAATTACCTGCTTTAAAAGATCTGATTTATTTTGGATTTCTTGCCTGTATTCGGCTTTCTCTTGGTCTGTAAAGGTTTGATCACTAGCCCCCTCAATAAATGATAGGTCCTTATATCTTACTGCAGAATCTATATTAAAACACGTCTGGTTATTTATTATCGCATAATTACCATTTAGTGCTCTCTGTCCTCCCATTGCTGCGTCAGCAAATTCGATATATTTAAAGTCGTAACCGTTTATATGTTTAGTTGTCACGGAGTTTTGATAAAATGAAAATCCATAAAAACAATTCTGTATATTTTTACTTTCATTGTCAGCATAAAATGATATCAAAGAAAATACTGGCAAATTCGAAAGTTCTGAAGATGGGCAGCCAATTGATAAAACATTTTTTCTTTCGTAAGAATAATACCCCTCTTGTCTTGTTTCTTCGTTTATAGAGCATAATGAACTAGGATATTTTATTTCAAATTGACTGTTTCTATATGTTTTCCACCCTTCAACTTCGTTCAGGGCAGGTCCGGCGGTTTGGTTTTGTGGTTGGATAACTTTAGGTTGAGATTTGTTTAAAAAATATTGAAAAACAAAAACCCCACCAAAAAGAATAACGGCGACAGTGATAATGATAGCTATTCCAACAAAAAGTGGAATAGTTTTTTTAACGGCTGGTTGATTAATAGGATTTTCTTCTTGCATGTTTTTTATTTTTTAATTACACTTTTTTCCAATCGTCAGATTCAGGTTGCTCCTCGGCAGTTATTTTATTTTCTGAAATATCTTCCGGCGTAGCAACTTCTGACTCATCTTTTCCTCCACCCGGAACCAATTCTACGTCGGCCGTGGTTCTGACGCCTCCATTTTCATAAACTTCTCTTGGCTTTGCCCCATCGGCCGGTCCCACAAGACCTTGCTCTTCAAGCATATCAATTAGCCTGGCAGCTCTTGAATAACCAATTCTAAGACGTCTTTGCAAAAATGAAGCCGAGGCCTTTTTTGTTTCAATAACAATTTTTTTGACTTCTTCAAACAATGGATCTTCCCCTGCTCCGCCAAAAAATTCAGAAGCCCCCTCTTCTTTACTAGCTTCAACGTGTTCTAAACTTTCTTCAAGACTTTGACTTAGGGCTGCTGCCGGATCTCCAAGTTTCTTACCTTGCTCAACAATAAATGCAGCAACTTTTTGAACTTCTTTTTCCGAAACATATGGACCTTGAACGCGAGTAATTTTTGAAGACTTTGAAGACAAAAACAGCATGTCTCCCGAACCAATTAATTTTTCAGCTCCAGAAGTATCAATAACTGTTCGCGAATCAATTTGAGAAGAAACTTGAAATGTAATACGAGTTGGCACGTTGGCTTTAATTAAACCTGTAATAACTTCCACCGATGGCCTTTGTGTTGCCAAAACCAAGTGAATTCCTGTGGCGCGGGCCATTTGAGCCAGTCTTACAACTCCTGCTTCAATTTCTCTGCCCTTTGCAGCCATTAAGTCGGCCAATTCATCAACCACAAAAACAATGTAAGGCATTTGGAGCCCAGAAGCAATTATGGCTTTGTTTGAATTATACGAACTAATATTTCTGGCAGGAACCTCTGAAAAAACCTCGAATCTTCTTTCCATTTCGTGAGCAAGCCACTGCAAAGCATTAATTGTTTTTGTAGCGTCAAAAATTACCGGGCACAACAAATGTGGAATATCGTTGTAGTGTTGAAATTCAACTCTTTTTGGGTCAACCATTATCATTCGCAACTGGTCGGGAGTATACTTGTAAAGTAAGCTCATGATTAAACTATTCAAGAAAATAGTTTTTCCAGTTCCTGTGGCTCCGGCCACCAACAAGTGAGGACCATCGGTTATGTCGGTGTTAACAGCAGCGCCAGAAACATTTCTGCCCAAAGCAATAAGCAAAGGACTTGTAGAGTCGTGAAAAGCCGACTGCGAAATTAAGTTTCTCAATGTAACAACCGATCTTACTTTATTTGGAACCTCAATTCCCACTAAAGATTTTCCCGGAATTGGAGCTTCAATTCTAATTGGGTGAGCAGCAAGCGCCAATGCCAAGTTATTAGACAAAGTTGTAATTTTTGAAAGCTTTACTCCTTCGGCCGGTTTGAAAGCGTACTGGGTAACAGTTGGGCCCACATTTACTTCTGCCATTTCAACCGGAATACCAAAGTTTTCAAGAGTGCTTTTAATTATCATTGAATTCTCTTTGATGTTTCCCGAAGTTGGAGCAGCCTCATTTTTGTTTAACAAATCTAGCGGAGGCAAAACATATTGACCCTTGCTTTCTGTGGCGGGCTTTTTAATATCTGCCTTTTCAGGTTCTTCATTGCCCTTTTTAAACAAGGTTATTTTCGAAGCAACTACCGGTCTAGGCTTTTCTTGCCTATCTTGTTTGTCATTTTCTAAACCTTTAATTTTTACATTTTCATCTGTTTGACCGTGCACAGCAAAAGTTGGCTTCTGATCTTTTTCTTCCTTTCTTGGGAATTCCTGCCAAATAAACTGTAAGAAAATAAACAATCCAATTAATAAAATTGCAGCAAATATAATGTTAGCAACTAAAATACCAAAAAATCCTACAAATAATTTTGCCAGCAAAAACCCAACCCACCCGCCATTTTTTAAAGCTAAATCTCTGGCTGCTAAAATTCCGGCAACTCCAACAATGGAAATTAAAACAGCCAAACTCATTGCAATGTTTTTGCCTTTTTTACGAGTTTTCAAGAAAAATAGTCCCGCAATAAATAAAAATAAAGGTATTGTGTAAAATGCTTTTCCAATTAAAAAATCGCAAACTTTTGCGAAAACTTGTCCGGCATAACCTGCTTTATTAAAATTTGGGAAAGACAAAATAACAATTATAGAAACCAAAAATAGCACAATTGCTTTTATCCACCTTTTTGTCCAGTTACTTAAAATGGAATCTTTCTTTTTTTCATCTTTTACGTTTTTTTCCCGACTGTTTCTTTTTTGTTCCTTTTGTTTTTTTGCCATAACAAATAAAATAAATTTAGTTTAGCTAAATTACTCTATTATACCACTACCATTTTCTCATTCAAGGTTGTGTTTTACCATTCGACAAGCCCAGGGCAGGCAAAAAAAGACCACGCATACAAAGCGTGGCGCACGATGCCCTTGTCGACATCAGACCTTACTCCTCAAGGATACGGACTCCAACGAAGTCAGCGAGCCCGATGTGACCCCTCATGCTATGAAGGGCCATAACTCCGGATAACTCCGGCGATTGTTTGGTTGCCGGCACCAATGTCGAAAGCGCAATACCGCTCCTCTTTCTCAAGGCCGACAGGATCACATCAAGCGATGTCTTTCCGTCAACGTCTGGAATTGTCTCACCATCGAAATTCTCACCGCAAAGCCTACATTCGTAAACCAAAACTGCTTTCATTGCGTTTCTCCTTCGCGTTGGTTTGGGTCGTGTTTAGCCCTCGATCTCGATTTCCTCAATCAACTTAAAGGGTATTCCTTTCGGCCAAACACCCTTGAAGGGCTTATTCACGGGGACATAGCCCGCCTTCACCTCAATCTTCACCTTCACGGACCTGGTTGTCGGGAGCTTGAATCTCCCCTTGATCAAACCAGCCAATTCATCCACGCCCGCGGCATTCAGAATAGCAAGTGCTCTCATACAACTTCTCCTCTACTGAACATGTTATCAAAAGTGAAGACACGGTCTCCACCTTGCTACACCATTTATAGCATTTATATCCCCTATTGTCAAACGTTATGCAAGTTAAAGACCGCTGGGCGTACCATGCGGTCCTATTTGTTTGTGATGCAACTGGGCTGCATCAAGCCCCTGATTAATCCTCCTGGAAATACCTCTCAGTGGCCAGCGCCGTCACGAGATCCCGGGCGGCAGCCTTGATCTGGTCGATGTCCATGACCTAATGGATCTCCTCGAAGATGACCATGATCGGCGTATCCGGAATCACGTACTGAGATCCCTCGGCCTGCTGGACAAGACCCAATTTCCTGGCGGCCTGATCTTCGGATTCATCGTCGACATAGCCGACGTGAATCTTCTCGCACTGTCCTGCGCTGTCATACGCCCACAACAAAGACTTCATTGTGCTCACTCACTTTCTCTCTTGCGGTTTCGGTATTAAACAGTTGTCTCGATGCGCCTGCACCAAGAAACAACAACTGTATTTGACAAAGAACCCCCTAACCTATCCTATATTTATTATAGCATATTCAAGCACTCGTGTCAAGCTTTTCGGCCAACTTAATACCCCTGCCCTTTTGGAGCAGAGGTATCACATTTTACTTAATAGTTATTATCTTAAATAGTAGGTTTTTTGGCTCGAGCCAAAAAACCTACCATAGCCTAAAATGTACTTTAAGTTTATCTTGGTTATCAATAAAGTCTAACAAACCAAAGCGGACATATTTCTCGATTTTGAACAGCCTAATAAAATCATCAATTTCCTTCTTGCAATCATATGGGTGCAAAAAAATACTTTCCTGCAATTCATAAAACCCACCCATTTTTAACCTATAATTTAAAGCACTCCTTCCTTTTCTACACGCATTTGGAATGTCAAAAGCTACCATTCGCCACTTACCATCCCATTTCTCCTTTTTGTTGCCGAGTCTCCTAAATCTGAAATTAATCATTCGTAGCATTCCCCTCTCGGCAAGAGAAACTAAAACCGATCCTTCGTAGTTTTTCTTTTTTTCAATAAATTTTCCTTTCTTAAGATCAATGACTGCAGTGCGCAATTGCTTTCCGGTAAAATTATGGATATCCTTCAAAATATCGTTCAGGATAAAAAACCTAGCGTCGTTATGCCGACCGATCCCCCGCTCAGTCTGATAATATATGCTCCATAATATTTCGTCTAAAATTTTCTTCATACTCTTATTATACAATATGAATATTTAAAATGGTAGATTTTTTGGCTCGAGCCAAAAAACCTACCATCATCTATCTCGAACATTCTAATACAAAATCCTACTACAAAAAAATAATACCCCGTTTTTTAGACGAAGTATTATTTTATTTATTATTTTACTTTTGGATTTTATTCCTTCACTTTTGGAATAAATCCGGTGCCGACTGGAATGAGTTTTCCAATAATAACGTTTTCTTTTAATCCGCGGAGTTTATCTTCTTTGCCTTCAAGACAAGCTTTAATCAAAACTCTTGAAGTTTGTTGGAAAGAAGCTGCAGACAAGAATGATTCTGAATTCAAGGCAACTTCAGAAATTCCAAGAAGAATTTGCACTCCCACCGGCAGGGCCTTTTTCTCCTCTTTTAATCTTTCAATTTCTTCGTTGAAAATTGCATCTTCAACAACCTCTCCTTTTATCCAAGCTGAATCGCCCTCATCTTTAATTCTTATCCTTGAAAACATTTTTTGGATAATTGTTTCTATGTGTTTGTCGTTAATATCAACTCCCTGTGAAGAATAAATTCTTTGAACTTCTTGCAAAATATATCTTTGGGTTGCTTCAACTCCGGAAGTTTTGTAAAGCTTTTTAAGGTCTAAGCTTCCGTCGCACAATGGCTGATTTTCTTTTACTTCCTGACCTTTCTCAACCATTATTGCAATTCTTCCTGGAATTTTATATTCCATTATGTCTTTCTTAGATCCGGAAGCTTTTGAAGGTTGAATTTTAACAATTCTTTGTTCTTCATCAATTGCAACAACTTTTCCTTCGGTCAAAGACATTATGGCTTCTCCTTTTGGAGCCCTACATTCAAAAATTTCTTCAATTCTTGGCAAACCTTGTGTAATGTCACCAGCTCCCACAATTCCTCCCAAGTGGTGAGTTCTCAATGTAAGCTGTGTGCCAGGTTCTCCAATTGCTTGAGCTGCCACAATTCCAACTGCTTCACCCATTTTAACCAAATGATTTCTTCCCAAATCCCAACCATAACATTTCTGACAAACTCCGGTTGAAGATTTACATGTTAAAGGCGAAGCAACTGTAACTCTTTCAATTCCCTTTTCTTCGGCAATGGCTTTAGCTGCTTTCCAATTAATTTCTTCACCTTTCTTAACAAATACCATTTTGCCATGTTCAACTGTTTCTAAAGCAGTTCGGCCAACAATTTTGAAAACAAAGTTTTGTTCAATTGCCTCGGCATCTTTTCTGTAAACTGTTAAACCTGTTTTATCTCCACAATCTTCTTCTGTAATAATTACGTCGTGAGCAACGTCCACCAATCTTCTGGTTAAATATCCTGCAGAAGAAGTTCTTAAAGCTGTGTCGGCAGTTCCTTTTCTGGCTCCGTGTGTTGAAATAAAGTATTCCAAAACGTTAAAGCCCTCTGTGAAAGATGCCTTAACTGGAAGTTCTATAATTTCTCCGGAGGGATTATTCACCAAACCTTTCATACCCGCCATTTGAACTGGCTGAGCCCAAGTAGCTCTGGCTCCCGCTGTAATAATTGACATAACCGGTCCATCAACAGGTAGGGTGGTTTTTAACAAGGCTTCCAATTTTGTTTTGACTGTTTGCCAAATCAAAATTTTCTGCGAAGTCTTTTCGTCGGCGCTCAACAAGCCTTTTTCAAAGTGACTGTCAATTTGTTTTACTTCTTTTTCTGCGGCGTCAATTAATCCTTTCTTTTCTTTTGGAACAATCAAGTCATCCATTCCCCAGCTTACTCCAGACAAAGTACAATATTCAAAACCAAGTGTTTTTATTCTATCTATAATAACAACCGCATCTTCATTTGGATATTTTTCAATAATTTCTCTAACTACATTTTTAAGCGCTTTGTTGTCAATTAATTTATTTATGTAAGGATAATCTTCCGGTAAAACAGAATTCAAAATTAATCTGCCAACAGTTGTTTGAAGCATTTCTGGCTTCTCGCTCTTTGGATGAGGCACATTAATCAAATCGTTTTGACCCAAATATCCATAATCAAAAGCTGTTGTAGCTTCCGATGCGCTTGAATATGTTTTTATATTTTTTGGGTCTTTAGTATCTTGTGTACTACTTAATTTTGTCAAAAAGAAACAACCCAAAGCAATGTCGCGGAATGGTCCCATAATTGGCATTCCTGTTGCCGGCCTTAAAAGGTTTAAGGTTGAAAGCATTACTTCGCGAGCTTCTTTTTGGGCTTCGTCAGACAACGGCAAGTAAACAGCCATTTGGTCTCCATCAAAGTCAGCATTGAAAGCTTCACAAACCAAAGGATGTAATTTTATTGTTTCTCCTTCTGTTAAAATTGGTCTGAATGCTTGTATACCAAGTCTGTGCAAAGTTGGAGCTCTGTTTAATAACACCAATTTATCTTTAATAATTTCTTCCAAGATTGCCCAAACTTCCGGAGTTTTTTCTTCAACCAAACGGGCCGCTCCCCTAATGTTGTAAGCTAATTCTTTATCTAAAATTCTTTTAATTACAAATGGTTTGAAAATTTCCAAGGCCAATGTTTTTGGTAAACCGCATTGAGAAAATTTCAATTCTGGGCCGACTGCAATAACCGATCTGCCCGAATAGTCCACACGTTTTCCCAAAAGGTTTTGTCTGAATCTTCCTTGTTTTCCGGCCAACATTGCAGCCAAAGATTTTAACAATCTCTTGCCTCCGGTTGTGGCTGTTGTAGTAACTCCCTTTCTCATTTCGTTATCAATTAAAGCGTCAACAGCTTCCTGCAACATTCTTTTTTCGTTACGCACAATAACCGGCGGAGCTTTTATTTCCTGTAAATATTTTAACCTGTTGTTTCTGTTTATAACTCTTCTGTACAAATCGTTTAAATCAGAAGAAGCATATCTTCCTCCATCAAGTTGAACCATTGGTCTTAAATCTGGTGGCAAAACTGGTAAAACATCCATAAACATCCATTCTGGCCTAATGCCTGCTCTCAACATTCCCTGAAAAAGTTTTAATCTTCTCAAAACTTTTTTTCTCATTGCCGGCGGAGCCATTTTAGCCTCTTCTGCAATAATTTCGGTTTCCTTTTTTAAATCAACCTGCTCAAATAATTTTTTTACAACTTCAGCTCCCGTGCCTGCCTCAAAAACCTCTCCATATTTTAATGAAAGTGTATGGTAGGCAACCTCATTCAAAATCTTCATCTCCTTAATTTCCAAAAGCTCTTCTTTAGCTTTTTCTCTGGCCTGTTTTAACTCGTTTTTACCAGCTTCAGTTGTTTCTTTTTTTACTTTTGACTTATATTCATCTTCAATGGCCGACATAACGCTTTCACGAGCCTCTTCGTTAACCTTTGTAATTATATATGAAGAAAAATAAACAACTTTTTCTAACTGTTGCGAGCTTTTATTCAAAACCAAACCCATTCTTGAAGGGACTCCCCTCAAAAACCAAATATGCGAAACCGGAGTGTGCAACTTAATGTGCCCCATTCTTTCTCTTCTTACAGAAGATTTTGTAACTTCAACTCCGCATCGGTCGCAAACAACTCCTTTATAGCGGATTCTTTTATATTTTCCGCAAGCACATTCGTAATCTTTTTCAGGACCAAAAATTCTTTCATCAAAAAGTCCGTCCTTTTCAGGCTTTTGTGTGCGGTAATTAATTGTTTCCGGTTTGATTACTTCGCCATGAGACCAGGACATTATATCCTCGGGCGAAGCAATTTTTATTCTTATTGATTCTAAATCTAATACTCGCATGGGTTTTTTACCCGTCAAAATGCCTTTTGGGCTTTTGTCGGGTAGTTTTTAATTACTAATTTATTGATTTTTAGATTTTACAAAAAAGCCTATGACAAATAAAACTACACCAATAACTAAAACTAAAGCATCACACAACATCAAAAACATTGCTAAAAAACTGCAACTTTCTCCGTCACCGTTACAAAAAACATTAAGAGCCGGTGTCCAAATTAAAATATATGTTAATATCGCCAGCACGATTAACGATAATGCCCAAATATTAATTTTTTTCATAATTTTACGGATTTAATAATAAATTTGACACGAACTTCGAAAAGATTATAATGGATGTATAATAACTTAATATTAAATCACATGGCAAAGAAAAATATAACAATCGATGAGCTAGCAATAATGGTCCAAAAGGGATTTGACGATATTACTGGGAAAATGGCCACCAAGCAACAGTTTGAAAAGGTAGAAAAGGATTTAACAATAATCAAGGGACAACTTGCCGGTGTGGTTTACAAACCTGATTTTGATAAACTGGAGATGCGGGTTGAATATCTGGAAAATGTTCTGGCTTTAAAGAAAAATTAATTTTTCTTTTCTGCCCGCGCCCAAAGGCGCGGGCTTTTAGTTATTTTATTTTCTTTCGTCTCTATAATCTCGCCTATCTTCACGAATGTCTTCACGCAATTCGCGTGGGCGCTCCTTGACCTCGACTGACATGCCAAGGGATTTTAGTTCGGCTACAAGTAAGTTAAAGGAAGCCGGAATATTTGGATTCCTAATTGGCTCGCCTTTCAAAATTGATTCATAAGCTGCAGCTCTTCCCTGAACGTCGTCAGATTTAATGGTTAACATTTCCTGCAAAGTATGAGCGACTCCATAACCTTCCAAGGCCCAGACTTCCATTTCTCCAAATCTCTGACCTCCAAATTGAGCTTTTCCTCCAAGTGGCTGTTGAGTAATTAATGAATATGGCCCAATGGATCTGGCGTGCACTTTGTCGTCAACCATGTGGATTAACTTCATCACATACATATATCCTACTGTAATTGGTTTTGGAAATGGCTGACCTGTTCTGCCGTCATACAAAGTAACTTGTCCAGATTCTGGCAAACCTGCTTCTTTTAATTCTGCTTTAACATCTGCTTGTGTAGCTCCAATTAATGCTGGAGAAATTGCAATGTAATTTAATTTGTGAGCTGCCCAACCTAAGTGAGTTTCCAAAATTTGTCCTAAGTTCATACGCGAAGGAACTGACAAAGGTGAAATGCACAAGTCAATTGGTGTTCCATCGGCTAAAAATGGCATTTCATGTTCGGCCAAAATTCTTGAAACAACTCCTTTGTTTCCGTGACGTCCCACCAATTTATCTCCAACTTTTGCTTTTCTGGTTTCAGCAACCTCAACTCTAATTCTTTTTATAACTCCAGGCTCTAATTTGTGTCCCAATTCTCTTGAAAAGATTTTTACATTTACAACTTTTCCTTTCTTTCCGTGTTCCATTCTTAAAGAAGAATCTTTAACATCTTTTGCCTTGTCTCCAAAAATTGCCCTTAACAATCTTTCTTCCGGAGTTAATTCTGCTTCTCCTTTTGGCGAAATTTTTCCAACCAAAATGTCGTTAGGGCCAACTTCTGCTCCAACTCTTACAACTCCTTCTTCATCTAAATCTTTTAATTTTTCTTCTCCAACATTTGGGATGTCCGAAGTTGTAACTTCAGGCCCAAGTTTTGTTTCACGGACGTCGCAAGTGAAGTCTTCCATGTGAATGGAAGTAAACTCATCTTCTTTTGCAAGTCTTTCTGAAATGGTAATTGAGTCTTCAAATCCTCCTCCGCGTAATGGCAAGAAACAAACCAAAACGTTTCTGCCTAAAGCCAACCTACCTTGAGAAATGGCAGCTCCATCGGCCAGAACATCTCCTTTTTTAATTTCTTCACCTTTTGTAACTATTGGTTTTTGGTGGAAGCAAGAATATTGGTTGGTTCTTACAAATGTTTGCAATTCATAGTTTTCCTCCCACTTTTTATCTTTTTCTTGATATTGAACTAAAATGTGCTGAGCATCAACTTCTTTGATAACTCCGTTTGCTTCAGCCAAAATAACTTGTCCTGAGTCGCGAGCAACATTTCTTTCTGTTCCTGTTCCAACCAAAGGAGCCTCTGGTCTAATCAAAGGAACTGCCTGACGTTGCATGTTAGAACCCATAAGAGCACGGGAAGCGTCGTCGTGATTTAAAAATGGAATTAAAGAAGTAGCAACCGAAATAAACTGTTTTGAAGAAACATCAATGTAATCAATTGTATCAATTTCAACTTCTTCCGGTTCACCTTTAACACGAGCTTCAACTTTATTTGGCTCAACTTCCGGCATAATCTTTAGCGAATCTGTCAAAGGTACAGAAGCCGGAGCAATATTGTGTCTTTCTTCTTCTTGAGCTGAAAGATATTCTACTTGGTCAGAAACTTTACCATTTTTTACTCTAAAATATGGAGCTTCAATAAAACCGTAAGGATTTATCCTAGCAAAAGATGCCAAATGTCCCACTAATCCAACGTTTGGTCCTTCAGGGGTTTCAATAGGACAAATTCTTCCGTAGTGGCTTGGCTGAACGTCTCTAACTTCAAAGCCTGCTCTTTCTCTTGTCAAACCTCCCGGTCCCGTTGTTGTTAGTCTTCTTTTATGCTCTAATTCTGCCAATGGATTTTCGTTATCCATAAACTGCGAAAAAGTAGAAGAAGTAAAAAATTCTTTCACAACTGCCATTAAAGGTCTTGGGTTTATCAATTGAATTGGAGTTATTGTATCAACCTCCAAAGTAGACATTTTGTCCTTGATGATTCTTTCCATTCTCATCATGCCAACTCTCAAGCGGTTTTGCAAAAGCTCGGACAATGTCCTAACTCTTCTGTTTCCCAAGTGGTCAACCTGGTCGGCTTTTGCCATTGGGTCGTTGTTAAGTCTTATAACTTCTTTTACAACTTCAACAATGTCTTCAATACTCAAAATTCTTTCCGGTTTAGTAATTTCTTTATTTAAATCTTTAGGAGCCAAATTTGGCAATCTTAACCATGTTTTCCATCGTCCAACTTTTGACAAGTCGTATCTGTCAAAATTAAAAAACATATTGGAAATTAAGTCCTGTGCTGTATCTGGAGTAACCAAATCTCCCGGGCGCAATCTTCTATAAACTTCAACCAAAGCTTCTTTTTGATCTTTGCAAGTGTCTCTTCTTAATGTTTCTTTAATATATCTTGTTTCTCCCGTGTCTACATCTTTAAATGCTTTTTCAACTTTTTCTATTCCATCCAAACCCAATGCCATTAACAAAGTTGTTGCAGGCACTTTTCTTTTCCTATTTATTTTAACTCCAATAAATCCGGACTCTTCTGTTTCAAACTCAAGCCAAGCTCCTCTGTTTGGAATAATTTTTGAGCCAAAATATTTTCTACCTCGCCAAGTGCGGTTTGTGAAAAATGCTCCAGGGCTTCGAATAAGCTGTGAAACAACAACACGTTCTACTCCGTTTACAACAAAAGTTCCTCGTTCTGTCATAACAGGAAAATCGGCAAGATATACTTCTTGCTCTTTAACCTCTTTTGTCTTAAGGTTTACCAGTTTAATTTTTACTCTTAAAGAGGCTTCAAGAGAATCGTTATTTTTTTTGGCCTCTAAACCGTTTTTGTAATTTGGCTTTGAAAGTATGTAGTCGCCAAACCAAAGCTCAAATTCTTTAGCGGTGTGATCCTTAATAGGAGAAATTTCCTCTAGAAGTTCTTTTACTCTAACTTTCCAAAAATCTTCCCATGTTTCCTTTTGCATTGTCAAAAGGTGGGGGGTCGAAAATTGGAGTTTTGATTTTGAAAAATTCTTTACTTTGCTTATAATTTCTGCCATTGAAAATATTGCACGGGGAAAGATCTTACCCCATGATTAATTTATAAAAAATTTTAAAGTATTAAACAAAAAATTTCGGTGCATTAAAAAACCGAAAATTAGACTTTGAATTGTCCGTTAGAGTAAAGTGGCCACTTCTTTTTATGTATTTTCTATTCTATTCCTTTATTGTTTGTATGTCAAGAGCTAAGAATATTTCCAATGGCTCAGACGCTGATTAAGCCATTAACCGACTTTTTCATAATAAACATAATGCCCAATCTGCCCCACTTGTTTTATTTTCCCATCTTTCTCGAGTTCGTCTAAATACCGAGTAGCAGTAGCGTCAGAAATCGAAAGCAATTTTTGGATTTCGTCATTGGTTATTTTCCCTTTTCCCACAAGTAAATCTAAAATTTTCTGCTTATTTGCATTTCTCTCTTCCGCCCTTTCCTCATTAAACTTTTTCAATTTGCTTGTTGTTGCTTTCCTCCCAACCCAAAACCACACACCCACCCCACCCAATATCACCCCAATAATAAAAACCAATAATTGATTCATTTTATATTGATGCTGAATACGGCAAAGATTTAATATAATCCTCCATGAATTTCCAATCAGGATTTCCCTTTTTATCCACCGGCAATTTTATTTTTATTTGTTCCATCCTATCTTGGCTACATTTTCTGCCGTAATTATAACGATATTGTTCTAAATTTAAGATGGTTACTAAAAACATTGCTATGTATTTACTCAAATTAAATTTTGGAATAAGTTTTTCAACATGATCACTTGCTGAAAATTTTTCCGACTGATAAGAACAATAACCTAAAACCGCGCTGTCAACGGTTAAAATATTTCCCTCATCTGTATAAAAATCGTAAAATCCTGCGACACCATTATTGGTTGCTTGAGTCGTAACAAAAGGATATTCCCCTATTCCATATTCTTCCAATTCTAATAGCGGAGTCGTCTTACTCCCAGTTATTTCAAATAAATTGTTCAACGTAAAAAACTTCCAGTCTTTCGTAGCTAATTTAAAATCGTCTTTTGAGAATGGTTTATTCGACACAATTTCGACTAGTTTATTTTGGAAAAGAAAAGATGAATAATCCAATATGGTTTTTTCAAAATAAGAATTGTTTAAACTACTATAATCGGTTTTCATATATGCTTCAGCGCACCACTCATCATTCGCTGAAACAACTTTATTAATACTAAAACCGTCTTGGCTTTTTCTATTCATAAAATAAGAAATCCATTTTTCTCTTATCTTCTCCCATTTTCCGTAAACATCAATCCTTCCCTTGGTTTTTCTTTTTTCAAATCCATCATTTTTATAATATCCGAAATATGTCTCTTTATTTTTTGGATGTGGCCTATGTGCGGTAAAAACCATAATGCACGAAACAACACCCACATCAGAATTGAAAAACAATTCACTGGGCATTGATAAAACAGCCTCAAGCGTATGTTTTTCTAATAATTGCTTTTTATATTCATAAACTTTTCCTGTTTGGGCTAAAGCGCTTTGCATCGGCACGATAGCAACACAGGTCCCGCCATCAACCAAACATTCTAAATTATTGAGCACAAATTCTAGCTCATCAATGTCTTTTTTCTTATCTGATTTATATGGAGGATTTAATAACCCCACGGTCGGCTTTTTTAATTTTACCTCTTGAGTTACCTCCTTATCAAAACAATTCCCATTTATTATATTTGTTTTTCCATCTTGGTGAATATACATATTTGAAACTGCTAATGCAAAAATATGAGCCTGATATTCTGTGCCAATTAGTTGCTTTGCTTTAATATTTTTGATTACCTCTCTATCTCCTTTGGCATCTTTAACCATCTTTTCCATGGCAGAAATCAAAAACCCACCAGTCCCTGTACAATTGTCATAAGCAATCGTATTTTTGTTAACTTGAGCTAATTCAGCGAATAATTCTGTAATATGCGGAGGAGTTAAAACAATTCCCAGTCCCTTATCGCTGTTAGCATATCTTAAAAATTCAATATAAAGTTGCCCCAATACGTCAAAATATTCATGGGTTTTCATAAAAGAATTTATATTTTCATCAATTTCATCAATAAGGTTCTTCAAAACATTTTCTTTAGCCGATAAAGACGTGTCCGTTTTAATAAAACTAAACTGCACATTAAGATTTTCTAATTTCTTTCCAGTTATATTAGCGCTTTCTAATTCATCAGAAACAGTTTTAATTAAAGAATCTGCTAAATTTTGAGGCGTTTTTTGCGATTTATAAGAGGCCTTAAATGCCGGATTTTCTAATGCAATTAAAACACAACTAATTAATAAACTGCGCTGACTTTCAAGTATCTTATTTAAATGCAGTTCATCATTTAAATGCTTTGTAAAGTCCAGTAAAGCCCCGTAATCTTGTCTAATTTTTTGCGGACTTTTTAGATATTCATCTAAATAATTTTGTGGCTCTAAAAGATCGCTACCAAAAATTAATTCTGCCTTCTTTTCATTTTTTAATTGTAAAAAATGAGAAATTCTTAAATGTTTTTGGTCCTCACCGCTCACGGCAATAGATAACACGTCAAATTCTTTTGATAAATATGATGCATATAGCAATGCGCCATCCACAGCATACTCGGAAAATTTATCTTTGTTAGGGCTTTCGTGTTTCAAAATGCTTGCCTTGCATTCAATCACAACTAGAAAATTAGGATTATTTTTGAAAGTAATCAAAAACTCTGGCCTTCCGATACCATCGCCTCTTTTTGAAGCTCCTTGCAGAAGCTTATTTATTTTAAAACTAGTAGATGATTGTTCTTCTATCGTTAAAAGATCCTTAAACTTTTCGAAATGAGAACGAACAATGTTTTCTGTTATTCTTTCGTTTGCCATACTTTTATTATATCAAATTAATAACTTAATTGACATTTAATTTTATCGCCAACAAACACTCGTGTCAATAACTTATATTATACACAGTCTAATGGCTCACATACCGATTGAGCCGTTGAATAGAGATTATTTATACCGAAACGACCGGAGAGACGGGCTTCTTCAAATTCAATAAAGCTAGTGCAACAAGTAGTATTGAGAAGAAAAAAGTAAATGTGAGTTTTGGTGAAATTGCGCCAAGAATGCTTGTTATAATGACAGCTCCGGTTATAAGTTGCATGCCCGCAATGTATGATTTTTTGTACCCCAGCTTTATACCTTTAACTTTTGCCACAAGCCATATTAGCAATGCTCCAAACAAAAGATATACCATTTTTAATATAATAGACATGTAACCAATTATATACGTTCCTACAAACACAGCCGGATAAAGAATAACGAAAAATGGTTTTGCCGCATTCACAAAGCCAGAAATCACTTCCCTATTCAGGCTAAAGCTATCAACCTTAGACAAAGAGGTTATGGAAATTTTATTCTCTTTATCTAAATAAATAATATTCTCTTCATTCAACAGCGCAAAAGTTTTGTAAGATTTAAAAGTATCTAAATCAAATTTGTTTTTTGTATCAATAACTATAAGATTATCTATTTCCGGCGTATTTAATTTTTTATCACCCTTCTCCTTATATTCTTGCGGGGTTTTAATAAAATAAGGTTCAACAACGTTAGTTGAAGCCTTCCCGTCTTTAATTGTTATTGTCAGTTCTTGTGGGAAATAATTAGCAAGTTGTGGAGCTTTTTCCGACAACATATTTGCTAACGGTATAAACTTTATTGTTGCAACAATTGCAAAAACCAAGGCAAAAAGCAAAGCAAAAACCAAAAGATATTTTAAAGAATAAGAAAATGGTTTTTCAATTACCTCTTTGTAGTATTCCGGATTATAAATAGCGTTTTTTATTTTTATAAAAATATTCATTGTTTTAATAAAATTACTTATATTTATTTATTGCATTATTATACTACAATTACTTTCTAATTTTAATACTTTGGATAATACCAAGGACAATAAAGTTTCCGATTAACCCCGACCCTCCATAACTTATAAACGGCAAGTAAATTCCCACAACCGGCAACAAAGAAAGATTCATTCCAATATTAATAAAAAATTGAGCTGTCAAAACAACGGCAAACCCAGTGGCAAAAAGACGCGGAAAATTTGATTGCGATTGAATTGCAATTCTTAAAACCCGCCAAACCAAAAACCCATATGTTATGAATAAAGCCAAAACTCCAACCAGCCCCCACTCTTGAGCAATAACAGAAAAAATAAAGTCTGTGTGGGGCTCGGGTAAAAATCCATATTGCACCTGACTCCCCTTAGCCAACCCTTGCCCTAAAATTTGTCCCGACCCAATTGAAATTTTCGTTTGGTTTTGGCTCCAAGAGGCGCCCAAATAATCGTATGGAACTAAGAAAGATGTAATGCGTTGTTTTTGATAATCTTTTAACAAAAAACCCCAGGCAAATCCAGCCACCAATAGAAAACACATAGTCAAAATTAAAAAATGTTTTATCTTAATACCAGACACTAATAAAATTCCCAACCAAATTGATAACAAAACAGTTGTTCCGCCAAGGTCTGGTTTTATAAAAACTAGCAATGCTGGAATTAAAACATAAATTCCAGAAAAAATAATGTGCTTTACTTTATACATTTCAACGTGGCGCATTGAGAAATATTTGGCCAACAAAACTATTAAAACAATTTTCATTGGCTCAATGGGGTCCAAAGACAAAATTCCAACTTTGTACCACCCTTTTGTGCCACGTATTTCAGGAGCAAAAAAATGAAGCCCCAGAAGCATTGCCAGACATATTCCATATAAAACCAAAATTAAATAAGAATTGTTTTTTAAAATTTTATAATCAAAAAAACTTATGGCAATCATTATCAAAAATCCAACGGCAAAAAAAATAACTTGCTTTTCAAAGTTAGAAAAATTATCTTTTGCCACACAAGTACTCCATATTCCGGCCAACCCAAAACACACCAGCAACACAGCCGGCACAATAATCCCCCAATCCAATTTTTTTAAATAACCAATTACAACTCCCATTATTTTAACATTTGCAAAAACTCTTGTTCACTTACAATTTTCACGCCGAGTTTTTTGGCTTTGTCGGCCTTACTTCCGGGGTCTTTGCCCACTATAACATAATTTGTTTTAGAAGATACAGATTCTGAAATGTCTCCACCCAAATCTCTAATTTTTTGCTTTGCTTCGTTTCTCTCCATTGTTTCCAAACTTCCGGTTAAAACGAAACTCGCCCCAGCGATAAATGGGGCGCCCGGTCGAATGACCGGGTTAGCCATTATTTTCACATATCTTTCTAATCTTCCAATAAATTTAATATTCTCTTTATCTTGTAACCATTCAAAAACTGACTTTGAAACAATAGGTCCAATATTTGAAATAGAATCAAAGTCTTCCAGTTTTGCGTTTTTTATTTTCTCAATATTTCCAAAATGTTTTGCCAAATCAATTGCTGTTTCTTCTCCGATATTTCTAATTCCCAAAGCATAAATAAATTTTGCCAAAGTAATCTCGCGTTTTTCCTGAATTGTTTTAATTAAATTTTCAGCAGATTTTTCTGCAAATCTTTCCAAATTTTTGACGTCGCCCTCTTTTAGCTCAAACAAATCGGCCGGATCTTGAACCAAACCTTCATCCAGCAACCGGTCAATAATTTTTGGCCCCAAGCCATCCATATTAAAAGCAGTTCTTGAAACAAAATGATAAAAATTTCTTCGCTTTTGCGCAAAACAATTTTTATTCGGACACCTTAACAAAACTTCTCCTTCCAGCTTTACTAGTTTCGTACTGCAAGCCGGACATTTTTCTGGCATTTTAAAATTCTCCTCCTTGCCAGTTCTTAACTCCAGTAAAACTTTTATAATGTCTGGAATTACGTCTCCCGCCCTACCAACGATCACAGTGTCCCCAATTTTCAAACCCAGCCTTTTTATTTCATCTTCATTGTGTAAAGTAGCACGTGAAATTGTAATTCCCGTAACTTGCACAGGCTCTAAAATTGCCACCGGAGTCATAGCCCCAGTTCGTCCAACTTGAACCGAAACGCCTAAAACTTTTGTAGTAGCCTCCGCCTGCGGAAATTTAAAAGCAATTCCTCCGCGCGGAGCTTTACCAACAACTCCCAATTTTTCAAAAATTTCATTATTATTTATTAAGACAACCACGCCATCAATTTCATAATCTAACTTTTCTCTTTCTTTTATCCAACGCTCGCGAAACGCTACAACCTCATCTAAATTTTTACAAAATTTATTATGTTTATTTGTCTTAAATCCAAGCTCGTGCAAAATTTTATGTTTTTCTTCGTGAATTTCTGTTTCAAAACCAAAAACTATTTCATATGCAAAAGAATCCAGCTTCCGCCCGGCTGTAACTTTGGGGTCTAATTGTCTTACGGACCCTGCAGCAATATTTCTTGGATTAGCATAAACCGCTAAACCTTTTTCTTTTTGTTCTTTATTTATTCTTTCAAATTCTTTTCTAGATATAAAAACTTCTCCGCGCACAGTTAAATCTTTTTTATTTTTTATAGTTAAAGGAATCGCCTCAACGGTTTTTAAGTTTTGAGTAATGTCTTCTCCAACACTTCCATCCCCTCTTGTAGAACCTGTTTGCAAAATTCCATTTTTATAAATTAATTCAATTGCCAAACCATCAATTTTTAATTCACAATAATAATTAACTTTACTTCTTTCACTCTCCTGCAAAAGTTTTGTAAATCTTTCCTGCCAATCTTGCATGTCTTCTTTAGAAAAAGCATCATTAAAAGAAAGCATTCTTTGAGAATGTTTTATTTTTTTAAATTCTTTTAATGGTTGTCCTCCAATTCTTTGCGTTGGAGAATCTTGGGTTATTAAATCGGGAAATTCATTTTCCAAATCAAAAAGCTCTTTTTTTAAAGAGTCCAAAGCAGAGTCAGAAATTTCCTGCTTATCTAAAACGTGATACAGGTGTCTATGGTAGTTTATAACCTCGCGGAGTTTTTCAATTCTGTTTTTAACTTCTTGTTTATTCATTTTATGGCGTAGTAACAATTAATATCTTTATTTGTCTTTGCGCTCCTTCAAAAATTCCTTTAGACGAAATTTCAAAGTTTGAAGAAAGCCCACTAGGATAAACCTTAGCTATTACTTCATATCTTCTATTATCAAAAACTGTATTATAGGTAACCGTACAGTTTGTGCAACCGTTTGGACCAGACGAACAATCACTTCCACTTGCAACTGCCGAGCTACAATAAATACTCTGATCCCCAAGACCACTTGCCAAACATTTTGTTGGGATAGAGCACAACCCCCTAGATGCACCAGAAAGCAAAACTTGCCTATCGTAAAAAAGGGTTTTTTCAATTCCACTATCTGCTGCAAAAAGACCCGCCATAGAATTTTTCACGTTTCCTATAACTTTTATTTCACTATACAAAAGCGCGCTAACAGACATAACCACAGCCAAAATAATTATCATTATAAAAAATGTAATAATTAATGAAACTCCTTTTTGTTTGTCTGTATTGTTTATCATTTCTATTTTACGTTTAAATTCCTTTGCGAAACTGTTGTCTGAATAGTTTTTGTTACTCCGCCCGGGATACTAACATTTAAAAGGAAAGTTGCCCTTGGTTGAACAGAATCGTTTTTTGATACCCCATCACTGAATTCTCCATTAGCAAAAAACTTAATATAATTTATTTGTAGGTTAGAAGAATTAAGAATAATCGCCGAGCTACTTCCTTTTTTTTCTTTCAAAAAGCCATCAGTATCCCAAAAAAATTCTTGGCAAAGACCGTTGGACTGATTAATAAATTTTATACCTTTATATAATTCATAATCTTGGCTCGGCAACAAATAAATATATCCTATTTTACCTGTGCCCAAACAACTTCCGGTACTATCTGCCACCGCCATTCTTAAAGCTTTCGAAATGTATTCTTCTACATAACTTGTTTGGTTTATAAGTTGCTGTTCTGACAAAATTCTTCTCTGCTGTTTAACAACAGAGAAAAATACGCCCACAACTGCACTAATAACAACTGAAAATATAGCAATAACAACAACCAACTCTATAATTGTAAAACCCTTTATTTTATTCATTTGCGTAATTATACCAATTATATAATGTTCCTTCCGTGGTTATACAGTTAAATGAACCACAATCACCGGCCAATTTACCAGAATAAAAAACAGTTGATTTCTCATCCCAAGAAACTTGTACAACAACTTTCATTATATGAGTATTAATTGTGTCTCCATCAACATCAGTAAGTTTAGTAACTATAATTTTTCTTTTAAACTTTGTATCGGTGCCTGCTAAATAATTATAAAAACCATCGGCGCTATCTAATTTTAAGTATTTCCCGGCTGAAATCCAAGTAGACGTAGCTGTAGATTTATAATCTGCCTCACATCCAGAAGAACAGTTATTAAGTCCATCGGCCCAAGTAAATCCAGAAACCGGGTTGGCATCCATTTTCAGCCAATTTGTATCTCTTATATTTCTTACTATCTCCGATCCTTCTTGGGCTAAATATATTGCTACAACCTTGTCTGTTGTGTTGGAAGCTAAAATTGTAATCATTGATAAAACGCTGGAAATTCCCACAACCGCAACAGACAAAATAAAAATAGAGATAATTAATTCTATCATTGTAAATCCCGACTCTATTTTTTTATAAAAACAATTCATATTTTATTGAACATTTATTAACCCGGCCTTATTTACCCAAACTGTTCTGGTGGACAACCCATTAGACAAAACAATACCAATTTTAGTTGCGCTGGCATTAAGACCTGCTATAGTTGTTGTTGGGTCGGGCGGATTAAAATTTATACTAGTACTGATATAGCTATTTCCTAAATCATCAACAAGACTACTAATAAACAAACTTGAACTTTGCTGGCTTAAATCAATTTTTTCTATAGTGCAATCTTTATTTACATCTCGCACCGATGAGTCACACAGTTGAACATTGTTGTAGGCCTTGCTGTCATCTATGTCAGCATATATTAAATAAAAAGTAGATTGGCTTGTACTAATATATATCCCATACCCTTTTGCCGTAATCAGTACATTATTTTTATCCTTTGTTTGCACCCCAGACAAACCCAAGTCTTCGGCCTTTCTTAGGTCTTGCGCTAACTGGTAGGCCGACCTTGAAAGCGCGAGTTGTTTTTTTATTTTTGGAAAGTCAGAAACCAAAATAGCCGACAACAAAACAATTATAAAAACCACCACAATCAATTCTATAACTGTGAAACCTTTTTTTGAAAATTTTAAATTTGAAAAAAGTTTATATACCATTGAATTATTTGACTTCCCCATAATAATGCTATAAACGTTCCTAAAATTAAGAAAGGGCCAAAGGGTATTTCGCTCTTCATCCGCCAGCCGGCGGACTTTCTTCCAAAAAGCATTAATAGCAAACCTATTATAGCACCAAAAAAGAAAGCGATAAAAAGGGCAACCAAAATATTTGGTAAACCCAACAAAAGCCCCATTAAAATGGCCAATTTTACGTCACCAAAGCCCATGGCCTTCCCTCTTGAAATTAAAAAAATAGATAAGAAAAAACCGGAAGCTATTACAACTGCAAATAAAAAATTTGTAATTAAATTAAAATTTACAAACAAACGAAAAATAAATGTTATTACAATTGCCGGAAAAAGAACTTTATCCGGAATTAAATAATGTTTTAAGTCGTACACAAAAATAAAAATTAATGCCGACGCAACATAAAATAAAAACGCTAAATTTAATATGTCAGTAACAAGTACCGGGTAACCAGCAATCAATAACTTAGAAATCATCACAAAAATAACTCCTGTTGCCAATTCAACCGCCGGATACTGCCAAGAAATTTTTGTTTTACAATATCTGCATTTTCCACCCAAAAAAGCAAAACTAAAAACAGGGAATAAATCGTACCAAAATAATGTATGTTTACACTTGGGGCAGAAAGAACGGCCTTTCAAACTTTTCTCTTGTTCTTGACGATAAATTGCGCAATTCAAAAAACTACCAACGCACAGGCCAAAAATAAAAACAAACACATAAAAAACCAAAAACATATAATCCATATTAATTATATTATTATAACAAAAAAAGCAGGACTCAACAAAGAGTCCCGCTTTCATTTTTAATTATTAAACAGATTATATACAACTTCCTGCATTAGCTCCTGTCCCAGGACATTCTGTTGCGCAGGCAGTGGTTGTAGTCTTCTTATTGCCCGTTGAGTCTACACAAAAATAATTTGTATTTGGTGATTTCATTTGAATACATGCACACCACGCATCGGTTGCTTGGCTTCTAGTAACGGTGTAACCAGTACTTGCAGTCAACGTAGTTATTGCACTACAAGCGCTATTGAAATTACCTCCCGCATTACCACCAGTGCAGGCGCTTCCAGCAGCAATTGTTGTCTGGCCCGTTGTTGAGTTTGCATAAGTACCAACAGCGCCACCATCTGCAACGTACATTGCAAAACCGGTTAGCATACTAGCTAAATTACCTTGTGCTGCTGCATCTCTTGCCTTATTAATATATCCTGTTACATTTACCAACACAATAGATGCCAAAACGGCTATAATGGCAACAACGACGATTAATTCAATAATCGTAAAACCTGCATATTTTTTGAAAGTCTTCTTCATACAATTTTACCTTTAATATTAATTTAATTATCTTACCTATATTTTACATAATTAGAAATAAAAATGCAATACATAATAAAACACCCGCAAATTTGCGGGTGTTTTATTATCTTTCGATTCTATTATATACTAGTCTGCTGCACAGTTATAGTTTGTGGCATCGCAACTTGTATTATTCCCTGTATCTCCTTTATATCCTGTGCTATCAGCACACCAAAACTTTCCAGTTTCATTAAGAGTAGTTTGAATACACCAAGCAGAAGCACTAATTCTAACATTAGCAACAGCACTTTGTCCATCAGAACTCTCGATGGCTGTTACGCCGGCCATCCAAGAAGGGGTTACCGCTAAAGCTAAATGAGGGCCAGTAGTATCATCATCTAAAAAACTACTACTATTAGTATCATACACTCCTGCTGCAATTGTAGCCATGCTTGACATGTTTCCTTTAATTGCAGAATCTTTACCCTTTGAAATGTATTGTGTAACGTTAACCAACACGATGGCGGCTAACACTGCGATAATTGCGATAACGACGATTAACTCAATGATTGTAAAACCTTTTGATTTTGTCATTTTTATTTTTTTTGTTTTAATTATTATTCTTATTTTATTTATTTGTTTTTCGCCCCATCATTCGATGGGGCGCCCAGTCGTATGACTGGGCGACCTTTATGTTTAACTCAATAATTAGTCCGAACAATTACCAGCCATACATCTGATCTCACAGCTATTATTACTTTCTTTTCTGTAAGAAGAAGAATCCACGCAGAAAGTACTACCCGAAACAACCTTTAAAGGAGAACAAGCGCACCATTTTGTAGGAGTTCCAGTACAATTTCCACCACCAACGTTGCAGTTACACCTGAAGTCTCCACCAACTTTTGGTTCTTCAATTGCAGTTTTTATGGGCGCGCCACCAGAATTACTTAAGCAAAAACCGTTATAATTATTTTTTTCGTCAAAGTACCTTACCCCTCTTGAAAAAAGTGAGGACAAGTTTCCTTTAATAGATGCGTCTTTGCCCTTATTTATATAACTGAATACATTAATAAATACTATTGTTGCTAATATCACTACAATAACAATAGCTACCATTATTTCTATAATCGTAAATCCTTTTGAATTTCGCATATATTAAACTTTTGCTTTCTATATTATATAATTTTACGGGATTCAGGAATAAGATGCAATAGCAAGCTGTGGATAACTTCTTAAATTGTACCCAAGGCTCCGTAAAGCGGTTCTATTACTGTTACGGCCATAAAAGCAACTACTATTCCTAAAAAAATTATCAAAATTGGCTCCAAGAGAGCGGTAAACGTTTCAATGGCCCTTTTAACTTCTTTCTCATAAAAATTAACTATCTGCATTAAATTTTTATCTAAGGTTCCTGTTTCTTCACCAACTTGCACCATTTGCACTACAAACGCCGGAGCATACTGAGGATATTTTATTAAAACAGCACTTATTTTCTCTCCCTCAGAAACCCTTTCTTCGGTTTCCGTAAGAATCTGTTTGTAAACAGAATTGCCAACAGTATCTTTAGTAATTTTTAGCGCGTTATTAATTGAAAGACCGGCACCAATTAAGGTGGAAACATTTTCGGCAAATCTTATAAGAAATGTTTTTTTGAAAAAATCTCCTATAAGCGGTATTTTTAAAGATATTTCGTCCCAGCGCTTTTTTCCTTCTTTGGTTGTAAAGTAATAAATTATAAATCCAATGAAAATAACAATCCCAAGCAACAAAATCCAACCATAATTTGCCAAAAGCTTATAAAAATCTATCATGATTTGTGTAAACGCAGATGGCTTTGTGGTTGTTTGCTCCAATAGTTCTATCAATCTTGGCATAACAAAAAACGTAATTATTGGAAGTATAACCATCAAGACAATTATGACGAAAATAGGATAAATCATGGCTCCCGCAATTTTTGCCTCTATATCGTGCTCTCTCTCTAAGTGGTCTGAAATGTAAAGCAGGGCTTCAGAAATTTTTCCGGACGCTTCTCCTGTTTTTATTAAACTTATATAAAAAACATTGAAAACTTCAGGAAACATGGCGAAAGCTTCCGACAAAGGACTGCCCTCTTCAACCAACTGAGATGCTTTTAAAACTTTTTCTTTAAACGTTGGATTTTTTATTTGAACGGCCAAGCTTCTTAAGCTTTGAGTAATTGGGACACGAGACTGCATCATTACAGACAATTGCCTTGAAAAAATTGCTAAATCCTTTTTTGAAACCCTGTTTAAAAATGCAATATTTTCGGCACGCAAAACCAGAGGACTTTGTTCTTTAATAGATGTAACAAAAATATTGTACTTTTGCAGAAGAAGGGCAGCAGCTTCTTTTGACGACGCCTCAACCACTCCGGACTCAACTTTGCCCTCCCTTGATCTGGCTTGATAAATATATTTCATTAAAAATTTAACGCAACAAATTTCTTACTTCGGAAGGATCTAATGAATAATCCATTGCTCTTTTCAGAGATATTTCTTTTTTTCTTACCAAATCAACCATGGCCCTATTAAAAGAAATCATTCCTTCTTTTGCCGAAGTTTCTATAACGGCCGGAATTTCGTGAGTTTTATCTTCTCTTATTAATGTTGAAGTGGCGTTGTTACAAAGCATAACTTCACAAACAGGAATAAACCCTCCTTGAATTCTTGGGACTAGTCTTTGCGAAATTATTCCCAACAGTGAACTAGCCAATTGGAATCTTATTTGGTTTTGCTGATCACCAGGAAAAACATCAACTATTCTGTGAATTGTTTGAGCTGCTGAATTTGTGTGTAAGGTTGCAAAAACTAAGTGCCCGGTTTCTGCTGCGGTTATAGTTGTAGAGATTGTTTCAAGATCTCTCATTTCTCCTACCATAATTACATCTGGGTTTTGACGAAAGGTTGCCCTTAGGGCGTTGGAAAAACTTAGGGTGTCTAAAGAAACTTCTCTTTGGTCAATAATGGCTCTATCAACAGGATAGGTATATTCTATTGGGTCTTCAATTGTAATTATGTGAACCGATCTTGTATGGTTTATTTCATCTATCATGGCGGCTAAAGATGTTGTTTTTCCTTGTCCGGAAGCTCCAGTTACCAAAATAAGACCTTGAGGGCGAGTGGTAAAATCGTGCAAAATAGGAGGTAAATTGAGCTCTTCAATTGTCCTTATTTTTGATGGAACAAAACGTAAAGCCAAGCTTACAGATCCTCTTTGAAAAAAAGCGTTAACTCTAAACCTGCCTTTTTTCTCATGCTCATAGGAAAAATCAATTTCTTTTTCAGCCAAAAATTTCTTTTTTTGTAATTCTGACATTATTGAAAAAGCCATACCTTCAGAATCTTTAGGGGTAATTATCTGTTCTTGTCCTAATGGAACAAGCTGGCCGGTTATTCTTATGTTTGGCGCGTGACCAACACAAATATCCAAGTCAGAGGCCTCTTGTTTTATTGCAATGTCTAAAAGTTTTTTAAAATAGTTTAAATATTCCATAGCGTTATTTTTTTCCGCCATAGGCGGATCCGCCTATGGCGGAAATTTTAATTATTCACTTTCTGTAGCCATAACCACTTCTTCAATTGTAGTTTGTCCGTTTAGAACTTTTATTATTCCCTCTTGTTCCATTGTAAGCATTCCTTGCTTTTGAGCTGCTTTCAAAATTAAACTTTCCAAAGGGTTTTTTTGTATTAATTCTGCTATTTCGTCTGACATTGATAAAACCTCGAAAAGTCCTGCCCTGCCCGAGTAACCGGAAAACCCGCATAAATCACACCCTTTTGGTCCGTATAATGTGAACGGATCCTCTATTTTAATTTCATCTCTAGCAAAAGCAGGCATTGATTTAACCCTCTCTAAAATATACTTTTCAATTTTTTCTGAAGGTCTCACCTTTATTTTACATCTTGGGCACAATGTTCTAATTAGCCTTTGTGATATAACAACCCTTAACGTAGATGGAATTAAAAACGGTCTGACCCCAATATCAATTAATCTTGGAATAACTCCAATTGAAGAATTTGTGTGCAGAGTAGACAAAACAATGTGACCTGTCAAAGCAGCGTTTACAACCAAGCTGGCGGTTTCTTCGTCTCTAATTTCTCCCACCATAATAACATTTGGATCTTGCCTTAAAATTTGCCTAAGACCTCTGGCAAAAGTATAACCAATTTCTGACTTTACCTGCGACTGATTAATTCCATTAATAGAATACTCAATTGGATCTTCTATAGTAACAATATTAACTGAATCTTTGTTTAAAATGCGCAAAATTGCATATTGAGTTGTAGTTTTTCCCGAACCAGTTGGACCAGTAAGCAAAATCATACCAAATGGTTTTTTTATAGCCTCTTTTACAACTTCTAAACTCCTTCCAGTAAGACCTAAATCCTCAAAAGATTTTACTCCCGTAGAGGAGTCTAGAACCCTAATTTCAACTTTTTCTCCGTACAAAGTTGGAAATGTAGAAACCCTAAAGTCAATATCTACATTATTTATTTTTGAAGAAAATCTTCCATCTTGCGGAATTCTGTTTTCGTCTATTTTTAAACCGGAAATAATTTTAATTCTGGCAACAATGGCGGGGTGCACCTTCAAAGGCAAAGACAAGCTTGGGTATAAAATTCCATTAAAGCGAAACCTTACATTTAATTTGTCTCTGCCAGGTTCTATGTGTATGTCGGAGGCATTCCCTTCTAGAGCATGCCTTAATATAACCAAAACCATTTTGATTATTGGCGCCTCTTCTGTTATGGATTCTGTCGAAACTTTTTTCTCAAGCGTTTTTATGTTCTCTTCATTTAATTCTTCTAATGCTTTTTTTGTTTCAGCCGATATGTTTTTTCTGCGTTTTAAAAGGTTTGCCAGTGTTCCAGGGGTTATTAAATAAACTTGATACGTAAAATTTTCTTGGTTTGCTAAAAATCTTAAAGCGTTTTGAGCTACTATGTCTTCTGGATAAACCATTCCTATTTGAACAGAATTTTGACGAGAATCTGAACTTGCCCCGCTCCCCCTTGATATAGCTGCCATTTTATAATTGACAGAAGCTTCTTCCGGTATCATTCCTAAAATATCAAACGGAACTTCTTCTTCTTTTATCTTCTTTAAGGGTACATTAAAAATTTTACTTTTTAATGTAAAAAGCGAATCTTCTGAAACAATCTTTTTGTCTAAAATAATTTCCTCTTCTGTTCTACCGGTTTTTTCTACCTGTTTACCCAATTCTTCCATAATTTCTTCCGATATCAGCCCCTGTGCAAATAATTCTTGTAGTAGTTTCATAATGTTTATTTATTTTGTTTTCGACACTAACTAGTAATATGACCTAAAAGGATTATCCCTTCCAGGTTCAATTTCCTTTATTTCAGAAATAGTTAATCCTCTACTCTCTAAATTTGTCGTGGCTTGTTCTAACGAATCGGCAACTACAAAACCTGTTTCTATTTTCCTATTTCTATTTATAGCTATATAACTATACAATGTTCCAATATTAGAAAATGATTGAAGGTTTTTAAATTCATCTGAATCAAAAATTTTTATATTAACGTTAACAGGAGGTTTATAAAAAACCATTTCTGGAGAAATTTCTTTTGGTTTAGATAAAAAGACAAACAAAGATACACCAGCTAAAAACAACAATAGCAATACTATAATTCCTACAAGGAATACTTTTATTTTCTGTTTTGATGATACAAAGACTACTGCCATAAATGACTTAGTTTAATATGAATGTGTTTTTATCTGTAAATTAAAACTTTGTGTCTGTTGTGCTTGTGGTTGTAGAGAACCAACTTTTAATGCAGAATTAGGACCTGCTGATCCAAAAGAAATGCTAATAATTTCAAAAATGCGCGAAGACTTCTCTAAAGATAATATAAAACCCTCCAATGATGAATATTGCCCCATTAAACTTAACGAAAATGTTATCTCTTTGGTGTTGCCTGCAACACTAGTATCAATATTATTTGACAAAGATTTTGACAAACTTAGATTTTGCACTATTAACCCATTTTCTTTGGCAAATTTTTGCAAAGAATATACAAGTTTACCAAAATCAGATTCTTGAGGTAGTGCGTCTTCAATTTTTTTAATATCTTCTTTACGTCCCTGCAACTCGGCGTAAACCTTATCTACTTGAGTATAATATTCACTTTGCGCCTTAAATTCTGCCGTTTTTTGACCAAATTCTGCTCGTAATTGCAAAAACATGTTATACTCTGGAACCACCAAAAAGAACATCAGCAAAAAAATGACGAAAATAATGGTTGCTATAGAAATGGTACGATCAAAAATCATTTGAATCTTTTTAAGGCTAAAACAATTACTACTATTACTATTATAATGGCGCTAACTAATACAATAAGAATTAAGGTTTCTGATCCCGACTGGCCTGTTTTATTCTCCGCCTGCTGCTGAACATTTTCAACGGCCGTTACCTCGTAATCTTGGATTGAACCATCTTGAGCGGTAACGCTATACGTAACAGGGTTTGTGAAATCCTGTAAAACATTTGACGCAGGTAACACACTAGCTCCCAAAGAAACTGTTATTGCTGGTGTTAAATTCTTTAAATCTGTTCCAACGGGAACTTTCAGCAACACCGTGTGGTTTGTCTCATTTATTTCTCCTACAACTTCAGGTTCTAGTAAAACTTTAAAAGAAAGAATACCTTTTTCGCTCTCTACTGTTCCCCCTTGGCCTTGTTGGTTCACCGGCTGATTTGAAGGAGTTGTTGTTTGTGTAATAGAAGATAAAACTGCTGGATAATCGAGTACACTTTGGTCTAAAGATAAATCTAAATTAAAATCAACCCTTGCAGATGCCCCCATGTTAGAACTTAAAACGTTTATATTCTTAACATATTTATTATTTTCAAAAACCAACACTTGTCTGCTAAAATCATCCATATTGTCTGCCTCTCCAAACAATCTAACTCCATTCTCTCTTTGACTTAAATCAAACTGTTTAAACCAAACATTTGGCATTGTCTGTTCTCTTACAAGAGCAAGCACATTTGAAGTGAATTTGTGATTGCTTAATAAATATGCAAAATCATTAATTTTTTGCTTGTAAGCAACAGCTTCCTTTTCCTGATCTTTTTGCTGAGTTGTCCCAACTGTTTGTAGGGCCAATATTTCTTTTTCTATGTCTTTTCTGTTCCAATCATTTTTAAGCCAAAAAATAAAATAACTCGCAACAGTAACAACTAATAGAGATATCACAAAATAGAAGATGACATCCATCCACCAAAACCTCTTTGTTCTTAGCTGATAAATTATAGAAAAATCCATCTATGTAACTTTATTATACAACAAACTCACTTAATTGGCATTTTTTCCAAACTCGCTCATGGCCACTCCGGCCGCCACTGAAAAACTTGGCGCCATATTTTCTAGGGTTTTCCCTAAAATTGGCGGATACAAAAGCTCGGAAAAACAATTTGGTATTTCAACTTTCACTTTTAAAACTTCTGCAAAATATTCTTTCAAACCCGGTAAACCAGAAGTTCCTCCTGTTAAATAAACCGCGGTAACTTCTTGGCCTTCCTGCTGATAGTAAAAAGATAATATTTTTTTAACCTCTACCACCAACGGATCTATTAACAAATATAATGTTTTAGAAATTTCTTCTTTAACAGATGTTAAGCCTTCTTTGTTTTTTAGTTCTTCTGCTTGTTCATGACCCAATCCCAAAGCCGAAGATATACTGTAGGCCAACTGGTTACCGGCAAAATCAAAGCTATAACTTTTTTTCAAGACTCTTTTATCAACAATGTTGATTGTTGTACTTTGAACTCCAATATCAATTATACAAACGCAGTTTTTATTTTCTTTAACTAAAGCTCTTACCAAGGCCATTGCCTCTGCCTCCACTGCATAAAGTTCGAGACCTGCTAACCTAGCAACCTCTTGATAATCTTTTATAGTACGATTTGGTATGGCAACTAAAAATATTTTTAAAGATGAACGACCGTCGCCAGGGATTCCCCCAATTAGCTTCCAATCTAGAGTTGTTTCTGTAACGGGCAATGGAATATATTGAGAAGCGTTAAAATAAACCGCATCTTTAATTTCATTAGCATCCATTGGAGGTAATTCGAATGAAGTGCAAAAAGTTGCAAAATCTGGAATTGAAAACATAACCGCCTTAGTCTTTATTCTTGCTTCATCTAAAATAGCCTTTACTGCTCTTGAAACAAAATAGTTTGAAAGTAAATAACTTCCTTTTTCTGTATTGCGAAATGGCTCTTTATATAAAGACGCCGATTTGATTTCTCCATAATTTTCTAATATTTTTCCTTGCCCCCATTTTGATATTTCAACAACCTTTATAGAGGCGGTACCTACATCAATTCCAACTATTTTTTTAGGAAAAAACGCCTTCAAGACATTTGAAAAAATATTAAGCTTTCCTATATTAAAATTTCCCAGGAAGTTTGGAGCCATAATTAATTTTATTATATAATAAAGTCAATAAAATAACACTGTGGATAACACAATACTAAAAATTAGGGAGTTTTTACTAAATTTATTCTTTCCAAAGTTCTGCTTGGGATGCAGAAAAGAGGGCATATACTTATGCGACGATTGTCGCGCGTTCTTAGAAGTTGCCGAATTTGACTATTGCCTTTGCGAACAAAAACCCGTTAGACTTACTTCCCCTTCTCAGGGCAAATGTCAAAGGTGCCAAAACAAAAACCTTTCGGGACTTTTTTTCGCGCTTTCTTACAAAGAAAAAGATTTAACCAAAAGATTAATTTATCAATTTAAATATGAGCCGTATCTAAAAGATTTATCAAAAACTTTGGCAAGCATCATTGTTGAACATTTTATACTTGTAGAGAAAAACACCAACGAAGTTTGGGAAAATAGTGTATTAATACCTGTCCCATTAGACAAAAAGAAATTAAAATCCAGAGGATACAACCAGTCAGAAGAGATAGCAAAAGAACTTTCAAAGGTTTTGCATGCTCCTGTAATTTCTGACTGTTTAATAAAAATAAAACACACTTCTCCCCAAATGGAGTTGTCGAAAGAAGAAAGAGAAAAAAATTTAGAAGGCGCCTTTATGGTGAAAAACCCTTCGGCTATCGCTCAGGGCAAAGTTTTTTTAGTTGACGACGTTTACACAACCGGTTCTACAATGGAACAATGCGCCCGCGTTTTACGGGACGCGGGCGCCAAATCTGTCTGGGGAATTTGTATCGCCCGCGAAGGATAAAATAGACTAAGGCTTCACATAAAAACTCTTTGCCGAACTCCAATTGCTGTTAAAAGAACTTACTTTTAAAGAATACGTCCCATTTTTAATCTTTGACGACGGCACAGAAAAAAGTATATCTGTACCATAAGCAGTAGATGACAACTTACCGTTGTTAACAATATCATTGAAATCAATCTTGCTTGGACCGCTAACAATTTTTACAGCGTTATACTTTGAATCAAACCCTGTTCCAATTATATGAAAAGTGGTCATAGCCGAAGATGAAGAAGATTTAAAAACATACATGACTTTTGGAGATGGTCTTACTGGTGGGATATCGGCTTTTAAAATACCACTCATATTTTTACACGCTGGCCAATAACTCTTTGCATTGCCACCAACAATTCCAGCTATAATATAACCACAACTAATAACATTAAATTGCTGTGTCCCACCGTACCAATCCATTATACTATTAATACCAAATACCGGGATATCTTCGTTGGGCGTGTAATAATTTAACTGATCTGAACAAGCGATGGTTTCGGGATCGGGAGCAGATCCATACCAATGGAAACCCGTGCCATCGTCATAAGTAAAAGAAAGAGCGGGATCTTTTACACAATTCACATATGAAAGTGGCAAATCATTATAATTGCAATCTCCCAACCCGGGTCCATAATAATAGTATTCATCATTAAGAGATCCTATCGCGTGACCAAACTCATGCATAGTAACACTTTGATCTGGAAAAATATTAACACCTGTTGCTATAAGACCAAAGTTATATGCATAAAAACCTGCACAGCTAAGCGGTTGACCATATTTAGGCACAGAATCAGTAAATAAAACATGAATAGTTTTTTCTGCCGTAATAGTATCTGAACAACGCAATTGGGAACGAATCTCTTGATCTGTAAACATTTTAGAAGGGTCAAGTAATTGAAGATCAACGATAAAATTAAATTTTTTTTTGTATTTTTTAAATGGTTCAATTTTTCCGAAGCCATCATTAATAACCCCTTTCGCCCAATCAATAAAATAGGCATCCAATGAAATTTCCATATCCTTGTCCGCTACAAAAACTACGTTATATTTAGCTCCGCTATTCTTGACAAGAACGCCACACTTTTGTGTTGAAGCTATATTAGAATAGCCAGAAAATAAACCATCAGTAAATTTAGTACGTATTCTATAATATCCTATAAAAGCGTTAGGGATATCTGTTGGAAACGTTGTGTCAACATATGTTCTAGCCGTAGATCCAACTACTGCAATTTCAACAAAATTTATAGGATTGTCATCGGCATCTACTTCAAGTGTCCGCTCTATGTGATATTCTGAAACTTGCAAACTGGAATCTTGCCAACTTAAATCAGCTGTTGCAGGATTGGCACTTGCTGTATTTATTCTTAGACTGGCCAATACATTACTTGGTGGCAAATGAGCAATCTCGCTGTCCACAAAAAAACCATTGCTAGGACCGTATGTGTTGTTGTAAAAACCAGCTGGAACGTTTAGAAGCTGTGGACCGAATGGAAGAACCATGAAATTATAACCAGAAAGATAAACAGTAAATGAATCAAACGGAGACCCGTCAGGAGTGGTTGAATTGCCAAGCCCAAAATCATGATCTGTCCAAAAAGGACTACTAGAAGAATGCATAGTCCCAATTATAGGGGGTACAGACAGCGCGGCTGGTTGCGCCAACAGTTGTTTAACTTGTTGAATTAATAACTGGATTTTAGTTTGGGTTTGAGCAATCAACGACGCATTATCTGCATTCTGAGCTTTTACAAACCCTGCCGAACAAAAAATTGTTGTTACTAAAATAACTGCGAGTAAAAGATATTTAATTTTCATAAATTTAAAATTAATATATTATCTAATAATACCTCCGTGTCAAAATAAATCAATACTGTTTGCCACAAAAAAATCGCGTTTTTAAAAAAGCGATTTTATGGGCGGAGAGGGTGAGACTTGAACTCACAAGACCCGATAAAGGGTCAGAGTTTAGCAAACTCTTGCAATAACCATTATGCGACCTCTCCTAACAATCTCTATTCTATCCTCAAAAACAAGCTAAGTCAATTGATTTTATGAAAATTTTGTGATATAAATATTCACGGAGGAGTCGCATAGCGGCTATTGCACTTGTCTTGAAAACAAGAACCCCTCACGGGGTTCGTGGGTTCGAGTCCCACCTCCTCCGCACTTCGACAAACTCGTCCCCATAGCTCAATGGATAGAGCGCAACCCTGCGAAGGTTGAAATGCAGGTTCAACTCCTACTGGGGACACACTTCGACAAACTCAGTGCAAACTATGAACTACAAAAAATCACTCGCGATATTTTTATTTATTGCCTTAATTATAATTGCAGGCGTACTCCTTTTCAGATACAAAAAATCTGTTTTACAAATTGAACAAAAAGCTGACAACCCCTTAGTTGTCCAAGACAAAACAATAACCGATAACACAAACCCTTTTAAAATAAATATTACTTATCCAGAAATTGCTGGCTTAGATGATTTTAACCAAAAAGCAAAAGCAATTGTTGATAAAGAATTAAACACTTTTAAAACTAATTCTTTAGAAAACGACCAGGCAGTAAAAGATACAGACCCAGAAAATTATGCAAAATATCCAAGAGAATATGAACTGGATATTTCATATGAAAAAGGAGAAATAAACAACGACCTAATAAGCATAATTTTTAATGTTTACAACTTTGAAGGAGGCGCTCATGGAGCAAGCTATTTTGTCCCACTAAATTACAACGTAGAAACAAAAAAGGAAATAAAATTAATGGATTTATTTCCTAATGATGAAAATTATTTGCAAAAAATTTCTGACTTTTGCGTTGAAGATTTAACAAGCCAACTAACAAAATCTGGCGGGATTGAAATGACAGAAGCAAGCTGGATACAAAGAGGAGCTGGCCCCACAGAAGAAAATTTTCAACTTTTCTTGATTGATTCAGACAACACCATTATTTTTTATTTCCCACAGTACCAAGTAGCAGCCTACGCCGCCGGAAATTTTAAAGTTGTAATGCCTAAATAAATATTCTTTTCTTTCCAAATTCTAAAAGCACTAAAGATATAAAACCAAGAATCATACCAACTATTTTTGTTAGAGTGACCTCTTCTTTAAAAACAGTTATTCCAACTATAGTTAAAATTATAACGTTAAACATTACTAAAATAATTGAGGCAACGGGGATATCTTCTTTGTCATAGCTTTTGATTAAAAAAACCATTCCAATAATATAAAAAAGCATTGTTATCAAATACAAATAAATTCCGCCTTCAAATCTAACCCACTGCGCTGCAAAGATGTCCCCCACTGTTAAAATTATTCCTCCACCAAAGAGAATTACTAAAGGGGATAATTTTTTATTTCTTTTTTTCATATTTAAATTACAAAATAGTTATTGCTAACAAACCAACGACAATTCCACAAAGCTCTGTTTTTGTTATGTTTTCTTTAAATAAAAATCTGCCGGCAATTGTTAAAGTAACCACGTTAAATATTTCCATAATAATAGAGGCTATGGCAATATTTTCATATTTATAACTAAAAATTAAAAAAGTCAGTCCTACTACATAAAAAAACATCACTAGCGCATAAAGTAATTTTGTTTTAGATTTAATATATTTACCAGCAAAAAGATCTCCTACTGTAAGCGCCAACCCACCAACAAATAATAGTATTATATAAAAAGGAAACATTTAAATATTTTAATATATTTTCTTGTCTTAATCAACGGCTTTTGTTAATATAAAATATAATAAAATAATGAGTATACTTTTTTCTAAGTTTTTAGTAATTTTGTTTTTATTCTTAGGTGAGTCTTTTTATTTATATTCAGAAATGTTTGTTGCCAAAAATTCTGCCAATGGATCTTTCAAAACGTCCTCATTTATTATTACAGCCTCACTGGTTGTTTTGGGAGGAATATTTTTCCTCAGTTCGGTTTACTTTGGCATAAACCTATTTAAAAATATATGGATTATTGCGGTGATGTCAGTGGCGGCTATTGTTGTAATGGAGCCACTACTGGCTTACTTATTTTTTAAACAATTACCAACCTTAAAAACCGCAGTCGGCTTCATTCTTGGCATTGCCGGTTTAATAATAGCACTATAACCAAGTTAATACTTATTAACCTGATATTTTACTCTTTTATACTTTTTCACGTTACGTGAGAAACACGCGATAGCGTAAAATTCACGACAATGAAATTGCCGTTGTTTTAGTCCTTTGTTTTTGATAATATAGCTATATATGGAGGTAATTACGTTACAAACTGCTGTAGAGAAAATTCCAAGAATTGGACCGGCATATGCGAAAAGATTAAAAAAGTTCGGCATAAAAACTGTGCAGGATTTGCTTTTTTATTTTCCGGCTAGATACGACGACTTTTCAGAAATAATTAGCATAAGCCAAGCACGACAAAAACTTGGCGAAGTTACTTGCGTGCAAGGAGAAATTGTAGAAATTGAAACAACAAAATCTTTTTACAACAGAATGACTATAACCAAAGCTGTAATTCAAGATAGAACTGCCCAAATAAATGTAATGTGGTTCAACCAGCCATACTTGGAAAAATCCTTAAAAGAAAATGATTTTATTTGTTTGGCGGGAAAAATAAGTTTAGGCAAAGAAGGACTCTATTTTAATTCGCCAGCTTACGAAAGGATAAATGAAATTGGTGAAAATGAAGAGCTTACGCACACAGGGCGCATTGTCCCAGTTTATTCAGAAACAAGGGGCATTACCTCGCGCTGGCTAAGATACATCATTAAGCCGTTGCTTTACAGATTTTGCGACCAAATACAAGAATCTTTACCAAAAGAAATAATTAAAAAATACAAATTTTTACCAATACAAGAAGCTGTTTGGCAACTACATTTTCCAGATTCATTTGAACATGCTGATGCCGCCAAAGCCCGATTTTCTTTTGAAGAATTATTCTTAATTCAACTTAATGTTTTAAAAGAGAAAATACGGTTAATGCAGAAAAAATCTTCTGCCTGCCCAATGGACGCAGACTTAATGAAAAAATTTACCGAAACTTTACCATTTCAACTGACCGATTCACAAAAAAAGTGTGCTTTTGCAATTTTAAAAGATCTGGAAAAATCAGTTCCAATGTCACGACTTTTAGAAGGTGACGTTGGTTCGGGGAAAACAGTAGTGGCAACAATGGCAGCATTAAGCGTCTTTAAAAATGGCTACCAAGTTGCTTTTATGGCGCCAACAGAAATTTTAGCAAAACAACATTTTAAAACGGTTTCCGAAGCTTTAAAAAACTTTAATGTGAAAATTGGTTTAATGACCGGAAAAGATGCCAGAATTTTCTCTGATGGACAAACAACAGAAGTTTCTAAAAAAAGTTTTCTTGGAGACCTAGAAAATGGTCAACTGGACATTGCCATTGGCACACATTCTTTAATTCAAAAAAATGTTGAGTTTAAAAATTTAGCATTGGTAATTTTAGATGAACAGCATCGTTTTGGAGTTGAACAAAGAGACCATTTAATTAAAAATAAAAAAATAGTCCCCCACTTGCTTTCTATGACGGCAACCCCAATTCCAAGAACTTTGGCTTTAACTGTTTATGGCGACCTAGATTTGTCTTTAATAGATGAAATGCCAAAAAACAGGAAAAAAATAAAAACAATTATTGTAGAGCCAAGTCAAAGAAAAGAAGCCTATAATTTTATCAGAAAAGAAGTTGCTCAAGGTAAAGGAGTTTTTGTAATTTTCCCAAAAATTGCCGCCACGCCTGAAGGGCGGGCGAGCCTCGCCCCAGAGGGGCGGGAGTCGCAGAAGGCACAGACCTACGGAAGTTTTACTCCACAAAGTTACATAACCGCTACTTTATCATCTTTAGTAAAATACGAAGTAAAGGCGCTAAAAGATGAATATGAAAGATTGTCTAAAGAAGTTTTCCCTGATTTAAGAATAACAATGTTGCACGGGAAAATGAAAGCTCCAGAAAAAGAAAGAATAATGTTGGACTTCAAAAAAGGTGAAATTGATATTTTGCTTTCTACTTCTGTGGTTGAGGTAGGTGTTGATGTACCACGAGCCACCATAATGATGATTGAGGGCGCTGAAAGATTTGGTTTGTCACAGTTGCACCAGTTCCGAGGTCGTGTGGGCCGAAGCGATATGCAGTCATATTGTTTTCTTTTTACAACTGACCCAAGCATGCTAAACCGCAAAAGATTAAAGGCCCTAGTAGATTGCGACAATGGTTTTAAATTGGCCGAGGTAGATTTAGAAATTAGGGGGCCGGGCTCTTTATATGGCACAGTTCAGTCAGGAATTCCCGACATGGCAATGCAAGGACTTTCAAATATATTTTTAGTTGAAAAAACAAGAGCTGCTGCCAAAGAGCTCTTAGAAAAAGATCCTGAATTAAAAAACTACCCCGAGCTTAAGGAACGCCTAAAACAATTCCAAACTAAAATTCACTTTGAATAAAAAAACATCTATGAACCTAAGTAGATGTTTTTTATTGCTTCAACAACATAGTTAAAAGCAAGAATCCATACAAAAGAGCTCAATACAACTCCACAAATTAAACCAAATAATGAAGAAGCAATTGTATAACCTAGCCGAACTTTAAAGTCTCTTTTTTCGTCAGAAATAAAATCTCGCCAAATTGATTTTTTATTCATATATTTAAAATTTTACTTTTTCCTTATTATATAACAAAGAATATATAAAGCAAAACTATCGTACTTTTTCTGTCACCCAAAACCCCATATATTTTCCAAGCATCAGCCGAATTTGGGCATCAAGACATGGCAACGAGCCAAATAAAATTAAAGTAATTGGCAACAAAACCCATTGTAAAAAAACAGTAGATCTTTTGAACAATCTAACATACCATTTCATACTTTTTGGTACAGGAGGCAAAAGCATTGTACTTAAAACTGCCGACACAAGCATTCCAAACATTGAAATTGTCATAATTCTGCCGGTTAAAATTGGTAAATTAAAAGACAAAACAGAAAAATTAAAATTGTGTCCTCCCAGCAATATTGGCAACCATCCTAATAAAAACAATAAAAGAGCTGCTGTTGCCCATGACCAAAACCCGTCGATAACAGTATAAAGATGGCCAATTTTATGCCAAACAGAAATTTTCTTATTATTTAAAAATCCAAACATCATGTAAGGAATTTCGTTACAACCCCAAGCCCATCTTTTTTGTTGTTTGTATTGATTTAAAATTGTTCGCCAAAAACTTTTTGCCATTACAGCATCCATTGATGCCAAATAATAAAGAGGTACTGCTCTATAATTTCCGTCATAATATAAATATGCGCGCCAAAAAATTCGCGAATCGTCCGACACAACATTAGTTGGATACCCAACGTCAAAAAATGTTTTAGCCGGAGTTGAGTGCGAAGAATAAGTTGTAAGCTTTTCTGATCTTTCTTGCTGAATCATTTGCCAAAAAGTGTTTGAGGTTGAAACAACTCTAGAAAATAAACTGGCTGACCAAATATTATTGTTGTAAATTGGCACAGGTTGATAGCTGGCATTAATAGGATTTTTTTCTGTTAAATAATGCCAGGTTAAACAAGCAAAATATTGAGAAAAAGCTTTTGTGTCTATATCGAAAGTAGAAATTAAAATGTTTTCGTATGGAATGTTCAATTTATCGATAATTTTTTCTTTGACTTCCCTGCCAGCATAAGCGGTGTTTGAGCCTTTCCCGCTAATTTCTCCTGCAACACCATCTGGATGAACCGAAACTAAAAATTTATAAAAACTACCGGAATATTTTTGGGAAATTATTTTTGCCTGTTCCTCAAATTGTTTTCCGGCTCTTTCTTCTATGGCCAAAACCACGATCATTTTTTCTTTAGGATAATCTGAATTCACAAGCGTAGCCAAACTTTCTTCAATAATTTCTTTTGGCTCTTTGTATGTTGGAAAAATAACTACCTGATAAATGTCTTTCCAGTTCTTGCCCTGAGCTTGCCGAAGGGTTCTGAGTTCTTTTAACCAGTCTTTCCTCATGTTAATTTTAACCTTGAAATAGCCAACTATTTGGTGTAAAGAAAAATAGAATATTCTGAAAAGATAATAAAAACAAAAACAAATTATAAAAATTGCTACAGCGCTTGGAAATAACCAAGAAAAAATAAGCACACCAAAAAGTGTGCCCAAACTTAAAGCCCCGGGAATTGTCTCAAAAAATCTATACAGCAACCTTTCTTTTCTGTTTTTAATATCCCCCGCCTTTGAAATATCTAAATAGTCTTTTTTTTCCATATTTTTATATTCTGTTGGGAAAATTAGAAAAAACGCCGTCGATTCCCAGCGTTTTCATTCTATTCATATCGTCTAAATTATTTACGGTCCAAACAAAAACTTTTAACCCTCTTTTATGCGCGTCATCAACAAAATTTTGGTTTATAAAATCTATACACAAATTAACAGAATAAGCTCCCAAATCTTGAGCAAACCTTGCATAATCTATGGGTATACTTGCGGAAAGCGCGCCAATTTTTATTTCCAGATTAAACTTTTTAAATTTAACAAGTTCGGGATGATTAAAAGACGAAACCAAAAACATTTCTTTTGTCCAACCTTTTTCAGAAACATAATAATTTATCAAATCAGAAACCGGTTTTGCCGTGCCTTCCCCTTTTAATTCAATGTTTACAGAAACTTTTTTATCAATCAAATCTAAGACAGCATTTAAAGTTGGAATTTTCTCTCCCTTCCCCGCGTCAAAACTTTGTAATTCTTCTAAGGTTTTATCCCAAACATATCCTTTGCCGTTTGTGGTGCGGTCAACTTTGTCGTCGTGAATTACTACCAATTCTCCCGATTTACAGCAATAAACATCAAGCTCAATCATATCTACACCTAAGTCTATGCCTTTTTGGAAAGACAATAAAGTATTTTCCGGTTCATAACCTGAGGCTCCCCTGTGCCCTATTTTGAGAATTTTTGGAGGCATAAATTAGACCAATCTTTTTTTAGCAAAAGCAAAACCAGAACCATGCTTCAAATATTTTTCAAAATGTATAGCCTTTTTCTTATCAACAAACGCACAATACCAAACTAATATATAATCTTTTCTCTTTGAAGTAAAATATGACTTGCCAGAATTATGTTCTTTTATTCTATTTTTTAAATCTCCAGTTGATCCTGTATAATAGCTATTATCGCTCAAGCTTTGTATTATATAAACGTAATACATTTTATTTGCCCTACTACGCTCTTTACTCCGTAAGAGCTTCGAAGGGCACTGCTTCTAAAACAGACCATCAAGTTTAGCAATTTTAATATATCAAAACGACTTATTTATGGCCTGCACTGCGAAGCCTTGGCGAAGCAGTGCGCTCCCAATCGGATTTGAACCGATGTTACTTCCTTGAAAAGGAAATGTCCTAGACCAGGCTAGACGATGGGAGCTTGTAACAATTTATCTAAATCTTAACCTAAAAATTGAAAAAAAGCAAGAATTCGGGTATTATTACCTTATGAAAATTTTAGCCATTGAAACATCTTGTGACGACACCGGAATTGCTATTTTAGAAATAACTGGCAAAAAAGACCCGTCTTTTATTGTGCTTTCAAATGTTGTTGCTTCACAAATTGAAGTCCACAAAAAATATGGCGGTGTTTACCCGGCTCTGGCAAAGCGCGAACACCAGAAAAATCTTGTCCCAGCTCTTGTTGAGGCGTTAAAAAAATCCGGAATGTTAAAACCAGATTTGTCTAGAACTTTTACGTCTTTAAAAAACACTGATATTGATAAAATACTAGAACGCGAACCTGAGCTTTATAAAAAACTACTTCCTTTTTTTAAAAAATATGAGAAGCCCGATATAGATTTAATTTCTGTCACAAACGGCCCCGGGCTTGAACCGTGCTTGTGGGTTGGAGTTAATTTTGCCAAAGCCCTTTCGTATTTTTGGAACATTCCAGTTGTGCCAACAAACCACATTGAATCACACATTCTAGTCAACTTCCTAAACTCTAAACCCTATAACCTAACACCTAATTCTTTCCCTGCCATTGCTTTGGTTGTGTCTGGCGGACATACCCAAATTGTTTTGGTAAGCGGCGTTGGTAGATATAAAATTCTTGGCGAAACCAGAGATGACGCCGCCGGTGAATGTTTTGACAAATGCGCAAAAATTTTAGGCCTTGGTTACCCAGGCGGACCGATTATCTCCCAACTCGCCACACAGTTTGTAGGACGTCCAACATCTCACAAACTACCCCGACCTATGATAAACACAAAAGATTATGATTTTTCTTTTTCTGGCTTGAAAACCGCTGTTTTGTACGCTGACAGAAAAATAAAAATTAAAAATAAAAAATACAAACAAGAAATGTCAGCCGAAGTTCAACAAGCAATAATTGATGTTTTAATTAAAAAAACAATAAAAGCCATAAAAGACTTTTCTGCGAAATCTTTAATTTTGGGCGGAGGCGTTTCAGCCAACCAAGAATTAAGAAAACAATTTCAAAATAAAATAAATAAAGAATCTCCCAGCGTAAAATTATTTGTGCCAAAACCAAGCTTATCAACTGACAACGCTTTAATGGTTGCCGTTACGGGATATTTCAGCAAAAATAAAAAAATTGTGAAGTCCGACTTAACAAAAATTAAAGCCAACGGCAATTTGAGAATAAATTAACTCTACGCTTTTTTAACCTTAGAAATTAAACCCTTAACCATTTTATCGGTTTTTTTGACAAAAGAATTCATTTCTTTCAACAACTTCAATCTTTCTTCCGGTGAAACGCTAGCCCTTTTTAATCTCTCTACTGCTTCTTCAATTGCTTTTTTTCCGCCTTTGGCGGATATTTTTTTTGCCATGACTTTTATATATAAATTAATTTACTTTGTTTCTTCCGGGCCATATGCTTTATCAAGTTCAGCTTTCAGTCTTGCTATTTCTGCTAAATCTTCTTCAAGTGCTGACCGACCTTCCGGCGCCTCATCAACCACTTCATCCTCTTTACCATCTTCAGGGTCATCACCTTCATCATCTTCGTCATCTCCATCATCTTCAGGGCTTTCTGATTGAGTTTCCTCTGCTTGTCTTAATATTTCTTCCTTGCGTGCCAAAGATTTTAATCTCTCTTCCCTCTCTTTCCTTCCCCAAGCTAAATATGCTATTGATTTAATAATTCCTAAATAAGCCACCTGCCCAAGAACTTCATATCCTACATCTTTTATGTCTCTACCTTTAGCCAAGCTTTCATAAGCACCTCTAATTAAATCAGCGGCAATATAAATTTCTCCCAACGCAGTAATCGCAGGATTTGCTAAAATTATGCCTTTTATTTCGCTGAGTCCTTCTCTTAAAACTTTTTTAGCTTTTGCAGAAAGACCGCCTTCCTGATTTTCTAAACCTTCCAGCTCTTCTGTGTCTTTGCCGAGCTCTTCAATATTTTCGGCAAGTTCTGCTTCTGCTTCTTTTATTTCTTGTTCAACGCCAGTTGTTTCTACCTGCTCAGCTCCTGGTGAGATTTCTTCTTCTTGATTTTTTCTTACTTCTAGATTTTCCATATTTTTATTTATATTATTTTAAATCTTTATATATTATAGCTTATTACATACAAATTAAAAAGCCGCTGTCCCGAAAGACAGCGGCCTGGTGATCTGCGCTTCCGCGCAAATCACTTTAGGGTGAACCCAACGCACGTGGGCGAATTGGGATCCACCCTCTTGATCGGGTCGAAGTGACCAGTCACGGCGTCAAGGACGAACGTGACCACCCACAGAACCCCGCCGACGATGGCGGTGTACAGGACGGGACCACGAAGGCCCCCGAAGATGGCGTGCCCTACGCAAACCACAACCATCGCCACCGCCACACCGAAATGTGGCAGATGCAAGATCCCCTGAAGGCTTACCACCCCAATTTCAGGGTACCCCTGGTCGGGCTTGTGGTCCTTTCCGAGGCACATCAGCAGGAACCCAACTCCGAGAATCACTGCCAACATAGCCGACAGAATCCACTCCCACGCCGCGATGCGTCCGTTCACCGCCAGGGTGACGAACGCGTTCAGGACCAACGGCAGGGCGAACATGTCGCCCCAGGTACAGGTAAACCAGTCTTGCATGTACATGAACTTCTGATTGGTGCCGGGGATTATCGATCCCCGCGGAGGCATATTCCCGTTCTTCACATGGATCCACTCTCCGTAGAGCATCACGCAAATCCAGACCATGTTGCACACGTACGTCGCAAACATCACGTGAATCGAAAACTTCATCGTTTCCATCAGGGTCTCTCCTTCTGCTTGGGTTTGAACAGTGTCCGACGCAAAGCGTCGAAACAACCACTGTTTTGTCAACGAACCTACATATTTTAATTATAGCATATTGATAACTTGTTGTCAAGAGTTTCCAACACAAAAAAACTTTGATAGAATGAACAAATAAACACTATGGAATTGCCATCGCAATACAACGCAAAAGAAGTTGAAGACAAAATTTACCAGCTTTGGGAAAAAAGCGGTTTTTTTGATCCCGACAAACTCCCCCATTCCAAGGGAAAACCCTTTACCGTAATAATGCCTCCACCAAACGCCAACGGAAGCTTGCACATTGGCCACGCTCTTTTTGTAACGCTAGAAGACATAATGATAAGGTATCAAAGAATGAAGGGTAGAAAGGCTTTGTGGCTTCCGGGAGCTGACCACGCAGGTTTTGAAACACAAGTTGTTTATGACAAAAAGCTAGAAAAAGAAGGCAGAAACAGATTTCAAATTCCAGCAGACCAACTATACAAAGAAATTTTAGATTTTACTTTGGCCAACAAAAAAGTAATGGAGCACCAATTAAAAAAACTTGGAGCTTCTTGCGATTGGTCTCGCGAAAAATTTACCTTAGACGAAAACATTGTAAAAGTAGTTTACGAAACTTTTGAAAAACTAAAAAAAGACAACTTGGTTTATAAAGGAAAAAGAATTGTAAATTGGTGTACAAAGCACCAGACTTCCCTATCTGACGTAGAAATAAAATACGAAGAACGAGTTGATCCTTTGTATTTTATAAAATATGGACCCTTGGAATTGGCCACTGTGAGGCTAGAAACAAAATTTGGAGACACGGCTGTAGCAGTAAATCCAAAAGATAAAAGATATCAGCAATACATTGGCAAAGAAATAGAAGTTGATACAATTTCAGGGAAAATAAAAATGAAGGTTATTGCTGACCAAGCCGTTGACCCAGAGTTTGGAACTGGCGTTGTTAAGGTTACTCCTGCTCACGACCAAGTTGACTTTGATATTTGGCAAAGACACATAAATGAAATTCCCGGGCCCGTGCAGGTTATAAATAAATATGGAAAGTTAAATGAATTGGCCGGACAGTACAATGGAATGAAAGCCAAAGAGGCCAGAGAATTAATTGCTAAAGAAATGGCTGAAAAAGGACTTTTAGACCCGGCAAAAACTCAGCACGACTACAAACACAATGTTTCTTTGTGCTACAAATGTGGGAATGTGATTGAGCCAATGATTTTAGACAACCAGTGGTTTATAAAAATGGCACCTTTGCGAGATTTGGCAGTTAAAGCAGTTAAAGCAAAAAAAATAAAGTTTGTTCCGCAAAGAATGGAAAAGGTGTTTTTACACTGGATGAAAAATTTACGAGACTGGAATATTTCCCGCCAAATTACTTGGGGAATTCCAATTCCAGGTGACGAACAAGGCCAAGTTTTTGATACATGGTTTTCTTCGGGACAATGGCCCTTCGCCACCTTAAAAACTGGCCGTCCAGGAGATTTTGAAAAATTTTATCCAACCGACGTAATGGAAACCGGCTGGGATATTTTGTTTTTCTGGGTTGCCAGAATGGTTATGCTTGGAATTTATGCAACAGGAAAAGCTCCATTTAAAACTGTTTATTTACATGGGCTGGTTCGTGACAAAGAAAAGCAAAAAATGTCAAAATCTAAGGGAAATGTTATTGATCCTTTGGGAATTATGGATGTTTATGGAACCGATGCTCTAAGAATGGCCTTGGTTGTAGGAAATACGCCCGGAAACGACATTGCAATAAGCGAAGAAAAAATAAAAGGCTACAGAAACTTTGCTACAAAAATATGGAATGCTTCGCGCTTTGTACTAATGAATTTAGAAGGCTATATCCCAGACAGCAAAGTTAAATTGTCTGCAAATGATAAAAAACTATTAAAAGACTTCCAAAAAATTGCAAAGGAAATAACAAAAGAGATGGACGGCTTTAAATTTTATGTGGCGTCAGAAAAAATATATCATTATTTCTGGCACGTTTTGTGCGACAAAATTATTGAAGAACAAAAACCAAGACTGTATGGCACTAATGTAAAAGAAAAATTAGCCAGCCAACAACTTTTACTTACATTACTTTCTGATTCATTAAAAATTTTACACCCATTTATGCCTTTTATAACAGAAGAAATTTATCAACAACTACCAGGGCACAAGAATAAAAAAGAGTGTATAATGATAGAATCATGGATTACACAATAATAATCATCATAATTTTTGGAGTACTGCCAAGTTTAGTGTGGCTTTTTTATTACCTGGCAAAAGACTTGCACCCAGAACCAAAAAAAATGATTATAAGAATATTTCTGTGGGGCGCTTTTATAACCATACCGGTTTTTTTTGTGCAAATAGGATTAAACTTCCTGCTTACTGGTAAAACCCCTTTTGACAACGGCGTATCCCCTTATACTCTACATTTAGACGCAACAAATCTTGGAATGTACTTATTAATTTATTGGTTTTTAATAATATCTTTTTCTGAAGAAATTTTTAAATATTTGGTAGTAAAGGTAAAAGTGGTTAACAGCCCAAACCTAGATGAGCCCATAGATATAATGCTTTATATGGTGGTTTCTGCTTTGGGTTTTGCCGCATTAGAAAACATTCTTTATCTAATAGCCCCACCTGGCCAAATGCCATTTCACCAACTAATGGACCGAACCTTAATTATTGTTTTTGTAAGATTTATTGGAGCAACTTTCTTACACACTTTGTGTTCGGCGGTTATTGGTTATGGATTAGCAGTTTCTTTTTGCCAAGCAAAAGTAAAGTATCTACCATTTATTTTGGGAATAATTGTTGCTGTGGGCTTGCATGGACTCTATGATTTTTCTATAATGACATTAGATGGTAATATAAGATATATCATTCCAGCAATGATTATTTTATTATTAGCTTTTTTGGTCTTTACTGGATTTGAAAAACTTAAAAAATTAAAAGGTATTTGCAATATTAAATAAAATAAAAATATGGCAAGAAAAATAAAACAACAAGACGATACAAAAATAATAGTTCCCGAACCAACACCAGCCGAGGAACCAAAACCCATCTCCCCCGCTCCGGAGATTTTTGAACAGGCGGGTGAATTGGTTGTAGATGTTTTTGAAACAAATGCCGACTTTGTGGTTTTGGCCGCCATTGCCGGAGTACAAATAAAAGATTTAGACATTTCTTTAGAAAAAGAAATGATGATTATAAAAGGAAATAGATGCGATCCACACGGCACAACTGACAAAAAATATTTTTACCAAGAATGTTATTGGGGCCCATTTTCTAGAAAAGTTGTTTTGCCTGAAAACGTTGATATAGACAAGGCCGACGCCCAAATTGATAAAGGAATCCTAACTGTAAAAATCCCTAAAAACGAACCTGGAAGCGGAAAAATTGGAGTGAAGGTTTCTTAAATATTATAAAAGCACCCCATTATAATGGGGTGCTTTTTAATTAATTATATTTTTTTGGACGAAAACTACTTTTTATATCCTTAATCAATAGTATAAAAAATGAAAATAAGTCTTTAAGGTCCTTTTGCACATATTGCGTCATTTCTGTTAGAACTTTGGGGGTCCTATTTTTTGTAATAACGTGTGCAAGCCAAATTGAAAGCGCTCCAGCAATAATGCCACCAAATATATCAATTGTATAATGTTGCAGAGTATACATTGTAGAAACAGCATTCAAAATGAAATATGGAATTAGAACAATAGACAACGGTCTCCATAGCATAATACCAAAATAAAGAATTAACACCGACCATGCAATGTGCATACTTGGCATTCCGGTTATACCAAAAAATTTATTATCGCTTTTGTAAAAGCTTTCTGGAACATCTGTAAACTCAAAAAATTTTTCGAGGTCTTTATTAGGAGCATATGTTGACAGTGCGGTTTGTATGCTATTCGGTATGGGGGCCTTTAATATATTATCAAGATACGCATGGTGTGGAACGATAACCGGGAATAAAACCCAAGACGGAACCGAAACAAAAACAGCAATAAAAAAAGCAAGAAGCATTTTTAAAAAATAATCTGGCTTTTTTATAAAAAGAAAAATAAAAACGGCACTTATAAAAAAACCCAGTGCCATATAACCACCAATAATAAAACTGGCGGAAAAATCAAAAAACGGCTTTAAGGGATTTTTAATATCTTGAAACCAAAATGGAATGTATTTTCCAAACAAAAAATTATCTACCTGCATGGCAGCATTATTAGAAAAAACTATTTTTTGGGGATCAACGTGAGTAGTAATTTGTATAAAAACAAAACCCAAACAAAAAAGCAAAATTAAAAAAGTAATACAAATAAAAATTAACCCCCTCAAAAAGCTCTTGAAATTTTTAAATGGTTTTATCTTAAAAAACAACCAATTTAAAATTTCATAAAGAACTTTTGCGAAAAGATAAAAAAATAATGCTATAAAAAAAATATAAAAAAGTTGCCCGTCGGAGCACTTTATATAATAAAGGAATATTTCAAATGGTTTGAACATATAAATTTTTATAATTGTGCCGGCGGTGAGACTCGAACTCACAACTCTTGCGAGACATGCTTCTAAGGCATGCGCGTATTCCAATTCCGCCACGCCGGCGTTGCAATTTTATAATATTAACTATAACAAAAATGGCGCTAAAAACCAAGTTTAGCACCATTTTCAGCTTTGTTTATTAATATTATAAATCCACATTCTGTGAAACTTATGCGCCACCCAGATTAAGAGCCGACTGGACTATATAACCTGCTGAGGCTGCTACCATAACTAAAACTGTTCCTGTAACAACTGCAAATAGGGCTTTTTTTGCTATACCAAGCTTTTCGGGTGCCCCCCAGCCAAGCAAAAATAGAGTACCAGTTATAACCCAACCAATAACAACAATGGCTGAGGCAATATAAAGTGTTGAGTCTACAACACCTTTAAGAAATTCTTCTAACTCTACATTGGTCGTTGCTGCTAACGTTATATTCGGCAATATTAAAAAATTCAATAAAATTAAAAATAATATTTTTTTACTTGTATATTTAAACATTATGTTCTGATTATTTATATATTACCCTCCAGGTGCTTCGAACATTAAGGAGTTGGACACTATTCCTATTATTGAGTAAGCAATAATTCCAACTATTATTCCAATAAATCCCCAAATAACAGCCGACCTTGCTGCTTTAAGTTTCTCGGGCTCCCCTTGGGCTGTCAAAAACATAAAACCGGCTATAATAAAACAAACAACTGAAAATCCTGCAAAAATTGCCCAAGTCATGCTTATTATTTTCGTCTCCATATCTTTAAACTCAACGCTATACCCAAAATTTGTAATCTGTGCTAAAGCATGTTGACCAAAACCAACCAAAAACAAGATGCTAGACAACACTGAAAAAAATAATTTTCTTTTATTAAACATGAAAACAGATATTTTTACTCTTGCTCGCCAGCGGGCGAGCAAGAGTAAAAATTATTACAGAAAAATTATCGCTTAGCTACCCCATTACTCATTACCCATTACTAGGGTAATAATCGCTGGTACTGAATATGCGAGTATAGCCACAACTATTCCTATTATAGCCCAAATTATGGAAGTCCTTGCTGTTGCAATTTTTTCTGGATCGCCACCAGCTGTCATAAACAATATACCTGCTACTATTATCATTATAACAGCAATACCACCAACTATAGGCCAAATTAAAGAGAATATCTTGCTAAAAACTCCGGCAAAACTAGTAAATCCTCCTGTTGGTTCTTCAGGATCGGTATATGCAAGTGCCAAAACTGGCAAAACTGCTAAGCTTAATACTGCTAAAGTTAATACAATTTTTTTTGTTTTATTCATTTTTTTGAATTTATACTTAATAATAATTCTTCGACCTTTGACCTTGAATTACCAAATATCCTTAAATTTTTACTTAACTTGGAGGACATTTGGTAACCCAAGGTTTAATAATTTTTATATTATTCTGCGCCAATAATTTTTTTAACAATTAAGACTATTGCTTGGGCTGACAATCCTATGGCTATACCCATTATAGCATAAATTAAAGCTTTCTTAGCTGTGCCAATTTTTTCAGGGCTACCGGCTGAAAGAAGATAAAGTATCCCGGAAACCACAATCATAATTGTACCCAAAGCTGCAATAAATATACCTATATTTGCCGCTATATCCTCTAAAAGACCCTCAAATGTATCTTTGCTTAGAGGATTACAGATTTGACCTGTAGGACAACCGGTAACAGCAACAGCAAGGCTAGCACAACAAAACAATCCAGTTAATATTGCCAAACTAATTATCTTCTTATTCATTAGTACCATTATATAACTTTATATAAAATATATGCAAGTGAATAACTTGCCCTGTCGGATGACGGGGCTAATCTTTTACACAAACTCCCGAAGCAACTTTGTCGCCCTCATCCAAACGCATTATTCTAACTCCCTGTGTTGCCCTGCCCAATAAAGATATTGATTTTACGCTTGTTCTTATAACCTGCCCTTTTCTGGAAATAACAATTAAGTCTTCTGTTGCCTCGTCAGAACTTCCAGCAGAAGCGGGTTCATCTGCCAAAATATTAGACATTATTACAGGTCCCGTTTTGCTGGTAATTTTTGCTGTCTTAATCCCAGATCCTCCCCTACCCTGAACTTTGTATTGTTTGATATCTGTTCTTTTACCATATCCATTTTCCATTACTATCAATAAATATTTTTGGGACTTTACCCCGTCATGCGACGGGGCTATCGCATCCATACCAATAACTTCGTCGCCATTCTTCAAACGAATACCTTTTACGCCGGCAGCTCCGCGCCCCATTGCCCTGATGTCTTTTTCTTTAAACCTTATAGAAATACCATTTTTGGTTGCTAAAATAATATCATCTTCACCTGTTGTTTTAACAACTTTTTTCAACTGGTCTCCTTTCTCCAATTTTATGGCTATAATTCCTGACTTTCTAACATTTTCAAATTCTGCCAACTCGGTTTTCTTTATTCTACCGTTTTTAGTAATCATTACTAAAAACTTCTCGTTTGATGGCTCTTCTTTGCTCCCCGGGGCTGGCTTTTTCATTGAAACCAAGGACAAAACTTTTTCTTCAGTTGTTATTTCTAAAAAGTTTTGGACGCCTCGGCCACGGGCAACTCTTGTGCCTTCTGGAATTTCATAAACTTGTGTTTGAAAAACTTTTCCAGAATCTGTAAAAAACATTAAATTGTCATGTGTAGAGGCGCACAAAAAGTGCTCAACAATGTCGTCTTGCATTGTTGTCATTCCAATAATTCCTTTTCCACCTCTCTTTTGAATTTTGTAAGTGGCAGGATTTATTCTTTTAATGTATCCACCGGTAGTTAAAGTAACAATTGTATCTTCCAAAGGAACCAAGTCAACCTCTGTAATTTCTCCCAATTTTCCTTTAACAACTTTTGTTCGCCTTTGGTCGCCAAATCTTTCTTTCAGGTCTAAAAATTCTTTTTTAATAATTGTTTTTAATCTTTCCGGGCTCTTCAAAATTGCCATTAAATCTTTAATAATATCCAAAATTTCTTTTAATTCGTCTTCAATCTTTTTCCTTTCAAGCCCTGCCAATGTTTGCAAACGCATTTCCAAAATAGCAATTGCTTGTTTTTCACTTAACTTAAATTTCTTAATTAAGTTAACTCTTGCTTCTTCTTTATCGGTAGATTTTTTAATTGTTTGTATAACTGCATCAATGTTTTTTAGAGCAATCATCAACCCCTCCAAAATATGAGCTCTGTCTTTGGCTTTTTCTAGGTCAAACTTTGTTCGGCGGGTTACAACTTCTTCTCGGTGCTTAATAAAATATGATAAAACATCTGACAAAGATAAAATTTCAGGTTGAATGCCGTCAACCAATGCCAATAAATTCAAGTGAAAAGTTTTTTGAAGCCCGGTAAACATGTACAACTTATTCAAAATTCTTTGGGGCTGAAAACCTCTTTTTACATCAATAACAATGCGCATGCCTTCCCTGTCAGACAAATCTCTTATATCTTTTATACCTTCAATTTTCTTTTCAGAAACTAAATCTGCCATTTCTTCAACCAATGTAGATTTTAAAACTTGATAAGGAATTTCTGTAATAATTATTTGTTCTGACCCGTCTTTCTTTTCCACCACGTCAGCCTTACCCCTCATTAAAATTGATCCTTTTCCTTGTGAATAAGCGGAAATTACTTCTTTTTGGTCGTAAATTATTCCTCCTGTTGGAAAATCTGGGCCTTGTATAAACTGGAATAAATCTTCAGTTTCTGCTTTTGGATGGTCTAACATATAAACTAAAGCATCGGCAACTTCTGTAAGGTTGTGTGGAGGAATATTTGTTGCCATTCCAACAGCAATTCCCAAGCTTCCATTCAAAAGTAATTGTGGCAAAGGTGAAGGCAAAACGGTTGGCTCCTTTGTTGTCCCGTCATAGTTATCAATAAAGTTAACAGTATCTTTTTCAATGTCTTTTAAAGTTTCGTCTCCAATTTTTGACAATCTACATTCTGTGTACCTTGCAGCAGCAGCTCCGTCGCCATCTATTGAGCCAAAGTTTCCTTGACCGTCAACTAAAATATAACGCATATTAAAATCCTGCGCCATACGCACCAAGCTTTCATAAACAGCTGTATCTCCATGAGGGTGATAACTTTTTAAAACTTCTCCAACTACCGCCATAGACTTTCTGTGTTTTGTGTTTGACCTTAATCCGGACTCTGCCATTGCATACAAAATACGCCTGTGAACAGGTTTTAATCCATCTCTTACATCGGGCAAAGCGCGAGCCACAATAACCGACATTGCATAATCAATGTATGACTCGCGAAGCTCAGTCACCATTTCCCTTTGAGTCACATTTCCCCTTACGCTATCTCCCCCCTTGTCATCTTCTTGTGCCCTGGCTTTATTTTTTTTCTTGTCTTCCGCAGGAGTTTCCTCCATTTCGGAATCATCAATTATTTCTTCTTCTGCCATAAAAATTTATTTTATTTATTGCTTGGTGATACAGTTTGCAAAATATCTAATGACGGAATTTTTGAAGTATCAATTGTCGGAAATCTAATTTCTTGTGTTGCTTGACCCAACTTAGATAACCTATCTATCGAGCTCATAATCCAGAAAAAACCCATTATAACTGCTAGGCCAACAACAATTGTCCATAGGACAACCTTCTTTTTATTATCCGGAAGGTTCCTCAACTTAGTAAGAATTTCTCTAAAACTCATGTATAATGTTTCAGCGAGGAAAAATGGTTTTCTGCGTATTTCAGGACACGAAGTGCCTGACCTAGTGAGTTTTCCCGCCACAGCGAGACAACGAACGTTAGCAGAAAATCATTCTTCCGAGCAAAATATTATGGTTGTAAAACTACAATTTCCATTTGTTCGTCTTTTGGCAATGTTGAATCTTTCACAATTAATTTATCTATTGCCGTAATTGACGGCTTTCCCATTGTTTTTAAAAACTTTGAAACATTGTCATAATCCATCGGGATTACTATTTTCGGTTCAATTTGTCCTATTATTTTTGATGATTCTTCCATCACAGAAATCATTAAAACATCAACTCTCCCAATTTTTTCTAATTGTTCATCTGTCAACTCTTTTTGACCCAAATCTCCTAAGTGACAAAACCTTAATTCCTCTGCCTCAAAAACATAAATGGTATTTTTAAAAGATGGGATTCCCTGAATAAAAACCCCCTTTACTTCATACTCGCCAGGCCCTTCAACTATAAATGATTCCCCTTTTGTTGTTTTTATTTTATTATCTTTTTTGGCAAGCAATAAAATATCCGCCCTCTCTTCTTTGAGCGGATTAATAGCAATGTCTGCCGAATGATCTTTGTGATTGGAAACTGAAATTTGAAAACAGGATTGCCCTGCCCAATAAATTTTTGCCACGGGTCTGCGAGCGAGGGAGCAGATTTGCTTCGCAATTTTTAGCATGATATATAGTCACCTTAGTGCTGAAAATTGCGCTGAACACCTTTCGCTATTTAATATTTAATCATTTTATCACAAACATTTTTCTGCTTCAAGTCCCAAAATTTTGTGAAGTCGGACTTCACAAAATTTATTCTAAAATTATATCGCCCCAATCCTTCAAATCTTTTTTATGCGCTATCCAACTATTTACAAACGTCTTGCAACCCTCTATTCCGCCCATAACTTCCAATAAAAATTCCCTTTCAGTAACAGATGAAAAATTATTTTTACCGAGATAATCTGGGTAACTATGACGTTTACTATCTTCTAAAAATTCCCTGACTTTTTTTGTATTTTCAATACCCTTTTCTTTCCAACCTGGTTCAATTATAGATATTAGATTCGTGTGCACGTATACAAAAGCATTTTTGAGCTGATTGTCATTAGTGATATGGACTGCTCTAAATTTATTAAAAAGATGGCCCATACGCTTATATTTTTTGTTGAAATAATTCGCGTAACCAGTTCCAACTTTCTGCATAAATTTACTTATTCCATTTTCTTTTATCTGTTTCAATATCAAATGCAAATGATTAGGCATAAACGAAAAAGCAAGGACCTCAACAAATTTTTCCCTTTCTTGCCTAGTTTGTGAAGTCGGACTTAACCTTTTTTTCTCAAGGGTTCGTTCTTTTCGCCTATTCCATATGTTTACACCCCTATCATTATTAAATTCATAAATTGAAAAAATTCCGCGAAAAAAATCGCTTTCGTCAACAAAAACAACAGTATCCCCAACTGCTCTGACAACAACGTGATAATACCCATCATTAACTAATTTTGGTCGTTGATAAGCCATTCTTCTTATTATATCAGATTAAGTCATTTTGTTAAGTCGGACTTCACAAAATTTTCACAGTTGGATAGACAAAACCGTCTCATAGTTGCAAATTTTAAAGATATGTTATATACTTACCTCATTAATAAATAATACTGCTGGCCTGCAGCAGAATCCCGCCTTGGCGGGAGAGAAAAATAAACAGGTGTTTTATTTTGAATTATGGAAAAAGACACAAAAATAACACAATCAAATCCTCTTTCAATTGGGGCAACCATTGAAGGAAAAGTAGTTGCAAGAGATCGCTCATCAATTTTCATTGATTTAGGTATTAATGGAACCGGCATAATATATGGCAGGGAGTTTTACATTGTAAAAGACATTGTAAAAAACCTTGAAATTGGAGATAAAGTTCATGCCAAAATTGTTGAGTTAGAAAATGATGAAGGTTATAGAGAGCTTTCATTAAAAGATGCCACAAAAGAAATTAGCTGGCAAAGATTAAAAGATTTAAGAGATTCGGGACAAATTGTTTCAGTAAGAGTTACCGGCGTAAACAAAGGCGGGCTTTTAACAACTTTAGACGGCATTCAGGCATTTTTACCTGTTTCACAATTGGCTTCCGAGCACTACCCTAGAGTGGCTGACGCAGACAAACAAAAAATTCTAAAAGAATTACAAAAATTTATCGGTAAAACTTTAGAAGTAAAAGTTTTAGATTTGTTGGCCGAAGAAAATAAATTAATTTTGTCTGAAAAAGCAAAGTCAGAAGAAAAGACAAAAGAGGTTTTAAAGAATTACAGCAAGGGTGATGTTGTTGAAGGAGAAATTACAGGTATTGCAGACTTTGGCGCTTTCGTAAAATTCCCAGTTCCGGCAGAAAGTGAAAATGAACAAATTGAAGGATTAATTCACATTTCCGAGCTTGACTGGCAGTTAGTTGAAAATCCTGCCGAGGTTGTAAAAGTTGGTGAAACATTAAAAGCCCAAATTATAAACATAAACAACAACCAAGTTTTCCTTTCGTTAAAATCATTAAAACAAAACCCTTGGGAAGAAATTGAAAAGCAATATAAAAAGGGTGATGCAATAAAAGGAAAAGTAACTAAATTTTCAACATTCGGCGCTTTCGTGGAGATAGCTCCAAAAATTCGCGGACTTTGCCACATTTCCGAATTTGAATCTAAAGAAAAAATGGAAGAACAGTTAAAAATTGGCGAAACCTACGAATTTACAGTTTTAGTTATTGAGCCAAAAGAGCACCGAATGAGCTTAAAGTTGGTTAAATAAAACTATACTAATGACGTCCTCCTCGGACTCAAAAAATCCGCCCGTTAGGCGGATTTTTTATCGTCCGAGGTTTCCTTTAAATCTCATTCGAATTCACCAGTTAAATCAATTCCACGGTCAAAGGCATTCTGTCTCT
>Ga0247841_10000644_pt1 | contig 88045 bp, 92 predicted proteins | sample LaCruzMarch2015__2_FD_192410 | JGI IMG/M metagenome (GOLD analysis project Ga0247841, IMG submission 192410) | Freshwater microbial communities from meromictic Lake La Cruz, Castile-La Mancha, Spain - LaCruzMarch2015_18m | ecosystem: Environmental > Aquatic > Freshwater > Lake | place: Spain... | reverse complement strand
TTTAATGTACAAAGGTTTCCACCAATAATCGTACCCTTTGCTTTTCCAGGATTTATTATTTCATAGCCCGGATTCTTAACGAAACTTCTTTTCTCTTGGTCTAAAAACCACTTATCATCACTCCACGTTTCGGATGGTGTGACTTTGAAACTTTCATTTGACATTAAACACTTTCTGAAATAATCAATATCATACTCCGTGCCATATTTAATCCCAAAACTTGAATAATGCGGTCCAGAATAAGTAACCAAACCAGTTTTTGCATAGATGGCATTAGCCAAAGCTGTAATATCCGAATAACCACACAGAATCTTAGGATTTTTCTTAATCAAGTCAAAGTCAAGATATTTCAATAACTGATTTGAATTAAACCCTCCAACAGTAGTCAAAATCGCCTTAATATTTTTATCAGAAAATGAGGCATGTAAATCCTCAACCCTAGAACTTATTGATGAAGAATTAAACTCATCAATCTCAAATACGTTTTTCGAAAAACTAACTTTTAATTTCATTTGCTCAAAACACTCATTAGCAATATGCTTCGTTTCATCCGAAATAATAGACATACTCCGCGCAGGCGAAATAACCCTAATCCCATCCCCTTCACGAAGCTTATCAGGAATCATAATACAAAGCAGCCCCATTATGATTAAAATACCAAACACTGTGTGCTAGTCGCATACAAATTCCTTAAAACTGGGAAATTTTAGCGCCTGAATATAATCTTTCAGTATAAAATAAACTTTTTTTTGCCTTGGGTTAGAATTGTTAGCCAATAGAGGGTTAGGAAGGTTTTTGCAATTCTTTTGTTTCTTGTATTGTGTCCTATTCCGGCAAGAATTAAAAGTAATACTGGTAGAGGGGTTAATAGTTTTGAGATTTTTCTAAAAAAAGCGAGGTGGTATGTGAATAATGATTTTATTATCTTCGGGTAATTCCTTTCTGAAAAATTAATCCACCATTTAGAGTATTTTTCTCCATTTTCTTGAGGAAATCCAAGGATTTGCATAGTTTGTTTGTGTTTATTATTCATTAGCTTAAAGTTTTTTGTTTTAAGTGCCTTGTCATATTCTTTATAACTCTGTTTAATTGTTTTTGATGCTTTAATTGATTGGTTTTTATCAAAACCCAATTTAAGCAGTAGTTCTAAAGCATTTTTTTCTACTAAATTGAATCTTTTGTTGTCGTGGTTCCACCAAATTGTTGAATGTATTTCTCCAAGTTCTAAATAATTCAATTTTAATCACTTGGGTAATTGGTCCTTATACAATTTTCTCTCACTTTTAGAAAAGCTTTTTCTCGGTTTAAACAAAAAGTCACAATAAGGTGTGCCGTTGGTTAGACAACTAATTTCAACCCAGTCCATATCTGTATTAAATGCTGCTGTGGAGCATCCTGCGGTTAGTGCTCGCCAGATGTGGTCTATTGGTTTCTTTGTTTTGCCTTTAAGTAATTCTGCCATTGGAGCGTTGTATGTCCGCATTATCCCTTCTAACTTTGATGATTCAAATTTGACTAGCTCATGTTTGCCCCATCCAACAAATTCGCCTGTTTCTATTAGCCAGTTAATGAATTTTCTCGGGTCGTCACCGAATTTGTATCTGCGTTTAACTAGTTCTGCCCAGCCTTTAGCAACCTCTTTTCTTGTTTGTTCATAAATTGTACCAGCAAGCTTTGGGTCCTTAATTATTTGGGTTGTTACCGCAAGGGCTAGTTCTTGAGGTATTATTAGTACGCGTTGTCCGGATAGAGTAATACATCCATCATCAAACCTGACTTCTTTTATCACTGCTAATTTATCAAAGATACTCATTTTCCATACCTTCTTTCTCTTTTCTTGAATTCCTCAACAATCTTTTGTAATTTATCCATTGTTAGCTCGGGGTAATAATAATCAGTGAATACAAACTCCGCGTAGGATGATTGGTATATTGGACAATTTGAGAATCTTTTCTCAAAACCAGTTCTTATGATTAAATCAATTGGGTTTTTTATTTCCATAAAGTTATAAAACTTTTCTGTATCCGGCTCAACTCCTTGTTTTTTTGCCTTCTTCATTCCCTCAATAATCTCCCATTGCCCGCTGTAGGCCACTAGTATATTACAAACACTTTGTGTATTCTTTTTAGTCAAGTTCTCGAGCGCGTTAATTTTTTCAACATAGTTCTTTGGCAGTATTTGTTTATCTCCCACAAAATTGAATTTTATTCTTGAGATAAGTTCAGAATCTTTCATCCACTTTCCATACAAATCAATTTGAGCATCATAAATCGGATCAATGTCTTTTTTATCTCTTTTAAGGACATTATCTCTTGAAATCCCAAAGATTGTCAGTTCTTTTGAATTTTCTTCCAGTAAAAAGAACTTTAACAGTCCTGTTGTTGTATAATCAGAAATAAATTTGTAAACAACACCCAAACTAATGTCTTTTGTTCTTGCAAATCTCCTATTTCCGTCCGGTATTACTAGCACGTGATTAATCATTTAGAACTCACTTTTTCTTTTTCAATGGGTCTTCAATAATCTTAATTCCTTTTTTTCCTATTTCAAACAAAACATATCCTTTTTCGTGGCTGCTTCTGCGCATTTTTCTAACTTGAAGGCTTCGATAATCAACTGCCCCTACGCCAAAATAATTCAGGGAGATAATGTTGTCGCAAAGGAATTCTGATATTGTGTCTCTGCTTAGTCCTTGTGAGCCTTCAACTTTTTCACCGACTACGAATACGGTGGCATTGGTGTTTACTAAATTTGAGAATAGTTTTCTTAGTTTTAGTCTTCCGACTGATTTAGTGTCCATTACTGTGGGTAAAACTGTGCTTTGGATTTGTTCCATAGTCATTTGATTACCTTTATCCATCACAGCTGAAGAGTGGACAATTGATTCAATCGAATCTAGAACAATTAAATCATACTTCTCTTTGGATAATTCTTTAGAAATCGCGTCAACTAGTGAAGGGTTTGAACTGTCAATGGTAATGATTTTCAGGTTTTTTGCTTTTGATAAACTAAGACCGAAATCGTTTAATTGGTTAGCTAACTGGTCAGCTTTTTGTTCCAAATCCAGGTACAAACATTTCTTGCCCTTAGAAGCGTTATAATACGCTATTTGCGCGCACAAAATACTCTTACCAGTGCCTGGCGTCCCCGCCACAAGACTAATACTGCTTGAAGGAAAACCTCCTTCGATTAACTCATCAAAATCCTTAATCCCTGTAGCAACTCTAGAAACCATCTTCAATTCCCCCTAAAACTATAAGCACAAAACAAATATATAAAGCCTAACCTCATATTAAATAGTGATAAAATGCCTGAAACTGACTTAACCTTTACTAAAGAGCAAGCTAAACAAATCCAAGAAAAATCCTTTAAAAATCCAGAATTCAAAAAAAACCTTACACTAATAATTAATGCTTGGCGACTACAAAGAATAAGTACAAAAAACGCAGTGAATTTGGTTAAAGAAGAAGTTGAAAAAGCTGTTAAAAAAGGCAGGGCATAGCCTAAAGCTTTAAAATACCAATTTTGTTTATCTTCTTAATGGTTGATTTAAAAGAAAAGGTAAAGGAATTGAGTGACATTGAGAGAAAACTGTTGTCTTCTTTATCGCATGAATTATCTGGTTTTGAAAACCTTTCTGTTGTTTCGGGTGTTTCAATTGATTCTGTGAGGCGTGCGGCAGCTTGGCTTAGCCAGAAAGGTTTTGCAGTTGTTTTGGAGAAAGAAACAGAGAGATTTTATTTAACTCCTGAAGGAGAAAATGCTCTATCAAAGGGAATGCCTGAGAATATTTTGCTTGAAACTTTGACTAGATTGGGCGGCAAGGCCTCTTTTGTCAAATTGGAGAGAGAATCTGTTCTTTCAAAGCAAGAGTTTATGGCTGCGTTAGGAATTAACAAAAGAAAGGCTTTCGTCGTCATAATGCAGGGCCAAATTCAGGAAACGGGTTTGGCAAAAGAACAAGAATTTTTTTTGGGGCAAAACTTCTTACGTGATGTTGTTGATTCAAAAAACTTGCCTGAGCATATATCTTTAGAATTACTGAAACGCGGTCTAATTGAGAAAAAAAAGACTATTAAAAGAACCATAAAAATCTCTTCAGACGGGTTGATTGCAAAAGACCTTCTTTCGACTCAATCTATTGGCAGGGTGTATGATGTTGAGGCACCCGTGCCAGTAATGTACTTAGGAAGAAGAACTCCTTATTCTGAATTTATTTATTCAATTAGAAAAAAACTTGTTTCTTTTGGCTTTTCAGAAATGGATTATTCAATGATTGTTCCTGAGTTTTATAACTTTGATGTTTTATATCAACCACAAAATCACCCAGCAAGAACATGGAGTGATACTTATCAATTAAAAAATCCACAATTTGGGTTATTGCCTGATAAAAAGGTTGTTTCTGCAATAAAAGCAGCACACGAAAATGGGGGTGTTTCAGGCAGTAAGGGTTGGGGTTATAAGTGGGACGAAAAAATAGCTTCGAGATTAATGCCTGCCTCTCACACAACTGCACAAAGCGCTAGACAACTAGTAAAAGGAATCAAAGTTCCTGGGAAATATTTTATAATAGGTCGTTGTTTTCGCCCTGATGTGCTTGATGCTACACATTTAATTGAGTTTAATCAAACTGAGGGTTTTGTTGTTGGAGAAGATATTAATTTTAGGCACTTACTTGGAATGTTAAAAGAATTTGCTATTGAATTTGCAGGTGCAGAAAAAGTTAAATTCATCCCGGATTATTTTCCATTCACCGAACCAAGCGTCCAGTTGAGTGCAAAACACCCTGAATTGGGGTGGATCGAACTAGGCGGTGCCGGAATGTTTAGACCGGAAATGATTGATAATTTAGGCATAAATGCAGAAGTAATTGCGTGGGGCATTGGTATTGATCGCCTAGCTATGTTCAAACTAGGTTTAAATGATATAAGATATCTGTTCTCAGACAACTTGAGTTATTTAAGAAATGCAAAGGGAGTTATGCATTAATTTATCAGGTGAGAATAATGCCTAAATTTGATTCATCAAAAAAAGATTTGGAAATCCTTTGCGGAACACAGTTTAGTATTGCTGAATTAGAGTCAGCTCTTGAATATGCTAAATGTGAATTAGATGGACACGAAAATGATGCATTAAAAATTGAGTGTAAAGAAACCCTTCGTCCAGATTTATGGAGTACTGAAGGAGTGGCAAGAGAATTGAGGGCTCGTATGGGAAAAGAAAAAGGTATTAGACACTATAAGGTGCAAAAGTCAAACATTGAAGTGTTTGTTGACGAAAATCTTGAAAAAATAAGACCATTATTTGCTTGTGCCATAGTGAAAGATGTAACAATTGATGATAATTTTATTGTGCAAATGGTTCAAATTCAAGAAAAAATAGGGGAAAATTTTGGGAAAAAAAGAAAAGAAATTGCAATTGGCTTATATGATTTTGACATAATGAAACCCCCTATTTATTTCAAAGGTTACAAAGACGAGGAAATAGAGTTTATCCCGCTTGAATGGAAAGTGCCGATGCGACCATCAGAAATATTGACTCAACATGAAAAGGGAAAAGCTTATGCACCTCTACTTGATGGAACAGCTTTATTCCCAATAGTGATTGATTCAAACAAAGTTGTTGCTTCCATGCCGCCAATAATTAACTCCCAGGCTACTGGAAAGGTAACTAAACAAACAAAGAACTTGTTTGTTGAAGTTACTGGATATAATTGGCAAACAATTGAAACGGCTCTTGAAGTAATGTGCATGTCTCTTGTCGACCGCGGAGGAAAATTATTCTCCTGCAAAATTAATTTCCCACACAAGGATAAACCATATCCCGCTAAATCAATATTTACTCCAATATTTGATACAAGAAAAATGGCGTTTGACAAAATACTAATTGAAAAAAAATCAGGACTGAAGCTTAAAAACAAAGAAATTATTGATTTACTAAAAAAAGCCAGATATGAGGCTTCGATTAAAGAGAATAAACTTAGTGTTGAATTTCCTTCTTACCGTGTGGACATAATGCACCCTGTTGATGTTGTTGAAGACATATTAATCTCCTACGGGTATGATAAAATTGCCCCTGCTAAAATAGAACTGAATGTTGTTGGTTCAGAACTAAAAGAAAGTCCTTTCTCAGAGTTAGTAAAAGAAGCTTGTGTTGGGTTATGTTTGCAAGAGGTTATGACTTATAATTTGGCATCAAAACAAATACAAAATAATAACATATTGTTGGATGAAGACCTCGTTGAGATAAATAACGCTATTTCAATTAACTATGCAGTTTTGAGAATGCGTCTTTTTCCACAACTTTTAGATTTTTTTTCAAAGAACAAAGGACAGGAATTTCCACAGAAAGTATTCGAAATTGGAACGTGTGTTGCAATTGATCATGCATCGCCGGTAGGTGTAAAACAATCAACTCATTTGTGTGTTGCTTTAACTCATTCAAACGCCAACATCAATGAGATCAAGTCATATTTTAATGTGTTATGTAAATATTTGGGGCTGAATTATGAAATGAAAAGGAAGCAGTTTTCTTTTTTCAATGATAAAAGTATTGAACTAATTGTTAATGGGAAGAAAGGATTTGTTGGGGAATTAAAACAAGAAGTAATTAGTGCTTTTGGATTAAGAAAGCCTGTTGTGATATTGGAATTTGAGGTGTAACTCATTGAATAATCTATCTACAACACCGTTGGTAAAATTTGTTAGGGGCAAACCAAAAGTAACTTTTCTCGTGGGTGTTCATGGTGATGAAAGGGCACCCATAAAAGCAGCTAAGAGATTGGTGATGTTTTTAAAAAAGAGAGCTTTGGTTGGATTTCAGGTTATATACGCAAACCCCCTTGCCATTAAAAAGAAAAAAAGGTTTATGCAAAAAGACCTTAATTATAGTTTTTTGATAAAAGAAGCAAATAATTATGAGGAAAAGGTTGCGTTTGAGCTTGTAAGGTTATTAAAAAAATCCGAGTATGTCTTTGATTTTCACTCCACTAAATTTATCTCAAAACCCTATTGTATTATGGCGAATAGGTTTCAAGATACAAAACAAATTCTTAGTTGGATTAAGATGCAACATTGTATACTAGTAAAAAGACCCTCAATAATAAATAATTTACATAAAGCATTAGCTTTCGAAGTTGGGTTTGATAAAGACGTAAAAACACAAAAAGTTTGTTATTCTTTAATGAGAAATATTATTTCTTATTTTGAGGAAATTCCAAGTAAAAAAGAAAAGGTTAAATCAATAACTTTTTTTAATATTTTAGGTTCAATAAAAAAAGACCCCGATTTTAGGTTATCAAGAAAATTCCACGACTTTGATTTTTTAAGAAAGAATCAAAAGATAGGAGTTGTTAAGGATAAAAGCATCCTTTCTCCAGGTAATTGTTATATTCATTGGGTTAAGCACCCTGCGTACTTGAATCTTTTGAGAAAAATTGATTATTAAGCATAATTTCTCAAACGGTTATCATTCAGTTTTTTTAAGATTTGGTACTTTTGAATAGCAGTTTTTAATTTACTCTTCAAGTCCATTGTTCTTGATTTGCGTCCTTCCAAAACTGATGCAAGCCAAAAAACATTTCTTAATTGTGCGTATTCAAGAATTAGTTTAAAAGACTCTTTTTCATCTTTGTTAAGGCAAATACTTTTTTGATACCCCCTAAGATATTCTTTTATTTTATTCAACTGTATTTTGGATTCACTTATAAGATTTCCTGTAATGAATATTGCCGGATCAAGAATCAAGTAATCTTTGTGTAAATCAGACCAATCTAAAATCGCAACAATTTTCTTTTTGTTAATTAAGGTATTCCATGCGTTAAAATCACCATTAATTACTCCAACCCTAATTTCTTTTTTGAATTCAAGTTCTTTTTGGATGTTTAAATAGTCTTGAAATAATTTTGCGGGGATGAAATTATTTTGTGCTAAAAGTAGGTGAGTATTATTCATTGAATTTAGTTCGTTTTGAGAAAATCTCCTTTTAAAAAGAACTTTGTCTATTTTCCCATGGATAAAACCTAAATCGTGTGCTATCTTCTTAGAAATATTTTTTGGGCTTTTTCCAAAAACATACTTTTGAACCTCAATGTAACTATGTTTATTTCTCAGAAAAAAGCCACCTCTCTTGTTTTTTATCTCTTTCGGAATAGAAATCCCTTCTTTTATCAATTTAGTAGTAATTTTTTGTTTTAAATTTAAATATTCTTCGCTTACTTTAGACAAATCATAAATCTTTATTACAAAATATTGATTTTTTGTTTTTAACAAATAAACTTTGTTTTCAAATCCCCTTCCAAGTCTAAAAATTTTATCGGAAAAACCAATTGAAAACCACTTACAAATAAACTTAATATCCATTTTTGTTAAATGTAACATAAATTTCACCGATTATATAGTTAGGCATATAACCACTTTAGAAAAACTGATAATTGACTTTTACACTCTGCACTTCTGTGACGGTTACAATTTTGAGTTAAAAACATTTTGTACCCTTTCACAATTTCTTTAATGGTAATATTTTTATATAATCTAAATCCAGAGATGAACGTGAAATATTCCTCAAAAGTCTGCTGATTACGAGAATCCCCGATTATTTTCACTAAATTCTTCGTGTTTAGTAACAAACAATTTGGGCCATCTTTAATCAAAAATCCGTTTTTTGTCAAAATTGATAAATATTTGTTCACACGGGACCTCTTACACTTAATCTCGTTGGATATAGTGGGTGAATCATAAATTCCCCGGTTTATTGCTAAAAGGATTTTTCCGGCAGTCTCATCTTCTAAAAGGGTGTTTAATTTCAACATAGCTCACAATAACAATATAAGCCTTAATTATTAAGTAACTTACTATGCAAGGTAAAAAAGGAATTCTTTTTTGTGGAATAAGCAATGGAATGTCCGATGCGGTTTTAACTGCTAAGTTAATGGGTTTGGAAGTTGCAACAATTACCAGATTCCCAAATGATAAATATGCAAATCTCTCAGACAAATTAATAGTTGCTAATCCTCAGGACCCTATCCAAGCATTAAAGGCTGCAAAAATCTTGAGCAAAAACGTTAAATTTCAGGGAGTTATTTCAATTGGCGTCGAGTCAGCTATTTCAGTGGCAGAAATTGCTTCAAAATATGCTTTGCCTGGCCCATCAATAGATGTGGCTAAAACATGTACTATTAAATCGCTTAGAGCTGAAAGACTACGAGAAAAAAATATCCCCACGCCCGAATTTCGTTTAATTACTAATGAAAAACAAGGTCTGAAAGCAATTGATGAGATTGGTTTGCCAATTGTTGTAAAACCTGTTGACAATTGTTCCGCAAAAGGGGTCAGTTTAGTTAGGAGAAGAGAAGATTTTGCAAAAGCTTTAAACGAGGCAAAACAGTTTTCAAACGTAAAGAAAATACCTGTTATTCTAGTGGAGAAATATATTTCCGGAACAGAACACAGCACTGAAGTTTTGACAATAGGGTCAAAGTTTTATAATACTGGCTTTACAGATCGTAATTATTTGCCTGAATATTTGCCACATTTTGTTGAAGAAGGAGATACTTTGCCAACACGACTAAAAAGTGATAAAAAAGAATCTATAGAATCACTTTCAAACAAGGCTGCAAAAGCTTTAGGAATAAAGAATTGGGTTGCAAAAGGAGATATGGTGTTAACTGACAAAGGGCCCATGGTATTTGAAATAGCTTGTCGGATTGGTGGGCCTAAACTTGGAACTGAAATTGTTCCTTTATCAAATGGAACAAATATATTGAAGGCACATATACAAACAGCTCTTGATTGCAAAGTCGACAGATATTATTTAAAGCCAAAATATGAGAGAGGAGTGGAGTTTAAATCTTTCTTTGCAAAAACAAACGGCAAGTTAGTTAGTGTAACTGGTGATGAGACTGTTTCTTCTATGAAAGGAGTTTATTATTATGCTTGGGCAAAACCAAGAAAGAGGGGAACTATTATCCTTAAACCACGAAATTTCACGCATATGTTAGGTTACATAATAACTGTTGGACAAACCAGCGAAATAGCAAAAAACATTGCTAATGATGCATTAAAAAAGATGAGAATAAAGTGTACACCATTATGAAACAGATAAAAAAACAAGAGTTAATTCGAAAAGAGTATTACTTAAATAACAAGGTTCTAAAAGAGATTAGTTTGCTTTCAAATCAAAGGGAATGTGCCATATTTAGCACGAAAAATGATGGATTAATTGAAAAAAAAGGAATTGCGCGGCATATAACAGTCAAAAGCATTTCTGATGCTAAAGAAATATTTTCATACTTTGAATTATACGCTGACAGCGCATTAACTTTTCATAATACAGTTGCGCAATTTAGAAGTATTCCACGATATTCATTTAGAGGAGCAAATAATAACGCTAAAGAATTATTGTTTATCAAAAAATTACCGATGAATATTTGCGGGTATGATTTGGTATTTGATGTTGACAACTGTGTGTCTTCAAAGAATGGATTCTCTTATGCTAATAAATTGTTTGCTTTTTTCAGTCATTACGAATTGCCTTTTTCAATAAAGTTTTCTGGAAATGGATTTCATTTTCAAATCAATTATTGTAATTTATCAAAACTTGGGTTTACACCAGGGGATATTTATGCAACTCCTTCAGGTAAAAATCTTGCTCCGCGTGTGAGTAATTTCCTTAAATTCAGTCAAAAAATAAAGAATTTGGATTTAGTATTCAATGATTATTATCGGCTTATTAAAGCGCCCTATTCAATTGTGGGTACTAAGCTAAATCAGTTTGTTGCTTTACCGCTTACAGATGAGCAGTTTGAAAACTTTGAAATTAGTATGGCATTTCCTCAAAACGTATTAGATTTGGGCTCCTTGGGTAGTAGGGGTATTCAAGAAAGAAGCGGAAATTTAAGAGGGTTAAAGGACTTTTTAAGTGATGTTTTTTGTCAGAAAACGAGGTAGGGATAGGTTTAAATTGTAGCTGTGGGGGATATTAATCAGGTGGAGGGTCGTTTATGGCTAAAATGTTAAAAAAGACTAAGGCTAAAAAGATAAAGGATTATTACGAATCAGATGCTTGGCAATTTTCGGCTTGTTCTGATTAATTAACTCTGTGTGTTGATTGTCTGTTACATCAGGCTACCAGAACGTTATGTTTATAGGTATTCAACACATTAATTTTGTTATATGCCCATGTCAAAGAAGCCTCATTATTTTCTATCCAAAGATGTTGTTCTGCGTAATGAGACATTTGGGGGGCTAATTCTTTGCAAAAATGGGAAAAGATATTATTTGAATAAAAAGCACTATTTAACCCTATTAGGGATACTTGGGAGAAATCGGGCAGATATTTTTAATGATATAAGAAAAATAGATGAGAAAAGTAACGCTGGAGAAGAGAAAGAGATAATAAACGAATCACTCGCCCTCAATATTTTGGGAACAAAGAAAAGCAATGGGAAACTAATTGAGAACAAGCTTATTGGTGCAAAAACCTTAACATTTCCAAAAATCGTTTATCTTGAAGTAACTAATATGTGCAATTTAAACTGTAAACATTGTTACTCCGAAGCCGGGGAGAAAAAGGGCGCTGAACTAAGCACAACTCACATAAAACAACTTATTACTGATTTAGCAAAACACGGCGCTGAATTTTTGAGCATTGGTGGTGGAGAACCATTGCTAAGACCCGATTTAAATGAAATAATTAAATATTCAATAAATTCAGGAATTGAAGTTGAGTTAGTTACAAACGGAACCCTTATTGATAGGGAAAAGATAAAAGAACTTAAAAAAACTGGGCTAAAATATATTCAAGTAAGTCTTGATGGTTTTAACTCTGTAACATATGACCTAATAAGAGGAAAAGATTATTTTGATAAAGTTGTTTCTACGATAAAAAAGCTATCTAAAAATTTCATTGTTACTGTTTCAACTGTTGTGACAAAGATAAACTACAAAAACATAGAGAAAATAGTTGATTTAAGCGAAAAAAGTGGTGCAAAGTATTTTAGAGTAGTTAAGCTCATGTCTGCTGGAAGAGCCAAAAAAGCACAATTATTTGTTTCAGAACAAGAAATTCACAATATTCTCAATAAATTAAAGAAGATTTCTTTAAGCAAGAGAAAAATAGCGATTGAATTTGATGAAAACTTATTACAACCAAAAAGAAAAGCAATTCCTTGGCTACATGCTGGAATTTATGGCTGTTCAGCAGGCAGATCTACTTGCAATATTGATTCAATTGGCAATGTATACCCTTGTTCTTTTTTACAAAGCAAAGAGTTATTGTGTGGAAATATAAAAGAAAAGCAATTATATACTATTTGGGTTGATTCAGAAATACTTCAACAATTCAGAAACATCACTTCAGTAGGAGCCCCTTGTAAGACTTGCAATTGGTTAAATACTTGTTTAGGTGGTTGTAGGGCAGATGCCTATTCAAAAACTGGAAAAATAAATGGTGGCAACAAAAATTGCGGGGTTAAAAAATGATTAATAAAACATTGTGTAGGTCTTATGGAGATTACTTCTTAGTTTCAACAAAAAACAAGTATTTTATTTTAAAAAGAACTATGGGTTTCATAAAATCACAAAAAACTCTGGTAGAGTACCCACTAACCGTAACAATAAAAGTTACTGCAAAATGTAATCTTAATTGTATTCATTGTCATGGAGTGATGTCTAATGGAAAAGAATTATCCTTAAAAAGTCTGAAAAACTTAATATCTGAACTCTCAAAAGTGGGTGTTCTAGGAATAAATTTGAGTGGAGGCGAACCGTTTTTAAGAAAAGATATCTTTGATATTATACAATTAATTGAAAAAACTGGTATTCGCGTAACAATGTCCACAAATGCAACTTTGATTTCAGAAGAGATTGCTAAAAAGATGAAAGAAAAAGGCATAGATTATTGCCAAGTTTCAATGGATTCTTATAAGAAAGATAAACATGATGCAATACGTGGATGTAGCGGTTCTTTTTCAAAAATGATTTTAGGTGTAAAAAACTTAAAACAAGCTGGAATAAAAGTAAAAGCCGTAACTGTCTTATCAAATCAAACCCCGACAGAATATGAAAAAACAATTGATTTTGCATATAAAACAGGCTTTGATTCCCATAAAACTAATCCGTTAATACCTTGTGGACAAGCAAAAACTATATTTGATGAGAAATATAAGACAAAAATTACAGGCGAATATTTTAGTATATGGACTAAAAAGCGTAAACAGTACACAAACAAAATGTTAATTGAAGCAGAACCGAGCCTGTTAATGATGATGGGCAAAAATGAGTTAAACGAGCAAAAAAAGAACAATCCACTTTTTATTGGCTGCCCTGCAGGAACTAAAACGTGCTCAATAACAGAAACGGGTGAAGTAATTCCTTGCCCATTTTTTACTGAACTAAGCTGTGGCAACATTATGACAGAAAAGTTTTCTAGGATTTGGAATTCAAGTAAGATTTTGAGAAAAATCCGCGATAGAAACTATCTTGGTAAATGTGACGGCTGCAAGTATATCCAAGTTTGTGGAGGTTGCAGGGCTAGAGCTTATAATAAAAACCAGATATTAATTGATTCAGATGATTACTGCTTCAATAGCAATTTACAAAAAGGGGATTAAATTGAGAATAAAGCTTTTTTTTATTAAAGATCTTCAAGTAGTGAGAGAGATTTGTGTCTTAAAGAAGCAACCATTTAAAGCAAAATTTGAAAAAGAAATAGACTATAAAATTAAAGATTTGTCTAGAAGGTTTAAAAAATACAATCCACAAATCAATGAATTATTCACCCAAGTTTTTCGATTTCTCCCACAAAAGATATTGAAAATAGAAGTAGTTGTTTTCCCTGCAGAAGTGGAAATGGGGGCAGTTAACTGTGAAGAAAAAAGAATTCTTTATGGATATAAAAAGTTAACAAAAAATTTTGACTTTTCAATAATAACTCATGAAACTTCACACATTTTATTTTACCCTTTAAGAAATAAGGGTGAATTGAATATGCTTGCTGAAGAAGTATTTTGTTATTTTGTTGAAAATGAACTTCTCAGAAGGATTAGTAACATGCCTTTTTTCTCTGTTTGGGGTAAGAAACACATTGATAATTACCATAAGCAATGCTTTCAAGTAGCAGAAAATAATTATTTGCTTTGGCAAGCGTATCTAAAAAAAGAAATTAATTTTTCTAATTTTGCCAAAATAATATCCGTTCAATTTCAAAAAAATACTCTTCAGGAGTATAAACTTACCGATTTTATTTAGGTGTTATGAATGGATAAGAAATTAATTAAGCATTTAGAGAAAATTTTTCCGAGGTTTAGAGACTTATCAATAAAATATACTCGACAACGAGTTTCTAACCTTAAAAAATGCACCCTTGCAAAAAACAAAAAACTAATAAAACTTACATCCTACCCCACAATAGTAACAATTGAGCCAACCAATTATTGTACATTAAAATGTGCCTTATGTAGGGTTGGTAAAGGAGTGCTAAAAAGACCGAAAAATTTCATTGATTTCAAATTATATAAGAAAATTGTTGATGAAGTGGCCCCACACATATTCTATATACAGCTACATCATGGTGGGGAACCATTACTTCACCCTAAAATAGCGCAACTTATTTCATATGCTCATAAAAAAGGGCTAGGGACTCTTCTTAGCTCAAATATGAATGTCTTGCCAGATAATCCAGAAACATTAATAAAATCTGGTTTAGATTTACTAATAGTTTCACTCGATGGGGCAACAAAAGAAACTTATGAAAAGTATAGAATTGGTGGCGATTTCAATAAAGTTATTAATAATATAAAAGAATTAATCGAACTAAAGAGAAAATTTGGGCGTAGAAAACCAATTATAAAAATTCAGTTTATTATAATGAGTCATAACGAATCTGAAATAAATGTAATACAAAATATTGCAAAAAAAGTTATGGTAAATGAAGTTATTTATAAAACCGTATATTTGTGTGACGATACAGAAAAACAGTTTTTACCAAAAGATAAAAGATATTCTTGTTATTCTGGAAGGAAGGTGAAAGGCATATTAGAAAGAATTGAACCAATTAATAATTGGTGTGATGCACTATGGGATGAAGGAATTATTTGCAGTGATGGATCAGTATCGTTGTGTTGCCGAGATTATGATGCTGAATTCAATTTAGGCAATTTAAATAAAAGCAAATTTATTGATATTTGGAATGGAAGAAAATATCAGTCTTTAAGGAAACAAATTATGGAAAATAAAATGAAAATAAAACAATGCAGAAATTGCCCCGGCACCAGAGTTAAAACATTCATTAAAATTAATTAAGAAGTGTTTACTAAAAATGCTTGTTTTTAACTGCGGGATGTGTAATAAAATAATCCGCCTAATCATTTTGTTATATTCTATCAATAGTTATTTTGATTAGAAAGTTTTTTTTATCTTCAGCCAGAATATTTAAGGTGGCTTTGTTTTGTTTACATATCTTTTTTAGAATGTTTGGGTGTATATTAAGCCAGTTAATAGGTTTCCCTATTTTTTGTTTCCAGCGTCCGCATATTTTGACAATATAATAATTTTTCTTTGCTCTTTTTGATATAATTGCGAGTATTCTCCCATCTTTTTTTACCAATTTCAGAAGAATTTTAATGAGTTTGGTTGTTTTTGCTAAATTGCCCCCAAGACCCAGGTTATTTTCTAATAAGGTGATAGTATCAAATTTTTTAGTTGTTTTGTAAGAGAATATGTTAGTCATTTTTATATTGTCTAGATTGTCTTTTTTTGCTAGTTTGATTAATCTTCGGCTTTGTTCAATTCCAATAACATTTCCCCTTTCCATTAGTTTTGGAAAATAGTTTCCCGTTGCTGAGCCAATATCAAGTATGTTCCCATTACAAAGATTGAACAGGTTATTTTCAAGTTCTGTTGCTAGAAAGGGCTTCACATAATACCTGTCGGTATCATGTTCAAATTCTTCTTTTTGGTTTATAAAAAAGAATTTTTCTTTACTACCAAATTTCTGTTCTAATATAGCTTCAGCCAGCAAATCCATTGAATTATAGTTCTTGTGCAACATAAAACCACGCATATTTATAATAAATCATTTATTAAAACAAATCACTTCGACTTCAAGTCTTTAGTTAGAATAATTAATGAGTTGATGAAGAGACTCGCGTTTGGCTTCTCAAATTCTTTTGAAGTCGGGTGAGCTGAATAATCCCTGTATTCTTTCATTACTCCGAGGAGTTTTCCTGATTCGTTTGGGTTGATTTTTGTTCCATTAATTAGGAATGCTATTCTTTCGTTTAGGGTTCTGAATTGATAGTTTCCTTCAGTGTGTTCAATGATTAGCCCTTCCATTACTGTGCCGCAAAGTAGGCAAGTGGCGATGTATGCGCCGTGGTTAAAACAAATGTATGCTTCAATTATCCTGTCTCTTAGCTTTTGAGGTAACAAAGTAAGGAATTTTTCGTCTGGTTTCATTTCATCAGAGCCAATTAAACGGCTTAGTGATTGAGTAAGTTCAGAATTTTGTCTTTTGAATAATATTGTTTCGTTTTTGAGTGTTTCAATGTCTTCTGTGCCTTCTCCTGCGGAGAGTTTTATTGCCGAGGTTAATGCGCCCATTGCGCCTGATAAGTAAACTGGGTTGTATTTGCTTACTTGTGGGGATTCAATATCTGGATCAATTTTTCTAGCAGTGGTAAGGATTTTGTTGTAGTCATCTAAGATGTTGCTCACTTCTGCTGAGTAGGCTCTACCTGAATTAATCAGATTTATGAGTGATTCTCGTACTGATTCTGAGCGTTTTGCCAGCATTAACAATCTTTTTTTGTTATCCATTCTTTTTTCACCTAATAATCAATGTAATCATAAGGATTTTTCACGTTCCTTAATTGTTTTAATCTTTCATCAAGAAAGTATCTCTTCTTTCCCATTTGTACTATTGGCAGCATTCGCGGAAGCATTAGAATTCACCCCCGTTTGGAATAATTTGTTTAATAGGTCTTTGATTTCTGTTCTGCGGAGAGTTTTGTGGTATCTTTGGAATTCAGTTTGGAGTTCTTTATTGGTTACAATAAACCACCAATCCTCTGTAGTCAAATCAACGTTGTTTTTGTTTACCTTTTCTTGTAACTCATTTATTTTGCTTAGATGCGTACCGGTCTCAATCTCAAATCCGTACCGTTTTGTTTCTTTCTTTTCCTCTACTTCGAAAATTATGTCTGGTTCAGTAGTATGTTTGATTTTGACTTTAGAAGTATATTCTCTAATTAAGTCTGCAATTGTTTGAACCATAAAATAGTGTTCAATGCTTTCGTTTGCCGGAGGGTTTTTTACTAAATAGTTTTGTGGGAAACTATCCATTCCACGCAAGCGCGCTTCCACAAAACCATTCTTCGTTAGGAAATCAATTTGACTTTCATTTAGTTCGCTCTTCAGATAATATGTTTTGTCTGCTTTGTATGGTTCAAGGTTTTCGTTTTCTTTTGTTGCTAGTTCTTTGAGTTTTTCTTCTCGTTTGCGTATTTCATCAGGGTTGGTAGTAATTAATTCCAATTCTTGTGGGCTAGGAACAACTTTTAGTGGAATGTGGTCGTTCATTGCAAATAGTAAGCCTTCGCCGGGTAGTGCTGTGAGGAGGTAGTTTTGTTCTTCATTGTTTAAGTGGAATTTTTCCGCAAGCTCTGCAATAGCGGCTGGTTCTTGCCTTGACAAGTACTTCCATGCAGTGTTAGCCAAAATAGTTTTTCCAGCAGGAGAAGAGAGCAAATCCTCAACTTCTTGAGTAATAATTACTATGCCTAAACCAAACTTTCGTGCGGTTTTAATTAATTCAAATATCGAGCGTGATTGCTCAGCAAATCGAAGTAAAGACCAGGCTTCATCAATAACAAGTATCTTTCTTTCTTTATCTTTTTGCATTTTCTTATGAACAAAATCAAGCACTAAATACATCATGACGGGCTTTATTTGGCTTGGCATGTTCATTATGTTAAAGCAAACCAAATCATTTGACAAATCGAGATTAGTTTGTTTGTTGATGAAGGAAAATGAGCCGTGAACATAAATCCTCAACCTATTCTCTAATGCCTCGTAGGTCATTCGTTCTAAGCGAGAAGCAGTTTTCTTTTGGCAAAGGATTTCCTTATACAAATCCTCCATTATAGGCGGCTCTCGAACCCAAGTCTCTGGGTTATCAGGGAGTATGCCTTTTTGTTGGTAAATAATGTGAACAGCTTTATCCAAAATATTCTTTTGAACCTCAGTGAGCTCCCCGCAAAGGATTCTGAATAAATCCATTAAAGTAATTGTTTTTTCGCCCAAATCCGAACCCATCAAATCAAAGGGATTAATGATTGTATCACTATCTCGGTGTAATTCAACTAATTGCCCACCATGCGCTTTAGTTAATTCCAAGTATTCTCCTTGCGGGTCAATTATTACTGTTTTTACGCCCCTCAGCACGTTTCGGAGAATGAATAATTTGGCGGTAACGCTTTTTCCGCCCCCAGAAGTACCAAGAATTAAGCCGTTATAGTTGGCGAATGTAAAAGGGTCTAGAATTATTGGAATATTATTATTCTTATTGAGTCCAAAGAGTATTCCTTCTGAATCAATATTCAAATAAGCTGTGGTGAATGGGAAGCAGGCCGCTAAAGCATCCGAAGGAATATTTCGATTAATATTCAGCTTGTCTTCTTGTATTGGGTAAACGGCTTTTGCTCCATCAAGCATTCGAAGAAAAGGAATTTTTGGAATAACCATTATAGCATTAAGTTCAGAATGAATCTTTTTCGTTAAAAGATTGAGTTTTTCGCGGTCGTAAGCCCGGGCACCCAAGTAAAGTGAAAGGTTGAATAGTTTTTCTTCCCCTTTTTGTAGTTTTTCGAGCACGTTCATTGTGTCTTGGTGCTGAATTTTTAGAGAGGGGTTTACTATGCCTTTCATTTGAGCTGCCATTAGGTCAGCTTCTTGTTTTACGAGTTCTTGGTTTAGTTGTCCCATTATTGTTTCTATGTTTGTGGGTTTTATGTGCATTGACATGTCAAAATTACCCTCAGAGGAAATGATGGAGTCTAGCCAGCCTTCTCTAATCGTGCGCGGGTAGCCAACTGCCATGATTATTCTGCTTAGTTGTTCGTTTACCGTAATGGTGTCGGGTTCGTTTTGAACTCCAGAGGGTTTGAGTATGTCAATTAGCTCCGGCATAAATGCTCCCCAACCTTTTCACTCTTTTTATCAAGAGTTTTCTTTTGAATCTGGTTATTTCCACGAAGCTGAAGTGGATTTGTCCGTTAATCATTTTAGTTACCATATAACCCATCATCCTCACCCCCAATCCTATTTCTCTTTTTCTTTGGCGCGGTTCCTTTACCAAAAGAGCTTAGGAATAACGCGCTTCCAAATCCTGTCATGTAGCAACTCATGCGGCAATCACTCTCCCTTTGTCTAATAATGTTAAAACTGAGCGGTACTCGTTAGTGTTTTCGATGAATCCTTCGAAGTAGCTGGAGAACATGGATATTAGTTCGTTGGTCGAGAGTCGTTTTGTTGTCAAATTACAGCTCTTCAATTTCTCCTGACACAAAGTAACTCTAATAATCAACTGGTTCAGAGCATCAACGCGCTTTTTTTCATCAGAAGGAATCACAATGTAAAATAATCTGTTTTTTACTGCGTGTTCATCAATATATTTTCTAACAAACAACTGGAACTCATTGAATTGAGTCTTAATCTTTTCACTTTTAATTTTCTTTACTCTCTGCTCTAACTTGTATAAATATTCATCAATCGAGAGGTTCACTGTTCGCATTACTACTTGAATCGGAAAATCAAGTGAATTGAGAAAGTCTTTGTAGGCGGAGATAATTGCTTCTTGGTGGCGTGAGGAAAGTATGTGAAAATTAATTGGCTGAACCTGAATAATTGCTTTTATCCCGCCACTAGTCAAAAAAACTGCGTTATCATCAACAGAGTTAATTTCAATGAATTTTTTCATTTCTTTATCCAAATAACCAAACTGGCGAGGCTTGAAAGCAAATTTTGCGAAACTAAGTGCGTGCTCTTTGAGGTTAAAGAAAGCCAGACCTCCTCCAATTCCAACTATTAGTAATGCAATTGTTCCGCTTATCTCAATAGGCAAATGAGTTTTGATTACTAAAAGCACTGCAATTATACCTGGTATTCCGAGGCAACCCGCCTGCCAGAGAGATAAATTGAAAATTATCTTTTCTTCATATTTTAGGTTTTTTGGTATTTCATAACTCATGCTTACTTACCTCCGCTAGGTTTTCCAACTGGTTTTAGTGCGGTAGCTAGTGCTCCAACTTGCCCTGTTAGCGCACCGATAGCCATACCAATTACTGGCACTGAATCTGTCACGGCGTTTGCTGATTTCATTATTGAGTGAACAATCATGAAACCATTCACAAGAGAAACAACAACAAACCCCAATGCGGGTACGAGAACAGAGCCTGCTTGTCCCATGAGTGAAACCATTACTTGTCCAACTGCAACGAGAATTATTACATCAATTAGTTGCATTGCAAGCATCATGCCTAAAAATTCAAAGATTAGTTTACCCCAACCACGCATTTTTGGGGCAAAGTAAAGAAATATTCCTATTGGAAAAATAACAACTCCCACGAGTAGGAACAAATACCGCAGGAAGAGAGTGATTATTGCTAGGAATAGTGAGCCGGCATAAGCAAACAGCATTACAAAACCAAGTCCTGAGAATATTGAGTTGTTAAAGAATTGTTCAAAACCATTTACCCACATGAACTGAGTAATTGCACTTGATAGTTCGAGTGCGAGTTGATAAACAATAAAAGAAATGTTTACGCCGATAATCATTAGTACTGCTTTTTTGAGTCTTTCTTTTGCTTCCTCTCTTTTTTGTATATTTGCTCCTGAAAAGAAGAATCCAAATCCAACTATCAAAAAAATGATTAAGTAAAGTGAGGATATTACAAAGATGATTGATTGCCATACTCCAAACATTAGTTGTGGGTCGGGGTTGGAAGCGAGGAGGGCTTCAGTGAGGCCTAACAGCATTGTGTTAAAGGACCTCACTGAGTTTTTTATGGAATTAGTGAATAAGTCTACAATATCCAAAGGCAAACCAAGTACGGTAGTGTTTAGTGTGTCTTTGGTTTGGTTGATTGAGTTGGTAGTATTCGAGGAACTGCCCTTAATCGCGTTGATAACACCGCTAAAATCAATCCAGGGTGCGGCGTAATTGTAGGGCGCAAGTAAAGCTACAACCAACAGCATTGGCACTAAGAACTCAAATATTTTAACCAACTCAAATCAACTCCATTTGCACTCTTTATACTGTGAGGTAAGTCACGATTAGTGGTGCAACCCAAACCAATACAAGTCCCACGATAGCGTAGGAAACCATGTTCTTTGCATTCTCTCTTGACTGAATGTTTGAGCCTGACATCATGTACATTGCTCCGGCAATAGTGATTGCAATTATTCCAACAATGGAAATAATTCCTTTAATCAGGTCATAGATTTTTGTTATTGGAGCAGTAATATCGCCCACAGTTGCAGCGAAAGCAAAATGCGAAACCAACAGCAACAGAGAGAATACTGCCAAACTTTTCTTCATCAAAAAAACCTCCATGAGAAAACAATTTCTCTTTAGAAACCCCTTGCAGTGCCCGTGACTTATAAAGTTTTTGTCTCAAAAATTCGGAATCTCTGGAAAAATTCCGCGAATTCCAGAAAAAGTGAACAAAATATTTAAGAGCAAAACAAGCAGCAGAGTGCAATAAGGTGATTTGAATATGATATCAAGACTATTCGCAGAATACTTAGAAGAATACAAAAAAGCAGGAGGAGCACTCTCGCTAGAAGAAGAAATTGTCCTAAGAGCGGCTCAAAGCGCAATGTAGTGATACCTAATGGAAAACAATAACGGCTTAATAGATGTACAACTAAAAGGAGAACAAATAATCCTCGCCTTCAACGACTGCCTAAAATCCTATAAAAAACTCAGACTGAAAGGAGAAGGCACAAGAGACTACCACTACCTGATAAACGTGCCAAGACTTTATGTGGGTGGCAAATACTCGCCAAATAAAAAATATTCCGTTAGTTTCGGCACGAACAAAGAAAACAACCATCAATTAGTAGTAATTGATTTGGATGACCATGAAAAGTTGGCATAACACTAGGTTTGTGTGACATGAGTATCTTAATTGTTAAGATAATGGTGTTATAGAAGACTCGTATATTTGATTAACTAAGAATTATTTTTCTTTTTCAAGAAGCCATTTCCAAACAGGTTTTATTGTAATTTTTCTGTTTTGAATTTTCATTTGGTCTTCTTGGTCATTAGTTAGTATTAGTCCTTCTTTTTCTCCAAAGAACTTCATTGCTTCAATAAGTCCATCAATTTCACGTTGTTTGTTTTCTTCATTGAGTAGGTAGCACACTTGTATTAGTTGTTTTGATTTGTTGTTTTCGAATACAAAGTCGCACTCATTTTTATCAGCATAGTACGAAATATTGTTGTTTTCGGTTTTTCCTGCTCTGCGGAATAATTCTATGAATACTAAGTTTTCTAGTTTCCTGCCGCTTGCATCAGGTTCTTTTGATAAGAATTTTATGTACCCATTATCAGCAACATATAATTTAGCCTTGGATAAGCGTGTTTTTTTAAATGAACGAGAATATTTTTTTACATAGGAGGTTAGGAAAATGTCTTTAAGCGAGTCTAGTATTTGATATACGTCTTCAAGACTGTAAGGTGTTTTTGTTGATTTTAGATGATTTTCTAAAGCTGATATTGAGAATAAGTTGGCATAGTTGTTTAGCGTGTAATTAATTATTGTTCTGACGAGTTCTGTGTTTTTTATTTTGAGCCTTTCAACCAAGTCTTTGTATATTACTGAGTCATAGTAGCTTTGTATTATTCTTGATTTGAGGGATATTTCAGGGGTTGTCACTATTTCTGGAAAGCCCCCCATCTCCAAGTATTCATCAAACAATTTTTTTATTTCAAATGCCTTGTCTGTTAGCCAATAGTTTGGTTCCAATGACACGTTTTTGTATTCTAGGACTTCTTTGAATGAGAATGGGAGTATTAAGTAAGGAATACTTTTTCCACGAAGGGCAGTACTTATTTCTTTGCTTAAGAGTTTTGAGTTTGATCCTGATAAGTAGACTTTTGTATGCTCGTTTACGAGAGTAACTACAAAGTTTTCCCAACCATCTACTACTTGTATTTCATCAAAGAAATATGTTAGGTCTTTTGATTCAAAGAGTTCTTTTGCAGAGTCTTTTATGAGTTCCAATTCGTCTGCTTTTATTCCTTGTAATAGGTTATCTTCAAAGTTTATGAATACTGGTTTTTTTGTTTCTTTAAAAAGCAAGTATAGGTAATATGATTTTCCAGCACGCCTTGGCCCAATTATTGTTATTGCTTTGTCGAGAGGATTTTTTTCAATAACAAGTTGTCTTGGAGAAATTTTGCTTGGAACAAGCGAATTATATTTTAGAATAACTTTCTTTATTGTATCTTTATCCATAATCCTATCACCCACAAACTAATTTATAAACCTACGCATTAACGTAAGAAACATTCAATATATCATACGTATTTGCGTAACCCCCTTATTGTGATAATAAGTGCGTCAAACTGACGCACTCACTTTTATTACTGGTTTTTGTGTTATTTGTTGCTGAGCAATATGTTTGATTGCTTGTGTTTGTGCTTCTTCGGGGTTTGTTCCGTTTTGGACTAGTCGCATTGCTTCTAGGAGGACTTTTTGGGAGATTTCCCTCTCTTTGTCCATAATTTTGCGTTCTTGGTCGAGTTGGATGTATCCTTCTAGGGATAATGGTTTTCCGCAGCGTGAGCAATTTAGTGCATTAGGTGCATTTGTGCAGGCACAGATTCTGCAAACCTTTTCTTTGACTTCTTCCTCATCAATTCCCAAGGTTTTTCTCATCGCTTCATCTAATCCATTTTGACTTAGGTGTATGTAGATGCTTGGCATGTCGCTTCCTTTTGCCCAACCGAAGTAGTGACGCATTTGCATTTCCCCTAAACCTTTTCCGCATAGGTAGGTTGCTCTTGAGTGACGCCACAAGTGAGGATTACACCTCTTCTTTACTCCAGCACGTATCATAGCTTTTCTAATAATCGTCTCAGCTAGGGCATGATTCATTGGATCCCCGTTTATTGTGGTAAATAGATAGGATTCTTTGAAGTCAGGTTTGTTTTTATTAGGGTGATTATCAAGCCAAGCCAATATGTCTAGCACTGGTTCTATGATGATTACTCTTCTCATCCCGGTTTTTCCATTTAACATTAGATGAGCCACATTATTTTGCCCTAAATACTCAAAGTTTTTTATTTTTAGGTTGCCTATTTCTCCAATTCTTGCACCGGTCGCCCACAGAGTGTTAAGCATTGCTCTATCTCTAATCCAAAGGGCTGAGCTAATAATTTTCTCAGCATCTTTTTTGCTTAACAAATCTTCAGGTAAGTACCTTGATTTTGAAGAACGAGCAAACTTCATGAACTTAGTTCGTTCGGTGTAATTTTCTCCATCCCCATAATATTCTTTATCAAACCGTTTGAGCTCTTCAACCCGTAAACGTTTTGTTGTATCACCATTGTTTGAGTCTGTCATGATTTTTGTGAAGACCGCATGAAAATCTTCTTTCGTTGCAGTATCAACATCTTTGTCTTCAAACAAAATGAAAGTCCATGCAAGCCGTTGAACCCTACAAAGAGTCCGGGCTTTACTATTTCCTTTCAGGACACAATCATTATAGACCCTCAATAATATTTCACGATTTTTTGGAGTTAACTTGGAAAGGTCTTTTGCCTTTTTCATGTTACCTCTTCTATCAGGATACACTGGAATTCTGCCATTAATTCGTTCAAGTAATCTTTTTAGATTTGTATCATAGTCATGGAAGTCCAAAGTTCCATCTTCTTTTAGTTGCATACCAAACATCTCCTGTAAGAAGATATTCGAGCGTTCTTTATAACAAAAACTGAGCTCATTACAATACGCCAAAATCATAGACTTCGATTCTTCCTCTGCGTGAATTGTTAGATTTCTTTAAGTAAATCTGAATCATTCTAAAATAATATTTGGGGCGGGCATTTTTGCATGTCCTTCTAAACCAAACCGGTGTTTTGCCCATTCTCCGTGCGCCTTTATTATTTCATTGAGCTTTCTTGTAAGAGCCGCTTTTTTTTGTGGTGGCAAAGATGATGAAAGTACTTGTTTTCTTAATTTGGCTATCAGAACTACTGCGCCAGCTCTTTCAGGTATTGCATTCATGTTGTAAGGAGAAGTATTTATTTGGAAACGCTCGTATTCGCTAAGCACTTGGCTTCTCAATTTATTATTCTGTTTTATTAATTGCCTTCGCATTTTCAGTCGACCCCAAATGGTGAAATAACATTTTGGTATATGATTTAAGCGCATTCATTCTTTAAAATCCTCTCTTAGTTCTAAAAAGCAAGAGAATTTGTACTCCTAAATTGGTGGGTTTTATAATCGCCCTTACTTTATGTTGTAATATTCGCAGAAACTTATTCGTAAACGTATACTCGCTGACCATTTATTGTGAAGCTGGTAACAAGTCTTCTTTCTCTTTTAGGCGGTCTTGTTGAAACAAACAATCTATCAAATCGTTTTCTCATGAATTCTTGGTGGGTGTGTGCAAACCCAACTGGTTGTCTTGTTTCCAGCATAATTAAATCTGAGAGCTCGTTTAGGGTAATATTTTTGTGCATTTTAACTCCCCCCTCAAGAAGTGATTTTATTTTTGAAGTCGGGCGAATAGTAGAAGGGTTTCGCATAGTTGCTTGGCTTGCTGTACTTCTTCTGAATCTTGCAAATAAATTTCGCAGGGACATATCAATAACCAACACAATAACTCTTTTGTTATTTATAATCCTTTTTCTGATATTTTGGGCTTTTAGATTAGTTTTGGAAAACCCGTTTTGTAGTCAAGAAAATAAATTTTTCCTTCTTTTGAGACTGAAAACTCAAAGTAACCGTGCAGGTAATGAGTCCTCTCTCTTTTCAAATAATTAAGCGCTTTTAGCGCGGCTTTTTTCATTTCAATTGGTGCGTCTTTTTCATTAAACTCGAGTCTGCCAGTTCTAGTTAAGTGTCCATGGAAGAATGGGGTTAGTGATTTACTTACATTGTCCTGAATTCCATGCGCAACCTCAATAATGGTTTTGTCTTCGGATGAGATTATATTTCCCCCAAAAACATCATCATGGTATTCAAATACTTGTAGTGATAAATCTTTTAGTTCACATGGAAGTGTTTTCAAATAATCAGAGAACTCATCAAAACCCTTTATTCGTAATTTATAGTATCTTTTTTTAGCGGAAGTATTTATTGCCCTGCACCAAATCATTTCAAACTTCGAGATAAAATTTCTTGTTTTTACTGAATCAAATTCTAAGCCATCAATTAGCAGTGTTTTGTATGAAGGCAATCCTGATTCATTAAGTCGTTTAAGGTCACGGAGCTGGTTAACCTGAATGTATTTCTCAAGCTCTAATCCTTTTTCTCTTGCAGAAACATACCAATTATTCAGCGTCGCCATTAGTTACAATATATGCACATATTAGTCTTTAATTTTAACCAATTTAGCCAAAACTCTTTTTCTGAATAGTAATAAATAGCCGTTTTGCCTTGTTATAGCAGGTGATAATTTGGCAGTTTCAGTAAAGATAGATACAAAAGAGAAAGCGAGCAGGCTTGAAGTAATAATAAGGATTCCAATGGCAATAATATTTTATATTATTGGAATAATTGTCGGTATCCTTTTTAGCATACTCTGGGTAATAAATTTGATTACCTGCCTAATCCTAGCAAGAAGAGTAGCGGGAAAGCTAATGGCATCAATTGTTGGATGGATGACTGAGGTATACGCATACTTCTCATTCGCTGTTGATGATAGGCCCTCCTGGTTCCCAAAAATGTAAAGAGTTTTTAGGAAAAATTTGATTTGAAGCCAATTGTTTTATGATTGGTTTTATTTTTTATTGGTAGCTGGCCTTTTTTCGAAATCTTGATTGATACTTATGTATGCAGCACGCATGAGGTCTGATTTTATGTAAGTAAATTGAATAAGCAAAATAATCGCCCGCTTAAGGTAACTGATTTGGGTGGTCAAACAAATTTGGATTCAAATTTGTTTAAAATGCCAAAGAGCGCATAGGTTAAATAACTCAATTTTGCAAAGTAATGTATGCATTAGCCTAAATCCTGTGGTTGGTCATTTGTGGAAATAAGCCAAAAGATTTTGAACAAAGAGTACCTCAAATCTATCCAATACAAGGACGAATCACGTCTTGTTTGTCGGTGTAAATATAATAGTTTTGCTGTTCCAAGGGTTCACTTTACCGAGGACATTATTAATATTATTAACAAGAGTGCCGCAAAAAGAGTTCTGGATATTGGTTGTGGAAATGGGGAATTGTTAATCAAATTAAGGAAAAGCGGTTTTTTAGGCGAACTATTCGGGATTGATATTGCTGGCGGTATTTTAAGGCATGCTGAAGAGAAAAATGCCAGAGAAAAACTTGGTATCCACTTTGAGGTGGGGGCGGCAGAATCCCTTGATTTTCCAAATGATTATTTTGATGTTATAATTGCAAAACACGTGCTTCATTATCTCACAAAAGTGCAGACTGGTGTCGATGAAGCATCTCGGTGCTTAAAAAAAGGAGGGGTTTTTTTAATAGTCCTTAACTCTGAAAAAAATAAGCCCCTGCTGCACAAATGCGATATGTTTATTTGTAAGAAGTATGGGCTTACTACAAGTCATGGCCAGCAAGTAGTGAATGTAGAGAACATACGGCTATGCTTAATTGGATTTTCAGTAACAAAAGTAATTTTGCGAAAGAGCAAAATAAATAAGCCGCGTTTATTTGTAAAATATTTTGCCACCTTTGAGGGCAATTATGAACCGCTGCCAACTAAGATGGTTTGGAAAACCATTTTGCGCGATGTGAGAATTTTTGTCAAAAACGAAATCAAACTAAAAGGCAAGTTTGTTGAAACCTGCAGAGTGGGTTTAATAGTAGCAACTAAATAATTGATTGTGTTTAATAGTTGGATTATCTATGAAATCATTGCGCGTATTATTTCCACATAAATGTAATAAGTGTTATTCCACCTAAAAATATTATTTGCCAGTTCTAAAATTTCTTTTTGCGGGATTAAGGCATTTTTATTTGGCTTTGCTGACATGTATGCTTCAAGTGTGTCAAACCAGCTGACAACTTTTTGGTTCTTTATTTCTTTAAGATTTTTGATTGCTTTTAGCTTTCTAAGTATTTTTTCTGATTGAATAATATACATTTCTTTTACAATATTTTTCAAATAATCTTGAGAAAGGGTGTTTTCGAAGACAAGGTTGTGGCCCCCAAAAAGGGCATAGTCATCAGTGACTTGCGTGTTTTCCTTTTTAAGAAGTTCAAATGCTTCTGTTCCAGGGTATGGTTTAAATATTGAAAAAAGATAAAAGTCTGCGGGCAGGCGTTTTACGAGTTTAATGGTTGCGCCAATTTCTTGTTTTGTTTCTGTCGGAGTCCCAACAATAAAAGAACCTAACGTTCCAATTCCCATTTTCTTTGTTTTTGAAAAAACACCCCTTACTTTTTCTGCCTTTATCCCCTTTTTCATGAAGTTGAGTACCCGCTGGGAGCCAGATTCTACACCATAATAAATAAGTTTACATCCTGATTCTCTCATTCTTTTCATCATTTGGGCGTCTATTGTGTTTATTCTGCTTTGGCAGCTCCATTTAATTTTTAGATTATTTTTTTTGAGCAGGTCGCAAAATTCCAGCACTCTTTTTTTGTCAATGGTGAATGTTGAGTCGCAGATGTTGAATTCATTATGGCCAAAATTTTTAACCCAATAAGTTATTTCGGAGATTATGTGCTGTGCCGGCCTTAATCGTGCTGTGTTTCCATGGTATCGGCAGCAAAAGATGCACTGGGCTGGGCAGCCCCTTGAAGTTATTATTGTTATTGGGTTGAGAACTTTTTTTTTGTTAATATTAAAGTAAAGATATTTCTCAATGGGGAGAAATTCATATTTTGGAAATGGGGTATTTTCAAGGTTGGTGATGCATTCTGTTTTATTTTCTAGTATTTGGTTTCCTTTTCTGTAAATTAGCCCCTCGACTTTTTCAAATCCTTTTTTTGTTTGTATTGCAGCCATGAGCTTTGGAATTGAATATTCGCCTTCTCCGCTAATCAAGAAATTGACGTTAAGTTTGTCCAAAAGCGGCTTGCCAATCATTACTATTGGACCCCCCACTACAATTGGCTTAGTAAATTCTTTTCTTAAATCATTAATCAGGTTTTTTAGGTGATTAAAGTGTGGGAGTACGCCCGAAAATCCAACAAGGTCAGGATTTTCTTTTAATATAAGTGATATAAGGGCTTTTGGTTCCATTTTTAGCCCATATGCATCAACGGCAATGACTTCGATTCCTTGTGTTTTTAGGTGTTCAGTTAGGTAACCAAGATTGAGTGGGAGTTGGATTGCTTCATATTCTCTTGAATTAATTTGGGGGGTTGTTGCAAGCAATAATTTCATTTAAGACCCCTTGTTTGAATCATAGAAAGACTGTTTATCGCCATTTCGTTGCTGTTGCATTCTTTAAAGAGTTTTGCTGCATTGAGAAAGCTTTTTTTTGCTGTTTTTGGATTGGCGGAGTAGACTCCCAAAAACCATTGTGATAATCCTTGAAGGAAAAGCGCTGCTAATTTCCATTCCCTAACATTGCTGATGCATTTTGAGGCTTTTTCAAATAATTTAATTGCTTTCTCTGGATTTTTTCCTTGAAGTATTGTAATCCATGCTTTTGAAGCGAATTCTAAACTTTTTGTTCGTTTCTTTAATTTATTCACTTTCAGAACAGTAAATATTTTATGTGCTTCTATGGCGCTTTTGTGTACTTTCTTGCTGAGTTTGATTCTTTTTTGCGTGTTTGTTTCAGATGCGGCTTGGACATCAAATGCGCAACTTTTTGTCAGGTTTGTCCATCCTTTACATAATAAATTATCGCCGTGCATTTTTGCTTTCCCAAAGAGTGCTGCCGCTTTAGAAAAGTGGGTTGATGCTTTTTTGTAATAGTCAAGTTTGTTCGGATTATTTTGTGCGGTGCCAGCATTCACTACAGATGAATAACCCAGATATTGGTTTGTGTATGCCTCAAATTTTGGCTTTGAATCTAACTTTGTAATTTTTTCAAATGTTTTGGCGGCCTGTGTATAGTGGTTGATTTTTTGATTTGCGTGATTTAAATCGTTTGATAGGACGGCAAGGCAATGGTGATAAAATCCAAGATTGCTCAAGCAAAGGATTAGATTAATTTGTTTTTTGTTTTTTTTGTACTTCTTTTCATATTTGTGTGCCAATAGTAAATGTTTTTGTGCTTTTTTGTGCCCGATGGCTTTGTTTAGTTCGGGTTTCATTCTGCCACCATTAAGCATTCTGGGTTTTCAGCATATAAGTCGTGTGAATAATTATAAGCCGCTGCTCGGCATCCACCGCCGCAATATTTGAGTTTTTTGCATTTAGCGCATTTGCCTTTTATGTGGTCAATTTCTCTTAAAGTCTTAAATATGGGGGCGGTTTTCCATATTCTATCAAAACCTTTTTTCCTCAAATTGCCGGCAATTGTTTGTTTATCAGTGAAATATGAGCAGGGATAAACATCTCCGTTAGGGCTTATTTTGCAAATTGAGCGGGCTGCTGCGCAGCCTAATGGAACTGGGTTTTTTGAGAGAGTTTCGTTTAATAAATTGAATGAACCTTCTTCTTGGCTGATAATAATCTTTCCATTGTATTCAGCTGATTTCTTTTGCAATAGGCTTCGAAGTTTCAGTTTGTCTTTAGTTGTGAGCCATAGTTTGCTGAGATTATTTTTTGCTCGCCCTAAGGGCATTAAGGTTATTATTCTGTACCTTGATGCGTTTAATTTTACGGCAAGGTCAATTATTTTTGGTATTTCCTTGAAGTTGAGTTTAGTGGCGACTGAAGAAATGGTGACATCAGGTATTTTGTGTTTGACAAGTAGTTTTACTGCATTTGTGGCTTTTTTGAAGGTTCCTTTTTGCCCTCTAAATTTATCATGCATTGATTCGATTCCGTCAATGCTGACTTGAACGCTGAGGACACCCGATTCTTTAATTTTCTGGGCATTTTCCTCTGTCATGAGCGTGCCGTTTGTAGAAAGCATAGTGCAGATTTTTTTTGAGTTTGCGTATTTGAGTATTTTAAAGAGGTCTTTTTTGAATAGGGCTTCGCCGCCAGTGATTGCAAGCCAGAAGACTTTTTGTTTCGCTAATTGGTTAATAACTTTTTTGATTTCTTTTGTATTAAGCTCTCCATTGATTGATTTTGCTGATGAGTTATTGTAGCAGTGAATACATTTTAGGTTGCATTGGCTTGTTATTTCCCAATAAATCACAATGGGCGCTGAGAGAGTTGTGTGTGCGAGCGGGTTTGATTCGAAACCTTCAAAAATGCTTAACCCGCCTTGGATTTGGGCCGCTGAAGTTTTAGAAGGGGTTTTTTGATTCGTGTTTATTATGCCATTATCAATGAGGCCTTTTATGAATTGTTCAAGATCTGGCTTTGTGTCAGTTGCGCATTTGTAGCGTTTCATAATTTTATCGATTATTTGATTAGTATTGTTTTTTTTGTTGCATAAATGAAGAATGTCTTTTCCTGTATTGTTGAGAACATAAAGGAGCCCTTTTTTAATATCATGAATTATGCAACCAAACTCTTCATCGCGAACGATTAAAGTTTGGTCAAGAAAAGGTTTCATAATTATTTGCCCTTGTTATTGTGAAGTTTACTTCTTTGGGAGCTCGGCGCAGAATGATGAGCCGGGCATTAATGAAGTTTCACTGCACATTGGCACATTGAATGTTGGAAAGGCAGTTAACTTTGGTTTTTCAAATGTCTTCATAATTATACCTCCACTAGTCCTAATACAATGATTCCCGCAATTGGGTTAATAATCTTATGGTTTAACTTTGTTTAATTAAAAAGTTTAATTAGGGGTTCAAAAAGTCTTTTTATTCTCTTTGGGGTCTTATTAAATAAAGGATTTCTATGGAAATAAGCGCCTTAATAATGGCTGGGGGCAAAGGAACTCGCTTACGCCCGTATACTGATAAAACCCCAAAACCCCTGCTCAAAATTGATGAAAAACCGCTTATAGACTATGTAATTGACTATTTGAATAAAGCAAAAATTAAGGATATTTTTGTCGCTGTGAACAATGAAAAAGAGAAGATAAAGAAGCATTTGAAAAATATGGATGTGCGCATCATTGAGACCGACGGACCAATCGCATATGCCACAATTCAAGCGGCAAGGGTTATTGAGTCTCCTTTTCTCTCTGTGCCTTCGGATGTTATTCAAGAACCAGGAACTATTGTTCGTCTTTATGAATCCTTTAAGAAAGCAAATTGTAGCGCCATGCACCATTACTCAAAAGAAAGCATTGTTGAAAACTCGATTGTCTCTTATCAAGAGTTTAAAGAGTTAATAAACAAGTCTGCCAAAACAGGGAACAACTTTTTTAGGACTGCTTCCATATATTCGCCTAATGAACTCCTGTCAATTGAAAAGCAAATTACCGCAAGTACTGATGGAGCCGCCACTTTACTTTCTGAAACCCTTGAAAATGCGGGGCACAAAGTGAAATGTCTTATTACTAGCAAAAAATATGTGAGTATTAATACTCCCGAAGATTTAATAAACGCGAGTCGGGAAATATCAAGTATAGTGAAGTGATTTTATGGGCACAGCAAAGGAAAATATTATGGAGAGTACAAAACATGAACAAAAGTTTAGCGGGGATGTTGTTGATAAAGCAAAAAAACTTGGTTGGATAAAAGAGTTTTCAAAAGGGCAATTCATTTACAATAAGCAGTACACTGAACTTGCGCGGAAAATCGAAGCGATTATAGTGAACGAGATTGGATTAACTCAAGGCTTTTCTGAATATTTATTCCCAAAGTTAATTCCGTTGCAATTAATGAAAAAAATGGGTTACTTGGAGCATCTTGCAAACACTGTTTATTATGCAAGCGAATTAGGAAAAGAACCTGACTTTGTTCTGGCACCAGCCCAATGCGAGCCTTTCTTTTGGCTTTTTGAAAACACTATCGTTGATAACAAATTGCCAATAAAGATTATGGACAGGAGCGGTTACACGTATAGAGTGGGTTCTCAGTCCAATAGAACTGGTTCGGTAGAGCGGCTGAAAGAATTTTTAAAAATCGAACTTATGTGGCTTGGAAAACCCAAAGATGTGGAAAAAACACGGCAAGATTTACTAAAAAAAACGCTGTATGTGTTTGACGAAATATTTGAAATGAATTGGTCGGTTGAAACTAATGGAAGCCCATTTTACTTAATAGGCAAAAAGAAAGAGGATAGTTACCCAAAAGTTTCTAAGTATCGTATCAAATCTGGAGCATTAGACCAGAAAGAAGCTAGTATAGATCTCGTATCACTTAATTGTCAAGGTCCTTATTTTACCAACATCTTTAACATTAATGAAAAGTCGGGCACTACACTCTGGACAGGAGATGCGGGAATTGGGATAAATCAATTGAGTATGGCTTTCCTTGCACAACACGGATTTGATATCAAAAAATGGCCAAAGGCTCTAAAATAATAATACCTGGTTTTTTGAATGGTTAAAAAGTTGCAGCAAAAAGTAACAACTATAGTAAATGCCCTCCTGAGTTTTTATGGCGCCCCCCATTCACTAAAAGCACAGCTTGTTATAACAAAAGAAGGGGAGTTTGGAACAAAAGACCTAACCTCCTGTGGAAAGAACCTTGTTTTAGAGTATTGCCCAAATAAACTTCAGCAAGAATTCGATGCTATTGGTCTAAAAATTGATTTTGATAAGTTTTTGACTTATGCCTTTGCCGAGAGTCTTTCAATGGGCGCCCAAAAAGCCTTAATGATTAAAACTTGCAACAGAGCTTGCAAAGATTGTCGAGGGTCAAGCAAAGCACAGCAGTTCAAATTAGCAAATTACGTTTTAACATACTATGCCGCGGATTATGTAACATCAAAATTGTGGGGTGAGTCAAAGCTCGGATTAAAAATACTAAAAAAGATTAATAACGCGCCCGCAAAAAAAATCACAAAAGCCCTGCGCGCCATTTATTCCTGCAGTCAGCATCAGCGTCTTATAAAAAAGCTTTCTCAAGAAGGAAACCTGACTTTTGACGAGATTCTAGTTAAGGTCAGTTCTAAAGGTTTAAATAAAGTGACTCGCCCAAGGTTATTATGATGAACAACTTTGAAATTTTTAAAAGCCTCTGTGATGCTAGCGGCGTTTCTAGCGGTGAATTGAGGGTGAGTGCGATTCTAAAGAAAGAATTAACTAAAATCCTGGCTTTTGCCGAAATTGACAAAATGGGAAATCTTACGGGTAAAAATCGAAAAGAAGCTGATATTCTTCTTGTGGCTCACATGGATGAGATTGGTTTGATGGCAAAGAATATCTCCGATACCGGCTTTATTGAGTTTGAGAAAATGGGGGGAATTATTGACCACTATTTGCCCGCTCAAAGAGTGGTTGTGCACGGAAAAAAAGATATTCGCGGTGTTATAGCTTTGAAAATTGATCCTGAATTAACGCGTGAAAAGCTGAAAGAAAAAGTTCTCAAACAGTCAGACCTTTACATAGACACGGGGCTTAGTAAAAAAGAATTAAGCGCGCTGGAGGTTTTTCCTGGAACCTTAATTTCATTTGACCAACAGCTGCAGAATGAAAACGGGATACTTTTTGGAAAAGCATTCGATGATAGGGCTGGGTGTTTTGTGGCACTTGAAGTTTTGAGAAGGGTTGGAAAAAAAGCTAATTTGTCGGTTTTATTTACTACGCAAGAAGAAGTGGGTTTAAAGGGGGCTCAAACTGCTATACACTCGCTCAACCCGAAACTCGCCATTGAAATTGAAATAACTTCTACATCAGATATCCCGAATATGTGGGGTAAGCCAATTCCAATAAGCATAGGCAAAGGGCCCGTTGTAACAATTGCTGATGGGGCTGAAGGTTTGACGCGCGGTTTTATTGCGCCCCAGTGGTTGGTAAAAAAAATTCAAAAAATAAGGAATCCTGATAAGCTTCAGTGGAGAATAGCTGTGGGCGGAACAAGCGACGCATCAGTAGTACAGTTGGAAAAAAAGGGCATTCCGACTATTTCTTTTGCAGTGCCCATGCGTTATCCGCATACGGCTGTGGGGTTAGTTAAAATGAGTGATATTGAGGCAACAATTGATTTTGTTGAAGAAGTAATTTTAGTATTAACTAAGGATGGGACTTTAAAGAATATTTAATGTTCCTTGGGGCAAAAAGGAATCATCCAAATACCCAATTTCTATTCTAAAATAACTTCTCTTATTTTTTGGCATCACAAATTGGAGGCGTCCCTCACACTTGAAGTTATCCCCTTTGAAGCCTTCTGAATAGTATTCTCTGCCATAAGCCACAATTTCTTTTATATCCACATTTAATTTTATGTTTGTTTGTGTGATGTTTACTTGATAGTAGGCAGGGTGGAATGAATTTTCCTTATCAGCGACTATTTTTCCCATTGCCTTTATTCTTTGCAAATTAATGACTTTTTCTGTTTCTCTTATCTCGTTTTCATTTCGCTTGTTGAAAATTGAGAGTGGTTTGTTGTTGAAAATTAATCGGTCATGTTTTCGCTGGGCGGTTTTTAGGAATTGTTTAAAGTTTTTTGCATATTTGGATTTTATGTTATGCCGTGCGTAGTATCTTTTCCACTGGTTGAGAGAAAATGGCTTGAAGTCAAGACTAGTTCTTACGAATTCGGTTGCTAACCTATAATTTTTTGACCCTTGGATAACAAAATCAATATCAGAATAGGTTGGATTGTGTGTTCCTAAAAGCATTGTTCCGGTGACGCCTAAACTCGCTGCGGGAATGCCGTTTTCTTCCAGCATTTTTCCAAACTTAAGCGCTGTTGACTCTAACGGGTCAAGCTTTTCTTTGTCTATGAGCCGGGCATATCCACTTTTTGGGGATAATATTTCTTTCACTTGAAATGAATGTATTCTGTTTAAGGTGATTGAGGCGGGGGAGTAGTACTCTGGATGAGTGCATAAAAAGTCTGGGTTAGGGGTTTGCTTATTCCAGGTATACTTTTTGTTTTTGAATGTGAAATACGGCTTTTTTGATGATGGATAATATTTTAGAATTACATCCGCAAAGTTAGATTGTTGATATCCGCGTGCAAGAAAAATAAATCCTTCTTTGGAAATTATCAAATCTTTGTCTTTAAACGTCATTTTCTTCATTTCAAAGAATTTTTTGGATAAATAGGTTAAAAACCTATTTGAGTCCAATAATTTATAGTTGGAATTATGCGCTTTTGTTTAAAGTGTGCTAATTATTCGCTCAATTTCTGAAAAAAGTGCTTTGTGTAATATGGTTTCTTGCTCTATTCGCGATTTAATTCCTTGAATTATTGTTTTGGTTTCTTTCACTCCTTCTATCTGCCATTTTGGAGGGGCTTGTTTGGTTCTTTCCATGTCTATTACCCAATGTAATCGGTCAGCCAGTTTGATGACCAACGCTTCAGAACTCATATGTTTCATTAAATTAGTCAAGTAAGTAGCCGAACCCATTTTTTGCATAACTTGTTTATCATTTGAGAGTTCTTTTACTAACCCGGCTGTTTTTTTACCAAACTTTCTAGCTAATTGAGAATAAGTTGTGTGTGTAGACTCAAGCGTATCATGCAGAAATGCTGCCCGAAATATCCATTCCTTATTTTTTAAAAGCGCCTCACCTTGGGCAGTTTGCGCTAATTCCTTGGTATATTTGTTGCCATAATCTCGCAAAAGCTTTGTAACACTAATAGGGTGCGAAATGTATGCTTTGCCGCTAGTCTTTCTTATTTGACCGCGGTGTTTCTTTAATGCAAACAACCCGGCTGTTCTTATTTTGCTCTTTTTAGCGCCATTTGTTTGCATAATATACATTAACGATTAAAGGCTTTATAACATTTTTGTTGTGGAAAAATTGAGTTGCCATATTTTTGATTGCTTCTTTTTGCGCATTTTTTGGGGCCAGCAATTCACCAAAAAGTCGTCCTCTGCGTGAATCAAAAGCTCAAAATCCTTATGTCACAATGCCTGTTTCCGTGCCGCTGCATGGAACAACACCCAAAGAAATTTCGGTGCCAGTACCAGAATTGTAAATAGTATCAACGCTTGTTTGACTTAAATTACTATCATAAATTCTTACATCATCTACAATTCCATCTAAAAAATAATTATTCCCGCAAGCATCATCCCAAGAACCTATTCTTGAAGATGGATTACTTGCTATTGCAGAAGTTTGGGTTCTTTCCCCAACTAATGTTCCATCAAACCAAGCCCTTTCCCAATTACCATTCGCATCATAAGAAAGTAAATGCCATTCTCCAGTAGATACTGCTTGTCCGGTGTCCCAATCATACCCTCCCCCATGATGGGCAATAACATAATTTCCTGCAGAGATAAACAAAGCTAAATGCACATTATCTGAATCACACGAAGTTGAACCAATACCTACTACCCCCATTGGACTTGTTGTACTTGCAAGATTAATCCATGCTGAAAGCGCTATTGGATTTGAACCAGTGGGAACACCTGTATTTGGGATTGTAACATAATTCCCTGACGCGCCTCCCGTCCAGCCACACCCGGATTGCGCTCCGCAAGTTCCGCTATCCAAAAAAGTCCCGCAACTCGTTGCTGTTCCATCACAGGAAGAATAATAGAATCCCGAACAACTAACTTGTGAATTATCAGAACAGCCCTCATAACCTAAACAGTCTGGATAATTTGCTATTGAACAATCTCCGCTTGATGTTGGAGAACAACCAGATTGAGCTGAGCATTGAGCAGTAGTTGGAAAATTTGCTATATCGCATGATGTTTCCGTACCCGTACACGAAAATGCGCCAGCAAAATTTAAAGCATTATTTATTTTCCCTGCAACAGATAAAGTATTAGTATTTGCCGTAGCTGTCCCAGTATAACCATTCTCGCTTAAATCTACCACAGTTGTTGTTTCGGCGTTCTCGTTCAATCGGTAGTGCATTACTTCATCAAGTCCGATTCCGGTTGGGTTATACAAGAAATTTATGTCGCTTGTGGTTATTGCATAATCATAAATTCTTACATCATCAATTGAACCTGCGAAATAATTTCCATACCCGTCAGTTCCAACTTTCAAATTGTTTGTCGGAGTCGCTATTGTGGATGATATGCTGCCGCTATCCACAAGTTGATTATCATAATACATAGACATAGTGGTTGAATTCTTTACAATTACTATGTGGTGCCACTCCCCAGTTGAGGGAACTATGCTTGGATTAAGATACCTTTCCGTGTTTGTATCATCAAATATCGCGAAATATAATCCCCCATACGAGACATGATTAGATGCTAAATACATTGTGTGATATGTTCCTGCTCCGCCATTTGAAACTAAACCCGCGACCGCCGGATTTGAAGTCGCGTTAAACCAAATACTAACGCTGAAGTCTTGCAGCGTTCCAAAAGCATTGCCTGAATCAATATAATCGCTTGAGCCGTTAAAAGTTAATGCTGAACTTATTTTTCCTGCTGTTGTGAGCGCGCTTGTGTTTTGCTGGGCAGTTCCCGCGAAACTATTTCCGCTTACATCAGCAACAGCTGTGCTTGCTGCATTATCATTCATTAAGTAATGCGCAAGTTCCAGCGGTGTTCCCGCCGCGCTAGTTCCGCTGACTACCGCGCTTACAGAAACATAATTATCGCAGTTAAAATAAACATCAACAGGAACTGAGTATGTCTTAGTCAAGCCCTCTGCAGTAGTATAGTAAATAGTAACTCTTTTTGGAATAGATTGTCCCAAGGTGCAAACATCGCTTGTGGTTAAAACAAAATTTTGGGCAGAACCCTTGTATAAACTTGATGAAAAAGAATTGTTGGTATCGCCGACTTTAATTGTTGTAATTGTAATTGTGTCAAAAGTATTGTTTTCCAGTCTGGCTAAATAATTTCCGTCAGGAGTAACTTCTAATTCTGATACCAGAATATCGCCTGTCATTGAGGCAATCTTGGAAGAAGTAATGGAGGTAGTTGCCGCTGAGCCGCCTATAGAATTAGTCAACAATCCAATAACCGCCAGCGAAATAACTACAATAATGGCGATTACAACAAGATATTCGATTGTGCCTTGCGCTCTCGAGTTCATGATGTAATAATTACTTGCAGGTATATAAAAGTTAGTTCAGATTTAGTGGGTAAAGAAAGCCCATTAGACTCAATTTCTGCGGCGCTAATTCGCTGAACTCAAATACTCTAAAGGGTTTGCGCATAATTGAATGAATGCTTACTTAGAGTATTAATTTATCTTCACTCAATTTTTCACTGAGTTTGTATCTATTTAAACGTTTCCAATAAATTCATTTGTATGGAGACACTCAAGATTAAGAGTCATTTCATTAAATTTATCCCTACAAAGGATTCGTTTAACCGCAAGGCTGTTCAATACAAAAACAAGCTAATTAGCGCTCTTGAGAGGCTTGGCTCAAAGAGGGATGATATAGAGGTTGAACTTGGAGGATACTGCGGCAGAGACGCAAAAGCAAGCGTTACTTGGTACTTTTTAGGAAATAGATTATACTATGAAGTTGCTTCGCAGAAGAAGTATGTTGATAATTTGTTTATTGTCTCAAAGATAATTGAAGCTGAGGTTGAGCTTGTGGAATCTGAAAAGAAACCGCTTGAGGAATTCCTCTCAGAGTTTAGGGAAGATGAGGATGTGCATGATGAAAGAAAAGAGGCGCGGGAATTCTTTGGAGTAGACCACAAGCACAAGGATATGTCTGAGATTGATAAGAAGTATAAGGAAATGGCTCAAAAACTTCACCCTGATATGCCTACAGGGGATGTTGAGAAATTTAAGAAACTAAATCACCACCACAAAGTGCTCAAAAGAGAACTTGCTTAATTGCCTCAAGCGGGGTCCCCATAACTTTAATAAAAACAAATCCACTTAATTTCTCTAGCGATTAAGCATGGTTGGACCAGTAAGAAAACAAAGGACTCCCCCAATTGCAAAACCCGTGGGGACGGAGTTTCAAACAAAAGATGAGGCGAAGAGCAAGGAAGAGCGAAAGAGAAGAACAATGAAAGTTCCTCATTACACGCCGAAGAAAAAAGTAATACTATTGCCGGGGCCTGTAGAAAACAAAGAGAAACAAAATTAATTCTTTACAATAAATGTTTCCTTATCAGTCAGCGTTCTAAAAAGTATTTTGTTTTTAATACAGTAAGCAACTGTTCTATCTATAGCTTTTGAATGCTTGTTCTTTGATTTGTAATGCGGAATCGGAAGGTATTCAAGTGCCCCAAGTCCACTCCAAATGGTTTTAATTTTCTTTCCATAAGGTTTCTTAGTAATTGGGTCAACAAGTTCAAGCCCTCTAAGGCTTGGGGCGAGAATACAGATTCCCGCGCTTGAGCCGCCGTAAAGGATTTTCTTATTCACAAGCGATTTGAATATTTCGTCAAACCCGCTTAGTTTCATAGCTTGGCGGAGAACAAAAACATTTCCTCCCTTAACCCAAATTACTCCAAACTTCTTCATTTTTCTTGCGAGAGCTTTCTTTTTGTGAAAGTAATCCCTCAAATCAAGTATTTCTGGTTTTAATCCTAATTCTTTAAGCTTATTTAGGTATTCCTCATTGCGCCTTGCTAATCTTTTAAAATTCTTTGAGTAATCCATCGCGTTTGCGATGTATGCCGCATTTTTGTTCCTTTTTGGAACCATTTTCTTAAATTCCTTGGGTTTGCTTCCAAACCCTTGGGATGCGAGGTAGAAATCCATGTTGATTAGTAGCGTTAAATCTGGTTAAATAAGTTTCTCTAACTTGAAATTACAAAGTATTAAATATTTGTTTTGTTCTTTTCTTGATATGGATTGGGCAAATTTTCTAAAACCGAGTATTAAAAAAATTCTCTTAACAATTTGTATGTTTTTTACCTGGCTGATGGTGATTCCAGAGATTTATTTTAAGTTCTTTTATTTAGGTCCATTTGGAACACCATATTATTTTGTGGCATATGCAATAAATATAATTTGTGTGATTTTCTCAATCATACTTGCTCTTCCGGCGAGTTTCTTTCACATGTCTGGGGTGATTTCCATCCCGTTAATTCCTTGGAATCCCACAACAACTATTTTGTTTGCGTTTCCGCTTGCACTTGTTTGGGAATATATTTTGGCGTGTTTAATATTTCGAAAAAAGTAAAACACTTTTGATTAGCTGTATTGTTTGGGTTTTTAAAGGAAAATTATTAATTTGAATAGAAAAAATCTGAGAATAAATGAATTGTAGACTTAATTAGTATCTCTTCCCGCCGTGCCCTTTCTTGCCTTTCTCTTTGAAGAAGTGCGGTTTTTTGTCTTTACTATGCTCTCTTCTTCCTTCGCCAAATTCTTCTTTTTTATGCGACCTTGGCTTAACAAATTTCTTGTATTCTGGATTATAATGTGATTCTGGGAAGAGCGGCGCAGGAGTTCTTGGGGTTTTTTCATAACCGCTATAGTGCGGTTGTTTAAGAGTTAAATCAGACCCAAAATCTTGGCTTGGTGCGCTTTGTGCGTGCTGTGGTTTCTCATGTGTTGTAAAAGATTTAGAAGTGTGTTCGCGCGGAGCGTGTGAGTAACTTGGTCTGTCTCCGTAGGATTTGTTGCCGTAGGGCTTATTTCCCCCGTAAGATGACCCTCCTCTACTCTGTTGTCTTTGTGAATGATACGCGGTTTGTCCTCCGCCGTATCCTTCCGAATCAGAATCCTGTCCGTTAAAGTTGTATTGCTTTCTGTGTCCGCTATGTGACGGATAATTTCCAGATGAGCGTCCATAACTTCCCTGTGCTCTTCCATGCCCACCATAACTTCCTTGGCTTCTTCCACTATAACTTCCTTGCTGATTGCGTGGATGCCTTCCTTGATAACCAAATCCTTCGCTTCTATTGCCCTGCGGTCTTTCTCTGCCGCCGCCAAATGAACGCTGCGGGTAATCTCCAGGGGTGCTTCTTTGTCCGTCACTCCTTTTTGAGTACCCTCCGCGTGAAGGATATCCTGAGCCGTGGCCATAACCGCCTTCTCTTCCTCGGCCTGTTCCATGAGCGCCATGCCCATATGAACCATAGCTTTCGTTTCCCTCGCCTCTTTCTTCTCGGTGCGAGTGGTCGCTTCCCCCAAATGGAGTCTGTCCCACGCTCATATCAAGTTCAGGCACTCTTTCCTGTGCTATTTCAAACTTTTTTGACCTAAGAATTCTGTCAAAGTTCTCATAATCTCTTTCGTTAACAAAAGTGATTGCTTCTCCTTTTTTTCCCGCGCGCGCAGTTCTACCGATTCTGTGCGTGTAATCTTCGGGAGTCTTTGGAACATCATAGTTGTAGATGTGTGTGACATCCTTAATATCAAGTCCGCGTGCGGCAACATCAGTCGCGACGAGCACATCAATCTTCCCTGCTTTGAATAATTTCACCGCGAGCTGTCTTTTTGTTTGCGCAAGGTCACCATGAACAGGCATTACATTTAATTTCTGTCTATTCAAATCTCTTGCGATTTTATCTACTCCTCTTTTTGTTCCGCAAAATACAATTGCAGTAGTTACTTTTCCTGCTTTTAGTAAATGCGCAAGTAGCGGGAATTTTTGGTCCCTATGCACGGTGTAAAAAGCTTGTTTCAATAAACTCTTGTCAACGTGTAATTTTTCCTGCACATGAACCGGATTCTTCAAATATTTCTTTATAACATTTTGCGCTGCTTTTGGCATTGTCGCGCTAAAAAGTATTGTTTGTCTTGAGTGCGGTGTTTGTGAAAGTATTTTGCTTACATCTTCCTCAAATCCCATATCAAACATTCTGTCCGCTTCATCAAGCACAACATATTTTATTCCATTTAAGCGGATATTTCTTCTTCCCATGTGGTCAAGTAATCTTCCAGGAGTAGCAACAACTATTTCTGCTACCTTTAATCCTTCGACCTGCTCAAAAAATCCTACTCCGCCGTATATTGCAGTAATATTTATCGGCAAGAATCTTGAAATAGTTTCAAGTGATTCTTTTACCTGCTGGCATAATTCTCTTGTTGGGGTTAGCACTAGCGCCTGTATTCCGTTTCCCGGAATTATTTTTTCAAGTATTGGCAAACCAAATGCTGCTGTTTTTCCTGAGCCTGTGAGGGATTGGCCAACTAAATCCTTTCCCGCTTTAATTTCAGGGATGGCTCTTTCCTGTATTCCAGTTGGGGTGGTTATTCCCATTTGCTTTAATCCTTGTATAAGTTTTTCATTTACCTTTAGTTTCGTAAAACCCATATATATCATCTCTATTTTCTCCTAAACAATCAGAATTCAATTAGCTTATTCTCTAGATTTTTTATTTCTGTCAAATTCGACAAATCTTCATCATTTCATTGTTCATTAATACTAAATTCTAATTAATTACCTTAATAAAGGCATTTTTAGGGGTAGAATGCGTAGAACTGCTTATTTGAGTGGTTTTAACAACTCAAACTTGCTGTTTTTATTATCTTTCTGAATATATTTTATATAATGGATTTATTGATTAGAAAAGCAGTGTTGAGTGATAGTGATACTCTCACAAAGTATTATGTTGACTTTAAGAGCGGGCATGCGCAATATGCCCCAAAGTTTTTCTTGGAATACCGTAAAAAGATAAACTCATTTGAATCCATAAAACGGGCAGTGAATGAGATGATTTGCAATAATGGCGGGTTATTTTTTGTGGTTGAGGCCGCTGGAGAACTTGTGGGGTTTGCATATGGGGAAGTGCGTGTGGATAAACGCGCTGTATTTCCTGATATGGTGGTGGGTGAAATAAAGAATTTGTGGCTTAAGAAAGAAGTTAGGGGGAATGGGATTTCTTCAAAGCTAAAAGATAAGTATCTTAATTGGTTCAAAGAAAAATGCTGTGATTATGTTTTGATTGAGGTTCTCCAAAAAAATCCCGCAAATAAAATATATGAAAAATGGGGCTTTGAGCCTTATCTTGAGAAGCTTGTCAAACCATTGAAGTAAAAAAAAAATTATTTATACTCATTCATAATGCATTTATGGTGCATGCACGCTATCCCATTATCTTTGCAAAACTCAATCGCCGTGTTGCTCTCGCTACCTGGCTGGAGCCAAACATTCTTCAGTTTCAATTTCTTCACTTCGAAGAGAACTTCTTGTACAACTTCCGGCGGAACAACAAAATCGACCCAATCAATTTTGTTTTTCGGGTTCGCTTTCACAAAATCCGAAATGCTAGGGTAAGCTTTCACACCAAGAATCTCGTTTTCGCGTTGGTTAATTGGCACTGCATTAAATCCGCGCTTATGCAAAGTGTCCAATATTATGTGTCCGTACTTAGTTAGATTCGCTGATGCGCCCACGATTAAAATAGTTTTTTTCATAATCAATTCCTCAGTAAATATATTTTCCTGTATTAATAATTATTCGCCCGCAAGAGACAATAAAAAAGAGGTGTTCTTCTCTGCCATGAGCGAGTGTTTTGCATTTTTCTCCATGAAAATTAGTGTTCCTGGAAGCATTTGTATTTTTTCTCCCTTTACGACAAAATTTCCCTTTCCTTCAAGCACATAAACAAACCCCTCTTTTGTGGAAGTGTGTTCGCTCATCTCAGCGCCCTTTGCCATGCAGAACAAGGTTAGGTTGTTCCTTTTGGTTTTAATGAGTTCTTTACTTAGTATTCCTCCGCGGGGGTATTCTATTTGCATTATTATGTTCTGGCCATTAAGTGGAAATGAATTGCCTTTGCTCATATGAAGTAGGATTCATGTGTCTTTATTTAAAGCTATGTTTTGGGTTGTGTATTTGCGCGCATATTGGTTTAGTTGGTTAATTAAATTTTTTTTAGTGCTTTTACTCCTGAAGAAGTTTGAACCTTAAATTTTGATGCGGTTGAATCAGTGACGGGAACAAGAATTACCCCATATGTTGTTGCGCCTTTTCTTATTCGCAATTTTGATGTTACTGTTCCCTGCGGCTCGCATGCAAATTTTACGATTTGTGTTCCATCATATCCGCGAAGTCCGCAGTCAATATCTGTTGTTCCAGCAACTGTAAATGGGAGTGAGTATGTTCCCTGGCTAAAAACACTTCCGCTTGCGACTAACTGCCCCAATAAATTAATGCTATACTTTCCGGGGGTGAGTGGGGCGGTAAATGTTGTGCCGTGGTTATTGGGGTTCGCAAAATCACAGTTATATATGTATCCAAAAGTTGTGTTAGCGCACCCATATGTATATCCGGGGAGATAGAAAAAATTTCCATTGCAATAACATTTTATTGTGTGCAAGTCCGCCGGCGCTGTGCTGAGGCTGGCAAAGTAATTACTAGTCAAACTGCCATTGTCGGTGGGCGACCAGCTTTGTATTCTGTCCCCTGTTACATAAATTGTTTCGCCGGGGGAAAAAATGGTTTTGTTTAGCTGTACATTATATGCTACCGGAAGAGGGTAATATGTATGAATTGAATAAATAAACGGCACTTGAAATGTTTCGGCAAATACCTGCGCCGAGATTAAGATAAGAATTATCCCAATGATAAAATACTTGACTTGTATGCCCACGTTGAAGATTAATGTTTATAACTATTTAATCATTTCTAATTTGACTCTAATCAGTATTTTTAACTCTTTTGCATTAGATTATTGGTGTGTTCTTGATGAGTGATTATGCCATTTTACAGCAGTACTGCTTCTAATTTTGTTGAAATAATGGATACCACTCTTCGTGACGGCGAACAAACGGAAGAAGTTTCTTTTACTTTAAATGAAAAACTTGCGCTTGCGAAAAAATTGTTTTTGGAAGTAAAAGTTGATAGAATGGAAATCGCGTCCGCTCGCGGCTCAAAGGGGGAGGAAGAATCCTGCAGAGCAATATTTTCCTGGGCAAAAGAAGCCGGATTATTGGACAGAGTAGAAGTACTTGGATTTGTTGATTATAATGTAAGCGCTGACTGGATTTCTTCGCTTGGGGGAAAAGTTCTGAACCTTCTCTGCAAAGGAAGCAAAAATCATTGTGTTAACCAGCTCCATAAAACCCCGCAGGAACACTTCTCTGATATTAAAAAAACAATTGAGTATGCTCACTCAAAAGGAATGAGTGTGATTGTAATTCTTGAGGATGCCTCAAATGGGATAAGAGAAGATGAGAATTATTTGCTTGAATTAGTAAGGGTAGCTTTTGAGAACGGAGCCATTTGTGTCTCCTTTTCAGATACTTTAGGCATACTTTCTCCTGATGAAACCTCAAAATATATCTCAAAATTAGTTGCGAAGTTTCCAGGAAAAAGAATTGATTTTCACGGACACAATGACTATGGGCTTGCAGTAGCAAATTCTCTTGCTGCAATAAATGCGGGTTGCACAGGAATCCATGTAACTGTTAACGGTCTTGGCGAACGAGCAGGGAATACTCCACTTGAAGCAATAGTTCCCGCAATTAATGATTTCACAACTAAGAAATGCCGAGTTGATGAGAAGAAGCTTGTTGCGATTTCGCATTTAGTTGAACTTTTCTCAAAACGCAGAATAGAAAAGAATCATCCAATTGTTGGGCAAGTAGTTTTTACACAAACAGCCGGAATTCATGCTGATGGGGATAAGAAGGGCGGACTTTATAAAAGCAAACTTTCATCAGAGCGCTTTGCAAGAACTACAAGATATGCGCTTGGCAAGCTCTCTGGAAAAGCCTCAATTGAGATTTCGCTCAAACAGCTTGGAATTACTCTTTCAAAAGAGGATTTATCTAAGGTATTGCAAAAAGTTATTGAGCTTGGGGACAAAAAGGAATTTGTTTCAAAAGAGGATTTGTTTTTCATAGTAAACGAACTTTCTGCCAATGGGTTTGCACAGAGATTTAAAGTTCTTGATTACAAAATTTCCTCTTCCGCCCACAAAAAACCAACGGCAAATGTGAAAGTTTTATTAAATGGAAAGAATCACTCCGCGGTTGCACTTGGGGACGGAGGATACAATGCTTTTATCAACGCGCTTAAGAAAATATTTGCTAAAAAGAAACTTTCCTTTCCGCAATTACTTGATTATGAAGTAAGAATACCTGTTGGCGGGCGAACTGATGCGCTTGTTGAAACCAAAACAATTTGGAAGAGAGGAAACCGCAAAATTGAGACAATAGGCGTAAGTACTGACCAAGTAGAAGCCGCGATTAAAGCCACCGAGAAAATGATTAATGTTGCGCTATTGATTGGCGAGCGGGATTAATTGCGAGTTAAGTGATAATTAGTTATTACACTATTACTTTACCCAAGCAAATGTTCAAGCACAGCCATTCTAATATAAAGTCCATTCTCCGCTTGGCGAAAGTAAGCGATTCGGTTATCATTTTCTTCCGCTTCAATAGTAAAATCAATTTCTTCTACATGCGGGAGCGGGTGCATAATTCTTGAAGTTGGTTTTACAAGTTTTAAGCTCTCCATGCTTAAGGTGTATTTTCCTTTTGACTTTTTATAATCCTCTTCGCTCATCCTTTCCTTTTGAATTCTTGTCATGTAAATAATATCCGCGATTGGAAGCACTTTTGTGAGGTCAGTTTCTTCGCTATATTTCACATTGTGTCGAGTAAGATACTCTTTAATGTCACTCCCAACGCAAAGGTTCTGCGGGCAGACAAAGATAATTTTAATTCCCTTAAACTTTCCAAGCAAGTAAGAGAGCGAGCGAATTGTTCTTCCATTAGCTAAATCCCCAACCATTGCGACAGTAATATCCTCTACTCTCCCAATTTCTCTATAAATTGTGTAAAGGTCAAGGAGCGCCTGCGTTGGGTGCTGTCCTCTCCCATCCCCCGCGTTAATTACAGGTTTTTTACTAATCGCAACCGCTCGCTTTGCAGCGCCATCCTCATAGTGCCTCATTACAATACAATCAGCGTAAGCCCCTACAATTCTTGCGGTATCCTCAATTGATTCTCCCTTAACCGCGCTTGAGAACTCTTTTGCGTTCTCTGTGCTTACAACTTGCCCGCCTAAACGAAGCATCGCGGTTTCAAAACTCAAACGGGTTCTTGTGCTCGGCTCATAAAATAAAGTAGCAAGTACTTTGCCGTAGAGCGTTCGTGAAGGCGCTTTTCTTAATATATCAGCGCGCTTAAACAGTTCAAAAATTAGTTCTTGACTCAATTGCTGCGATTCCACCAGGTATGGCAATTTTTCCATTCAAAAATACTATTGCGCATTTGAACTATTTAATAGTATTGTTGCAGGAGTTTTTCATGGGGCTAAAGAAAACCACTCGCATAGTTGAGGTTGATCCTGAAAAATTCAGTATGCTTGAACTTTCAGAAGCTGTGGGACTTCTTCGCGAAGGAAAAGTAGTTGCGTTTCCAACAGAAACCGTTTATGGGCTTGGGGCAAACGCGCTTGATGAGAGTGCGGTTAAGAAAATATATTTAGCGAAAGGGCGCCCAAGTGATAATCCAAGTATAGTTCATGTGTGTAACGAGGAACAGCTAAAAGAAGTTGTACAAAGTGTTTCCCCAAAAGCCCGCGCGCTAATAAAAAAGTTCTGGCCCGGACCGCTTACGCTTGTTTTAAAAAAATCCCCAAAAATTTCTTCTGCGGCAACCGGAGGACTTGACACGGTTGCGGTAAGAATGCCTTCTCACAAAGTCGCTCTTGCTTTAATTAAGGAATGCGGTTTTCCAATTGCAGCACCAAGTGCGAATTCTTCAGGGAGTCCTTCGCCAACAATTGCCGACCATGTTTATTCTGATTTATTCGGGAGAATTCCGTTAATTATCGATGGCGGGAAATGCGAGGTAGGAGTAGAATCAACCGTAATAAGTTTTGTTGATGCAAGTGGTAATCCCTCCTTAATTCCAACTCTTCTCCGCCCAGGAAAAGTCTCGGTTGAAGAAATTGAGGAAGTAATTGGAAAAATTAATGTTCCTGCATTGGATTCAAAAACAATGCATACACAAAAACCTCTTTCTCCAGGAATGAAATACAAGCACTATTCCCCAAAAGCTGAAGTTGTATTAGTATTGCCCGGAGAGAATTTTGTGAAAAAAGTATTTGAGCTTGGCGGGAGAAAAGATATTGGTGTTCTTTCATTTACAAAACGCGTTGGTGTGGACAGAGAGTTATTTTTTGATGGAAATGTTGAGGGCTATGCAAGAGCTTTATTTGAGGCGTTTAGGGCGCTTGATGATAAAGGTGTGGAATTAATTATTGCTGAAGGCGTAAGCGAGAAAGGAATGGGACTAGCGCTCATGGACAGGCTCAAAAGGGCCTCATCAAAGATTATATAAATAAGATTTACTTAATTTGTGCATGTGCGGAATCATTGGCTTTGTTGATTACCCTAACTCAAGACGCTTGGCTGAAAAGGGCCTTGAGAAGATTGCTTACCGTGGAAGTGATTCCTCAAAGATTCTACACTTCGGGCAAATCACCTTAGGACACAATTTGCACGCCATAATTGATTTTGTTGAACAGCCGCTTGTTTCCGATAAGGGATTAATGGTAATTAATTGCGAAATATATAATTGGCTTGAAATCGGAAAGCTTAATTCAATTTATGCAAATAATGATTCGGAACTTGCCGCAAAGTACTTGGATAAACTTGTTTTGAGCGGGGAAGAGGATTTTGTCAAAGCGGTAGAACAATTTGATGGGGATTATGCTTTTGCTTATTACTCAAAGAGACTCCACAAGCTCTTCCTTGCGCGGGATATTGTGGGAGTAAAACCAATTGTTTATCACTTTGATGAAAAAACAGGAAGACTTGCGTTTGCTTCAGAGAAAAAAGCCCTTAATGTTTCAGAAATTGATGCGGTGCACCTTAATCCCCGAAAAATACTTGTTTTTGATGTTGAGGAAAAGAAAGTTTCTTTTATTGATCGCGAAATAGCGCTAAAGAAAGTTACAAAACCGCTTGCGGAGATTAAAGTAGCTTTAATTGAATCAGTAAAGAAACGCGCCCCGCACAAACACTTTGCTTTGCTTCTCTCAGGAGGGCTTGATTCCTGCCTCCTCGCAAAAGTATTTAACGATTTGAAGAAAAAAGGAAGATACAGCGGATTTTTTTCATGCATTTCTGACCCGAACTCAAATTTCGCTGAACCAAAGGACCTTGCGAGCGCAAGGAGCGCGGCTAAATCCTTGGGGCTTGAATTATTTGTGAGAAAAGTTACTCTAAACGAACTTGAGCACGAGCTTCCGCACATTATCTCTCTGATAGAATCAACTGACCCCATTAGGGTAGCTGTTGCCTCAACGATATATTTCGCTACAAAAGAAATTCATTCACACGGGATAAAAATAGTGTTCTCCGGTTTAGGTGCGGATGAATTATTTGCAGGTTATGATAGATTCAAGAATTCAAATGACATTAACGGCGACTGCTATAGTTACTTCATTAAAATGTATGAGAATGATTTGTACTTCGAGGATATTATTTGCATGAAGAACAATTTAGAGCTTCGCGTGCCCTTCCTTGACGCTGCTTTTGCAAAAAAAGCGCTTGGACTTGGCGCAAAATATAAGATTGGAAAAATGGGCAAAACAAATATGAATAAGAAAATCCTCCGCGAAATCGCGATTGATATTGGACTTGATAAAGAAATTGCAATGCGCCCAAAGAAAGCCGCGCAATATGGAAGCAATTTTGATAAAGCGATTGAGTCACTCGCAAAGAAGCACAGCTTTAAATCAAAAGCGGACTATTTGAACTCACTCGTAAAGAAAGGGGCATCCGTAACCGCTGAAGGAATGGTCACAAAGGGTGCTCAAAGAAACATTCCAATTGCCGCTCTCCTTTCCACTGGGAAGGATTCACTTTACGCCATTTACTTAATGCAAAAACAGGGATATGATGTTAGGTGCTTAATTACAATTGAATCAAAGAATAAGGATTCATTTATGTTCCACACTCCAACTGTGGAACTTGCGAAATTACAGGCAAAAGCGCTTGGGAAACGCTTAGTTCTTGTTCGTACAAAAGGCGAGAAGGAGAAAGAACTAAAGGAACTTGAAAAAGGAATAATGGTTGCGAAAAAAATATTTGGAATAGAAGGAGTATGCTCAGGAGCGCTCTTCTCAAATTATCAGCGCCAGAGAATTGAAAGAGTATGCGAGCATCTTGGCGTGCGCCACTTTGCGCCGTTATGGCATATGAATCAGGAGCAGTATTTGCGCAATTTAATTCCGGCGGGATTTAAGTTTTTGATTTCAAAAATTGCGTGCTACGGAATGGATAGGGAGTGGCTTGGGAAAAGAATTGATGAAGAAGCAATTGATGGCCTTGTTGCGCTTGGAAAGAAATATGGAATTAATGTTGCGGGCGAGGGCGGGGAATACGAGACCCTTATAACTGATATGCCTCTCTTTAGGCAAAAAATGCGCGTATCATTCAGCAAAAAAATGAGCAATGAATTTACTGGCGAAATTGATGTAAAAGTTGCGGCGCTTGAGAGAAAGTGAGAAAAAAATCTAAATTAGTATTTTCAAAGTTTATTCATATCTTAGCGCAACAACCGGATCAAGCTTTGCGGCGTTGATTGCAGGCAGGATTCCAGATATCATCCCAACAAACATTGAAAATATTAGCGCGCCTATTGCAATTTCAGGTCCAATGTAAGCAACAAGACTGAAACCAATTGCGGTTCCAACGAGTGAAACAAGTATTGAGAGACCGAATCCAATTACTATCCCAATTGCTCCCCCAATTGCGCCGATGAAACTAGCTTCAAGGAGGAAAATCATGAGGATTCTGTTATTTGATGCCCCAAGCGCTTTCATAAGCCCGATTTCTTTTGTTCTCTCCATTACGGAAGTAATCATCGCGTTCATTATCCCAATTCCCCCAACGATTAGAGAGATTCCGCCGATTCCAACAAGGAATAGGGTTACTATCCCAAGTACAGAATTAATGCTGTCAAGGAGCTGGTCTGAGGAATAAACAGAAACACTTTTTTCACCGTACTTATCCTCAAGCAAATCTTTTACTTCTTCAGCGGCCTCTTCAACATCATCCCGTGTAAATGTCTTTGCAAAAATAATGCTTGGCGAAAGTTCGCTAGTAAAAATTCTTTTATATGCCTCAAGTGACATATACACGGTTGTGTTTGAACTTGGTCCGCCCCCAAATGATTGGGATTCTTTTTTTAATATTCCAACTACCTTATATTCTACTCCGTTGATTAAAACAATTTTTCTGGTTTCAAGTGCCCTTGAGAATAAATCCTTTGAAATAGTGTCTCCGATTAGTATTCCCCCAGAATCATTTGAGGTAAGTTCTCTTCCCTCAGAAACAGTCATAAATCCTGTGTCAGAAAATGCATCGGCTTTGCTCGCATCCATCGCATAAATTGTTATCCCCGCTTTCTCGTTACGGTACTCAATAGTTGCGGAACCCGCATAAATAGGGATAACATCACTAACCCCCTTTAGCCCCTCAATTTGACTAAGATCTGTTTGTGTAATGCTAATACTTGTTCCGCTGGAACCCGACATACTTGCCGCCCCTGGAATAATAAATATTGTATTTGAGCCAAGGGATTGGAATTGCTCTTCAACAGCAACATTAAGCCCCTGTCCAACCGAAAGCAGACTCACAATTGCCGCAATTCCGATAATTACTCCAATAAGTGTGAGGTAGGTTCGTATACCTGCTCTACGAAGATTCTTTACAGAAACTTCTACAACATCTCTATCTAATACCATAAAAATACCCTAAAACATTACTTTACTTTTTTGTTTTCTGCTTTACGCCTTCATGTTTCACTTTGTGCTTCCCATATCCATTCAATTGGCACACATGCTTCTCCTCGCTATGAAGTATCTTTCCATCCTTAAGGAAAATTCTTCTCTCTGCTTTTTTTCCAATGCTTTCATCATGCGTAACAAGAATAATTGTTCTGCCTTCATCTTTGTGTAGTTTTGAGAGCACTTCCATTACATGCGCCCCTGATTTTGAGTCAAGGTTTCCTGTCGGCTCATCAGCAACAATAATTTCCGGGTCCATCGCAAGAGCTCTTGCTATAGCAACTCTTTGCTTTTGCCCGCCAGAGAGCTGATTTGGTCTATTATACATTCTATCCTCAAGCCCCACTTCCTTAAGAAGCGCTTTTGCGCGAGGTTCCCGCTCATCCCTTGGCACCCCGTTAATCCAAAGAGGAGTCATTACATTCTCAAGCGCGTTAAGTTTCGGGAGCAAATTAAATGTTTGAAAGATAAACCCAATTTTCTTTCCGCGAAAGGATGCGAGTTCAGAATTACTCATTTTTGTTGTCTCTACCCCATCAATAAATACCTTTCCGCTTGAAGGAATCATCATTGTTGTGATAACATCAAGTAGAGTTGTTTTTCCCGAGCCTGAAGGCCCCATAATTGAGACATATTCTCCGGCGCATATCGCAAGGTCAATTTCATCAAGCGCCTTAATCGTAACATCTCCAATACCATAAAGTTTTGAGACACTTTGGAGGCTGATTATTCCCTTATCTTTCATGCTTCTCACTCACAAAAAAAGAATTGCTTTTGTTTTTAAATATACTTTGAGCGAAATAAGGGTCGCTTATAGTTGGGTGCCAAAGTTAGCTATAACTTATTTATTTTAGCAATTCTTGTATTATTCTATCAAACTCGGCTCTCTCAGCATTCAAATCCTTTTGCTGCTCAAATTCATTCCCAATTCTGTAATATTTGCATCCAAATACAAAGGTTGGCACATAACCTTCAGGGGTAAATTGCTCAAATACTTTAGTTTCAGCATCAGGAACCTGCTCCTCATTCTCAGGGGTTAGTAAATCATCCCCGCTTCGCACTGGCGCATCCACTATCCATTCCCAGTGATAAGCAATAATTTTATTTTCATCAACATATTTCTCCACAACCTCGTCATATGCGGGTCCAACCCATAAACAATGCGGGCAAGTATTCGTTGAATACATTCTTACAATCGGTTTTCCCTCAATCGTGCAAACACTGTTATCAACTGATTTGAAGGAATTAGTGCTCCCGTCCGCCCCTTGCGTGCACCCAAAAAGCAGTAATGAGGCGGCAAGCGCAACAAGAACGAAAAAGATTTTTTTATTCATAAAGAACACGTGCAGTAATTCTTGTGTGAATGGTTAATAAAGTTATTTTTGTTAAAATGATTCTTCCAATTATCCCTTAAACGCAAACTTTTTCATTATCTTTTTCTCTTTCTTTAACGCGTGCAAGAGTAAGTGCTTGAATGCCTTTGATGCCTGATATGCTGGGTAGAAAGCAAAGAAACAAAATATTACAAAAGAGGTTACTTCTCTGCTGTAAAGGAGAGGAACTCCAAATGCGGGAAGTGTTTCATATAATAAAATTGTGACCCACGCAAAGCAAAGCACGACAAAAACATTTCCGCCAAATTTTTTTAACTGCCCTATAGTAAATGGAGTGTGTTCGCGTACCTCTGATTTCTCCGGTGCTTTTGCGAAAAGAGTTGGGAGAAAATCAAATATTCTCTGGTGCAAGTGGCGTAGATTATATAACGGCTGGAAAAGAATCACGGTTACAAGTATTAGAAGGAATGCGATAGGGGCAAGAAGAGCGCTCTCCGCTCCGTGAAGCGCAGGTAACGCACTAGTCGCAATAATTACAACAAACTCCCCGAGAGGAACAAGAAGAATCGCAACAATTGTGGAATCCTCTCTGCTTAAACCAAATGCTCCGCCGAATAACTTTGTCACGACCGCATGCATTATTATTGCGCCTACCGCCAAAAGAATTGCTATCTCTCCGAGGAATATGAGCATATTCATTTCAGGGATTTGGATTGAGCCGGTAGCGGGATTAAAAAATAATAATGTTCCAAATCCAACGAAGAAGAATACCAGCATAAATTCTCTCAAGAAACCAACATCCTTCTTTATTTTTTCTCCGGATTTAGTTTCAGCTAGCGCAAACCCTGCAAAGTAAGCTCCAAGCGCCATTGATAGCCCTAACAAAGTTCCAAGTGTCGCAACAATTAATCCAATCCCAAGCGCATACAAAGTAATTTCTGTATGCCCAAACCCATTTTTTGTGAGCCAGTCCTCAACAAGCCTTGAGAGTCTTGAAACCGCAAAGAACGCTGCTACAGTGAATACAATTGCGGCGATTGCAAGACCAAGAGGGTCGCTTGAGGCGCCGTGTGCCGAAAAAGTTGTGAGAAAACCTAAAATAACTATTCCGATAAAATCTTGAAGAATTAAAAGAGAAATTGCGTGCTTCATCGCATTGTGCTGGATAATTCCCTTATCAAACGCAAACTTTGCAACAATCGCTGTGCTCGTTGAGAAAGTCATTATCGCAATAACCATTGAAAAGAATATTGAGAATCCCGCGAGGTATGCGATAGAAAAACCAATTGCGGCGCACGCAGTCATATCAAGAATAGCTAAACCAATTGCGCTTGAACCCGCCTTCAAAAAATCTTTTAGGGACATTTCTATTCCCAAGTAAAATAATAAAATGAATAATCCAAGTTCGCTAAAGCCCGTAACTAATGGGTCAGTGGGGCTAAGAAAACCTAAAAACATCGGCCCGAGCAAAAATCCCGCGATAATATAACCAAGCACTGCGTTTTGCCCGGTTTTCTTAACGAAAATACTGAACCCTATCGCAAGAATAATAATTATACCAAGTGCCTCGAGGGGCAAAACGCTTGCGGTGGACATAGGCAAAATAAGACTTTTAGGGAATAAAAAGATTACTTTGAGGTATTTGCGCCTAATACTTTTACTTCGGCGTTCCCCTAACAAAAAACAAATCCTTTATTATCATGAAGGCATCTAAGTAATAGAGGCTTCTAGCCTTCTTTTAGGGGATGAGATAATGGATAAGCGGAGAAATAAAATACGATTGAATAATGATACCGGAGGGTATGATGATTCCTCTCAAAGGGAAGAGGATAGAAAGTTTAACAAGGCGGCAATTTCGCTTGTTCTTGTCGCAATAGTTGTCTCCGCATTATTCATTTTCTTCGCACCCCAAATAATTACCCCTGCGAATGAGACACAATTAACAAAGTTCTCAAGTTATGATGAATTAGTAAGTTATTTTTCAAAAGCAAATAATAATTATGGAAGAGGAATGTACACTGATTTTGCAATTCCAAGCATGATGAATATTGCTACTGGCGCAACAGCAAACAAAACAATGTCCGCTGAATCAAGCTCAGGACAAAGCGCCTCTAATTATTCAAAAACAAATATCCAAGTAGAGGGCGTGGATGAAGCTGATATAATAAAAAATGACGGCAAATATATTTACGCGATAGCAAAAAGAAAACTCTTTATCATAAATGCTTTTCCAGCAGAGGACATGAATATAATTTCCACAGTTGATTTAACTCTGCAAAAAGAATACATAAATCCAAATGAAATATTTATTTCAAGTGATAGTAAAGAATTACTGCTTTTTAGCAGCGCAAGCAGGGCTTGGGGCTACGCAGAAAGCACATCTTCCTCTTCAGGCTCAAGCGGGGTATCTTCTTCAAAGATGGTTGCAAGGCCAGATTATTATCCATATTATGGCGGAGGCTTAACAACTTTAGTTCAGTTGTATGATATATCCGATAAAACAAACCCTGTAGTAAAGAAGGAAGTGGAATTCCAAGGTAATTATCTTTCCTCAAGACTAATTGGGGATAATGCGTATTTTGTGATAAACAGCTATCCGCGGTATAATGTATACACAACTGACTCTAACGGAACCGATTCAAACGGAATAATTCCATTAATGGCGGTTGACGGAAGAGAAATGAATATTGCTATGGCAACAGAAATTGGCATAATGCCAAGAGTAATGCCGACAAGCTTTGTTACAATTGCTTCGTTAAATATGAAAACAGAGGCGATGAACAAGGAAACCGTTGCGGCAAGCGCGGAAAATGTTTATGCATCACAAAACAATTTGTACTTTGTGGACCAGTACTGGGATTATGCTGATTACAGCGGTCCATTACCAATGGAAGTAGCGGGGCTAGTAAAAAGCATTTATTTCCCGACAATCGGCTCAACAGAGAAAACAACAATAAATAAGTTCTCTTTGAACAATGGAAGCGTTGCTTTCGTTGGGCAGGGAATGGTTCCTGGTCACATCCTAAACCAGTTTAGTATGGATGAATATAATGATAACTTCAGAATTGCTACAACTGTTGGAGATGCATGGAGCGCAGAAGGAGTAGCACAGTCAAAGAACAATGTGTATGTTTTGAATAAAGACATGAACTTAGTTGGCTCCCTTGAAGGACTCGCTCCTGGAGAAAAAATCTACTCCGCAAGATTCATGGGGGATAGAGCGTATGTAGTGACTTTCAAAAAAGTTGATCCACTATTTGTGCTTGACCTTGCGGATGCAACAAATCCAAGAGTGCTTGGTAAATTAAAAATCCCTGGATACTCTGATTATTTGCACCCATACGATGAGACACACATAATCGGAATAGGAAAAGATACTGCTGAATCAGGATACGGGACATTCGCTTGGTATCAGGGAATGAAAATGGCTATCTTTGATGTCACTGATGTTGAACATCCAAAAGAAATGTTCAAAACAATTATTGGTGATAGAGGAACAAATTCAGAAGCGCTAACCGATCACAAAGCATTCCTATTTGATAAAGAAAAGGGATTAATTGTAATACCAGTGAATTTGTATGAGATTAGTTCTGATGTAAAGAAACAATATGGCGAAGGAGAAATAATTTCCTCTCCGCAGTACGGAGAACAAACATTCCTCGGAGCGATGGTGTTTGATGTTTCCCTAACAAAAGGAATTGTTGAGAGAGGAAGAGTAAGCCACATCTCAGCTGAAGAAGAGCTAAAGGCGGGGTATTATTATGATAATACTTCACAGATAAGACGCTCACTCTTCATGGACAATGTGCTCTACACATTCTCTGAAAAGATGTTGAAAGCGAGTGCGCTTGATACACTCGCGGGAATAAGTGAAGTTGCTTTTCCTGGAGCGCAAAATAATAACAACTATTATATAGAATAAAAAAATTATAATTCCTGGAGGATTTGTTTTAAGTCTTCCAGGAATTTTTCAAAAATAGACTTCTGTTTCATTTATTTCTTTCCCGACAATTTGTTCTTCTTTACGTAAGCCCAAATCTTCTTTGTCATTTCGCTAGGAGCCAAATCTCCAGAACCGAATACACTCTCAACTGTGTCGTCACATCCCTTGAAGCTAATAAAATAACCCCCGAATGCTTTTTTCTTTGGCTTTGCGCCGAATAATGCCATGATTAACCCCTCCATTAAGGTTTGATTTATGTTAGAAAAAGAAGTTCAAGTATTTAAACCTGCTTGGGAAAAGTGTGATTTTACCTCGTAAAAAGCGCTTTTTACCTCTAGAAAAAGAGTTTTTTGCCCAACCAAAACCTTTTTCTATCATCACAAGAAGATAATTAGTTAGTGCAGAGATGGCGGAGCGGTCTAACGCACTGGTCTCGAACTGCCCTTTTTTTCTTTTGCGAAAGAAAAAAAGTGTAAGTTGCGGAAAAAAAGAAAAGCAATTTAAGCAGCACGTGTTAACCAGACCCGAAAGGGTTCGTCGGTTCAAATCCGGCTCTCTGCGTAAGATAACACTATTTAATTCAAATTAACAGCATCACAAGTATCCCGAGTGTGTTGCATGCATAGCTAATTAGCGCGAGTTGTTTCTCATTTATGTGGCTTAAACCCGCAATTAGTGTGACCCCCGCCTCGTCAGGAAGCACTGGGCATGCGATAACAAATCCAGCGAACGCAAATGAGATATAGCGCATAATTCTTTTTCCGATTGTGTGCTGCGCTCTTGATTTAATTTCCTTAAGTAGCTTCTCATGCCTTATCTTTGCGAACTCATCCTTAAATGAGAATCGAATAATTTTGAATATTAATAAATCGCCCAGCATTGCGCCAATTCCTCCAATTAGTGCCGCAACAAATATATTTGGTACAATAACATCAATAAAGAATGCCGCGGCGAATGGTGAAGTAAAACCAAACGAGAATAATATTCCTCCAATTAAAGAACCCATGTAACTCAATTCGCCAAGACCAGCTGCAAAATTGTTAAAATCCTGATTCTCTGCGAGAATAATCGCAAGTATAACTATTACCAAAAGAAGAAGTATTTTTGGGTATTTGAATTTTGAGAGAAAGTGACTTTCAATTGCCCGCTCCACTTTCTTTATTTCAGTATAAACAAAACCCGCTTGATTCATGGTAGTAAAAAGATTTTGAAGTATATATGATTTTGTTTTAGGTAATGTTCAATAACTAAGCCATCAGTTTCTTTTTGTATCTTAACTCTTCCTTCGCTTCTTCCTCAATGTACTTCAAATGAGCCTGCTTTGCTTTTTTATTAATAAAAACCTTCTCTTTGCCGCTGAAATCAGTTATTCTCTTATACAAATCACTAATCCCTAGTATATTTGTCATGGAAACATAATCAACTTTGCTTTCATAAAAGTCCTGCGCATCATAAAAGTGGTTGGCATTGCAAAACACAGTTGATTTTTGGGCGGCTTTCTTTACCGCGCGGACAAAGTTAATTGCTTCCTTATGAATTGGTACTGTAACCACTATTAATTTTGCATTATTTAGGAACAAGTGCTCAAGCAGCTCCTCATCATCTGCGGTGCCATAAACAAATGGCAGGCCGTCATCCTGCCCCTGCTTAACCACTTCAGGGTCCGCGTCAACAAGCAGTACCCTATTACCAATTTTTAATTTCCTTGCGAGTCTCCTTCCTATAATTCCCGCGCCGATAACAACAATATGCCCCTCTAGTTTTTTGCTTTCAGGAATATTTCGAAGTTCGTCGATCTTCCTGTTCAAGAGGCGGACTTTTGAGAGATTAAACAACTTATTGAGTCTTAGTGTCGCAGAGTTTGCAAGGCGTGGAGAATAATTCATTAAATGCGGAGTGATTATCATTGAGAATGCAACAATTGTAACAATAAATGAGAACAAATCATTTGTGAGTATGCCTGCGGTAAGCCCCATTGCGGCAATAACAAAACCAAATTCTGATGCTTGTGAAAGAGTGATTCCCATTTCAAGGCTTAAGCGGCTTCCATACCCTGAGAGAAGACCTACCGCGAAGAACACAAGCGGTTTTAGAACAAAAATCAATAGAACAATTATTATCATTAGCACTAGCGGTAGGGCCCCGAATTGGAAGCTTAAGCCGGCCCCAAGCGCAACAAAGAATATTGTAAGGAAGAAGTCACGCAAAGCGCGGATTTTTGAGAAAATCGCGGTGTTATATGGAAGGTTGCTTAACGCAAGTCCTCCAATGAAAGCCCCGACACTAATTGGAATATCAAGCAAAAAGCTTACGCTGATGAATAGGAGCGCTGTTGAGATGCTTGAAAGAAAGAATAATTCATTTTCTTTTGCCGCGATATTGAATAATCTTGGGAAAACAAATTTGTTCGCAAGGAGTGCAATCAATACAAGCACAACAATTTTTCCAATTATTGGCGCAAAGAATAAAGGGTCAAGTATTTGGGAAAAATTTTTGAGCAAAGGAACAAGAAGGATTACTAAGAAATCCTGAATTAACAGAATCGAAATAATTATTCTTCCGTTTAATGTATTTGTTTCCTTTGAATCCGCAAGGAGCTTTACAACAATCATTGTTGAGGAAAAAGCGATTATTGAACCGATGAATAACGCTGATTCGAATGAAAGAAGCCCTGTTAAATTTGTGAGAAGAATGGTTACTCCAATTACCCCAATTACCTGCAAGATTGAACCAATAATAAGTGGTCTTCCTGTTTGCAAGAGGCGCTTAACAGAGGTTTCAATTCCTATTGAGAATAATAAAAACGCTACCCCGAGGTCAGAGAGCAGCTGAATTTCTGGTGTAATTTCATGTATCCCAAGTTGAAACGGAATTCCAAGTGTTGTAAAATCAAATTGCCCAATAACTAGCGGTCCGAGCAGAATTCCGGCTATGATATAGGCAAATAGGTTAGGCTGGCGGAGTTTTCTTAGCACAAGGCTTACAAGCACCGCGGCGACAAGTATCTCAACCAAACTAAAAAAAAATTCATATGCTACCATGAATAATCAATCTTTTACAATTCTGCTGTTTTTCCAGCACTTAGAATAAAGAAGAAGCACTTATAAAGTTTTTCTGCGAATAATTTTTAGAAGTGATTGGATGAAAAAAGAACTTATCCTGCTATTCGACACCCTGCGTGACCCAAGAGACCTTGCGGAAGTAATCCACTTGGGACTCGCATTTGACATTGGAATTGAACTTACTGGAAATTCCCTTCATCCAACTCACATAAAAGTAATTAATATCCTTGATTCCTGGATACACAATTTTCGCGATAAGCCCCAGCTTGAGCATGTTTCTATCCATTCTGATTTTGCTAAACGCATTACCGCGCTAAAGAAACATGGCTACAAGATAATTGGAACCTCTTCTACTATCGCAAAAGCAAAACCCCTTTCGAAGTACGAGTTTGGAAAGGGAAAGTATGTAATTGTATTTGGCACTGAAACATCAGGGTTAAGCATAGAGAAGCAGGAACTAATGGATGAGATACTTTCTGTTCCAATGAAAAACAAGACAAGATTCTTTACTGTACGCGCGGTAGCGCCGATATTTGCTTTTGAGGCATTAAAACAGAAAGGGCTTATTTAAGGCGACGGGAAAGTTTTGACTATTGCTTTTCCCAAGGCTCAATTTCCCCGTCAATTATCTCAAATATTCTGTGAGCGCGAATTTTCGCTTCCTTTAAAACGGAGGAATACTTAACTTTGTCCCGAATATTGAGTTTTCTCAATAAGTGTTTGTGCTCAAATTCAATTTGTCCGCGCGTTACAAAAATTTTTTCGACGAGTTTTGTTTTGGCAACTTTAGTTTTATCAAAATTGTATCCTCTTTCATTCGCTTCAACTAGCACCTCAAACAAATACGCATTAATTGCATCCTTTGGTTTCTTGTGTTTCTTAAACCTCTCAAGCTGGGGGTGATTAGTATATCCATTAGTCTTGCCCGCTAGCACTGCTTTTGCAAGCAACCCCTCTCTCCAAAGTGCAACAAGCCCCTTGGAATCAAGGTATTTTGGGTGAATACTCCATAGCCTCATAAAAAACACCTTAAACGGAATCGTATTAAAACTTAGCCATACAAAGTTATTTTATTGCCAAAGAATTGCAGAAGTGGCAGAGCGGTCTAATGCGCACGCCTGGAAGCAGCCCTTTTTCTTTTTCTAAAGAAAAAGAAAAGTGCTCCGATCCCAAAAGAAAAAGATGAGGGATTGACAGTTAGCGTGTCTCCGAAAGGGGGCCCGAGTTCAAATCTCGGCTTCTGCGTGAACTAGCGCTAGTGATTGAATTGTGAAAATGAACTCAATTACAAAAGCTATAATTAGAATTTAGCATAACCCTTGTTCATTTTTGTAAATAGTTTAACAATTATTAAATAAGTTTGTTTATCTTTAATTATTTTGTTTTCTAATTCGCTTTTCTTCTTTTTTCGCTTTAGTCTTGAAGCTATCGTTTCATAGTCTCCTTTCAGAAGAATTATCTTGTTTGGTTTTGGTAAAATGTTTTCAAGTGCAGAAGTATCCAGCTTTATTTTCAAAAGACTTAAATCAACTAACAAAGTTAGATAATATCTGTCGCAAATAACAGTTTTTCCCAGATTGAATTTTTTTCTAATTGTAATAGCGTTAAGTATTAATCCTGCCAAGTAGCGAAAGAGTTCTTCTCTTGGATTTTTACACTTGATTCTCAGGAGACTAGTCGGGGGAGTTTTTAGATAAAACCAATTATTCTTTTTAGCAAGTTTTTTGCAGAGAAATGTCTTGCCGACGCCATCTGCTCCCTCAACAACAATTAATCTTGGTTTCATAATATTACACTATGTAAAACATAATTAGCGATGTTTTAAAGAATTTTCTGATTAGTATGATTTAGAATGCATCGAGTTGTGATAAGATGATTTTAGTTACTGCCTATGAAAGCCCTGATTTGGATGGAAGCGCCTGCGCGTATGCCTATGCCGAATTTCTAAATAAAACAGGCACGAGTGCAGTGGCTGCGATTTCTGGAGAAATGCACAAAGAAGCCAACTTCGTGTTTGATAAATTTAATATTCCCAAGCTGCCAAATGCGGAAGATTTTGTTGCAAGTTCTAATGGAATTGTTCTGGTTGATTCAAGCGAACTACTAGCCATTTCAAATAAGATTGAGCCAAAGAAAGTAATTGAAATAATTGATCACCGCAAGGCGAATGATGCGGCAAAATTCTTGAATGCTAAATTACAAATTGAGCTTGTTGGCTCTTGCGCGACGCTTATCTCTGAAAGATTTTATATGAAAGGTGTTGAACCATCCAAAGAATCTGCAATTCTTCTATACTCTGCGATTGTTTCAAATACAATAAATTTCAAAAACAATATTACCTCAAATCGTGATAGAAAAATGGCGGAGTATCTTAAATCAAAGATTGAATTGCCAAAAAATTATGTGTCCGAGATGTTTGCTTTTAAATCAAAACTTGATGGGTCTCTGGAAGAGATTTTTGATGCCGACCTCGCCAAAGTACGAATTAATGGGAAATTATTTATAATATTACAGCTTGAGATAAATGGGGTTGAAGAGTTTGCTAAAAAGAATATGCCTGTTTTGGAAGCGGTTTTTGGCAGAATAAAGAAAAAAGAATCCGCGGATTACATATTCGCTACTTTGATTGATATCGAAAAAGCCTTTAATTTGTTTATTTGCTTTGATGATGAAACAAAAGTGATTCTTGAGAATGCGCTCAAAATTAAGTTTACTAGAAACCTCTCAAAGAGGGAAGGAATATTGATGCGAAAAGAAATAATTCCTAAATTAAAAGAAAGTTTTGTTGGGAATTAATTTAAGCCAAAAAAAGCTTTTTTTATTTTAGTGTCGGGAAGGCGCCGCTGTTTGACTGCCAGATATTAGTAAAATCCCATGCGTTCATTGGCGGGCTTGAGGAAATGTAAAAGTAAGCGAGATTATTATCTATTGCAGTGCAGTTAGTGTTCCCGTCATGATAACAATTAAGCGAGTTTGTTTTATTCCAATACGCATTTGTGATTGTACTAGTATTGCTTCCAATAAATCCCCCGACAGTACTGGAACTGGTTGTATTCCCTGCGGCGAAAGAATTAGTAACCGAACTTGCTGGGTTGCTGTGTGTCCCTATTAAACCACCTGTATTTGTATGTCCCTGCACATTTCCTGTTGAGAAGGAGTTGAGAACAATTGAACCATTCTGTCCGAGCCCAATAAGTCCTCCTGTGCCCTGCCCAGTTGCTACAACATCGCCAGTAGAATAAGAGTTGCTGACTGTGCCGCCAATATTAAGTCCAATTAATCCTCCACTGGAATGATATGTTCCGCCGTTCACATCAGCGCCGGAATATGATTTTGAAATGGTTCCTCCATCATCATATCCAACTAGCCCGCCTGTTTCAGCCATTAGCCCTGTTATAGTTCCTGTTGTATAAACTTTTGTAACTACCCCACTACTGCTAAGTCTTCCAGCGAGTCCGCCAGTTTCCCAATTACCCATAATATTTTGATCAATTATACCCAAGTTACTTACGCTGCCGCTAATCGTGCCAAATAATCCATTGCGGATTCCTGCTGGTCTATAAACATACAGACTTGAAATGGTGTAATTGTTTCCATTAAGGCTGCCTGATAAATTAACAGGTCCAAATCCGGAGAGGCCATTCCAAGTACATCCCTCAAGAGTGCAAGTCCCTTCGGTTAGTAATTCAGTGCAATCCCCAGTTGAGCCGGCAGTACAACCGCTTTGAGTATTGCATGTTGTGGTGGAAGTAAAGTTTGTTGTGTTACATGCATTCGCAGTTCCGGTGCAGGCATTATAGTAAGTTCCATTACAAAGAGTCCCATAATATGATCCGCTGCACACGCTGTACTCTCCATCCCAAACACATCCTTCATTCGCGTAACATGTCTCGCTTGAAATAAATTCACCGCAGTCTAGTGATTCAAAACTACAGCCCTCATGGTCAGTTTCACAAGTGCTCCTATTTGTTGAATCCCAAGTGTGGCAGTCACCAGTGCTCTCTGCAGTACATCCGCTCTGTGTATTACACGCGCTAATTGTGGTAAAATTTGTTGTGTTACATTCCGCTGCGGTTCCTGTGCAGGAGTTATAATAACTTCCAGAACAAATTGTTCCAGCGCCCCCAAACCAATTTATTGAATCAGAACAATCAATATTCCTAAGCAAAATATAATTTGCGGAAGTATTTTGATTTATATTTTGAAGCATATTGCAATCGCATATTCCATATGGACTCTGCGCTGTTCCGCTTCCGTTAAAGAAATACCCTCCGGCAGTCCTAACATTACAATAAGAGTAAGTAGTTTTATTTGAATCAGCGGGAACTGCGGTTGTTGCGCAGTCAACTGTCACAGAATAAGTTTCTTTTTTTTCTAAACCCTCTTGGGTGGTGTAATATACTATCACGGCACAGGTTTTTGTTGAACCCACATTCCCAGAGCAATAGCAGGAATTTTGAAGATTTGCCAGCGAGAAAAGCGAGTCTGTTCCAGTTGTGAGCTGCTTAGAATAATTATTATCCACTCCGCCAAGAGAGATGCGGGTTATTGTCATCAGTCCTCCTGAATTGTTTTGCAGGCTGATTAATCCGTTTCCATCAGTGCCGACAAGCGCATCTGCAATGCCTATTCCGCCATTGGTTAAATTACTTATTCTCCCTGCAGTGGTTGTGATTTGCGCAGGGTTAGTGGTTGAGCTTACAATCCCCACGACAACCAAAGAAATTACTATAACTATGGCAAGCACAACCAAGTATTCAATCGTACCCTGTGCCCTTAGCCGCATTAAGTAATATCTCTTTTTTAATATATAAAAGTTGGGTTCTTGTCCTTTTCCTAGCTGGTTTTCTTTAATTTTGCTTTTTTAATAATTTTATATATTTCCCCCATAATGCACGCCACAACATAGGCTGCTACAAAGATAGTGTAAAAGTTCGCGATGGAGAAACCGCATTGGCAAAGAGGGTTCACTGCCCCGCTTGCGCAAGCTGCATCGCAATTCGAGTTATAATATTTAGGGATTGTTACAATTAGAAAGATTACGAGAAGAAAGAGTTTTGCTTTCGTCATCCAAAAAAAATCCATTAGAGCCATAGAGGAGAAATAAATGAAATAGATTATAATTGTTGCTTTGCCGCATTCTGTCTGTGCTTTTTCTTTGCATCCGCCATTGCATTTAAACCAAATATATTTTGTGCAAGATTCTCAAGCCATAAAGGTGGGGTTTTTCCCAGGATTTAGAATCTCAAAAGTTTTCTCGGTATATAAACACAAAACCTTAAATTTTTGGCGTTGAGCTAAAAGGGTCGCCGTTAGAATCTTCATCCTCGCCTGTATCTTTTGATTCTGAATTATTTTCTTCCTCTTCATTAGTATCTGAACTCTCTTCAGAAGAACCATCATCCGCATCGGCTTTTAGGGGAGTATTCCTCATTCCTGGCGATTTAGCAAGCGTACCATTTAACCAGAATTTGAGTTCCCCAAGGCACTGCTCGCAAATATCCTTTCCGCCGATTGTTCGGCCCTTAACCCCGCCGTCACCGTTCACTTCCCCAACAAAATCATCACAAAAAACACAGTCGCCCATTTTATTACACCTAAAATAGATAGGAGAATTTTGTTTATAAATAATCACTATGCACAAATATTTACTCTAATCCAAAGTATTTGGTAAAAGTTTAGTTGCAGGGGTACGGAAATGGAAAACCGACCGGGTTGAGGTCCCGGGCCTTAGTGGCTGTAAGAGTTCGATCCTCTTCCCCTGCACTTTTATCCCCTTCGGGGATAAACCTGCACTAAAAAAGGGCTGTTGCCCGTGCACTTCATCGCCTGCGGGCGGGATTCACTACGTTCACACTGTCAAGCTAGTGCCAGGTTAAGTAGTAGTCTAACTATTTCTTTTGAACTTTTTTCTTCGGCCACTTATTCTCGATTTGCTTTCCTTCGGCTGTCCCAAAGGCGATTATTTTGTTCCAGTCCACAAAGAAGAAAGCGATTACAATAACTACTCCAACTACTTCTATTGCAATTGTTAAAGTGCTTGCGCTCCCCATGATTGTTGATTCAAATGAGGAAAAAATCTTTTGAGTAGTGAAAACTAAAAATAAATAACTAATTACTCTCCCGACAAAGAATCCGCTTAATACTTCCCTCATTCTTGTTTTTGTGGCGCCAAAGGCAATAAAGAGCGCGTTTGAAGGAAGAGGGCTTAGCGCATAAAGGAAAGTAAAAATAAATTTCTCAATTGGTTTTCCCTGTAATTTTGAGTTAATTGCCTCAAACTCGTGTTTCTTTTTTGCACTGGCAAACCTTTCAGTAACGTAACCCGAGAGTTTTGCAAGCGCAAATCTCCCGCAAGTAGAAGCTGTAACGCCCAAAATAACCAAAACAAAAATGTCCTGCGGGTAAGTAATGTAAAAGAATGAAAGTATTGCCCAGGTTGGAGGCATCATTGCGGGCACGATGTTCGCAACAAATACAACGAACCACTCAATAATCATCACGCCAAATATACTAATTCCTGCTAACCCAAGCGATTCAAGCACAAAAACACTTCCAAACTTTGTTAAAAGTAGGGATTTACTTCTTTAAATACTTCACTTTATTCAAACTTTTTTGAGTTTTATTCTGATTTTCTCTTTATTAATTCAGCTTTAAATAAGTTGCATAAAAGAAATTACGTTATGAAACTCGAAATCGGATCAGGAAATAAGCCAATGAAAGGCTATGTTCACTTTGATATCCGCGAGGGAATTGGGGCGGATGTTGTCGGGGATGCAAAGAAATTACCCTTCAAGGACGGTGAGTGTGATGAAGTTTACTCAAGATTTTTCCTTGAACATCTTCCACGCAAGGATGCGCTACTCGCCATAAAAGAAATGCTTAGGGTACTAAAAAAAGGCGGAGTGCTTGAGATAATTGTTCCAAACATTGCTTATTTTTGCAAGCTATTCGCCTCAGAAACAGGGCAAAAAAAAGAATGGGCACTGAATAAGATTTATGGATTTGAGCACTATAAAGAGGATCATCACTTTTTTGGGTATGATGAAGAAATTCTTTTTAGTACGCTAAATAAAATGGGGTTTGTGGATATTAAACGGATAGAGGAAGAAGAACAGTACCTTCACTTAAGCGCCAAAAAGCCCTGAGTGCGTGTTTATTCTGGTTTAATCCGTGAATTCAACTTTTTTAATTGTTTTGTTTACCAAATTATGAATTAAGGTGATAAGCATGAATAAATTAATAGCTATACTTGGAATACTTGCTGTTGCTATCCTTCTAGGGTGCACACAGACAACACAAACTGGAAGTGGTTTAATGGGTTTGAGCGCAGACGCAAATAAAATTGACTCTAATACAAACGGAAATGGTTATTCAAATCTTGACCAGTTCGCAGAGTTAGTTCGGGTAGGCGATAAAGTTTCGGTTGATTATACTGGAAAATTCACTGACGGAAATGTATTTGACTCAAGTATTGGCAAAACCCCGCTCAAGTTTACTGTTGGGGCGCATAATGTAATTGTGGGATTTGAGAACGCGGTAGTAGGAATGAAAATTGGGGACACAAAAATAGTAACAATTCCTCCTGAACAAGCATATGGGGCACACGACGAAAATAAAGTGCTTGCATTTGACGCAAATCAATTCGCTGACTTTAATCAGCTAATGGTTGGAGCATATGTAACAGCATGGAATACAAGGGGAAAAATAATTGAGATAACTGACAAAAACGCGGTAATAGACTTCAACCCTGCTTTGGCCGGCAAAACATTGGTATTTGAAATAAAGTTAGTTTCAATTAACCAGTAAGGGTGTTATATTGTGGGAAAAGTGCTCATAGCGTATCCAGCGGCTTTGGAAAAAAAGAAGTCCTCAAATGAAGACAAAGTCGCGCAGGAACTTGCAAAGCACTTTTTCGCAAAATCTTTTTCTGTAAAAAGAGTTATTCTTGAGCCAAAGCAAAAAATTAACGCTAAGGAGCAAGTAAAGAAAGAAAAAACGCTTGAACTAAAGAAAGTTCCAACGCTTACTTCATTTGATCTGATTATAATTGGGACCCCAATAGTTGGTTCGCTTACCTCCTCGCCCGTAGTTAATGCATTCATTAGAGCGATTCCAAAGAAAGCGGGAGCTGGCTCGCAAAAACAAAAATTTGTCATATTCTCAACAGGAGTATTGCACGGATTCGAATTAAAAAAAATGCAGAGTCTCCTCTCGATGAAAGGAATAAAACCAATTGATTCAGAGTCCTTTACAAGCATGTTTGATTTTGATGAAAAGAAACTCTTTGAAGTAAAACAATTCTTTGAAAGATTTATGGATCGTGCTCTTATTTGAGATTTAGTCACTTGGACTGCTCAAGCACATCCTCCTCAATTTCATCATCATAATTTGTTTTCCTTCTCTTCTCAGTCATCCTTTTTTGGCGGGCAATTTCAGTTGCACCCAATTTTAGAACTTCTTTTAGCTCCGCGATTTCCTCGTTCGCGTAAATAACTTTTATCTGCGCCTCAATTGAAATAAGTTCGGATTTTATTTCTGAAGAGAACTTTTGGTAAGTCGCCTCAGTTATTTTTCTTTTGAAAAGCTTATTTTCGGCGAGTTTTAGTTCATGCACCTTGAGCTGTTTTTGTTTTAATAACCCTAAAATGATTTCCTTTTTATCAACATGCAGTTTCTGGAGTTTCTTCAACTCTTCTTTGGGAATATCTTTTTTCTTTTCAGTATCAATCTCCGCCTCAACTAGAATTAATTCGGAATTCTTTTCCTGTGAAATATTATCAAATGTGGGCTTATCTATTTTATGATGAAGGAATTGCTTCTCCGCTTCTTTAAGCGTGGCGAGAAGCTGCTGTCTCTTAACTTGAAGATTACTTTTTGGCGCGCCGCTTTTTTTAGTTAAAAATACCAAAGCCACAACAACAAATACAAGAATTATCGGCGCGGCAAAAACTAGCGGACCATACTGCTCAACAAATTCCTTTGGAACTAATATGATAAATAATGCCGCAACAACACATACAACAGCGATTATTATTGTTGTGACTTTCCTATCCATGCAATAAGAACAATATTCATGCATTTAAAGATTTCGAGTGCAAAATTAAGAGAAATAAAAGCGACCCTGGCGCGAATCGAACGCGCGGTCTCCTGCTAACATCCTTTTCTATTCCAAAAATATGCTTCACAAAGAAGCTACTTCTTTTGGCACTAAGCCAAGCATTGCTTGGCGAAGCATTACAAACCTTTGGTTTGCAATGACTTACCTTTTCTTTTTAAGAAAAGGCAGATAGAAGGCAGGCGCCTTATCCACTGGGCTACAGGGTCTTGATATAGACTTAATCAAAATCAAGCTATTTAAAAGTATTTATTAGCGTTTTTCATTATGGGCGAGCATCCAAGGAATGGATTATTTGTTGCGGTTATAGGTTCGGGACCCGCGGGGATGGCAGCGGCTAGCGCCTTAAATGATGCAGGTTTCTCAGTTAAAGTGTTTGATGAATTAAAAGAATTCGGAGGAATGCTTGCGTATGGTTTGCCTGAATTTAGGCTCCCGCTAAAAAGAATAAAAGAAAGTATTTCTGCCGCGCAAAATATGGGTGTATTGTTTGAGCAAAAAAAAATTACTTCAGTTAAAGAATTACTGAAGATGAATGGGGGCGGATTTGATTTTGTTGTGCTTGCCTTGGGCGCTGGAATTGGATTAAAACTTGGGGTGGTGGGCGAGGAAAATGAAAAAGTAATTGACGCGCTTAAGTTCTTGCTTAATGATAAACTAGAAGGAAAACCATTGCTAAAAAAAGGAGAAGAGGTTGCGGTTGTGGGGGGAGGAAACTCCGCAATTGATGCCGCAAGAGTTGCGCTAAAACAGGGCGCGAAAGTTACTGTGCTTTATAGGCGGACAGAGAAGGAAATGCCTGCTTTTGGTAACGAACTTGCGCTTGCAAAAAAAGAAGGCGCAAATTTTGAATTCCTAAGAAACCCAATTAAGTATTTTGATGAGGGGAATGGGGCAAAAATTAAAGTTGAGTGCACGGAGATGATGCTTGCGGGAGAGGATGAATCGGGAAGAGCACGCCCAATTGAAACAGGAAAAAAAATCTCATTTGTTTTTGATAAAGTTCTTCTCGCGGTGGGTCAAAGCCCGGATTTTTTGTGGCTAGAAAAAGAAGGAATTCTTGTGAAAGGAAAAACAATTATGGTTAATTTGCAGTATGCAACGACACTAAAAGGAGTTTATGCCTGCGGGGATTGCATCACGGGAGCAAAAACAATCGCGGAAGCAACAAGAACCGGACTTGGCGCGGCGAGGGAAATAATTGACGCATTAAAGCAAAAAAATGCTTAATTTATTTTAAATTATTTCTTTGCCATATTCAAATATTTCTTCCCAATTTCCGCATAGGCCTCTCTGAAAGGAATCCCCTGTTTTACAAGCGCATACGCCTCTTCTGTCGCATATAATTCGCTTGTCATTGCTTTGAGACAATTTTCTTCATTGACTGAAATATTTTCAACAATCAAGATTATTATTTTTAGGCAATTTTTCACAGTTTCAATTGAGTTAATTACGGGCCCCTTGGTTAATTGGATGTCACGATTATACCCTGTTAAGAGATTCGCGATAAGACTTTTTTGCTTGAACTCTTCCCCAAGAACAATATGATAATTCGCTCTCACTAGCTCCAATGCATCAGGGTTATTCTTTTGCGGCATTATTGAACTGCCTGTGCAAAACTCTTTTGGAATTGAAATATAGTTGAACTCTTTAGTGCTGAATATAATCAGGTCGTTTGCGAGTTTGTTTAAATCAAACATTATTTGCGTCATGCCATGAAGCAGTAGCGAATCAAATTTTGCTCTTGTCAATTGGGCGTAAATAGGGTTGCTAACCGATTTTTCAAAACCCATCTCGTTCGCAGTAAAATCTTTATCAATCTTAAATACCGGCACCCCAAATCCAGCGGCGCTTCCAAGAGGCGACTGATTTATGGTTTTTGCAATAAACTCAATTGTTTTTTTATTATCCTTCGCTGATTCGGCAAAACAACCAAGCCAGTCGCTAATTGTTGTCGGCATGGCTTTTTGCATATGAGTATAGCCCGGCATTGGACTGCAGCTATTCTTTGTTGAAACTAATTTTAGCGCAGAGATGAATTCGTCAAGCAGGGTTGATAGTTCACAAAGCTCATTTTTTTCGTAAAGTCTTAATGCGGTAAGGACCTGGTCGTTTCTTGATCGGCAGGAATGAATCTTTTTCCCAGCCTCGCCAAATTTCTTGGTTAAATAATTCTCGATTGCGGTGTGGCAATCCTCCTCTTCTTGGGCTATCTCAAATTTTCCTTCCAAAGAGAGCTTGATTATTTCATCAAGCCCTGTTAGGAGCAGACCAATTTCCTCGGAGGAAAGAATACTTATTTTATGAAGCATTTTTGCGTGCGCCTTTGAGGCAATACAGTCATATTTTACCAGTTTCTTGTCTAGCAAGTAATCATTTCCGACAGTAAAGTCCAAAGTCAGCTTGTTTACTTCAATCCCTTTTTCCCATAACTTCATTTTTCTCCCCCCGCCCGCCAAAAGTATTGTTTATTTATTCTTTCCAAGAGTTAAACGCAAGGCATTTAGCTTAATGAATCCTTTTGCGTCCACTTGGTCATAATTTCCCAATTTGTCCATGCTTGCAATGTCCTCGCTGTAAAGGGATTTAGCTGATTCTCTTGCCGTAACAAAAGCATTTCCTTTGTAGAGTGTCATGTGCACACCCCCTTCAAATCCTTCATGGCTTTTATTTACTGCCGCCATAAGAAATTCCATTTCCGGGCTGAACCAAAAACCATTGTAAATTAATTCAGCAATTTTTGGAGAGAGCATATCCTTCAAGTGCGAAACCTCCTTATCAAGAACAAGCCCCTCAAGGTCCCTGTGCGCAATGTGAAGTATTGTTCCCGCGGGAGTTTCATATACTCCTCTTGATTTCATCCCAATGAAACGATTCTCCACAAGGTCAATTCTCCCGATTCCGTTCTCTGCGCCCAAATTGTTCAGATAAGTAAAAAGCGCGAGCGCTCCAGTCACTTTCTTTCCTTCAGATATATTTTCAACACAAGAAGGCACACCATCCAAAAACTCGATGATTATGTTTGTTTCCTTATCCGGCGCGTTTTTTGGTGAAACGCTTTTCTTAAACATCTCCGCGCTAGCTTCAACCGCGGGGTTTTCCAGTATTCCAGCCTCATAACTTATATGCATCAAATTATCATCCATGCTGTATGGTTTTTCTATTGTTGAACTAATTGGAATGTTGTTTTTCTTGGAGTAATTAATCATGTCAGTTCGCCCCTTAAACTGCGCCAAAAACTCGGGAGTTTTCCACGGACTGATAATTTTTACATTCGGAATGAACTGCATGAACGCTATCTCAAATCTTGCCTGGTCGTTTCCTTTTCCTGTTGCGCCGTGCGCGACTATATTTGTATTTTCTTCCAGCGCCACTTTAGCAAGCTCCTTTGCTATTAGCGGTCTTGCTAGCGAAGTTCCAAGCAGGTATTTATTTTCATAAATTGCGTTTGCCTTAAGCGCCAAAAAAATATAATCTTTTACAAATTGTTCTTTTAGGTCCTTTACATAAACTTTTGACGCGCCAAGAGAAAGGGCTTTTTGTTTTACCTTCTCAAAATCATCTTCCTGCCCAACATCCCCGACAAAACATACAACTTCATAATCCTTCTTTATCAGCCAGTCAAGTATAACCGAAGTATCAAGCCCCCCAGAATATGCCAATACCACTTTTTCTTTCTTATCCATTCCAATGCCTCACTGCCCAAAATGGGCAAGTATATTTATTTTTTTGAGGGATTAATATGTTTTGGCGAGAATAAGCCACATTTTAGCAAATTTGTTCTATTTCGAACAATAGTGTATATTTTTATATTCAGGGGCGCATATTTGATTATGGCAATTCATAATCCTGGCGAGGGCGAAGGCAAAAAAACGATTTCAAGTCTCACAACCGAATACATTGAGGCGCACCCCTACATCAAAGCCTGCCTCAAAAAAGGGCTTCTTAATTATTCATCGCTTGCTCGGCTGATTTCTGTGGAGCTTAATCTTCCAAAAACCTCTCAAAACGAGGCAATTCTTGTTGCAGCGCGCAGATATAAGTCAAAGCTTGATTCACTAAAAGATAATGAGAAAAACATTAATTCCCTCCTCTCAAAATCCGCGACCGAGGTGAAAAATAAGATTGTGGTTTTTGTTTTGAATAAGAATATTGCTTTTGAGAATTTGGAGAAAGTGCAAAGAGTCATAAAAGAGGAATCAGGGGCGTTTTATTTTATTGAGGGGTCTGGGTATTATACAATAATAACCCAGGAAAAATACGCGCCGCTTATCATTACAAAATTTTCTCATTCAATAATAAAGCAGACCAAAAGTTTGAGCATGCTCATTCTTAATTCATCCAAAGAAATTGAGAATATGCCTGGAGTCGTGGCATACTTGACCTCGCTTTTCTCCGAAAACGGGCTCAATATCCTTGAGATAATCTCCTGCTGGACCGACACCATTTTCATTATTAATTCAAAGGATTTAGTTAAGGCGATTGGGCTTCTTGAGTTCTGATTTTGTTTGCCCATATTCATTTGCCCCTTAGAAGGCACAGAGCATATTACGAGTTTCGTATGGTTTACTACGTTTTTTAATTGTTTTGAAAGGGCATTTAATTATGTCAAAAACAGTTGTTTTAAAGATTGGCGGGGGCGTGCTAAAAGACAAATCATCCTTTGACCGAGTGGTGAGAATAATCGCTGAAAAGAGCGCGAAAGGAGACAGGCAGATAATTGTGATTTCTGCGCTTTATGGAGTAACTGATTTTCTGATTGAGTCAATGGGTAAATGCAAACAGGACCATAAGCAGGTGGAGGGCATAATTAATTCAATAAAGAAAATGCACAAGGATTATCTTGCGCTTATTCAAAACAATGAAGTTAGAAAAAAAGCAGAGTTTGTGCTTGACGATAAAATTTCTCTGCTTGAAAAATTTCTTTATGGAATAAGCTATTTAAAAGAAATAAGCCCAAGAAGCCGCGATCTTGTGCAAAGTTTTGGCGAAAGATTAAGCCCGGTTGTGCTTGAGGCATTTTTGCTTGATAACAAAGTTAGCGCCGAGTTTATTGACGCTGAAGAAGCCGGAATTAAATGCCACGGACAATTTGAGAATGCGCTTGTTGATTTGCCAAGAACAGAAAAAAATCTGCTCTCAAAAGGAAAAACACTGCTTAATGAAAAAGTGCTGCTTCTACCCGGATATTATGGAATAGATGATTCAAATGATGTGAAAACATTCGGAAGAGGCGGAACTGATTATAGCGCGGGATTCATCGCGAACATATTTGATGCGGAGCTTGAAATATGGAAAGATGTTTCGGGGTTTATGACCGCTGACCCAAAAGTAGTTCCAGCCGCAAAGCAAATCGATTTTTTGAATTACGAAGAGGCTGAAGAACTTGGGTATTTGGGCGCAAAAATCCTTCATCCAAAAACAATTGCTCCGATGCGGGCAAAAGGGCTCTGCGCTGAGGTAAAAAACATTTTTGCTCCCGAAGTAAAAGGAACAATAATCTGTTCTGATAAGCACAAATCAAATGAAGTAATAAAATCAATTGCATGCACAAAAGACATTGCTGTAATCACAGTCAAGAGCAGCAGCATGGTGAATAATCCCGGGTTTGCTGCGGAACTATTCTCTCTACTCACTGGAAAAAACATTGCAGTTGACTTAATCGCAACAAGCGAAATAGCAATTTCATTTACTGTTGAGGCAAAAAATTTGCCGCTAGCGCTTGATGCGCTAAAAACACTTGATAATTTTTGTCCGTGCGAGATAACCAGCGCAAAGGATCTTTCTCTTGTTGGAGCAATAGGACACGGGATAAAAGGTTTTCCTGGAATATCAGGAAGATTATTTGGTGCGCTTGGAAAGGAAAATATCAGTGTTGAATTAATTGCGCAAAGCGCCTCTGAAATTAATATTTCATTTGTGGTTAAGAAAAATGATTTGGAGAAAGCGATTAGAGCAGTGCATAAGGAGTTTATTGCTTGAATTCTATTTTGGAATTGTTAGTAATTTTGGAAAAGGTGATTGAATGGAAAAAATAAGGTGCGGAGTGCTTGGAGCAACAGGAATGGTTGGGCAAAATTACATTCGATTGCTTGAGAACCACCCTTGGTTTGAGGTAACTTATGTTGCGGCATCCCCAAACTCTGCAGGAAAGAAATATTCTGATGCTGTTAAGGGAAGATGGCATATGAATACCCCAATCCCGGCTAAGCTCGCGAATATTGTTGTTGAAGATGCAAATTTAGTCTCAAAGGCAGTTGGAAAATGCGATTTTGTTTTCTCTGCGGTAGAACTTGACAAGTCTGCAACCGCTGCGCTTGAGGAATCTTATGCGAAGAATGATATTCCTGTTGTTTCAAACTGCTCAGCGCACAGAATGACCGCTGATATCCCAATGTTAATACCAGAAATTAATGAATCTCATTTGAAAATGATTGATGCGCAGAGAAAAAGCCGCGGATGGAAGAAAGGGTTTATTGTGGTAAAATCAAATTGCACCACACAAACATATATTGCGCCAATTTACGCGCTTGAGAAAGCCGGATACAAAATTAAAACAATGTTCCTAACAACAATGCAAGCATCAAGCGGTGCGGGTTACCCCGGCGTCGCTTCGCTTGATTTAATTGATAATTTGGTCCCTTATATTGGCGGGGAGGAAGAGAAGTGCGAAACAGAACCCGCAAAAATACTTGGAGAAGTAGAGGGCGGAAAATTAACTTTAGATTCCTCAATAAAGATTTCCGCGCACTGCAACAGAGTTCCTGTAATTGACGGGCACACAGTATGCATAAGCCTTGAATTTGAGAATAAAAGTAAAAAACCTTCAAAGGAAGAAATAATTAAAATTTGGAGAGAGTTTAGCGCAACACCACAGGAACTTAATCTCCCAATGGCGCCAAAGCACCCCATTTATTACACTGAAGAAGAAAACCGCCCGCAGCCAAGAAAAGATAGGGGCACAGATAAAGGAATGGCGATTACTGTTGGACGATTACGCGAATGCAAAGTATTTGACTACCGCTTTGTCTCGCTAAGCCACAACACCGTGCGCGGAGCCGCAGGCGGCGGAATACTAAACGCTGAACTGCTCAAAGCGAAAGGGTATTTGTAATAGCCTCTGCTAACTAAATCAGCGCAGTTACCCTGCATGGCGCGGCATCAGTGCATTCAAGTTTGAGCGGGAGTGCGATTAATTCAACCCTTTTTCCCACAAGCTCCTCAAGCCCCACAAGGTTTTCAATTATCAAAATGTTGTGCTTGAATACAAGTTTGTGTACGGGCCACGGATTATCATCAATTGAGAACGAGTCAATCCCAATTCCCCTAATTTTTTTTGCAACAAGCTTCTCCGCGATTTCTTTTGTCAAGAATTTTGCGTCATCATAATACGTATTTGTGAAGGCTTTTTTGGATTGGCTAGTGCAGAACAAAACAAAATCCTTTTCCTTTATATCGGAAAGCATTGCGTCAAAATTGCTTAAAGTTACAACAATTGCTTCACCAAAAAAAGTTTCTATTGGATAATCGCTCAGCTTCTTTCCATCTTCTAACATGTGATATGGTGCATCAATGTGTGTGGAGAAATGCGTGTTAAAGGAAATTCTTTTCTCATTCCACCCTGAGCTTTTAATGGTTGCGATTTCCTCTATTTTTGGCAAAGGGTCCCCTGGATAGTTAGGAGTATTATCATTAATTGGCATTGTTAAATCAACTATTCTTTTGCCGTTAAACATTACAAAAATTAATATTCAAACTTAATTAAAATACTGCGCATATTTTAAATTCTTTTAATTTTCACTATATCATATAAACCGTGATATAATATGACGCAGATTGTTGACAAAGCAAAAAAAGCTTTTCTTGATGGAATTAAGGAATACAAGCAGGACCCGTACGGGCTTGAGAGTCATGTTGAAGAGCTTGAGAGATGGGCAAAGCTTTTGCTAAAGAAACATCCCGAAGCTGATGAAGAAGTAGTGCTTTTAGGAGTTTGGCTGCACGACTATGGGCATTATCCAATTAATCCTGATGAAGACCACGCAGTAACAAGCGAAAGAAAAGCAAAAATACTTCTTGAGGGAGAAAAGATTGATGAGAAAAAACTTGATAATGTTCTTCATTGTGTTCGAAGCCATAGGTGCCGAGATGTCATGCCAAAAACAATTGAGGCAAAAATACTTGCCTGTGCGGATTCAGCAAGCCACATGACGGATAAAGTATATTTAGACATCGCGCACTCAAATAAATTAAGAAATTACAAATATCAAGTGCTTGAAAAGCTTGAGAGGGATTATCGTGATGCCTCAATATTTCCCGAAATAAAAAAAGAGATTACTCCGCTCTATACTGCTTGGAAGGCGCTCTTAGAAGCATATTCAGCGCTCGATTACTAAGAAGCAATACTTTTAAACTTCCTTGCAACTCATTATGCTTATGGATTTTAAGGAACAAATCGCTCTCCTCCTTGTAAAGGAACTCAATTTGCCAAAGGAAGCGGTTGTGGCGCTCCTTTCGGTGCCTCCTGCAGGAATGGGGGATTATGCTTTTCCCTGCTTTATAGCTGCAAAGGAGCAGAAGAAGAACCCAATAGAGCTTTCAAAGACACTCGCGGGCAAATTTAGCGCTAAATTCTTGGAAAAAGTAGAGGCAAAGGGGCCTTACCTTAACTTTTTCTTATCAAAAGAAAAACTTTCAGAGAGCGCGCTTGAGGGAATTTTTAGTGGTAAGGCGCTTGAAACCAAATTGGGCAAAGGCAAAGTAATGGTGGAGTATTCAAGCCCTAATACGAATAAGCCTCTTCACGTTGGGCACTTAAGGAATAACGCGCTCGGACTCGCAATCTCAAATCTATTGGAATCCACGGGGCATGAAGTAGTGAAAGCGAATCTAATTAATGACCGCGGAGTGCACATCTGCAAAAGCATGCTTGCGTACCAAATGTTTGCTAATGGAAAAACCCCTGCGAAATGGGGCGAAGATAAAAAAGGAGTGAAGAGCGATCATTTCGTTGGAGACATGTATGTTTTATTTAATCAAAAACTAAAAGAGGATTCAACACTTGAGGAAAAAGCTCAGGAATTACTTCTTAAATGGGAGAAAGGGGATAAGGAAACTATTGAACTTTGGAAAAAAATGAATAAGTGGGCAATTGACGGGATGAAAGAGACCTATTCTACATTTGGAACAAAATTTGACAAATATTTTTATGAATCAGAAATGTTCAAGAAAGAATTGGGAAAAAAAGTAGTTGAAGAGGGACTAGCAAAAGGTATTTTTAAGCGCGAGGATAATGGCGCGGTAGTTGCGGTGCTTGAGCCCGCTCTCCCAAACAAAGTTCTCCTCCGCGGGGACGGCACTTCTCTTTATGCTACAAATGATTTGGGGGTAACAGAGGAAAAATTTGAAGAATTTAAGCTCGATAAAAGCATTTGGGTGGTTGCGAACGAACAGGATTTATATTTTAAACAACTCTTCGCGATTTTTAATAAACTTGGAAGAAAATGGGCCAAGGATTGCTATCATTTGAGTTATGGGTATGTTTCCCTTCCAACCGGAAGAATGAAATCAAGAGAAGGAGCAGTAGCTGATGCGGATGATTTGATACTTGAAATGAAAAAACTCTCGCTTGCGGAACTTGAGAAAAGATATCCAAAACTAAGCGCGAAGAAGAAAGATGAGAGAGCGCTTGCAATTGCACTTAGCGGGATAAAATTCTTCCTCCTAAAAAATGACGCAAAGAAAGACATGGTGTTTGACCCTGAGAAAAGCATTTCGTTTGAAGGAGAAACGGGCCCATATTTGCAATATACTTTTGCCCGCGCAACAAGCATACTAAGAAAAGCGGAGGATGAGGAAAAAATCAGTCTAAAGAAACTTTCTGACGCCGAGTTTGGACTGCTTTCGCATGAGAAAGAGAAAGAATTAATTGTGGAATTAAATAAGTACGCTGACGCCGTAAAAAAGAGCTGGGAACTGCTCTCTCTTCATCCAATGTGCCACCATTTGCTCGCGGTTGCGGAGAAATTTAACTCCTTCTACCATGAAGTTCCTGTTCTAAAAGCTAAGAACAAAAAAGAAGTACTTGCAAAGCTTGCGCTTGTAGAGGCGACTTTAATTGTTCTAAAGAAAGGAATGGATTTAATTGATATTGAAGCGATAGAAGAAATGTAATTAATTAAAGCATATTTCATTTTTTCGCTCTGCGATTTGAATGCTTTGGAATCCAAAAGTGCGCGGTTGAACCGCCCGTCCTCAAATAATTTGTTTTCTTTGCGTAAAACCCCTGCGCGCCATAAGTTCTCGGGAGCGCGGAGAAGTTCTCATCAAGGACAACTTTTCTGAATTTATTTCTCAAAACATACGCATTTGCTTTGCCAAGCAAAGTTCTGGCAACACGCCGATTCTCATAGCCCTTTCGGGTTGCAAGCGAATCAATTACCGCGGTTGAAGTAAATTTTCTAAGCCAATGCCCTAAAGGAAAGCCCTTTATCTGAATAAAACCAACTATCCCCTCGCCATTCTTTGCGACAAGTGTTTTGAAGCTCTTCCCTCTTCTTGGAGCCAGCATGAATTCCTTTGAATGTGAGTTAATAAAATCTATGTCCTGTTTAGTCGCATCAAGTACCCGCACAGAAAGATTTTTTGGCTTTGGATGCATAAATTCTCATTTCATCCGTAAAGCTTCTCGTTTTTTCCTCTTCTATAAACCACTAGTCCAATAACCGCAAGAAGCGCGATGAATATTATTGCAATAATTCCCCCATTATTTCCGCCGAGCAGCGCTAAGCCCTGTATTGGATTTTGTTTTTCTTCCACGAGCTGATTTAAATCCGTCTGGAGCTTCTGAACAATTTGCTCGCTTGTTGCCCCTTTATCTTTTAACTGCCCAATCTCCGAACTAATTGAGGAGATTTTCTCAACCAAATTTGAATTCGCAGTGTTAAGATAATTAATTTCTGTTTGTTTATTATTTAAATCAAGCTCCATGTTTAATGATTTGGTTTTTTCCTTTGAGAGTTCAGATTCAAGAGTATTTATTCTTGAATTAAGAATTTCGCGTTCATCCTGACTTATTGGAATGAAAAAGGAGATTGTAATTGAGTCCAAATCAGCAGAATCTCCGTTTGAAGAGAATATTTCCGCTTTTAGTGTTCTACTGCCCTCGTTCGCCCCAACAATCGAAGCACTTACTTTGCCGCCTGTTTGGGTTATTGCCAGAACTTTTGATGAGTTCTCTTTTGAATCAACAAAAACCGAGCCGTTTCGCTCAAATAAAACAAAAAGAACCTCGTTGTCAAGAGAAACTTTCAATTCTTTTCCGCTTGAGAGGGAGGAATAATCAACAGTAAATGACCAAGTGCTCCCGGCGGGGATTTGATTTTGTGCATCAATTGAAAGCGCCAGAGCGCCCGCTGAAATAAGCAAAACGAACGCCAGAATAATTAATTTCTTCAACAAAACCACTAATGAAAATTAAAGCCGCCAAAGTATATAAACCTTAACGCGATTTTTAAAAGAATTCTTGCGTTAAAACGATTTATTCAAGCACAGCCTTTATTCTTCGCACACCCGCGGCAACGGATTCTTGTTTTTGAATTTTAAATTTACCAAGTTCTTTAGTGTTCTTTACATGCGGGCCGCCGCAAATCTCTTTTGAGAAAATCTTGCCCCCTTTTGAAATAGTATAAACTTTTACTTTCTCGCCATACTTTGAGTCAAATACTCCCTGCGCGCCAGTTTTCTTCGCTTCCTCAACACCCATTATTTCCATACTTACTTCCGCTTCGGCTTTAATTACATCATTAACCCACGCTTCAACTTTTTTTAATTGCTCATCAGCGAGTTTCTCATCAGCATTAAAATCAAATCGGATTCTTTCTGCGGTAATATTACAGCCCTTTTGGTAAGTATCCTTCTTTACTATTTGTCTTAGAGCCTCATTAAGCAAGTGAGTTGCTGTGTGAAGTTTTGTTGTCTCAACACTATTATCAAGAAGTCCGCCCTTGAATTTCTGCTCCGCGCCTTTTCTTGAAAGCTCTTGGTGTTGTTTTAATAATTCCTCAAATCCATTTGTATCAACGCTAAATTCTTTTTCCTTGCACATTTCAACTGTCATTTCTAATGGAAAGCCGTAACTCTGGAATAAATCAAATGCGCCTTTTGCGTTCAGTTCTTTTTTAGCTGCCCCGTCCAAGAAATTGAGTTTCTTCTCAAGCACCTTTGTTCCATTTTCAAGTGCTGCTGAAAACTTTTCCTCTTCTTTTTCTAGTTCACTAAAAACCCGCAATTTGTTTTTTTCAACCTCATCATAAACCGGACCCATTACTTTTACAACAACTTCCGCGACTTCCTTGCAGAACTTTCCTTCAATTCCAATTAGTCTTGCGTGGCGTATCGCCCTTCTAATAAATCTTCTCAAAATATACCCTTGATCAACATTGCTTGGCACAATTCCCTTATTATCGCCAAGTATCATTACCGCGGCGCGCATGTGGTCAGTAATAATGCGTGCACTTTTTTTAAATTCTTCAGGATAAAAACCTCCCCGTAAAACGTTTACGCTTACATTTAAACTACTTAATAATTTTACTTTTTCAAAAATTGGTTTTAATGAATCCATCTCATAAACATTGTCTAATCCATTGAGCACAGCAACAGTTCTTTCAACACCCATTCCAGTATCAATGTTTTTTTGTTTTCCTTCTTCATAAACCCCTTTCTCGTTTTTATTGTACTGCATTAAAACATCATTCCATATTTCGCAGAAAGTCCCCTCTTTGTTATACTTTTCAAATTCTGGCGTACTCTTTTCCTGAATATCTTTTACATGGTAAAACATTTCAGTATCTGGCCCGCAAGGTCCTGTTTGCCCCGCAGGTCCCCACCAATTATCCACTTTTTCTAAAAAATGAATTCTGTTTTTTGGAACACCAGCTTTCTCCCAAGCTCCTGCGGCTTCCAAATCCTTTGGGGAGTCCTTATCTCCTGCAAAACAAGTGACACTTAAGCGCTCTGTTGGAATCGCCAAATATTTTTTTCCAGTTAAAAATTCATAACTAAAAGCAACAATTTCTTTTTTGAAGTAATCCCCTAAGGACCAGTTCCCAAGCATCTCAAAAAAACTTAAGTGCCAAGCGTCCCCCACATCATCAATATCCCCTGTTCGAATACATTTCTGAACATTACACAAACGCTTTCCAAGCGGATGTGCTTCCCCAAGCAAATATGGAACTAATGGGTGCATTCCCGCGGTTGTAAATAAAACAGTCGGGTCATTTTCAGGAATTAGCGAAGCACTAGGAATTAACGCGTGCCCCTTTGACTTAAAAAAATCAAAGTACTTTTGTCTAAGTTCTTTACTTGTAATCATTTAATTCACTTAACAAAATAGAGTTGGAAAGCTTTAAATGGTTTTTACACAAGGCAAGTTGATGAAATATTGGCAGTGATTAGTAAGCCACTTTCTGTTTTCCCTTTTAGCGACGAGAAAGCTCGTCTAGGGCCAGCATTAACCTAAGCCTCTTTCGAGTTGCACCACTCCCGCACGTTTCATCCACAATTGCTTGCGGTATCGTTTCTGTTCAGGAGCCCAGCATTTCTGCTTGTTCTCAAAATCTTGCGACCTTGATTCAGGGACTAATTCTTGCGAATTAGGGTGAGCGGACTTTCCTCAGCAACCCCTGCGGGGCGCCGTGTGCCGGTCAACCACTACCACAAATATTGCTCCAAATGGAGTTTATAAATGTGAAGGGTTTGGGGGATTTTTGAAGTAATTAAAAGAAGTAAGAGTTTTTTTTAAGGATTATTTATTGCATCGCCTGCTGAAGAATTCCTTTTAATTCTTCCATCGCTTCCGCTAGTTCGCGCTCATCAATCATTATTGCTTTGCGTCCGCCAGGCGCATTTTCTCCGCCCTTAAGCCGCATTATTATTGACTTTAATCTAGGGCTTTGAACAAGCAGTTGCTTTAATTGCTGCGCATCAATTTGCCCAATAACTTCATGCCCAAGCGCTTTTGCTATTTCGCTTGAGAGAATTTTTCCCAAAGAAGAGTTTAACTCAAGTGAAATTATTCCATGAATTTTTTCTGTCGCTTCCATTAATTGTTTCTTTGAATCAGCTTCATGAGTTTTTCTCGCATTCACATGCTCAAATTCCCAAGCCCTAACCTGTTTATTCTTTTCTTTTATCGCTTCCGCATATTGCATTTCCTCAAGCTGCTCAGGCGTCATCCCACGCATCTTCGCAAGCTTTAAATTTGCTTCAGCCGCTTGGCGAGCTTTACTTGCGGTGCCCCTTAAGTTTTGTCTAAATCTTGCAAATCCGCCCCTTGAACTCGGACTAGCCCTTCTCCCCATTATTCTAACCATGACAGAATAACTCTTCAGGGATTTATTAAGTATTTGGTAGCGCGAAAAACATTTAGAATAAGCGCGAAAAGAATATAAAAAAAATAGAATGAAGAACGAGCAAATCCACCCGTTCTTCAAGTATAATTATTTACTTTCCAAGTTTTGTTTTCTTTCCTTTACCAACTACCACTGCAACAACCACAATTATTAGTATGATTATGATTATTACAACAATTGGCATTGTATAGTCAGGCACTATTGGTATTGCGTCCCCGCCAATCTTATTGCCATCAGTTGTAGCTGTAACATTTGTATCTGGTGTTACCACTGGCACAACTTTTGTTGCTGTTCTAATTATTGGATCAGCGAAAATTATTGCGTTTAAATCCGGATTTGTTGTGCTTATTACTGAATAAGCAATGCTTGCGGTTTGCCCGGCACCCAGACTAGCTATACTGAACTCCAGCACAGGATCATTCACTATTGTTGTGAATGGAAGCAAGGATGTTACAGTAGAAGCAGTAGAAGCAACTGTTTTTGGCACTACAATTACAACTTTAACATCTTTCAAGTCACCACTAGTCTTATTCTTTACCGTGGTTGTAACAGTTATCCTATAAGTTGTCTCTCCCGTAGATGAAACAATCTTTTCAACTAAAACATTTCTGCTAAATTCATAATCGCCGGAATTAGCAACCATATAAGCTATCTCACTTGAAGAATACAATGGATTTCCCTGCCCATCAGTCATTCCCTCAAGAACCGTTTGTAATTCGCTAGGTGTGTATGTTAATGGCTCAGTTGTATTTGAAATAGTGGTAATGGAAGATAAATCAGTAATTGTTCCAGTTCCGCCGCTTGTATGCCCGCTAGAACCGCTGCTTGGATTTGATGCGGTTTGGCAAGTTCCATTACAATAACCGCTCGTGCAAATAGTATTTGAGGTACAAGTAGTACCATTAGCTTGCTTTGTAACATTAAAATCTCTTACAACCCAAGGGTCGCTGCCTGTCATACAAAAGCCAGCGAATGTGAAAGTATCAAATGTTGCGCCTAGAACTTTTAGAGTAATTGTGTCCCCATTATTAGCGCCCACCGAATTTAAGCTATAATTACCGTCAGTGATTATTGCTGTCTTTAAGAGAGTAGCCCCCTCATAAGCAGACACATTCAAATCCTCAACAGTAACCCCGCTTCCGGTTACTGTTCCCTTAACCCAGCAAGGCTCCGTTGTTGGAACCACTGCAAAAACTATGCCAAGGATACTCACTAATAAAACTAGCATTATACCTATTTTTTTACAAGAACCCATTTTCAACCCCTTCTTTTGAACTATAAAAATAAAATAGGGGAAACCAATTCTGGTCCCCCTACACTTAATATTTTGTTTATGCTGCTGTTACAAATCTGATTGCTACTTCAGGTAATGGAGACAACAAGTCGAACACAATATAATTTAGTGCCCCAACTAAGTCAATTATATCCGTTGATTCGAAATCAGCACTAGGAACTGTTGTCCAACTGCTTCCGTCATATACATATACTATTTCGAAATCACCTGAATTTGAATCAGCTGCTGTTCCAGCATTTGATGTTAGGAAATCCCCTACAGTCATAGTATTGAAATCTTCTATTGCATTCAATCTTGTGTCAGAGAACCATCCTTCCTCAATAGCCGCACTAAATACTGCCCCATTACTTGGGAATTCAAACAAGTATGTTGTGCTAGCTGTTGTACTGAAGTTTCTGTTATAATCAGTAACGTTTCCTGAACCATCTCTAACATACAATGTATAATTGTAGTCAGTATTTGAATCCGCATTTAATGATATTGATATTTGCTGACCTGGCTCAAATAGAGTAATATTTGTTACCTCTCTATCATCCATTCCAGCAATATTATACTCTGACCATACTTCCAAATAACCTGTAGAATCATCGTTAATATCTACAGTTATATAGAACGAACTAGATCCCACTCCTGAAGAATTATAGTCTATTGTTGGAGCTGCATCAACATCACAAGCTGCTGTTGCGAAAGTCGCATCAGAAGTGCTGGTCTCATTTCCGGTCGCATCTCTTGCTGAAATTATATAATGGTATGTGCTTCCACAATTTAGACTAGCTAGTGGAATATTTTTGCTTACAGTAGCAACTACCGCTAAATCAGCAGTTACCCCGCCATAATTTGCATCTAGTCCGTAATGCACGTGTGCAAATCCTGATTCGCTAGACTGTGTAGTTATTATTGCGCTTGTTTGTGCAAGTGTTCCAGCTGAATTCACCGAAATCACAGGACCAGTTGTGTCTGTATTAGCTACTACTCTATAACTTACTAATTGTGTTGTAGAGTTTGAATAAGCGTCTGTTACAACTACTTGGAATGTATATGTTCCAACTGCAACTTTGCCATGAGCAAATGTCCCAGCCCATGTTCCAGCAGGACTTTCTGTAGCTGTTTGCCCACCAACGGTCACTGTAGAAGCTGTATTATCTTCAACAACTGTTACAATGAGATTAGTGTCTTGTGTAATTCTATATGAATCCTTATCTAAAGATACAGAAGTAATCACTGGACCTGTATTGTCAATTACTACTGAATAAGTCCCGCCTGCATATGCGTTTCCTGCAAGGTCCGTACCAACTATAGTTATAGTAGCAGCTCCTTGAACATCTGTATCGTTATTAACTGTCCAGTCATAGTACCATACAGTACCAGATGACGAAGTTAAAGGAGTTGTAGTTACATCGGATGATGCCCCTTGAGCATCAATGCCAATAGTAGGAGCTGAAGTCATAGCTTCATTAGTATTTACTGTTACTCTAATCGCCGCATAGGGTTTGATAACAGTTACTGGGCTCCCATTTCTAGTGTAAACCACCGAAGTTATTGCTGGCGCAACTTGATCTACAGTGAGAGAGGTTGCACTTTGTGTGCCAGTAGTCGAATTACCAGCTGTATCAGTAATAATTGCATTGAACACAATATTAACAGTTTCGTTGAAACCAGTTAATTCTTCCAATTGAGTACTAGTTAATGACACAACCTGGGTTGTATCTTTACTAGGTATAGAAACGGCGCTTCCTATATTTACATAGCCGCCTCCCTGTACATTAGCCCTTACCTGGATAGTACCGCTAACTAAAGAAGTATCGTCAGCAATTGGTACTGAAACATTTACTCCAGTATTGGTTACATTCCACTTTGAAGCAATTACTGTTCCACCTGTAGTAACAACTGAACCAACAGTAAATGCAGTTGGTAGTGTGTTGTCTATTGTGTATGCTATGTTTGTTGCTCCTACGTATGCGTTGAGTGCAAGATCTGTTCCTGCAACCGTTACTGTTGCAGC
>Ga0247841_10000642_pt1 | contig 88430 bp, 42 predicted proteins | sample LaCruzMarch2015__2_FD_192410 | JGI IMG/M metagenome (GOLD analysis project Ga0247841, IMG submission 192410) | Freshwater microbial communities from meromictic Lake La Cruz, Castile-La Mancha, Spain - LaCruzMarch2015_18m | ecosystem: Environmental > Aquatic > Freshwater > Lake | place: Spain... | reverse complement strand
AATCTAAACCAACCAATTGCCGCCTAGAATCATCATAATTATTATCAACACTACCAACACTAACTTTATTCAAATAAACAACATCACTAGAATTATTACTAAACTTAATCAACGAATCACCATTAGGATCAGTAACCGCTTCAACAATACTAATACCGCCACTAGAACTACTACCAATTTTTGAAGAAGAATCTTTTATTTGCTGACTAGAATTAGAAAAAATCCCAGTAAATAAACCAACAACAACCAAACTCAAAACAACAACAACCGCCAATATAACCAAATACTCAACTGTCCCTTGAGCAGTTGATTTTTCACTACAAACCATAAAGTATCAACAACCCCACTCAATATAAACTTTTACAATTTCAACTCCAAGCCCCTAATCCAGTTTGTTTTCCACCAGAAATTAAATCTTCTCTAGAGTAGCCAAGTTCTTGCATAATTTTTATTACAGCTGGAAGTACTTGGTTTTCAATATAATAATCCGCATCATAATCCCCTTCAGAAACATACTCTTCAAGTTCCGCTTTGTCAGATATACTCATTTTTCCTTTTCCTTTTGTAATTATGAAAGATAACATACTCCCTACTCCAAGTTCTTTTCCTCTCTTAATTGCTTTTTCAGCAGCAGCCACGTGTGGCCCAATTGCAGTATAGTCCTTTATATCTCTTTGAAGTAGAGTCATTATTACTAAATCTTTTTTAGCAACTTTACCTTCTTTCAAATCAGCAAGCATTTGTTTTACAAAAGTAATTGCTCGTTCTGGTTTTCCTTCGTTTAGCACTAGTTCAATTACTTTCTTTTGTGTGTCTTTAGCCGCGTTGCACCAATCTCTTCGAACATATTCAAACCCAACAATCTTCAAATTTCCTTTTTCATCAATAAGAGCATATTTTTTCTTCGCAGCCCCTCCTTCTTTTTTTGTTACAAATATTCCTCTTTTATAAAATCCATCAATTTCTAGTTCCATTCCTTCTGGCAACTCTTTGTTTACTTTTTCACTAAACTCTTCTACATCTTTTTTATTTTTCTTATTCATTAAAAGGAATGTTGAATCTGTGTCCCCGTAAAGAACCTTAAATCCTTCATCCTCAGCTTTTTTTATTGTAGCTTGTATGTAACCTCGGGCAAGTGCAGTAGTAGCACTAGCACATTCTCGAGAGTACCATCTTGCTCTAGCATACGCCAAATACCCATATACTGAATTTAGAATTATTTTCAACGCCCATTGTTTTGCAAATAATATTTTATCATCAATCCCTTCTTCTTTCTTTTTTCTCTTATATTCTTTTTTCAACACTAATCTTTTTTTCAACATGCTAGCTAAAATTTCAGGAAACAATCCTTTTTGTTTCATGCAAAACCAAGTTCCATCAGGAGTAGAATTTTTTTCTTTACATTCAATATGCTTACAATTCAAAGTTTCTGGGCTTAAGTTGTGAGAAATTATTATGCTAGGATATAAAGAAGCAAAATCAAGTACTGCAATATCTTCATGAAGTCCTGATATGGGTTCTTTTACAAATGCCCCTTTAATTGGGTTAATGGATCTTTCCTGTATTTCTCCTTCTTTAGGTTTATTTGGAGCAATCATTCCGCGGGAGTGAGCCTCTTTAAGTAAAAGATCTTCAACCATTTGGGATGTTGAGTTTCGTGTAGTTTCGTATAGGGTTTGTGAAGTTAATTTTGATACCTCTACAAACAAAGGCAAAAAATCTTTTGCAATTCTAAATGCAGTTCTAGAATCCTTCAAATTGTAATCCACTAACCTCTCCATCTTCTTAGAATCTTTTCCTTCCCATGCTTCATTAATTTCCTTTGGAGTAACTTTCTCTTTGTATTCCCCAAATACTTTTTGAGAAATACTTTCAATATCCATTTTCACCGTACTAATCGCTCCAGTTCGAGCCAAGAGTTTTACAATTTGAAATGAATCAATATGTTGTATCCCTTGTAAACGTGTAGCATTATCAAGGCCATGCCTCATTGTTCTTGGAGTTGCTCCATTTACCTTAAACTCCACACCCAATTTTTTAGCCCTGTCTCTAGTGTAAGCAAAATCAAAATTGTCCCCATTGTAAGTTATAATAAAACTATTTTGAGGAGTGTTTAATTCTTTTATAGTTTCAATTACTAATTCTTTTTCAGAATCAACTAATTCAAGCCCATCAACTTTAACAGTGTTGTAAGATATCACTCTTTCATAATTTTTTGTTTTTGAATTTAAGTTTAAATCATTTGCAACTATTGAAGTCATTAAAATTGGTTCTGCACCAATTGTAAATTTTTTTCCAGAGAATGTTTCAAGATCAAATGCCATTGCATACCCTTCAAACTCCCCATCAACTACTTTAATATTATCAATTACTCTTGCTTTTCCTTCTAAAGATACTTCTTCAAAAACTTCTTCATCCTCTTCAAAAGAGTCAGCTTTTTTCTTTAATTCATTTTCTTTTTTCTTTTCTATCAAAAATTCTTCTTCATCAATTACTTCATATTCAATAAAGTTTCCTGGTTCCAAACGAGTGTCCAACAAATAACGCTTTGCATAAGGCACATCATATTCATATTTCTCAAATCCAAGTTCAGACAAAAATTTTCTAGCTGCAACCAAATGACTTACCGTACCAAAAAAAACTTTTAATATTTCTTTAGAATTGTGTTTAAGTCCACTATCTTCAACCCTTAGCACTTTAAATTTTTCTTCAAATCCAAAAACATAATCCTTTAGTTCCTTAATTGTTTTTTCCTTTTCTTTCTCAATACAACTAACATACAAGTAAGGCCGAAACTTCTTATCCTTCAACCAAAAATGCTTTCCCTCATTTTGAACAAAAAGAGAAATAATAGATGAATCAAATTCATCAAAATAAGTAACATCTAAGAGTAATGCTTTTTCCTTAACCATTAAAATATTAAAGAAAGAAAGGAGTTAAAAAAGTAGGTTAAAGGAAGAATTTATTGCCAAGAAAGTTTTGGATAATCCCCAGCCACAGCAACCCAATTACCATCATTATTTAATTTTGCAACTCCTAAAGAACCATAATATTCAGTTACTTGACTATTAGTTGGAGTACACACACCAGTACCAAGAGTAAAACAATTTGCCTGTGTCGTAAGTCCAATATCCCAATATGAATTATTAATAACTCCATCATTATTAGCTCCAACTAATCCATTAAAACTAGTTTGATTCCCCCCTACTGCAGTCACTATTCCAGTACTAAAACAATTAGAAATAGATCCATTCACACCACCATTATTGTTATTTAGTCCTACTAATCCACCAATATTTCTATTACTTGTTACACTTCCTGTACTATAAGAGTTTGAAATTGCACCTTGGTTATTATATCCAATTAATCCACCAATTTGACTATACACTCCATAAATTGTCCCATTATTAAAAGAATTAGAAACAATACCATGATAATTCCACCCAACTATTCCACCAATATTTTTATATCCAGTTACATTAGCTAAATTATAAGAATTTAAAACACTTCCATAATCATTTGTTCCAACTAAACCCCCCAACCCATCACTAAGATGAGAAGGAGATGCACTAACAGTTCCCGAACTATAAGAATTCATAACCAATCCGTAATTGTGCCCAACTAAACTCCCAGTATCCCAATACCCAATTGTATTTTGATCCACTACCCCAACATTTCTTACTAACGCAGTTGCAGAAGTGTACCCAAATAATCCTACCCCTGCACCATTAGGCCTGTAAATATACAAAGAATATATTTTGTGATTGTTTCCGTTAAAACTTCCAGTAAATTTGGCAGAAGTAGTAAATCCTACTGGAATAAAACCTGATCCATTATTATATAATATTCCACCACTTTGAGTGTCAGAGTAACAATTAATATCTGCACCAAGTGCATAATTTCCATCTAAACGTAAATTCATATCTTGAAGTTCTAAACATGAATTTATTATCCAAGGATCTGTGAGTGTTCCACTTCCTAAACCAACAACACTTGTAGAATTAACTGGAACTGAATCATTAACACATTCAATTGTTTTAGTTAATCGATCAGTTTTTGCAAGTCCATTTTGAATGTAATTAATAACATATTCACAACTCACACTTTTTTGTCCACTCAAACATTTACAACCAGAAACCAAATCGCTCAAACTAAAAGTTTTAGAATCATTTGCAACAACTTGTTCAGAAAAATCATTAGGCACTCCGCCAACAGTAATCTTAGTCAAAGTAATTGTATCACTAGAATTATTACTAAATCTAATTAAAGAATCCCCTTCTTCATCAATCACAGACTCAACAATTCTAATCCCCCCACTAATAGAAGAAAAACTATCAGAAGAAGCAATAATCTGTTGACTAGAATTAGAAAACATCCCAGTAAACAAACCAACAACAACCAACGACAAAACAACAACAACCGCAATTATAACTAAATACTCAACAGTACCTTGAGCCATTTTTTCATTAACAAAAAACATACAACACATCAGGTATTTTTAAAATATAAACTTTCTTAATGTACCTATTTCTGTAACCAACACCCCCCATAAGATTTTTAAGGAACAAAATTCATTTATAGTTAACAAAAAAACAAATGATTTTTATGCCTAGACCAGAAAGAATAACACAACAAACAGCTCAAGGGTATACTCAACCCCCACAAAATTATAATCAACCACCGCAAAGACCGGCTCCAGTTCAACAACAAGCTCCAATCCAAGGAACACCTATGCAAGGAGGAGGAGTTAGAGAAGATATTAGAGCATTAAATTCCAGTATTTTGCTTGTTACTCAAAAAATGAAATTCTTAGTTAGAAATGAAAAAATTTTAGGAAGAAATTTAGTTGTATTAAATAAAAAAATAAAAAACCTAGAAGATAAATTAAATTTAACTCCTCAATCACAATCTAGTTCATCTTCAGTTTCAAGTGAAGAAATTGATTCTTTAAAACAAAAAATTGCTCTTTTAGAAGCACAAATAGAAGATATGCGTTCAAGAACTGCAACTACTGAATCATTAAAAGAATTAAAGTATGTAATTGATTCAATTAACCCTTTAGAGTTTGCAACTTTATCCCAAGTTAGAGAACTAATTGATAAAAGATTAAAAGAAAAAGGAACTCAATAAAAAACAAAAAACTAGTTTTATAAAATACAAAAAGAATTAATTTATTTTATTAATTAAAATAAAGAATTTTTTTAAAAAACTTTTTTAAGAATTTTATATTTTTGGTTGCCCACTTAAACTTGGCCTTAAATCAATTCGGTAAGTTCTTTTTCCTTTTATCATTACAGCAGCATCTTTTCCTGAAACCACACTTATTTTTGTAGGAAGTAATTCATTTAACTCACTAGGCAATTCTTTCTCCGCACCCAAAATTAACCCTAAACCTCTATTTGATGCTCTAAGTAATGAAGTTGTTACACGCTCTTTATTACTATCAAGTAGTAAATCTAATTTAGGAATTACTATTGTACAATCAGAAGTATTGTTTTCAGAAAATGCCTTTGTTATTTGACGCAAGATAGTGTGAACAAAAATAATCTTTTCTTCATTTGAAAGAAATTTAGTATTTACTACTATTGCTCTTCCAAGTCTACCTGGTATTGCTCTAGTTAACTCTTCAGAAGGAGTACTTTGCCCAAAAATTGAATTAAATTGTGTATCAATTATTTTTATTATTCGTTCAGCTCTTAATTTTTCATAATCTCCAATTTCTTTTGATTCATTTACTTTTTGTAATAATTCATCAATTGAATTTACTTGTGCAGTAAATACAAAAAGAGAAAGGCTTTTTTCAAATTCACTATCTTTTATTCCTAATAATTGTAAAACAAAAACAAAATCAGCATCTTTTAAAGAAATTTTTATATTTTGTTTTGGAGTCATTTCTTTAAGTGGGAAAGCCATTGGTTCAAATTCAACCATTTCTTCTTTCAATTCATTTCTATTCAAAGAAGCCATACTTAATTGACTGAAATAATCACTATCATCAAATATTACTATTGGAACATTATCTAAAAGAAGATTTTCTGATAAAATATAAGCACAATAATTCAAACTTGAATTTTGTCCTAAAATTTGAGTTTTCATTATTATTGAAGTTGGTTCTTTTATTATTTCCCTAGCTTTACTCAAACCAAGTTGTATAAGAGGTATTTTTTCTTCATCAATAGAAAGTTTTTCTCCAAGATCAATTTTTGACAAACTAGAACCTTTTCCACCAGAAGCGAGCATCTTTATTACAAAAGGATCCCCTAAAATTGCAGCATAATCATTCTTTGCAACAGTTGATAATTCTCTTAACTCAACACTAGATGCTCTTGCTAAATCCACCATCATTGCCGCATTCTCTTCAACACGCTTTATTGCAGTATCAATTTTTCTAGAAAAATCTTCGTGTTTGAAATCAACATAGAAAGGATCAAAAGAAAGAAAAAACAATTTCCCTGTTTTATCGCCTAAATTTTTTTCTATTCCCAAACATTGTTTAGGCAAAGTTTGAATAAATGATTCCATTTGACCTTTAGCATAAAATGCTTTATAACCTTCAATTACAGCACCATTCTTTTTTCCAGAAGTAGTATCATACACCATTACAATATAAAAATTTTCAGGATTTGAAACGATTTCAACTTCGTGCCCGTAAGTAGTTCCAGAGAATATTACATCCCAAGGCCCGTAATCAAGTTTAAAATCCACAGTTAATCCACTCAACACTATATTAAACAAATTATTAATTACTTTATAACACTAATAAAAGTGTTTTTACCTATTTATTACTTTCCAAAAACTCCAAAAGTTATGTTTTTAAATTACAAAAACTTATTCTTGTCATATTGGTGTGAGTAAAAATGGTTAATGAACAAGTAATGATTGATACAGTTGCACGAATGATCGATGCAGGAATTGATGATGCAACAATAATAAGCACTCTAACTGACGCAGGTCTTTCCCAAGAGCAATGTTTAGAAATAATTGCAAGAGTAAAACAACCACCGGCAAAAGAAGAACCAGTACAAAACACTTTTTCTCAAACTCAAGAAGTTGCAGCATTAAGAAATGTTGTTGAAGCTCAAAGTGATGCTGCTACTTTGCACGCAGAAAATACTATTAATACACTTGACGAACATGAACAAAAATTAGCTGAGGTTAGTGGAAAAATTAACTCAATGCAATCAACAATTTCTTCTAATCAAAATTCTAAACCAGATGCTTCAATAGCATATAGATTATCTACTTTGGAACAAAAACTAGAAGAGGTTAATTCTGCTTCAAAAGCGCAAATTGATTTAATGCAAAAAATTCTTGAAATAAATCGAAAAGTATTAACTGAACTTGAAGCAAAGAAATAATTTTTATTTTCAAAATTTTAATTGAAATAACTAAAAAAAAAGTTAATTCTACTTTTTCTAAAAAAAATATTTTTCACCACTTAAATAATTCTTTTAACTCACTAAAAAAGTTTTTTGATAGTTGTGGAGTTTTGTGTATTGCTCCTTTGTAATTATATTCAGTACCCTCAGGAGGAATCAAAAAATCAGCAGCTTGCTTTGAAGTTCCTTTAATATAAGCATCAAGTTTAACATCAGGAACACTTCCTTCTGCTTTTTTTACTTCTTCCCAAGTTTTCTTTCCTTTCCATTTAGCAAAATTATACACAAGTCCAATTAGTGACGCTGCGAAAATAATAACCGCTAACTCAGCTAATCCAAGAACTAAAAATATTATTGTAATAATTAATCCTACAAAAAATACACGGTAATTCATACTCAATTACCCCATCATTCCCATTCCGCCATCTCCACCCATTCCGCCAAGTAATCCAGCATATGGATCCGCAGGGGCAGCATCTTCTTTACCTAAACCTAATAGGTAAGCAAATATTAGTAAACCAAATATAGCAAAAATCCAATACTCCTTCATACCCATTCCATTTATTACATAAAGTACTACTACTGAAATTATTGTTAAAAGACTAGCCTTAATGTCCTTTGAAGATAATACAAGTATTAAAGTTGCTCCAAAAACTATCCAAACTTCTCCAAGTTGTATTGCAAACCCTAAGAGGGTTATTGAAATTAAAAATGATAGTAAATCCATTTCAACACCCCTGTCCACTTAACACACAAAATACTTTTATCTTGGCTTTGGCACTCTTTCAAGCAAATCTTTACCGAAAACTGACCATATCCATAAAATAAACGGAACCCAAATTAGTTCTTGAAAATTGTAAAACAATAACCAAGAAATTAGAATTGCTAAAAGTAACCCAACTGTAGCTCCAACTTGTTTCTTTGCCCAAGCGTATATCCAAAGAAAATAAATTATTAAAAGAACTAAAGCTATTGTAAGCGCCAAATCAGTACCTGTTAAGGCTCCGAAAAAATCAAATTCCAAAATCATATTGACCACTTTTTCTTATTATATAATTGTTTTTCTTTCTACTTAAACTTATTTGTTATATTAAATATTACGACTTAAGAATCAATTACATTTTTGGTTTTGTTAAATCCAGTACAGTCTTTGATCCCCAAGTAATTATACTAAATGCTCCGAAAGTAAATAAAGAAATTATTAACCAACCACTTGCTCCAACCCACCACCATTTAATTACTAAAAAGTAAATTAGTATTCCAGAAATAATTAAAGTGATTGTTCCATTTCCTAAAAATCCTCTTACTGTTTGAAATATCATAAAAACCAAAAATATTTTTACAATAATATCTATAGCAGGAAACAAATACATCAAAACAGGTAAAAGTACTACTACCCCTACCATTAGTCCTAAAGCAATGAAAATGAAATTTCCTCGTTCATTAATATTCATATCAAACATATGTACCAAATATCCCATTTACCACTTTAATTACATTCCAGCTCTTTGCCTCATTTGCATCATTTGTCTTTGTCTATCCGCCATGTCTTTTGAATTTGGCTGATTTTCTACTTCTGCGCCTTTATTCATATTCTGTTCCATCATAGCTTGCGGAGCTAGTATAAAGAAATCCATTAATATTTGAGTTACCCCAAACAAAACTAACATATACAAAACATATATACTTCCAAATATTGCAAAATTACTGAAAATCATCCATGAAATTACTACAACAATTATAATAGCAAGTGGCCCTTTACCCAAGTGTTGAGTTACATAAGAAAATATTGTCATTAAAACAAATATTTTCAAAACAAAATTCATATCTCCAAATAATTCTTCAAAAAATAATATAAAGGGCAAAATTGCATTAAATAATAATATTAATGAAATCATTTTATCAATAAAATAAAGGTTTTTGTAGTATAAAAAGATTTTGAAAGGGTTTTTTAGAAACCAAAAATTTATCTTTTTTTGATTATATTATTAGAATTTGAATTTTTGAAAAAGAAATCAATTTGTCCCAAGTAAAGCAAGTTCTTTGTCACTCATACTTGTTACTGAACCGTCTTCTGTTTCTATTACTGCTGGGTTCCACCAGAAGCTAGAACTTGATCCATCACTTGAAATACAAACTTTTCCTTCTTTTACAGCATCAAACAAATTTTGTAATGAATTAATTGTAGAATTTCCAGATTGATCATTGTAAGTCATTCCTACTATTCCGCCAAGTTGTACAGTTTGAGTAAATTCAGTATTAGTACTCCAAAAGCTTGTACGTGCATCTTTTGCTTCTAAAAGGTAAGAAGCGGAATCAGCAGGCACAAAGAATAAAGATTTGAGTAACATTGTTCCCTTTCTTGAAATATCATTAAATTCGTAACCGTACATATTATCACCTAATTTAGATATTCTATAATCTGGTGAATCTTGGTAACTATCAATTGCGTTTCCGCCGTAGAAGTTCTTTGTCTTTGCAGCACCCGTCCAATAAGCTATGTTTCCACCAGTAATAATTGATTTCTTTTCAGTACTTACACTATAAGCCATTTTTCCTTCTTCAGCATCAATAGTTATTTTTCCAATTATTGGAGTAACATATGTTGGAGCTAATTTCAATGATGCAATATTATTTGATGCACTTGCTGAAGCTATTTGTCCTCTTGTTCCAGGCGCAACGTTAACTTCTTCAAAAGTTGATTTTGTTCGAGTTTCAATTGAAGTTATTCCATTACTAACTCCTGAATCAAATGTATTTACAGTGAATCCTGCATTAGTTAATTTTATTCCACCAATATCATTATCCATATTCTTGTAAGTTGAACCATATCCTTGTCTTCCATTACTACCTTGTCCAAGCATTCCATCAAATGGCATTCTATAAAATGGTGACTCTATACTTGGTGATTTTACAAGCAATAATTCTACTTCAATTGTAGTATTATTTCCATCAATTACTCTAAAAGTTTTTGGAGCAATAATGTTAATATAAACTTCATATAATCCTGGTTCAATTGTAGTCTCTCCAGTGAATCTCTTTGTTATCTTAACATTTCCACTTGTTAAATAGTCAACTATCGCACTTTGTGTAGCACTAACATTAACAGTTTGTAAGAATTGTTGTCTATAAAATTCTCTAAAATCATTAAAGAAATCTTGAGTGAATCCGTCTCTTGTTAAATAAACTGCAAAGTTAATTGTCTTATACAATTCAGTATTATCGCTTATTTCATTAGTGTAACTTACTCCTTGTTTTCCATCAACGTAATAAATTAAATTTGGTATTCCTCCAGTTCTTGCAGTTGATTGCTCTACCCAACAGTCAGTATTTCCATCCATATTTGTAAATGCTCGAGAAACTGGTATTCTATCTCCTTTTTCTCCGTTAACTACAGCCATGAAATAATAAATACCATCATACTTTGGCACATCAACTGGACCTAAAGTTAATACTGTATCTCCAACTGGTGCAGTAAATTCTTGCATTCCTGTTGAAGCCTCTCCATCTCCTTTCCAAGAGTAACTAATCATTGTTACTTGTGGAGCACCTGATAAATTCTTTATAGTTAAATTTGCATTTCCAGTATCATTAAGTATAGACATTTGGATATTACTTATTCCAATAAATCCTTGTGGAACATTATTTTGTTGTGCATTTATTTGTGCAATTGAATCACTCACTTCTTGTTGTAATGGAGTATCAGGGCAACTAAATGATCCACCGTTTTGCATCAAAAAGTCATCTAAGTTAGATAATTTCTTTGTTAAAGCAATCATAAATTGCGATGCATCACAGTAAATGTAATTAGGGTTTCCGTAGTCACAAGCATCTGATCCAATTGATTCCCAGTTCCAGTTTAATTTAATTCTTGGTAACGCTTCTTCTCCAGTTGAACCAGTTAGTGAACCCATGTAACATGAAGAATATTTTCTAACGTAAGCATCTTCTCCTTTTGGATCTGAACTAATAATTCTCATATGGTACTTTTGACTGTAATTTGTTGGTGCACTTACTCCAGTACATAATCCTTCTCCACTACCGCTTCCAATCCAATAATTTCCAAAAGTTGCTTCATTACACAAAACATCATATTTAGTTGAAGATCCACTACTTGTTCCTGCTGAAATTGCCATTGGATCATAACCGTGAATGTGCTTAGTTGCATTTACTGTTAAAGTTCCGTACTTTGGCATTGGATCAACTAATCCAGCATTTGTAAATCTAATTGCAACTGTTTCTGTTCCTGAGTAATAAGCATCAGTGAAATCCCACGCAGGAGATATTTGATCTAGTGAGAAACTTAAATCTCCAGCATCACTAGGAATTTCTTGTTCTACATTTTCTCCATCAGTAAGTGAAGCAACATTAGTTGTTCCGCCTTCTAAATTAATTACAAAATCAGTATAATTAACTATTTGGTCATACTTTGAATCACTACAATCAAAATCTTGATCCAAGTAAGCAACAAGTGCACCAATTACCGCACCAGCTAATGCAAACCAACCTTGTTGGTGTCCAGACCAAACAGTGAATGAAGCACTCTTTGCTTTTTGTTCAACTTCTGGGATAGTGTAATCTTTTGTTGTTGCATTATTTGTTAATCCAGTTTGTTGATCCGCATCATTATTTGCAATAGCATCATAACCTGCACCTACGCCTTGAGTAGTTGCATCATTAGATGCAATAAGATTAGGATCAATTTCAACCATTGGCGTTCCAGTTGAAGTTGTACCAGGAGGATTAACAAGACCAGTAGATGCATCATGACTAAGAGGAGATGAACTATTTTCAGGAACTAATTCATAATCCGCATATCCTGTATCAAGCTCTGGATGTAATTCACGATCTTGACCCATATCATAATCAGAACCTCCTGTTGTATCAGCAGGCCCAAATAAATAATCCCAAGTTCCTGTCACTCCACCCCAAACAGCTCCGCCTGTATAATCCCACGCAACTCCTAACTTATCACTAATATATCCTGTTGTTGCACTCCACCATCCACCTGTGTCAGACTTAGCAGGAGTAACAGTTCCCGCAGGTTTAGTATCAGTAGGACCTGTGTTAGTTGTTGAAGTATTTTTCTTAGTTTCTTTACCTGATTCACCAGGGTGTGGTGTCTTAAATCCAGTTCCAATCATTGAACCTACAGTTGCACCTATCATTGCTCCGGTTAAAACTTTCATCCATTCTGTTCCTGGATTCTTTGTTCCCCATACGCATCCGTTTGCTTTTACTTTAACTTCTTGAGTTAGCATACTATTTTCTAAGATTACTGCATCCTCTGCTCCTTCTCCTTGTAATAGTAATTCGTATTTATTTAATTTGAAAATTCTATTTTCTGGTTCAATGAAAGTTACTGGCATTTCTCCAATATAATTAAATCCTGTGCTTCCTCTTGTTCTAGCATTAACACTAATTCCGTAAGTTCCAGGCAAACTTGGACCATATGCTTCGATTTCTTCAGATTTATCTTTAATTGTGAAACTCTTTTTACTTAAAGTAATTTTTCCTTCTGCTCCGCCTGAACATCCCGAATCATTTCTACAAAGTATTACATCAATTGTTTGTCCTAAGCATTTAGTTGCATCAATCTTTAGTTTTGCTCGTTCTTTAAATTCAGTTGCACCTGAGTCACTAGTTATACTCATGCATTCTTTTAAGTTTACTACATTTGTTGTAAAAGTTATTGTTGAAGGACTACTCTTTATTGTTTGGTTTTGGAATTTTGCTTCAAAGCTTACTGGCAAAGTTACACTTTTTCCAACTGCATCTTCATTAGGAGCGTAAGTTATTACTCCATACATTTTTGATCCAGCAGGAACTGTTTTTAGTAATTCTCTTTTTCCGCCATCAAGTGAAGTTCTTCCAGTAGCAGTTCCGGATGTAGAAGCTAAACTAATTTCTGCTATACCACTTATGTCACTTACTGAAGTAACTGTTAAACTATCAAGTGCAATATTTACATTATCAGAAGCACATGCGTTGAGTACTTCAAAGTCAAATCTAACTTGAGCTTTTTCTGTTGTTAGAGAAGTTTTTCCAGTTGGTTTTATTATCAAACATTCAGTTTCAGGATTTGCATCAGAAGAAGCGTTAATTATAATTGGTATGTCTAAGTAATAAAGTAATTTTAATTTTGGTTCTTCAAATACAACTTTAACAGTTCCTTCTATTGAAATTGGTTCTATCATTGATTCCCCAGTTATTCCATTAGCAAGTCTTATTTTCAATAAACTAATATCAAGTGTATCTTCCGCTTTGATTGTTTTTTCTTCACTCTTTAATTCATTAAAAAATCCATTCATTGCATCTTCATTAATTACGTCCTTGTATTTCGCATCAATTGAAATACTTTTTATTAATAAATCTTGTTTAGTAAGATTAGCAAAAGTTACTTGTTTTGTTTCTTCTCGTTTAGAAAAAGCATTTAGAGTAACCATTAGTTCTTCAGGATTAACTGCAACAAGATTTTCAGATACAGTTGTAGAAAATCTTTTTCTTGAGTAACCTTCTTTTATTACTTCAACTATTACAGTTGATTTGTTAAAAAGTGCACCTGATTCTACTATTGCTCTTCCCATTCTATCAGTTGTTGTTGAAGTGATTAAGTATTCTTCAAACCCAGGTTCTTTTGCATAACTATTAACTACAGCTCCGGGCAAATAATTTTGTTTCTCATCAAGTAAAGTTACTTCTAATTCAGTATTAATCATTGCAGGGATGAATTGCGGAGAAATTGTTACAGCAAAATCTTTTTCTTTAACAACTTGAATACTAACTTCTTTAGTGTAAATTATATTTCCATCAGATTTTAATTCAAACTTTATTACTTCAGCCCCAGTTTTTATTCCCTCAATTCCTAAATTAATATCAATAACTGCATTTTTTTCAAAAGTAGTAATTTCAAGGTTATCAACTTTTTGAATAGAACTATTATTAGTAAGAGTTACAAGTGAATCTCTAATTTTGTAAGTATTAATTTTCAATCTCTTTTCTTCAGTAGTATCTCCTACAACACTCATACTCAAATACATTTTCTTTTCATTTCTACCATAATCAAATAATGAATTGTTTACTAAAGCAACGTGATAATTGTAAGCACTTACTTGTTTAATTGAGTAGGGAGGTATTACATAAAGTTCTTCTTTTTGAGAGTACAACCATTCATTTGTTGCGCAAAATTCTCCTTCGCATGAAACTTCAGCTCCAACAAAGTATGTGTTTGTTTCGTAAGTATCAGAATATAATTGCACAGTAGCATTACTTGCAGGTTTTCGAGCATCATCAAATTCTGCTCGGTAGTAAAATACAATTTCTTTGTTAGGATTAGCAGTTTTATTTATCTTAAACCAAACTCTTACTTCTCTTGTTGATTTCCCAACTTCTTCCCAACCTACATTAACCCATTTTGCAAGGCCAGTAGTCAAACCATTAAAATCGTAACTATAACCTTTATCAGGAGTGTATTTTGTTCCTCGTGTCTCAGCAATCATTTCTGCCGCAGCAACACTATCAATTGCAACTACATCATTTTCAAGCATTGATTCTTTTCCTGCTCTAAAATGCATTATCATTTTTTCATATTCAGCATCACTTTCAATAAATAATTTTGCATAATATTTTTTCCCAGGAGCTAATGTTTGTACCGCAACATCACTTTCATTATAAATTTTATCAAACTTTATACTAGCTTCAGGAATTTGTTTCTTTAATGTAATATCAAATGTATAAACTTTATTTGGCCAAAGCATTGTTGTTGCAGTATAATAACTATCATAATCTTCAGATTTTGCTAGAACATAAATTGTTTGTCCTGCTTTAATTTGTTTTGTTGTAGTTCCGCCTTCAATACTAATTAATCCTGCAAGTCCGTGAGCATCATCCATTTTTCCGTCAGTTGTAAGTATCTCTGCTGTCCCATCAAGTTTTTCACCTAACTCATCAAACAAATTTATTTTTACAGTAGAATTTCCTATTTCCATTTTTATATCAAAACTTGTTTCAGCTTCAAGTGAAACTAATTTTACTGTTGAAGATCCAAAGAATGGAGATTTAATCGCATAAGCATAAACTTGCCCTGTTACTTTTCCAGCTAAGAAAGTTGCTTTACCATTAACATCAGTTAGAACATAATTTTTTTCTTGCATTAAATCTAATATCGCATCATTCTCTTTGTACTTTAACATTATTTTTGCATTTATTACTGGAACTCCATCTTGATCATTAACAGTAACATTAACTCTTCCCATATTTTGTCTAGTTATTTTTTCAAGTTTTAAAGTTAATTCTGCATCTCCACTAACAGTCATTGTTGCAGTTGAAGAAAAATATCCACCATTAATATCCCCTAATTTTTTTGCAGTAAATGAATAATCACCAACATCAGTAAAAGAAAATAAAGCATTTCCATTATCATCAGTTGTAGTTGAATCAATTTCTCGACCTTGAGAATTTGTTAGAGTAACTATTGCACCCTCTATTTTTCTATCAGTTGTATCATCAAGAACGTTTAAAGTTATTTTTGCTTTAATTGCTCTTGTTACACTCATTAATATTTCAGCGTCTTTTGAAACATCAAAACTTTTTGAAACCATTCCATAATTTCCAGTAGCATCAGTTACAGTTATTAAATAAGCCCCAGGAGTAACTTGTAAAGTTGTTTCACTTGCACTCGAAGTAGTTGAATCATAAGTATTATCCCCACCAGTTACTTTTACTCTAAAACTTGTAGAGTTAATAGTAAAATTATTCTCTCTTACTTTTACAACTAATTTTACTGCACTTGGTTCAAATTTTTCTAAAAATAAATCATACATTAATGAATTAATATAATATGATTTTGGAACAAACTTAGAATCATTAACACTAGCTTTTAGTATGCATCCAGCAGGAGCAGTAACTTGTATTTCTTCCCCACTAGTTGAAGCACTTGATGGACTTGGAACAAGTGTAGAAGATTCACAAGAAAAAGTTAAAGCTATTTCACTATTAATTTCTTGTCCACTAGCAGTTCTTACAAATATTTTTTTTGTTACAGGAGATAATATTATTGGAGGTGCATTTAATTTTATTCTCTCATCAAGTCCTTCAACAACTACAAAACTTTCCTTAAAAGTTCCTTTACTTATATTAATATCAAAATCAAGTTGACTGCCTACTTTTAGTTGAGTAAACGTTATTGCTCCAGCAGAATCAGTTCTTCCAGATAATTCTTTTACAAAAGAATTATTTTCCATTAACTTTACAGTAATTAAAGTATCAGTTACTGGCTTTAAATCATTTGAAATTAAAGTAAATTTTACATCATATACTTGATTTGAACTTAATAAAAAGAATGTACCAAAAGCAATTAGCAATAAAACAACTATCAAAAATAGAATAAGACTCGGTATTACTGTATCAATTGGATCAATTATTTTGTAAATAGGAATGTGTTCATCTATTTTATCTAGAACCCCGTACCACTTCTCTTCAAGAGAGTAATAAATTTCTTTGATGCCCATTTTCTCATTACCCAAAAACTTTCTTTTGTTATAAGATTAATACTTTCGAAAATATTTAAACGTTTGTAAGGGCACATTTTAGAGAATACTAATTTCCTTTACTTGGAATACAAGTAGCTTCTTTTGCATCAATTGATGCTTTAAGGCCTTCTCTTAATCCAAAGTTATTCCAATAATAATCTCCGCCAACTACACAAACTTTCTCTTGTTTTACTAATTCTAATACATCAGATAAAGTTTCTATCTTATCAGTTGCATTAGCAGCATTAACTGAAATCATTGTTCCATTACCCATTGTACTTTCAAAGTTAGCTGATTCATTTGCACCTAACAATTTGAATATTGTTGATGCATCTTGTGGAGCAAAGAATGTTCCATAGAATGATGCTGTTCCGCTTCTTTGAACTAAATTCCAAGAAGGTAAACCATATCCGCTAAATCCTGTTACTGATCCACTTGCAAGTGAATCATAATCGTTAGAGTAAGAACTCATTGATCGACCTTCAAAGTCAACACAACCCTGTCCAATACCTGTCCAAGAAATGAAGCTTCCACCAGTATTAACTGGTCCGCCATTTACTTCAGCAGAATAGAATGCATAAGCATCAGTACTTTGGTTTCTTGTAATATTCATAATTAATGGTACTGCTATACTTGGAGTTAAAACGAATTGTACAACATCGTCTCCAGAGATACTCAAAACATTTCCTCTTGTAGGAACAGTATTCAATAAATCAAATGCAGCTCTTCCTTTGATTGTAGATACTTGCACAGTTGTTGCAGCGTTATTTGAAGCATTTGGTGTAGCATAAACTTTCGTTCCACCATTGTTAGTAACTAAGAATAAATCTTCAGTAATTTGTTCGTATCCTGCACCATATCCTTGTCTTCCATTATCAGAATCAAGTCCAACTACACCATTGAAAGCAACTTTATAGATTGCGAATGGTATTTCAGGTGGACCTTGTGGAGCTAAATTAACAACAATACTTTCAATATTGTTATTGTCCCATCTCCAGTTCTCATTCTTGAATGTAACAACTATAGTTGCGTCATATTTTCCTTCAGTCCATGCGCTAGGATTCTCAGGCCACTTAACTTTGAATTTATCACTTACGAACAATTCTCTAAATCCACCAGTAGTGTATTCTACAGGCGCATTAGCTATTCTGTTTAAGTATTCGTCAAAGTCTGCTTTGAAATCTTCACTAAATGCATCTCTTACTAAATTAGCTTTGAATGAAATATAATTGAGAATCTTATCGCCATTAGCAGTACTTAATTGATTATTTGCTGCTAAAACTTTTTCAAAATAATCTTTTGTAGTTGCGTACTTCAAGCATTGTGACGAACCAGTAGCACCAATTATTACAGTTGTTCTAATAGTATCATTTGCACTACTTCTATTTCCACAACCACTGCATAAAGTTGGAGTCATAACTAAATCAATATTAAATGAACCTTCTCCAGTAACTGACTTACTTAAAGTACAACTAAATTCAGTAGTACTCTTGAAACTATTTGTTTGCTCAGCACAAACTCCTGCTATTTCATTTCCATCAGATTTCTTTACAGCAATATTCATCTTTGCACTCATTTCAAGATTGTTATTTGTTTGTACAGTTGCAGTAATTATCGCACCAGTACTTAGTGATTTAACAGTAACACTAGTAATTCCAACATCTAAATCATTTTCAGCCAAATCTTGTGTCTTTGTTCCAGCGATTTCTGCGCTTGAAGGACAATTGCCAAGTGAAGTAGAATTAAAGAATTCTTTCATATCCATCATTCTCTTCATCAACATTATAGAGAATTGTGTAGTATCACAATAATTGTAATTCTCAGGGTTACTACTTGAATCACATTCGTTAATTCCAACGTCACTCCAATTCCAAGCTAGTTTCATCTTTGGAACTCCTTCTGCTCCAGTGTATCCATTCTTTCCATCAATATCACAATTACTTAATTCTTTTGCAGTGCAAGGATAAGTATTTGGACCGCAGTCAACATATTCGTAAGAATCAAACAACAAGTGGAATTCTTTCTTGTATGCTTTAATTTCATCAACAGTTAAATAATCTTCAGTAATAGTTGCAGTTTTTTCTCTAACAAGTCCAGGTCCGCCAATGAAATTTAATATAGTTCCAAATATTCCGCTTCTCTTAACACTCAAATCAGTTCCGCCATCTTCTACTGCTGTTTTTACATAATCATAATTGTAATCAGTATCATAAATTGCTTCTTGACCAGTAACAGTTAGTACTCCAACAAATGGTTCGTTAGGACTTCTGTTTATCTTCTTTCCACCATTAGTAAATTCAAGTTCCATCATTTCTTCATATCCAACAGTAGCATTCAATGCTTGTGGATTATACAAAACAGTTCCAGCGTAAGATGAATCTAATTGAGCCATTGAAGTTGCACCATCAGTAGTTGAAGTTGAAGCAGTAGCAGTTCCAGAACAACTACTAAAATCATAAGTCTTTTGTGCTTCATCAAATGTATTAAGAGTAATTCCTTCTTGACTCTCTAAACTAAATCCAGTTATAACTACTCTTGGAACAAAGAAAGTTTCAGAATAATCAATAGCAGTATCTTTTGCTTGCATCAATGCAAGTAAACCAGCCATAGCAGCTCCACCAAGAGCACTACCACCAAACATACCTACACCAGCACTTGTAGCAACATTAAACACTCCTTGACCCATTACATCCTGGATACTTGTAGTACCAGTAGTTGCAGCAGTATTAGATGAAGTTAAGAATTGACCTGTGAGTGAAGAAACAACCGGATTTTCAATTTGAACATTATTTGTTGGCAATGTAAATAATCCTACAGTAGGAACATTACTATTATCTTCAGCAAGTGCCCAGTCAATCAAATCAAATGGTTCAATGTGCTCATCATCTCTAATCTTTCCCAAAAGTTCACACTTTTCTTGTGCAAGAGAATAATTTGAAGTATATCCAATTATAGCTTTTTTGTACCCAACAATAGCATAAAGTTCTGTTCCAGAACATTCAAGCTTGAAAGGAGTAAATGCGTCTAGTTCAGCATCAGAACCTATTCTACAAAGTCCATTAGGAAGTTTTTCACTAAAGCAATAAGGCTCATAAAAGTCTTTAACAACATTTCCATTACACCCAGCGTGATCCAAAACAGGTTTAATGTATCTATATTTATCCCACATAACATCATAAGGACTAATTTCACAATAAAATTCAGGAGCTGAAAATCTAGAATTGTCTTCATAGAAATATTTTGTCAAAATCCAATTAGGATTACCTGCAGCAGACTTATCAGAAGAATTATTAACTTTAGCTTCAGTTCCATCATTCTTAAAGTACCCAATCTTTTGTACCCCAAATCCAATCGAATTAGTTGCTCCTTCTTTAATAGCAGTGTCAGTTTGTGTAGCACTAGGTTTAGCTTTACCTTCTTTTAATACTCCGCAACAATAATAATTACCCATTCCTTTAACAGGCAAAACAGTACTTCCATCACAATCTTCATCAGTTGAAACAAATTTAGGTTCGAATACAGATTCTTTATAATCTTTTTTAGCAGCTAAACAAGTTGTAGTTGGTCCGCTTGCAGATAAACAACAAACACCTAAACTTTTGTCAGTAGAATGGAATGGGAATCTACCTTGGTTACTTGGACAAGCTGCATCAGTTTCTTTATACACGGCTGCATCTTCGTTAAAACTCTGTCTTTTTTCACATTGTTTTTGAGCATCAGCTACAATTATTTTTCCTTTATCATCTTTACATAATTCTGCTTTTCCATCTTGAGACCAAGCCACTGCTGAAACGGCAGTATCCTTAACAGCATTATAAGCTTTAATAGGCCATTTCCAAAATACAGTCTTTGTAGCATCACCAACAGTACCAGCAACACCTAATGTAGCACCCACTACTCTTTTACCTAATCCTTCTTTTCCAGCATTACCCATAGAATCAGCTTTAATTGGCGCCATTTTAGTAGTAACTGCGGCAGTACCATCAGTACCAGCTGTTACAACACCACTAACTGCTGATTCACCCTGTTTCTTATAATCAGCTAATTTAGTACCTAGGTCAGCTTTCTTAGAAGCTAATTCAGCTTGCATACTTTTTAATTTAGCAGATCTATCTTGTAAATATTTACTATTAGGATTTGAAGCAAGATCTTTATCAACAAGTGCTTTATCAGCCGCAAGGTCAACAATTTCTTTATCGACTTTAGCTATTTCATTTTCTAATTTTTTAACATCAGTATCATAAGCTGCTTTTGCTCTTAATGCATTTTCTTGAGCTTGCTGTGCAGCTCTTTTTCTTAACTCTGCTTCAGACAAAGAAGCTTTTTCAGAATTATCTTTAGTATCATCATTCCACAAATTACTAATCCAATCAGGGAATATTTTTCCACTTCTTGCTCCGCCCGCAATTCCACCTATTATAGCTGAAGTTAATATACTTTGCCAATTATCAAATGGAACAAGTCCCGTTACGTGTGCCGCAGTTGATTTTTGTACACAACTGTTTGTTAAATATCCTCTATCTACTCCATCAAAGTTATTAAACTCTGAATCATAAACATCATATTCGTATCTAGTTAGTTTAAAGCAACTATCAACTGGTTCTATAATTATTTTTACATTATCAAGTAATTCAAATCCGCTTCCTTTTTGTCTTGCGTTAACTAATAAATTATATGCTCCAGGGATTTGTCCTTTTTGAGCTTTTACTTGTACTTCTTTTGTTTCGCCAGCTTTGAGTGTAAAAGTTTTTTCTGTTATTGCTGCTTGTAAATCTCCTGAATCAAGTTGTACGTCACTAGGGAATTTGCATGAATTAATTATTGAGAATGTTCCTTCACTACCTTCGTTAATTGAAACTAATGCAGCTCCAACACTCATACAATCTTGTAAGTTTTCGTAAATGATATTGAATTTAACTTCAGTAGTTATTTTTTGTGGAGCCGAGTCAGTATTATTTTGTGCTTCAAGAACTATTGAACCAGTTGCAGTTCCGCTTGACCCAGCTAGTGGAACAAATCTAAACATTAAAGGTATTTTTTCTCCAGCAGCAATAGTTGGTTTTAATACTCTAGCATAAGCTGAACCAATTTCTACTTGTGCAGTTCTATAAATTGCAGTGAAGTCTCCTGCTATACTTCCTGTTGAAGTAAGAGTTAATCCTAAATTCTTTAATTGAACTGGCTTTGAATCAACTGTACAATTGTTCTTTAATTCCACACCTAGTTCTATCATGTTTCCTCTTGTTTGTGCTTCCCAATTAGCAGGTGTTATTTGTAAGCATGCTTGGTTATCAACATCTTTTCCTAAACCAACTCTGATTTTTGCAGCTACTTCTTGTACCCAACTCTTTCCTTCAGAAGCTAGTGTTACTAAGAATTTTCCTTCTAAATCAGTTGCACTTGGAACATAATCTGATGAAATTACTTTAAAATCAAAATCTTCAAAGTCTTGTGAAAGTATTTTCTTTCCAATGTATTGATCGAACCATGATTCCATCTTTGATTCGTTTAATGCACCTTTTAATTTTCCAACAAGCACAATTGATTTAACAGTTAAATCAAGTCCAGTTTTATTTGTAAGTTTAACAGTTTGTATTTGTTCTTTCTTAGATTGTGGGTTTACAGTGTAAGTTAATTCAGTTGGTTCTATAGAAACAACATCTTCCTCTACACCAAATTCTTTAATGAATGTTTCAAATTCTGCTTTCTCTACTTTAAGAGTTAATTTTTCTCCTGGGAATGATGCAGGTATATCAATTGGAGCCACACCTAAAGCATTTGTAGTTGTAGTGAATATTTTTGTTCCAAATCTATCAAATACTTTTACTACTGCTCCACTAATTTCTAAATTGTTTGAAGCATTTCTTGCTTTTAGTGTAATTATTTGTAATTTTCCTGAAATTACTTTTGGCATTTCTGCTTTGAATGTCCCATCATTCATATAAGTTAGAGTCATTTTCTTATCAGAAGAAATATTGATTGAAAATGTTTTTTCAAATACAAGTGAATTTTGTTCTCTAATCTTTACAACAAGAGTTCCAGAACCAGTTTTTTGTGGAATAATATTCAAATCCATTATATCAATAGATAATCCTTTTGCAAATCCACTTACATCAATCCAATCAGTTTTATAAGCGCCAAGTTGTGCTTGTTTTGATTCGTTCTTTGGTGTTTTTAGTAAATAACTATTAATCATTATATTTTCTTCAGGATTCTCAATCATTATCTTTGCATTGTCAAATCCAACTGTAGAATTATTCATTATGTTAATTGATACTTGGTAAGGAGTATTGTTCTTTGAATCAAATGTATCAGTAAATGAATTAGTGAATCCTTCAGGATCAGTGTAAGTTGAAGTTATGCAAAAGCTTCTATCTTCAATTGTTTTGTCACAAAGTGTTTCCATTCCAACTGTAATATAATCTGGTTTTGTTAGTGCGTAAAGAGCTTGTTTAGCAGCAGTGTGTTCAGCTTTATTTAATTCACTATCAAATGGATCTCTTTCATAATCTCCATCAAGTATTCCCCATGCTCTATAACCTAAATCTATTCTCTCTTCTGTTTGTGCAGTTGATCTTATTTTCACTTTTACTCCAACAATTGTTTTTCCTTGTACAAATCCATCTTCTTCCCATATTACTTGAGCCCATTTATTTTCTTCTAAATTCAAATAACCTTCATCAATAGTATATCCTTTTGGTTTGTTATAAGTTCCACCAGTTAGAACAGTTTTTTGTCCACCTGCATAAACTTCTTTTATAAAAATTTTGTCCATTTCTGTTTTTGTAGTATAATCTTTTCCAACTCTAACAAAGAATCCTAGTTCTTCGTAATTCTTAGGAGCAGTTATTTCAAACAAAGCATCATATTCTTGGTTAGCTTCTACTTTTTGTGCGCGCATTCCATTCTTGAAGAACCCTAATGGTCTTACTACTAATTCTTCTACAGGGGGTTTTGATAATTGTGCTTCAAAAGTAATTGTTCCGTTTCCAGTTATTTGTCTTGGAATTGTAGTGTAAGATTCGTATCCTTCTTTCTTTATTACTGCGTAAACTTGTTTATCAGCTTTTATATTAAAATCAATTGATCCGTTAGTATTCTCAATCATTCTCTTTCCACTTACTGCGCCAGCATTATATTCATCAAATATTTGCACTTCAGAAAATTGTAAAGGATCCCCATCTAAATCTTTTACTATTACTCTAACAGTTCCAAATGGAATATCAAGTCTAATAATAAATTCTTCACTAGAAGTTGTTGCATTTAATTCCTTAGCACTACTCCATCCAGAGTAAACTGATTTGAATGCAAATACTTTGAATGTTTCCCCAACATTAGTTTTTCTTACAGGGTTCCATTTTGCTACACCGTTAAAATCAGTTACTTTTTGTGCGTAACTTAATTTTTGTAAATCATCAGTAGTTTCTGAAAATATTGCTACTTTTGCAAATGCAACAGGTTTTCCAGTAGAATCAATTACTTTTACCTTTAATTCATGTCCGCAAGTTCCATCAAATTTCTTTAAAGCTAATATTACTTCATCTCCAATTTTTGCACTTACACTCTTATCACAATAACCTTCTTTTGTTGCAATTATTGTAAATGGACCTTCTTCAGAAACATCAAAATTTACTTCTCCAGTTGTATTAGTATCATAAGCCCAAATTTCTTGTGTTGTTCCAGCACTAGTTGCTTTTGTTAGTGCAATTCGAACTCCACTAACTAAACTACTTCCTTCTTTTGCTATTACTCTAACTGCACCTAAATATCTTTTTTCAAGTGCAAGAGTTACAGTTTTTTGTCCGCCCTCTTTTGTTAGTGAAATTACAGTAGAATCTTTTTGCTTGTATCCTTTTTCAGCAGCGCTTTTGAAAGTATAATCTCCCTCAAGTAAATCAAATGTTGCTTGTCCATTTATTGTTATTTCAGTATCAACAGGAATAAATCCATTCCCAGTACTAAATGCTTGTACACTTACTGAATCAGTAATGTTTTTTCCTTCATAAGTAAGGTTTACTACTGCTTTGACTTGTGTTTTTGCAACTTTTTCTGTTAAAACAAAATTTCCACTTGCCCCGCTTAAAGTAAAAGTATCAGAAGTATATATTGGTGAAGAAACACTAACTGTTAGAGTTCCGCAATCCCCAGGTTGTGCAACATTAACTGTTCCACCGTAAATTGTTACTGGGTCAGGCACGCCTAAAGTTGTTCCTGATGAACAAGCAAATGTTAATGCTAATTCTCCAGTTGCAAGGTCTCCACTTTCAGTCTTAAACATTATTGATTTTTGTGCAAAATCAATTCTATCATAAGGCAAAGTTAATTGTACTGGGTTCACAACCCCTGGTTCAATTAAAAAATTATCAGTTGTTTTTTTATCATCCTTAGTTGCAGTAACATTTATTTGACCGTAATTTACAAGAACTTTTTCAGTTAAACCAAATGTGTTAGTAGTTAATTCTTGATCAATTCCAACTATTTTTACAGTTGCCCCTTCTACTACATTTCCTGAATTATCAACTACAGTTACATTAATTTCTGTTTGACCTGTTGACATTGCACCAAACATCATGTTTCCTAAAAGTAAAAGTACAATAAAAATTAGAATTAAAAATAAAGCAAAACTTGGAACAATTGCATCAATTGGATCAATTATTTTGTAAACAGGAACGTGTGAATCAATTTTATCCCAAAAGTTATACCACTGTTCTTCACCAGAATAGTAGATATCTTTTAATTTTTCACCCAAACCCATTCAATATCACTTATTAACGTGTACATTAAAACTATGTTCTATAAAAATTACGCTCACTGTATATAAATACCTTTCTCTTTCTCTGATTTTAACGTTTGAACTTTGAAAGTTCACTTAATAAATCCATTACAGTTTGTCCTTCTTGTACTGTTAAACCAGTATCAGCGGGCCAAAGCTGAATAATAAATGGAAGTGTTAATTCAATTACTATTGCAATTACTAATGCAATAATTAAAATAGTAGTAATTTTTTTCATTACTTTTAAATAATTTTTTTTACCCCAAAAATCAGATTCTAAGATAAATCCTAGTCTTGCTCCAGCATAAGTTGAAATAACAAGAGGGAATATGTAAAGAAATACTGCTGCGTTCTTTTGAGCCCCTAATTGCAATCCTATTAGTATACAAGGGATGAATGACAAGTATCCAAAAAATATTGCTCCAAAGAAAAAATTTAGTATTGTTAATACACTTAGAGGAATTTGATTTTCTAATCCAAATAGCAAAGTAGTTGGATAAAAATATGAAAAAGCAAAAGCTGCTAAGAAACCAAATAGAGCAAAAATAGTCATACTCAGAGACTTTTCATCCATTTTTCCACCGTTTTGATTTGTACTAAACAAAACTTATTTTACTCAACAAAACTTTTATAATAAAAATTTAATTCAAAATAATAAAATACTTTTCTTTAAATTAATAAATTTAGAAATTTAATAAGTGCTTTTATTATTTACTAATTAATTTGCAGCAAGTATTTTCTTCTCATTCCAAGTAATTGAATTAATATTTACACAAGCTTGCTTATCTTTTACTAATCCAAGTACAGTATCTAAATTAATTCTATCTGCCTCAATACTTACCGGCCCAGCTTCCATTCCAGTTCCTTGTCCTTTTATTCCAGGTATTGATAAAGATGGAAGTGCAAATTCTGCTAATGAAGAACCTGATTGTGCAGTTAATGTTCCACCAACTAATAATGCTGGTATTGCAAGTGCACCACCATTCGGATAATAATAAATTCCTTTTATTATTTGTACTTGTCCTGTTGGCTTAACAGAAACTGTATAAAATCCACCGCTTAATTTATCAGCTTCCATTTCTACTCCATTAGAATTATACCATTTAATTAATTTTTGTGGTAATTTCATTCCTGATAAAGTTGGACCATAACTAAATCCTGTTTCTGTACCATACAATGTTGCAGTTAATTTAATAGGAATTCTCTTGTACAATACTCCGCTTGTTGCTCCATCTGTAAATTCAATTATAGTTCCTTTTATTGCATTATCTAAAGAAGATGTTTGTTCTGCTGCAGGGAAATTAAATCCAGCTTTCAAAAATACATTGTCAATTGCTTTTGGATATTTTGTAATTGGTTTGTTATTGCCAAGAGTAGCTTTAACAGTATTTGTAGTTCTTCCTAAATCATAATCTAAATCTACTGAGTACAATCCAATTTGTGCACTCTTATTACCAACAAATTCAACACTTAACTTTTCAAGTTCAGTTGGTTTTTGCATTAACCCAGTTGTAAGTTTACTTTCACCTAAGGCAGCAATATTTGTTAAGTATAAACTTGGACTTATAACACTTGAACCTAAATCAGAATTAAATTTAGCTAAAACATGTATATCACTTAACTTTGGATTTTGTGCGTAAATTAATTCAATATCAATTGCATTCAAATCATTGTGTTTCTTATCAAGTACTCCTTGAACTAATCTTGCTTTAACTATTGATCCGAAGAATGCAGCAGGATCTAATTTAGCATTCCAACCGCAATAATTAACAGTACAAATTTTTCCATCACTCTTACAAACACTTTTAGCATTTGAATCTTCAGCATTCAAAACTTTGAGCAATTCAATGTAACCATTCAAAGTCATATAAACTTTATTTCCAACTGTAGTCATCTTTAAATCAGTATATTGTAAATCAAAAGACTTATTCAAATCAAACTCTAATAATATTGAATTCTTATCTTTTATTTCTTCTAAAACACTAATCATATCAGGTAATGCAGATGTAGAAGTTAAATCAGAAATTGATTTAACTCTTGAATCAGTAAGTGATGTTTTAGGTAGTGTGTAAGAAGTAGTTACAAGTGAACCAGTTGCACTCTTAAAGAAATTCAAATCCGCACTAGCACAATTCTTGATAGTATTTGTTCCGCTTGCTCTATACAATTCAACTAAACTTGTAGCACCATTTGTAGTTCCTAATGCATCTACTTTTTGTTTTATTTCACTAAATCTATTCAAAAGGAATGCTTGTAACATTGTATCATTACAAAATTTCTCTGTACAATTAACCATGTCAGTTTTATTATAACTTTCAATGCTTGTCTTTGAAATTAAATCAAATCCGTATGGAGTAGAATCAATAGCACATCCATCAGGTGTAGAAACATTTGCTGCAAGCATTGCTATTGCAGTAGCTAAACTTACGTAAGGAGTACATAATGGATTTGCTGCTAAGAATTTTGTAATAAATTCATTATTTAATTTTGTATCAGTAGGAGTAGTTATTCCAGCCGTAGCTAAAGCATTTCTTAATTTATCAGTACAATCAGTTGGAAGAGCATCTATTTGTTCTACATTCATACATTCATCTTTAAGTCCTCTGTATTGATAATCCGGTTTAGTAAATAATACTCTTAAATTCCAAGTTAGTTCTTGTGTTTCCATTGTTATTGCTCTTGTTACAGTTGCTTTAATTGGCATTTCTAGTTTTACACAATTTGCAGTCATTGAACTTCTATCAACTTGTACCATTAAATTAGAACCGTAACTATTTGTTAGTAAACTTCCTGAACTTGTTGTTTCAACACTTACTAATGCACCACCAGTAAGATTTGCAGGTATCTTTGTTAGTACTTTAATTGAATCAGTTAATCCACAATTTGCACTTCCATCAGCAGTTGGCCCTGTTGGATTAGTTGTTGGTTTATTATTAGCTAATGCTGCTTGTTGTTGGAAGTAAGTAGTATCGTAAGAGTTTGTTGCTTGTGGGTAAATTTGACTTTGTGTATTTGGCATTGGACCAATTCTTAATGCACCTGGTTCTGCAATGTAAATGTAAACATTTCTATTTGACCCAGTGTATTCAGATTCAGGAACTGCTCCGCCCACAGGTATTATAGCACCAAGTGTAGGTGGTCCTGTTGGAACAACAACTGATCCACTGCCAGGATTTCTTGTTTGCCAGTAAGATATAATATCAAGTGCACCTGCTCGTTGACATTGTATTGGTTTTGCTAATGGATCTCCCCAATTAAGTGCAGAATCAATAGATTCACCCATTCTCCAAAAGTCAGTAATAGTAATAGGGAATTCCATACATTGTTGTAAACCATAAGCATTAGTATAATTAATATTCAAGTTTCCGTAAACATCCGTTCGTGCATCAGTCTCTGTTGCCCATTGTCTTACGTCACTCACACTTTGGAATAATCCTGCAGTTCCTCTTTGATTATTGAATAATCTTCTCTGAGGAATATAATTTGGATTTGGTATTACATCAAAGTCAACTTGTTCAATAGATCCGCTTGTTCCTTGTGTTACACTTTGTTGTCGAACATTTGTTCCAGTAATTAATGAGCATTGACCTCTTCCGCAAACACCATTTGCTGAACTAAAAGAATTGTAAGTTGGATTCATTGAATTCAATTGGTATTGTGATCCATACATACTTTCCATTCCAGATTGAAGGTATGGTAAGTTTTGCATTCCTGCTCCAGTTGGTGCTGAACAATTAATTGAAGCTACACTTGATCTTGATAATTGTACTCCTGTATCGTAACAATAATTGTAAGCAGTGTATTTTTGTGGTTTCATTACAAATGAATTAAGATTAATTGTTGTAACATTTGTCTTTATACAATCTCTATCAATGTCACCAAGTCTTCTTACTACAACACTAACATCATCAATCTTTTTCTTTACATCTTTAGTTCCATCAATTCGTGCATTCACTTTAATAGTATATTTTCCAAGCACATAACCTGGTTGTACTACTATTGTTTGATCGCTTCCTGGACTTAATGTAAATACATTTTCAGCAACTTGTAATCTTGAATCAACATCTAAATTAATTTCCATGTCAGATGTACAATTATTTGTAATCAAAAATGAACTTTGAGCATAACTTGTAGTATTTCCGCCTAAGCCACTTGAGCCCATTCCGCCCATCATTCCGCCCATACTTCCGCCATATCCACCCATCATTCCGCCGTATCCACCCATTGATCCGCCGTAAGCAGAATTGTATCCACTCATTCCGTATGCTTGGTTACCATATGAACCCATACCCATGTTATTTTGGTAGTTCATTCCGTAAGGTGCTCGTTGATTATTGAATCCTTGGTATGAATTTAGTGATGAAGAATAATCTGAACTCATTAATCGTTGATAACCTTGTTGCCAAGGAGCCATATCTAAAAGTACTCCTCCATTTGGTTCTTCAACTAAAATACATTTAGCTAAATTATTCATAGTTACATTTAATTTTGTAGTAGCTTCTACTTTTTCGCTAGTTCCATCATCAAGTAAATTTCTTCCTAAAATTGAAATTATTAAATTCTGTTGACCAGATTCAACTGATGTAGTTGGAGAATATTTTACAGTTAATTCTGTTTCAGCATCTTTTTCAAGCAAATCTCCTAACTTAGAATATTTATCAGTTAATTCACCAGAGAATCCAGAACCAATTATACTTACAGTTCCAAATTTACTTGCTTCATTTAACTTAGCTTCAAGTTTTCTTAAATCAACTTTTATTCCTTCAGCAGCACAACTATTAGTTAAAATAATTGTTTTTGTTTGTTCAGTACTTGTTGTAATAAAATCTATTGTTGTAGGAGTAATTTTCAAGCATTTTCCACTGTCAAGCATTCCAGGGAAAGTTAATCTTATTTCAATTGGAATTTCATTTAAGAAAGATTGATTTGTTCCACTTACTTCAGTGTTAATTACTATAGTTCCTGTTAGTGTTTTTGGTTCAATTAATCTTGCAGCTAAACTATTAAGTTTTATAGTTAAAGAATAATTTTTGTCTTTTCCTTGTTCTATTATTGTTCCGTTTATAATATCGCTAAACTTTACATCCATGTAACTCTTTAAATCCCCGTTAACTGTAGCAGAAACTAATTTTATTGTTTTTGCAGTATTGTTTTGTAAAATTATTTGTGTTCCAATTCCAATTGTTTCTCCAATTTTTATTGTTTCTTCAATTTTTGGAGGAACTATTGTTAATACAGATTTATCAACTTGTTTAATTAATTCAACATTATCATAACCTTCTTTCTTTGCTACAATTGTTAGTGTTGTTCCTACTCTTGGTGCTGCTAAATTGTATTGTGCAAGTCCTTCTCCGTTTGTAGTTACATTTCCAAGAACATATTTATCAGATTTAATAGAAATTAGTACTCCGTTTAATAAAGTATTTTCATCCATTGCTTCAAAATACAAAGTATTTTCTAAGTAAGGAACAATTACTTTTGGAATTAAATCTAAAGTGAATTTCTTATTTGGTTTTACATTAATATTGTAAGTAACATCAAGTTCGCTATTTGTACTAGAATCAATTGCTACTTTTATTGCACTTGCTCCAGAATTAGTTGATTTGAATAATATTTGTAATGTAAGTGGTGAATCTATTCCAATTTTTCCAACACTAACAGTATTTTCAGTTTGTAATGCTCCATTAACAGTCAAAGCATTAATATCAAGACTTACTCCTTGCACAGTTAGTACTGAGTTAGAGATTGCTTTTCCACTATAATTAATTAAATCAATTGAAAGTAAATATTCAACATCTTTCTTTGCTTCTATAGTTCCAGTAACATATTTCTTCTTTCCTGCTTCACTTCCAGTTAGTGCTTGTATTGTTACTATTTTACAAAAACTTCCTGAGCAAAGATTTGTAGCTCCGCTTGAAAGCATTTTAACATTTGCAGGAGCATATAATTCATTTCCATTTAATACTCCAGTAGGGTATCTTAATACACTTGAACCTTTTGCCCAAGCTCTGTAATAAATATTTAAAGGAGCATTTGGATTTGTTTCTTTTACATTAATAGTAGCATCAATTTCGTAAGTTCCTTGCGAAGGATTTCTCCATGTAGAGTTAACCCACTTAGCATTTCCTGTTAGTACTAAATTCTTTGAATCAACATCATAACCACTAGGAGGAGTAAAAGTTGTTCCTTTAACTAATCTTCCACTTGATTCAACACCACTAATGAAAAGAGAATCTTCTTCCATCAAATTAGTAATGTTTGCTGTTTCTTTTCCCACTCTTAAATGTAATCCTGCTTCAGAGAATGTTCCTTTTGGAACTTGTACAACTGCTTTAACTAAATAAATTCCTTCACTAAGTGCTTCTTTATTTTCACCATTTGTTTCTACTTTTGAATCGCCAGAATATATCCCTAATATTGTAGCATTTAATTGAGCAGATGCTTTTTGCATTGTTACTTGCTTTTCAGAACTCATATCTTTTACATATTCTGCACTAGTAAAATAATTTGAATACTCACTAGCTTCAACAATGAAATAAACTTTTTTATCAGCTCTAATTGTAAAATTTGTTGACCCATTTGAACTAGTACTTTGAGTTGTTCCAATTTGTTCTGAAGTAAAATAATCCATTGCTCTAACATTTGCTCCAACTAAAACAGTATTTTCAGGAGTAGTTACACTAACAGTAATTGCTTTTTCTTCAATATCAAAAGGAACTTCAAGTATTTTTTGTAATCTTGGACTTATTTGTATGCTTGCTGAATTAACTGAACCAAATCCTTCTTTTGAAGCAACAACCATATAAGTTTTTTCAAAAGTTAAACCAGTAAATTCTGTTTCTCCGTTAGTATTAGTTATTTTTTCTCCAACAACTGGTTGCACTACATCAAGTGTTTTTAATAGAACTCTAACATTATCAATTGGATTTTTCTTTGAATCAACTACTCTAACAAGTAGTGAATTAGAATTTGAACTATCTGCTTTTGTTAATCTTATTGTCAAATTATCTCCTGCTTGTGCTGGAGATGTTTCTCCAATTAAATATTCAGGATGATCAACAGTAACAACAAAATTAGTTCCTTGACTTACTCTAAATTCCAATTGTCCAGTAGCACCAGTTAATTGAGTTTGTGCATCTTCAGAATTTTGTACTGCTGCAAGTTTTACTTCTGCCCCTCTAACAGGAAGATCAGTAGTTGAATCTTTTACACTAATTAAAATTGTTGAAGATGGAGTTTTTGTAAGTATAGCAGTGAATTGAGTTGTTTCTCCTTTCTTTACTTCTTTATTATCAGCTGTTGTTGAACCATTGTAAGTTTGATAATTTCCAGTTAAATCTTGAACTAAAACGTAATAAGTTTTTGCAACAACTTCATTAAACAAAACAACATTTGTTCCAGTTGTTAGAGTTTCTATTGGAACAGTTCCATCAATTGGAACTAATTTTACTCGTAAACCAGCAGGAATAGTTTCAGTTGAAGAAGCAACAGTTATTGTTAGAGCTGCACTTCCAGTAGTTGATTCATTTTGTGCTACAGTTACTGCGCCAGTTCCTGAGAAAGATGCTATTGCATTTACTAAAGAATAATTTTCAAGACTTACTACTTCTACTTCATTACAAGAACCATCTAATTCTGCACTAAATTGTCCATTTGCATAACTAGTATCTTTTGTTTCTGCTTCAGAATCAGTTTTACATTTGTAAAATACTCTTCCATATCCTGTGATTAAATCCCCGTTAGCAGTTTTCAAATAAACTGCTCTAGTTACTTTTGTATCTTCAAGTGAAAGAATTAATTCATCATCAACACTAGCGCCAAGTGTAATAATTTTTGTTCCTGTTGCATAATTTGCTTTTGTTGCTCGAATTGAGTAAGTACCATTAGGCAAAGCAAAACTTATGTTTCCATCAGAATTAGTTAAATCAGTTTTTACTGTAGAATCATTTTGTAGAACTGTAACAGTAGCATTAGAAAGAGGATTATTTGATTCATCCAAAATTGTAAGTGAAAGAGTAGAATTGCCTGATGATGAAAATAAAAAGAATAAACCTACTATTAATAATAATACAATTAAAATTGCAAGAGGAAAACTTGGAATTCCTTTTTCTTCAACCAAATCAACAAATGAACCAACAGCAGGAACTTTCTCAGAAACAGAATCAACTAGTGAGTACCACTTGTCTTCAACAGAGTAATAAGTTTCTTTAAGAGAATCTACTAAACCCATTAAAACCACGTCAAATAAACTTCTTCACTATAATAATATAATCGTTTAACCTTTATTAATGTTTTTGTTAAGTTGATTTTAGTTTTTATTGTCTCAATTAAATGAATTTTTATTTTTTATTCACTTTTTTAAATATTTTTTCGATTTTACCTCGTATTTTTTTAATATTTTTAACTTTATTTTGAATTTTTTAATACTATTTTAAGCTTATAACAAAATATTTTCTTTTAACTTTAACTTGGAGTACATTTGTCACTCCCTGTGTTACAATAATACCCTGGCCCAGCATAAGTTGCATCTTCAGCAGGATCAAAACTATTATCAGTTACTCTAATTTTGTACATATTAGTTTTTACACCTCCAATTCTTGAAGTTCCTCGAACTAAAAAATTTGGATTAGAATCTACAAAAACAATATCCGCAGCTAAAGAAATTATTCTCCCACAAAAAAGTCTTTGATCAGCAGCATTCGCAACAGTGGCTTTTACTTCAGGCGTAGCCATTACTACTAATTTATTATACCCGCAACCAGAAATAGGATTCATTCTTTCTGAATCAGTAGTAAGATCAGTATCTTTTACAAAAAAATCATCAGAATCTGTTACAAATGCATTTGCACTTTTGGATTTGTCACAAACTTCTACTGCACCATAACCCAAAATACCTGGGCGCCCTACATTCCCCCCTGAACTACTTCCTCCTGCAAAATAATTAGTTATTCCTGCAGGAGAGGGAGGATCTAAAGTAACAATCCATTGAGGTTCTTCACTAGTAGGACAATTTTTACCTGTCCAAGTTGTACTAGCAGGAAGCCCAAGCGGATTTGTTCTAGGTGCACAATACCCTGTATCACAAAAACCTAATTTGAATTCAGCATTTTTTGCATGAGCTGCATTTATACCCCTAGCTGCATCCATTGATTCATTTAATACTTTAAAAAATCTTAAAGGAACGTAAACTTTGATATTAGTTTTTGGCAAAATTGCCATTTTTATTTGTTCTTGAGTAAAAGTATCTTTTACTATTATTCTTGGAATTAATTCGTATTCTTCATCTGTTAATAAATTTAAAGGAATATTAAAATAAAATGATCCTTTTGGACAAGAAGCCTCAATGCAATCAACTATTTCTAAAAATCCAGATCCTTGTTTATTGATAACAATTTTTAGTGCATTAAAAAGTGATTCTTGTGCATCTGGACCTTTATCATTTATTTCTACTCTATATTTTCCATACGTCATTTCTTGAAAATTATTTATTGTGTTTTGTGCAACAAATTTGAATACAGGAGCATAATTTGGATTTGAAGGATCACTAACAGCATTAGTATTTAATAAAATATTTTCTTCAAACTTTATTTTTAATTGATCAAATGTTATTGCCCCACTATCTTTTTTAATTTCAAATAATGCAAATGCTGGTTGAGTATTTAATTCACCTTCAGTAAAAGTCAAGTAATCTTCTAATTGTTCTCTAAAAGCATAATTAAAAGTTTGTAACGCATCCGCTCTTGCAATATTTGCTGTATCAGCTAATTGATAATTATTTAACATTCCATAAATTTGTGTACTGGTTTTTTCTTCACTCATTGTAATTGTTCCTATTAGAACTGAAACCGTCATTATCAAAACAATTGATACAATTGCGGAGAACATGTTAAATCCTTTTTGAGAGGATACTAAAGTAAATAGTTTCATAACTAAAAGTAAGTTATTTGTAATTAATAAATCTGCTCTTTATTTAATAAAAAAGATTTTCAACTTGCAGTAGTTGGTGCATTTACATCAATTGGTGCAGTTGCATTAGGCATTGGTGCAACTCCCGCATTAGAAGAAGGTTTTGATACTAATGGTGATTCATTTGCAGCAATTCTCCAAAATTCCATCATTTTCAAGAATTTAGTTGCACCTTGGGAATTAATTCTATCTTTTCCAAATGCATCAATTATTTCTTGAGGTTTTAATTTAACTGTACCAGTATCATTTTTGTGACTAGCTTGAACGTTGAGTAACTTTATTGTGAATTCTTTTAACATTCCTTTTCCATCAGACCCTTTTTTATTAATTTCATTTGCTAATTGTTTGTAAATTCCTTCGTTTGATTTTGCATCCCAGAAATACAACAAAATAGCAATTACTTCGTGCTCAGTTACATCAGGACTAATTCTATATTTACTATCAGAATTTGTGTAATCAAATATTAATTGTCGAACATTTCCATCCATTAATATATCTAAATGTTTGTCAGCTTCGGCTCCTTCAAATGGATAATTCTTTTGTGCGAGTAATTTCTTTGCAACTGTAATTGAAGTTTTAATATTCCAGTAACTCAATTTTCTTTCCTCTGGCAACTTTTCAGTTGATACAAGAGTTTTGTCTTCAATTAATTTCTTAGTTGAAATTATTTCTCCTTTCTTTTCACTAATTGCTTTTTCCATTTCTTTAGTATCAGTTACTTCAACAACAGAATATTCCCATTCACCTAATTTCTTTACTATTGACAAAGAATAAATTTTATTCTTTTGTAATTTAATATTCAAATTCAATGGTCTCTTTGATTTGTCCTTCAAAGCAGCTTCTTTATTTTTAACAATTGCACCCATTGCAGATTTACCTGCTAAATCAGAAGCATAAGAACAAGCAAGACCAATTCCAAAAGTTTTCCCTAAAGTCTTTGCACCTTGTAATAATCCAGTACCACTAGCTTTATCTGCTAAAGAAAGTCCTTTCTTTTTTACAGCACCTCCAACATCATCATTAATAACTTTAGAAAGTTGATCCAATCCTTCTGTAGCAGTTTTTGGAGTTGTAATTGAACCATTAATTATTGCATTATAACTATCAATTGTAGTTCCGCTTGCAGTTGATTTTCTAAAATTAAAGAAATCTTTTGGTGTGTTAGCACGTGCCATTGCATCATAACTTAATCTAGCTTGAGCAATTTTTGCAGGATCATTACCATAAGCCTTAACTAATTCAGCATCACAAGCCGCTTGAACAACAATACCAAAAACATAACTCGCTCTAGCTCCACCTCTTACAGCAGGAGTATGTGTTACCCCAGGAGTACAATTTAAGAAAATTGATTGTAACAATAATGGACTTATAGTTAACTTTTGTTGAATCAAAACTCTTTCTAAATTACTAGCTAAAGCACCTAATTCTTTATTTGTATAAGAAACTGGTACTGGAGGAGTTCCGCCCATTACAACTCCGGCTTTATTTTTTATTGCACTAACTAATTCATCAAGAGTCATTGATTTTCCAGGAGTTGGATTTTTTATATCAAGAGCTTTTTGAAGTAATGAATCTCCCGCATTATCAGTTGCTGACGCAATTTTAATAAAATCACTATCTGCAGTAGTTAGTGCTTGCCCAGCAGCCTCTGCATAAGAAACTGGAATATCACCAAATTTATTTAATGAAATTAATTTTCCAGTCTTATCATACGCAGCATTAGCTTTTTCAGTCATGCTGTTTGAAAGATTTGTTTTAAGAGAATCTTGCATTTTTGTTATTAAACTTTGAGCATCCTTAGAAAGAGGAGTACCTGCAGGAGTATTAGTCAATTTTCTAAGTAGATCTTCGTAAGGAGTTACTAATTCTTTTGAAGCTTCTTCAGCAAATGTTCTTATATTCAAAGGAGTTTTTGCCATTTCAGTAATTTTTCCAAGTTTTTCAGTAGCACTCATTGGAGGAGTAGTTGCAGGTAATTTATCAACTGCATTTCTTGCAGAATTGTAATTTGCAATTTTTGTATACCAACTTTTTTGTGCACTTAATGGCCAAGAACTAGTTGCTCTTCCCCATCCAACAGTTAACCATTGTTGAAGTATTACATCTGAAACATTTTCTCCAATTTGGTATACTACACCAGGTCTTGCATCAGGTGCATCAATATCTTGTTTTATTGCAAGCATTCCTTTCAAAGCTGCTCCAACATAAGGCCAATCTTTTGTCGCTTCACCTAATTTTTCAAGCATATCATTTAGTGATTTCATTACGCCACTACTTTGAGAAATTTCTGCTCGGTAAGTTGTAATTACAGGTATTCCACAATCAAGTATACTTCCTAAAGCTGCACCTAAAATTGTTATACCTAATCCGCTTGCAGCGTTACATGCTGCTGAAATTGGCATACATGCAAGCAAGTAACCCGATAGTCCTGCAGTCGTTGCATCTTTTGCAGGCACATCATAAGCGCTTGTTCCAGTGTATCCGCTTTCTTCTGTCCATAAGATACATTTGTCAACTATTCCTTGTCTTTTCAATCCTTCAAAATATTCTCCTAATTGTGGTGCATCTTCATTAAGAGTTGCATTCCATCCTGTTGTGAAATAATATTTATAATCTTCTTTTCCAGTAAATGAAGCATTACAAATGAATTTAGCTAAATCATCAGGGTGCAAAGTTCCTGTGTTTATTGTAATAGTTTGTTTTATATCTTCAGTTGTTTCATTGCTTAATAAATTTCTAACAGCTAAATCAAACTTTACTCCGTTTGCTTTTGTGTATTCAGTTAGACTTGCTTTTCCTTCTGAATCTTTATCATTAGGTGAAGCACAAACTTTAATGTTTCTATAATATTGGTATTGTTTTGAAGTTGTAGTTGGAGTTTTAAGTAATTGTATTGGAGTGTTTACTGGTGTTTCTGGTTTTAAGTTTGCTCCCATGAATTTTGCAGTGTATAATATTCCTGCAGAAACTTTTTGTCCTTTTAATTCAGGAGTAGAGTTAGCAACTTGAGTTGGAGTTAAAGGAAGTGTTGCATCAGCAAAGAATAATTTTTGAACTTCATTATTTTGTTCACTTGCTTTAGCACTAGGTTTAGTTGGAGTAGTAGGTGCAGTTGGTGCTTTAGGTGCAGTAGGAGTAGTTGGAGCAGTAGGAGTGTTGTTTGCTTGTGCATTAGAAACTCCAGCAAGTGGATCAACAGCATTTGCAACTGTTGCTGCTAATTGAACTAAAGGTCTAGCAACTGTATCATCAGTACTAACTGTTATTTCTCTTACTCCAAAGAATGGAGTTGGAATCATACTTGGAATTACACTAAATTCTAATTGTTCATTTATTGTAGAATAAACTGTTCCGCTTACGCATCCGCCAGTAGTTGAAGTGAACATTAAGTCATTTGAAAGGAAATTTATTTTTCTATCCCCTAAACTACCTAGTTCAGATAAATTAATACAAGAATATAATTCTCCAGTTTTAATTACACAATTGTCTCCGAATTTTCCGCCTAAAGTATTTGAAACAAGTTGTGTTATTGATTGTGTGAATGCATCTTTTTGTTTTGTATCAAAGTTAGCTGCAATTGAAGAATCAACTGTAACAATAATATTTTTCTTTTCAGCACCAGTAATACAAATTTGTGCTAAAGCGTTTGTTAGTGCACCTTGATTTATTGTTATTATATTTCCGTTTGCAGAAGTAGTTACTCTTTCTTCTGTCTTGAATCTATCTTTTGAAATCTTCTTTGCCATATCAACAAATTTAGTTTCAGAAGCAATTGTAGTTAACCAAGAACCGTATTCTTTTCCAGGGTTAAGTCCTGCATCAATTGGATTAAAGTTAGTAATATTTCCTATTTCACTTAAGCATTCTTTTGGAACAATTCTAGTTGCTCCATTAATTTTCTTTGCTCTTACTATTATTACAGGAGACATTGTGTCAAGTCCTTCTACTCCTGATTTGAATGCACCACTCATACTAACCTGGTAATATCCGCATCCAGAGAATGAAGTATCAAAGAAAACAGTTTTCAAATATCCTGATAATACTCTTTGCTTTATGTACCCCATATCAACCATTACTGGTTCTACTAAAAATCCGCTTGAAAGATAAGCCCCTTCTCTAAAAGGAGTACTATTTGTTCCATCTGAATTTGCTCCATTTAATTCTTTATACAACATATTTGTTGAGATTGAATCGTTTTGTAAATATAAATCAAATAATTCTTCTTCATCCATTCCTATTTCAGCAAATGTACAAGCCCCTTCTAACTGGCAAGGGAATCCATCTTCACTAACATCTTTCTTTGAGTAACCAGCTGATCTAGCTTTTTGAACTACTTGTTCTATTTTTTGAGCTAAATATTTTGCTGCATTTTGAGCATCACAATATCTTTCAGAACAATTAGCACTATCAGTTGTAAGTGGTGCAATTAATTCTACTTCCTTTCCTTGTTCCTTTGAATTAGGCGCAGTACATTCTCTTATTTTTATTTTTGTTGATCTTGATTTTTCATCAGTAAGTGTTGTTCCTGAATATAATTTTACTCCAAATGGTTTTGAAGAAATAAGTGTTTGACTCATTTGTGTAACACCATTTACTACAATTTCATATTTTTCTCTTCGAACACTTGGTGAAGCGGTTGTAATTGAAAGAGGAACTTTTACTACTGCCCCTGGTTGTATTAAAACTTGTGGAACAAATAGCATTACTGAACTTGCTAAGGGAGTAATCATTCCATAAGTATTTGTTTGTGGTTTGTAATCAGCAGGTGTTGCTCCAGATAATAGAACTGGTTCTGCACAAGTATTAGTAACTGTAATCATTTTTCCCATTTGTACTCCTGCACCAGGGAACATGTACGGATCTGACATTGAATCAGCTAAAGAAGCTTTAAGACAATTATATCCAGAGTAAACTGTTAGTACTCGTATTACACCTAAAACTCTATTTGTATTTGTGTAACTTGAAAGGTTAGATGTTCTTGGAGCGTAAGTTGAAAGTCCATAATTTGAAGTTCCATAATTTCTAAGTCCATTATTTGTGTACATACTATTTGAGTATCCATTATTTGAGTATCCATTACTTGAGTAACCATTACTAGAATATCCATTATTATATCCATTACCTGAATACCCATTACCAGAATATCCATTATTCAAATATGAGTTATTTGAAGAACCATAAGTTCCTTCATTATACATATCATAGTATTGGTATCTATCATATTGTGCAGCTTTATTATTCATATTTCCAAATCTTCCAGTAATTTCTATTACACTTTCAACTGGCTCAGTTATCTTTGAATTAGCTGTAGCAAATACTACTTTTGCAGGAACAATTGCTTGTCCTCTTTCTAAACTTACTGATCCACTTGGTTGAATATCTAATTTCACATTTGATGCAGTATAATTAGAACCTTGTGAGAGAGTAATATTTTCAATTGGGAATGCTGAAATGTTTGTTATAAACAATGGCTGAGCTGCAGTAGCTTTATCTTTAATAGCGCCTTGAGCAAGGTAAAGTGTTATTTGTGCAGGGTAACTTAGAGCCAAATTTGGATTCATTAATTTTACAGTTACATTAATTGTTTTCTTTAAATAATTAGAATCATAAATTAATTCAAATCCGTAAATTTCATCTCTTACTCTTTCAGCTCCATTGTAAGCTGTTATTACTAATTCTTTTATTTCACCTGGTTGGAAATCCAAATAATCCTCTGCATCAAGTTGTACTGCACTTAATTTTGTTTTTGCTCTAATAGTTTTCTTTAATGTAATTGCTTGGTCACAATTATTAGTTACTTCTATTGAAGCAGAATCGCTTGTACCTTCATTTCCAATTAAATTTATTATTGCACTAGCATCATCAACTTTCAAACAAGTTGGATCTAATTTTCTATTGTAAACCATATGTATTTCTGAAGTTATTTTTGCAAGGAACTTTCCTTCAACTAAACCAGAAATGGTTATTGTGGCAGTTTCATCAGCTGAATCATTATCAGCACCATTAAACATTACAATAATCGGAACACTTTGTTTTTGATTTTCTGATAATGCAGCAGGAACATCAACAGTTACTTTGAAAGTTCCAGAAACTATTTCTTCCCCAGTTTCTGAGTCTATTTCTATTTCATCAGGATTAGTTTCTTGTCCACTAACATCATAAGTAATATCTTGGATTACAAAATCAGCATTGTTAGTTAGTGTTTCGCTTAGTGAAATTAATTTTTGTCCTTGAGGCATTTTTACTTCAATAGTCGGAGGGAAAGAAAATACATTTCTTGTAGTAATTAAGAAAGGAGTAGTGTTTGTTGCAAAGCTAGGAGCACTTACTTCTACAGTGTATACTCCAACACTCAAATTGTTTTGTATTCTATAATATCCTGTTTTTCCTTTTCCATCAGTGTTATCACCAATAATTGTTTTTTGCACTTTTCCTTCTTTATCAATTATTTTTATTAAAGCATCAGTCATCCCAACTAATCCAGAGTCAGTTACTTTTATTGTAAAATTCTTTCCAACAATTACTTGATCTTCTGATAGTTCTACTAAAAGTGTTTTTTCATTTACTACTTTAAAACTCAAATCTTTTTCAAGAGTTGATTTTCCGCTAACAGTAACTTTTATTTTTGCAGCACCAATTTCTTGTGCAGTAAAATAAAATCTTGCTTTTTGTTTTCCGCCTGCAGCAACTGATAAAGAAATACTTGCATTATTTTTTTTGTTTGAACTAGCAATTGTTTCTCGTGCAAAGTAAAGTGTTCCAGTTTGTGATGAACTAAAATCAAGATTAGTATCAGAGGTTACACTAACTTGTAAGTAATCTTGTTCTTCTGAAGTTACCTCTACTTCTAAAGCATAAACTTTTCCTTTTAGTGCTTCAAATGTTGTTGCATCAAGCAAATTTTCTTGATCATCAATGAAGTTTGTTGTAATACAAACAGTTCCAGTACATTCAGGTAAAGATTCGTATAAAACTAAATCTTGTGTTTTTGTTGTTGCGTATAAACCTGATTTTTCATCAGTGTATCCTTTCAATTCAAGTGTATCATCAATTGGTGCACGATAATAATCTTCCCCAACTATTGCCCAAGTTCTATATTGTAATTGTACTTTTCCAGGAGTAAAATCTTCTACACGTAATTTAACTTTAACAGTGTAAGTTCCTTTTGGTTTAACGATTGTTCCTTCAATCCATTTACTTTTTTCTCCTTGCGAACCAATGTTAGCTCTATCAACTGCTTCGTTTCCGGGAGCAGGAGTAGAAGTAAAAGAAGTTGAATAATCAACGTTAGCTCCTTGCATACTAAAATCATACAATCCTATTTTTTCACTTTCTGCTAATGGAACATTGTCAGAGCCTGCTCTAAAATGTATTCCTGCTTTAGTTGCTGCGCGAGGATAATTTACTGTGAACTTTGCCCAGTAAAATGCGCCAGGAGTAATTCCTTTTACTACGTCCCCATTTTCATTTTCAAGTCCAACAAATTGAACAATAGGAGTTAATGAAGCAGAATCTTTACTATAAACAACTACTTCCACGTAAGTTTTTCCTTTAACAATTACATTTTCAGTAAAAACATTTCCATCAACTAAATTTACATTTACTTCAACTGTTTCTCTTTGTTCGCTATTGAAAAATATACTTCCTGAATAAATATTTCCATCATAAAGTGTTGTTGCATCAAGCCCATTTACTGTTGCTGTTCCAGCTATATCTTTTCCAAATACATCTAAAAATTTCATTTCCATTACATTCAATTTTTTTTCCATATTCAAAAATACTTTTTTATCTAAATCTCCTTTCGCAAGTTCAACAGTAGCAATTGCTTCAAAAGAATCATTGTATCCAAATATTTGGTAAGTTTTTTCTGTTTGCACTACAGCACTAGCATATCCTGCAAAAGTTGTTTGGAAAAGTGGTACTCCGCTTGGAACTACATTACCATCAATTACTTCATTAATTATTACATTAATTCCGTTAACTGCATTTCCTTTTCCATCAATTGAGTAAATATCAAGTCTTGCAGAATTAGTTGGATTCACTTTTGTTAAAGATATATTCACTTGTTCAGTACTACTAACTGCAACTATTTCTCGTCCTGGTAAATAACCTTCCACATATGCAGTAACATAAACTATTTCTGTTGGATCAAGTCCTGAAAAATCAGCTCCACTTATTGAAGTTGTTTGTTGGTTAAACAAAGTTAAATCTTTATTGAATATTTGTACTATTGCTCCTTCTAAAGCAATACCAAGTCCAGATTCATTTACAGAAACATGTAAGTTTTGTCCACCTTGCTCAAGAGTAATATTAATTTGTTTTTCTTTTTCTCTAATTGTTACTCCTTCACCCATTTTATCAGAATCATAAGATAAGTATCCTTCTTTTTCTGCTACTATTCTAAGTGGAATTCCTGCAGTTATTGAAGCAACTAACGAACCATTTCTAGTGAAATCACTTACTTCTACAGTAGTATTTTGTTTATTGTAAACAGTTACTTTTACATCATTAATTAATTTTCCATCAACATCAAGTACACTAATACCAACAGCTGCTTTTCCAACGTAGGATTGAGTAGATGGTTCTAATTGTATTTCTTTTACTTGCCCTGAAAGGAAAGATATTTTTTGTTCGTAAGCATTATATCCTTCAGCAGTTATTTTCAATAATAAATCTTCTCCGGAAGGAATTCCTGTTTTTTTGTAAAAATTATTAGCATCTTCAACTAATTCGTAACTTAAGTCAGCTGAATTAAGAATTACTGTAGCATCGCTAATAGCAGTTTTTGTTTCTTTATCAATTAATCTTAATTTTGCTTCAATTGAAACAAAATCTTTACTAAATCTTATCTTTGGAGAATTACTACTTTCCCCTATAGTAAATTCTAATGAAGTTGGCTGATAACCCGCTTTTTGAGCACTAATAAAAATTTTATCTGAGTTATACAAAGCTCTACTTAATTTAATTTTTTGTCCATCACTTACAGTGCCTTTATACAATTCCAATCCTTGCTTGTCTTTAATATCAATAATTACTCCTGTAAGTCCTTTCCCATCAGAATCTTTTAAAGATAAAGTTAATTCTCCTACATCAGGGCCTTGGTAAGTTAAAATAATTGCTAAAGCAATCATTATGATTAATAATACAGATAAAGTTACTACAAAACTAGGTATTCCTTTATTTTCAAAAAAATCAGAGTAAGTGTAAACCGGAATTCCTTTTCCGTCAAGAAAATCCAACAAATCAAAGTATTTATCCTCAGCTTTATTGTAAATTGCAGCTATTTTTTCTGAAATCAAAAAACCCACTCGCCAACAACTAATTAACTATAGATAAGTGTCTTGCCACATTAATAAACCTTTTGAAAGTAGATAAAAAAAACTAAAAAAGGTTTTTTAGTAATTATTTATTTAAAAAAATCATCTTGTTGCACTTGGGGCATTCGCATCAGTTGAATCAGTAGAATATTCATTAATATCCTTAGTAGATCTAACAAGTAAATTACCAAATCCATCCCCTGCGTAAGTCATTTTTGTTGGATCAAAATTAGATCCGGATATACTTGCGCTGCCCGTATGGGAATCTAGTATATCTGATCTAGTCCACCTGCAATAAACTTCATTTCCCACTCTAGATATCGCTTCACCAGAGTAATTTTTGCTCATAAATACAACCCCTGCCCCATATAACGTCCCAAAACAATTATTTTCGCCCCATTGTCCATTGCACCCACTATAAACATTGCCTGTGTAATTACGACACTCCATTACCCCATAACTTCCAGCAGTGACATAGATATTGTACAGCGATCCGTTTAGTACAATCCATATTACATTTCCTGAAGCGATTGCTCTCATTACACTTGGAACTACTTTTTGAGTGTAATCATTTGCATCATAAACTTGCACTCTCTCATTCACTAAAGTGTTAATTGAATTAAATTTCACAAACTCGTGCTTCCCAGCATTGAGAGTCATAAAATAAATATTTCCATCCCCGCCAACAAAATCAACTGGATTTTGTTTGTATTTATTTTCATACTTTCCTCCAGCAACATAATTATCAAGTGGAGCTGTAATTACACCTAATTCTCTTTTTTCTAAAATACAACCATCCACATCATTGAGTTGTGTAATGCAAGGAATAATATTTCCACTAGCATCTTCAGTTAGAACTGTTTCTCCAACACAATCACTTTTCTTAAATGGAATTCTTAATCCAAATATTTTCCCACTTTGAATTTCTTTTATCCAAAAAGAATTATTTGTAATATCTTTAATTGGACTTGAATAATTTTCATTATATGGACAATCAAATATTTGCAAAGGATCAATTTCTACTGGTGGAGCCACAGTATTTGAACAACCATTATTTCTCAATTGGCAATTACTACAACTTAAATTCCCTGTATTAAATCCGTAAGTTGCACAAGTTTTTCCATTATAATTTGTTCCTTCACATTGTTCAGTCCCTTCAATAATATTATTACCACAAACTTGAGTAGGAGTAATTGGTGCACTTACACAAGAAGAAGTAACTACTCTACAATTTACACAATTTAGTGTTCCTGAAACAAATCCATAATCAACGCAAGTTGCACCATCAAAATTAGTTGCATCACAATCTTCATTACCTTCAATTAATGCATTCCCACAAACTTGAGTTGGAATAACAGGTTCATTAGTATCAGGTATATCAGGTTCATTAGTATCAGGCACATCAGGCTCATCAATAATATTAAAACAACCACTTTTATTTATTTGACAATTTACACAAAACAAATTTCCAGAATCAAATCCATAAGTTTCACAACTTTTTCCAATAAAATTATTTCCATCACATTTTTCTTTACCATCAATTACACCATTTCCACAAAGTTTAGCAGGAGTAGGAGGTACAATTGGTTCAGGGAATTTTGCAAGGCAAGCTAACCTTTTACTTTCAGTAGGAATAGGTAAACAATAATTTCTATCCATATAATATTCAGCTAAATTTCTCAAAGTAAATGATAAATCATAATCAACCATGTTTTTGTTCACAATATTTGAAATATTTTGAGTTGAGTAAATTACTTTTCCTTCATCAACTGATTTCATACAAGCAAGCCCAGAGTAATAATCTTTTCCAAAAATATTGTAACAAAAATTTAAATCAACAAAATAATTTGCTAATTTAGTATAAACAATCCCTGTATCTTTATTATTCAAATTTAAAGTTAAAGCATAATTCAACGCTTCATTTGAAGTCAAACGATTTATTTTATCCCAGCCAATTATACAATCAGCCAAGTCAATAGGATACCCGTTCCAAAAAGAACAGTTTTGTAAAGCATATCCTCCAAAAATTGCTCCATTACTTGGAACAGAACTTGCATTTGCTACAATCGATGGAACTTTGTTAATTGCAAAAACAATCTTAGGGTCACCAACATCAGTACTAGAAATCTGATTTGAGTAAGTAAATGAAATCGATTTACCAATATTCTCAAAAGCAACAGGAATTCTTGTAATAGATTGACCTTTAACTAAAAATGCAAAATCCTTTTCTTGACCTAAAGAATAACTTGCATCTACCCCGTCATTAGTATATTCAAACAAAACATTTCCAGCTCGAGTAACCCTGCCAGAATTATCAATATCAAAAGTCAAATGATTATTACTCGAATCAATCTCTAATTTATTTTTTCCCCAACTAAATTTGTTTAACAGGAAAGATTTATTATAATCTGAAACAGATATTAAAGATATTTTATTATTTTCGTAGAATAAATTGTATTCCAAAACAGGAATATTTTTTAACACATAAATTATTTTAACCAAATCTTCGCCATCATAAACAAATAATTTTTCTGAATCCCCATCAATAACTTTACTTAAATTTGAATTTTCATAAGAATAAGTAATTGTATTAGTATTCAAATCATCTCCGTTTAATTTAATTTTATTAAGCAAAAACTTATTTCCAACTTTTTTATAACTTTCTTGACCATAATTATAATCCACACTAAATGTATTTTCAGGAATAGAACCATTTAACTCAACTTCCCCGTTTTCAGTAACCAAAACTAATTTATTTCCTTTAGCATAAGCAAACGGAGTGAATACAATTATTTTTGGATCAAAATATGAACTAGTAAACTTCTTTGTAGTAGATAAATAAATATTGTCAACTAACGAAGTAAACAATCCCCCATCAACAAGATTAACCCCATTAAATAAAGAAAACCCTAAACTTTCACCTGAATAAATAAATTTACCAGTCAAATTAATTTGAGGAATGGGTCTATTCATAAAATCTTTCATAAATTTATTTAATTCTTCAGTAGCTTTACGCATTTTTTCTATTTCACAAGGATCTAAAGGGTAAGTTTTATCTTCAAAATAATCTTTAACTCCAGGTGGATGAAGACTAGTTGATTTATCCTCAACTTGTTTTAATGCTTCAAGCAAATAACGTTTCAAGTAATCAGAATAACTTTCTTTACCACTCCAATCTAATTTATTTCTTAAACCTTCAGGAGTAAAAGAATTATTTTCAGACGGAGAATAAGGATTCAATGATTCCCCAAGCGAATTCCCATAATAATTTTGATTATTACCCCACCAAATACCATTAAACCCAGTACTTGAATAACTATAACTCATCCATGCTAGGGAAGGACCAAAAAAATCTTGAGTATTAACTACAAAACTAGGATTTCCGGAATCAACCAAAAATGTATAAGACACGTGATCCATGTTAAATGGAACTCCTTCAATATAAACAATTTTAGAAGCACTAGGATTATTTTCAATTAACTGGTTATAAGGTTTAAAAATAAGCCCTGTATTTGGATTAGTTAAAAAAAGATAAGGAAACTCAGGAGAGCTACCATAGTTTCCATGAAGATTAAAAAAGTAAGGCTCACCACCAAAATAAGATCCGCCATAATTTCTTTCATAAAATGCCCTCGCTTCAATTTGAGCTGTAAGTAATTCGCTTCGCCCAGCAGCACGAGTAGCATTTTCCATTGCAACAACTGCATTATACCAATCACGTAATTGAGAATTTCTATTAAGCAACTCATCAAAACTTCCAATTTGATCATAAGGTCTTCTGCTCACACCAGGATTAAGTCCAGGAACTTTTGATTTATTACAATCATCATTTTTGTCATTTACTTTCCAATCATTCAAATCTTTTTTAATTGTTGTTATCCTTTTATCTAAATTCCACGCAGAACGAACTCTATTCATCTCCCCAACATATTCACAAACATTTCCCACACAAGTTTTTTTTGCTAGTCCTTCTTCTACCCAAGTTCCTTTTATTTCATCAAAGTACCACAAAGGCATCTCGCTAGGAGCATTTTCTAATTGAGCTTCATCAATAGGAAAAGTTAATTTCGCACTTTTTCCATTTTTAAAATCTAAACTATTTCCATTCTCATCTTGTGCAATTATTTTTGCAAATCCATAAGATTCAAGGCCAGTAATATTTCCATCACTTGCAAGTCCCTCAAGTTCTCCAGGAAAGTATTGCATATCTCCAGGAGTATTAGGATTAAAAGCAGTAACTGAAATTGACGGATTCACTGCAGGAATATTTGTTCCTAAAATTACTAAATCCCCACCATTCAAATCTAACTTTACTCCTTTGTCTTCAACATTTGTAACGCTGGATAAATTAAGTTTTACAAATTCATTCATTGTGGCAAATACAATATCCATTTTTTGTTCTTCACAAGAAATATTTTTATGAACCGGAACAAAACCTTTTTTTGCAAAAGATAAAGTCAATTCTTTAGAACACCGAATAGTTGCAGAATATTCATTTCCATTTATTTTAACATCTTTAAGTACTGCATTTGAACTAATTTTCATATCATTAAAATTTACATCATCACCAAAAATTAATCCAGTAATCATAAAATCTTTTTTCATAAAGTCCCAATCAGTGGAACTTAAAACATTTAGTAAAAGCGAACCAACTATAAAAACAAAAACCAAAACAAAAAGCAAACTAACTAAATTAGTTCCAATATCCGCCAAAAATTCTTTTTCCCCTCTTATTAATTCAAAATCTTCTTTAGTATAACCAATTTTTGTTATTACATTAATTAATTTTTCATCACTAACCCCTTTTTTCTTTAAATTAAGTATTTCCTTAGTAATATCATAAAAATTATTTATTTGCTTTGATTCAATTTCATTAGCATTAGGAACGCGCATCATTAACTGCAATTTATTTTTACCTTCTTTTGCAGTTTGAACAGCAATTTTTTTATATTTAATATCCAACATTAACACAACCTAAAAACATAATTATTTTCTTGCAGCCCAATAAAACCAAATAACATAAAACACAGTAATGTAAACAAATAGTATTACTTTGAATAAAATATCATGAGCAAATTCTACTATTTGTAAATTTTGTGTTAATACAATATGAATTGTTATTAAAATTCTTAAAATATTAAATATTACTCCAACAATTATTGCTAATATTATTCCAACTATTTTTTCTTTTCTTTTTATTCCAAAACTAGCAAGTATTGCGCTCACCAAAATTATTATTTCAAGTAATCCAGTGCAGAGCCATGCAATAAAAATTGTTTTCCCTTCTACGCTAAATGCATAGCAAGTTCCAACTATTCCATCAGAGAGCCAAGAAAATTCATTACACTCTAAAAATCCTAAAGAATTAGTAGTTATCCCTTCTATTCCAAGAACTCCTTGAATTACATTTCCAGTTATTTGTTTATAAAATTCTTGTGGAATTAGTCCAAGAATAAGAGTAATTATTAAATAAAATAAAACAAACCCAAGCAAAAAAAACATTAATTGCTTTTTTTCATTCGAACGAATACTCTTACTTTCTTTTTCAAAATAGTTTTTTAATTTCAAAATAAAACTACTATTTGAAGATACTTCTTTTGTTTTTCTTTTAATCAATTAAATCCCTTTTTTAATAATAAATTAAATGTCTTTTGATATAATAAGTATTACTTATCACTTTTTTTAGGCTAAAAACAAGTTTTTATATCACTTAAATCATAATTTGAACTATCTTAAATTTATTTAAATTTGTATAAGAATGTGAAATTATGAAAATCGGCGGATTCAAAGTTGGAGAATTTGTTGTAAAAGAAATCGGCGGTAAGCGTACGCTTATCTTTGATTGTAGAAATTGTGTTTACTCTGCTTCCTTGGCGGAGGATCACCATTGTAGATTTCACGCAATAAAAATTTTGCAAGAAGTTGAAGCACTAAAAATTGTTTTAGCTGAAGTTTATGAAAGAGTGTATGAAGAAACCCAAACAAAAATGTTAATGGAAATGGCTAACCTTTCCCAAAAATTAGCTATTGAAGGAGTTTGGAGTTATAATCACTTAGGTAAAACCGCTAGAGAATGTGAACAATTTTTCCCAGAACGACACCAAATAGTTGTTAGAATTGCTAATGATTTAATTAGTTATGATCCGCTTTTAGCTTATTTGAGTTTGCTTCAAGAGTTAAGAAAAGAAGAAGAAAAAATGAAGCAATCTCCTCCTTTATATGTTTCTTGTACTGAACCTTACGTTGCTACTTTAGTTGAATTAAAAAATAGATTTGAAATTACTCTTTTAGTTATTAGAGCAAAAAAAATTCTTACTGAATTAAAAGAAGTTCCAGAAACTACTCAAATATACAAAGCTCTTTTTGAAGCGGATATTAAACCAAGTTTTATTGGTTCAAAACTTTCTTTTTCAGGAATAGAAAATTTTGATTTGCTTGATGAATATTCTGTAAAAGAATCAAGTGTACAAATTTTGGCTGACCCTGATAAAGTAGAAAAACTTTATTATGTAAATCCACCTGAATATTCTTTAGCACCCGATCAATATTTTGTTTTAAGTAAAACTAGAGAAATTGTTGCGTCATACCGACCAGGAAGAACTTCTCTTAGTACTGTAGCAACTTCTCGAAGATACTTTGAGAGATTATATGAATCAACAATAAAAGAAGTTGCTGCATTCAATCACATTCCACTATCTTCAGAAGATATGAGTTCTTTATCTAAAGTAGTTGCACGTTACACAGTAGGATATGGTATTTTAGAAATATTATTGAATGATAGAAAAATAACTGATATTTACATTGATTCTCCAATTGGATTAAAACCAATTTATGTTGTGCACGCTGATTTTGGACAATGTCAAACAAATATTAGTTTCACTGAGAACGAAGCTAATTCATTAATTTCAAAAATGAGAGCAATGTCTGGCAGACCGTTTGATGAAGCTCACCCGGTACTTGATTTTGATTTGGCGGACCTTGAAACAAGAGTAGCAATAATTGGCCCGCCCCTAACTCCTGCTAGTTACGGATTTGCGTTTAGATTGCACAAAACTACTCCTTGGACGCTTGAACAATTTGTTGATGTAAGTTTTGTAAGTCCCTTAGCTGCTGGATTATTAAGTTTCTTAATTGATATGCAAACAACAACCCTTGTTGTTGGTTCAAGAGGATCAGGAAAAACTTCTCTCTTGCAAGCACTAATGCTTGAGATTCCACAAAATACTAGAATAATTACTTCCGAAGATACTTTAGAACTTCCAGTTCCATACATGCAGGAAATTGGATACAATATTCAAAGATTAAAAACAAAGAGTGCAATTAGTGTTTCAAAAACTGATACTGAAGTTGATCCTGCGGAAGCTCTAAGAACTGCATTAAGACTTGGTGATTCAGCAATTGTTGTTGGAGAAGTAAGAAGTAAAGAAGCTAAAGTTCTTTATGAAGCAATGAGAGTTGGAGCAGCAGGTAACGTTGTTCTAGGAACAATTCACGCAGATAGTGCTTACTCAGTTTGGGATAGAGTTGTAAACGATTTAGGAGTACCCACTACTTCATTTAAGGCAACTGATTTAGTTGTAGTTGCTAGACCCATTAGATTTAAAGGAAGTTTAAAGAGAGTAAGAAGAATTACCGAAATAACTGAAATCAAAAAACATTGGAATGAAGATCCCCTTAGAGAAGGAGGAATACTTGACTTAATGAAATATGATGCAGCAAAAGATTCGCTTGAATTATTAGAAGATAATTTAAAAGAAAGTGATTTGTTACAAAGAATACAAAAAACTAGTGGGTTAACTATTAATGATATTTGGGCAGAAATTAGATTAAGAGGAAATGCAAAATTATTTTTAGTTGAACAAAAAACTTCAAACGATTTAAAAATTTTATTAGAAGCAGATCACACAAGTAGAGCTAATAATAAATTAATGTTAATGAGAGAAACAATGCTTGAAGAAAACGGAAAACTTGATTATGATCAATTATTAGGCCAATGGAAAAATTGGGTAACAACTACTTTAGTTCCAAATTTACAAAAAAACAAACCAGTTAAAGTAACTGAAGAGTAAAAAAATTAATTAAAAAAAAGAAAAAAACTAATTATAAAAAAATATTTATTAAAAATAAATTATTTTATGAACAAGTATGTGGACAACTTCCGTCAGCCCCATTTGAAGCCCCCAATCCACCAGTACAAGTAAATGCACCAATGTTAGCTAAAGTAGGACATGGAGAAGTTATTGTAATATTTCCGCCCGCTCCACCATTACCAGAATCATTAGTATTCGCACCAATAGTAGAACAAGTTCCAGTTTGAGTTAATGTCCCAGTAATATTTATTGAACCACCTGCTCCACCATCCCAAGCAGAACCCCCAGTTGAAGTTAAAATTCCTGTTTTAGAATTATTTATATTTATTATTCCGCCAGCCCCACCAGGATAATAAAGAGAATTTCCACCGTTAGAATTTATTGCGTTGGTTACAGAGTCAGAAATTGTTATTAATCCACTACTTTGTTGCCCGACTAACCCTCCAACATAATCTCCATTACCATTTATAGTCCCTGAAGAAAAACAATTAGAAATAGTGCCCCCATTTTGCCATCCTACCAAACCAGCTACAAATCCAGTTCCACTCATAGTAGCTTCAACTATTCCAACATTAGATATAGTTCCTTGAGAATAACTAAATAAAGCAGTATAATTATACCAAGGAGTATTTATAACCAAATTTAGTATATTATAATCTTTTCCATCAAAATTCCCAGTAAACGCAGTACTTTCATCTCCAATCGGATCAAAACTTATTCCAACACAATCAATATTATTTCCTAAAATATAATATGCAGTCAAATCCGAATTTATATTTTGCAATTCAGTACAATTATTAATTACCCAAGGATGTGTGATAGTTCCGTCTTCAAGAACAATAACTTGTGAAACAATTGGTTGCACAACCATAATAGGATTTACTGCATTTGAATCATTTACACAATCTGCATTAATTGTTCTATTTACATTCTGAACAAGACCATTAACAGTAGTATATTGAATTTTCAAATCACACTTAGTACTTTTCTGTCCACTAACACAAGGACAATTAAAATTTAACCCACTTAAACTAAAAGTTTTAGAACCAAGACCAACAATTTGTTCATTATAATTATTATCAACACCACCCACACTAATTCTAGTCAAAGTAAGAACATCACTAGAATTATTACTAAATTTAATTAAAGAATCACCTTGAGGATCAATAACAGACTCAACAACACTAATTCCTCCGCTAACAGAAGAAAAACCATCTGAAGAAACACTTACCTGTTGACTAGAATTAGAAAATATTCCAGTAAATAACCCAACAACAACCAAAGAAATAACAACAACAACTGCTAAAATTACTAAGTACTCAATTGTACCTTGAGCATGAGAATTAGATCTTTGCATAATAAAATAACAATCATTTACTATATAAATCTAATCCAAAAAAAAACATTTTTCAGAAAAAATTTTGCTTCACACAAAAAATTGTTTTACTTTAATTTTAAGAAATAAACTTCAGCCAGAAAAAAATTCAATTAACTTTATCTTAATCTAACAGCTTCTAAGTTTCTAATTGCACTTGAACTTATTCCAAATTTAGCTGAAATTGATTTTGATAATTCTACACTTCTTGTAGGGTCACCGTGATCAACAATTACTTTCTTTGGTTTTGGTTTTAAAGAAGCAACGTAATCAAGTAATTGATTGTAATCAGCGTGTCCACTAAATCCATCAATTGTTTCTATTCTCATTTTAACTTCTAATCTTTTTGTTTTTCCATTATCAGAAATTGGCAGAGTCTTAAGTCCTTGTTGTATTTTTCTACCAAATGTTCCTTCAGCTAAGTATCCAACAAATACTAAAGTGTTAGCTGGATTTTCAGCTAACTTATGAAAGTAATCAATTACTGGTCCGCCATTCATCATTCCAGAAGTTGAAAGTATTACTGCTCCGCTTCCTGCACAAATTTTATCCCTATCTTCTTTTTTCACTGATTTAAATAATCCAGAATCAAATGGAGAATCATTTGTTAAAATTCTTTTTTCTAAACTTTGTCTTAAGTACTCAGGGTAAGCTGTGTGTATTGCACTTGCTTCTCTTACCATTCCTTCAACGTAAATACTATTTTTCTCTGAGAGTAATCCTCTCTTGTAAGCATCTTCAATAACCATGCAAATTTCTTGTCCTCTTCCAACTCCAAATACTGGAATTAAAACATTTCCACCAAATTGTGTTGTCTCTTGAATTATTTCAATTAATTTTTGTTCCGCTTCTTCTCTTGATATTTGTAATGCATCGCGTGATCCGTAAGTACTTTCAATTATCAAAGTTTCTATTCTAGGATATTTTACATCAATATTATCAAATAATCTTGTAAGTCCGTATTTTATGTCCCCACTGTAAACTAAATTGTGTGCTCCTTCTCCAATGTTTAAGTGAACTGAACTTGAACCTAAAATGTGTGCTGCGTTGTGCAAAGTTAATCTAATATCAGGGGCAATATCTGTTACTTCTCTATAATCTCTTGTAATAGAATGAAGGAGCGCATTTTTTACATCCGCTTCAGAATAAGGAGGAGTTTTTTCTTGTGATACACTTACATCAAGGTAATCAAATTGAAGTAGAGTCATTAAGTCTCTTGTTGGTTCAGTACAATAAACTGGTCCATCAAAACCCATTTTGTAAATGAATGGTAATAATCCAGTGTGGTCCGAGTGCGCGTGTGAAATTACTATTGCATCAAGTTCACTTAGTGGATAACCTAGTGCATCAATATATGGATATGGATCATCCGCACTAAAATTTAATCCTGCATCTAGCAGTATTTTTGTACTTTCAGTTTCAAGTAACATGCAACTTCTTCCAACTTCTCTAAATCCGCCTAGAGCCATAAATCTAATCCATTGTCTTTTTGTTTCGGGCTTTGGAGCATAAATTTCTTCTGCAGTTTTTAGTAAGAATTTTTTTCTTTCATCAGCGTGTCTAAATAAGTGTTTTCTAATTCCATTTAATATTTCTGATTTAGAAGTAGGTGCTCTTAAAATTCTAGGAGTCCATCCAGTTTGTAAAATTATTTTTTTAGATATTTCTCCGCCTTTTCCAATAACCATTCCTTTTTTCACAGCTTCAATTACAACTTCTGAAAATGGTTCTTCAAAATAAATTTCTTTTACTTCCGCTTCTGCTGGAATTAATTCTAAAATTATTTTCTTTGCTTGTTCAGGATTACTCAAAAGTGTTTTATCCGTTCTAATATTTACTCTCTTTTTTAATTCAAAAGCAATTTTTGAAACTAAATTTTCAGTTGAAAAGAATGCAGCAGGATTTCTAGTGTAAATAATTACTTCAGGCCCTTCCATTTCTACTTTAGTTATTCCGCAAGAATCAGGAACTATTTTTTTTAATAATTCGTTTATGTCATCTAAAATTTTTATTTTTTGTACCATTTAATCAACTCATTAACATAAAACTTGTCCAAGAAATTGTAATTTAATTCGAAGACAAATTAATTAAATAATTATTTATTAAAGCTAAGTCATCCACAGGTTTGATTTCTATATTTTATTATCATTTATTTTTTTGAAACATTTAATTTAACTTTAGTAATTGTTTTTTCAACATCTTTAACATCAACTTCTCTGTATCCAGCTTTATCAATTATAATTACAGTGATTGTTTTTCCACCAGTGTAAATATCTCTATTCTTTGCAGCCATTACAGCTCTTACACCTAAGAAAAGTGCTTCATCTTCAGTCATACCTTCTTTGTATTCAGAATCAAGCGTAGTTAATGCAAAATCTGTTCCAGAACCAGTTACCGCGTATTTCTTTTTTTCAGATATACACCCAAAAGGAGTAACTTCATATAATTCAGGAGCACTATTTATTCCACCAATTACAGGCATGAACATATAAGGATAATATCTGTTTCCATTTAAAACATTTGAAAGCATTGAAGTTAATGCTCTAGGAGTCATTTTTGTATTTCTTTCAATTTCGTACAAATTTGCTTGTGCTTTTAAAAATCTAATAATTGCTAAAGAATCTCCAACAGTTCCAGAAATTGTTAAAGCAATGTAATCAGTTATTTGGTAAATTTTTCTAGCATCATCATCAGCAATAGTGTTACCCATTGTTGCTTGTTGATCAGCTGCTAAAAGAACAAAATCAGTTCCAATAATACCAACAGTAGTAGTTCCAGTTTTCTTATCTTCAATCTTTAAATTAGGATTAACTGCACCCATACTTGGTCTAAAAGCAGTTCTTTCACTGATTAAACTAATTGGCAAACCTTCAATATCTTTATAATGATTCATAAAACATAACCCCATTTTTTCAAAATTTTAACTCTCTAATTGTTATTTTTTCAACTGCAAGAAAAATAAAAGTTGTTTACTAAAAGCAGTTTTCTAACATACTTAATCTCTAAAAACCTTTAAAAAGGTATTTCTTAGGGTAAAATCCACTTTAACGACTAACTTAAATTACCAAAAAAATAATCCAAAATCTTTCACACACACTTATTTTTAGAATTAAAGTAACTTTATTAACCTTAAAACTAATAAACTATTAAACAAAAGTGAATTTATGGATAAAAATAATTTTGAACTTAGTAAATTAATTGAATACCCTAAAAGTGGAATATTAAGCAAAGTTCTTCTAAAAAGCACAAAAGGCGACACTACTCTTTTTTGCATGAGTAAAGGTTCAGAATTAACCCAACACACTTCAACTAAAGAAGGGTTTGTTTTAGTTTTAGAAGGAGAAGGAATTTTTATTTTAAAAAGAAAGAAAATTAAAATGAAAAAAAATGTTTTAATTCACATGAACAAAAAAGAAGTTCATTCACTTAAAGCACTAAAAAATACTTCATTTTTGTTAATATTAACAAACTAATTTACTAATCATAATTTAAAAAAAGTTAAAGTCTGTTTTTTTTATTTTTTATTGTAAAGAATAACCCCAAAATTATTAATAATAAAATTATTCCGCCAACAATTAATAATGAATAATCCACTAAAGGAGCTTTTGGTTGAACATTATTGTCTTGCGGAAGAACAATAGGTTCAACTGGTTTATTCTGATCAACTACAGGAACAATTGGTTTAATAGTATCCACTAAAGAATTATCAGGCATAACTGATAAAGCAAAAGCAACTCCAATAAAACTTAACAGAATTAGTAATAAAAAAATCTTATTTTTCATCAAATTAAACACACCTTTTCAAAAATTAATACTTTAAAGTATATAAACTAAATCCCCCCTCCCAGACTTGCACACGGGAGTCAAGGTATCTGCTTCACCTAAAAAATTATTCTCTTGTTCCATTAATATAAATTAAAGTATTTTATTATTTTGTATTTATTTGTAATTTACAAGCCCAAGAATCATAATTACCACTATAATTAGAATCTATCTTATCACACGCAAGAAGATCATTTGATCTAACAGCATAAATAGTATAACACAAGTATTCACTCATAATATTATTATTATCTGGACTTTCAAGACAATCATTTAAATCTTTTTCAAGATCTACCCCAAATAAAGCAAAACACTTTTTTGCAAGAATTGAATCAGATATTTTAATGCACATTTCATTCATACGATTAGCAGAATAACCATATTGTGGCCCAGTAATTTCATCTCCAAGTCCAACAGTAGAGTTAGCAATTTGATAGAAACAATCATCTTTCAAAGGTTGAACATACTTATTACAAACATCATTTTTGAAAAGCTGACCATAACATATTGGCTTATCAAAAACAACTTTTTCACACAATTTATAATTCTGGTCAAGTGCTTGCTGTATATAGACCTGGTCATTTTGAGATATTTCAGAATTAGTTAAAGTCTTGCAATCCTGCGGACAATTAACTGAAGTTTCACCCCAAGGAAACTCCATACACTTCCCATCACCACAATGAGGCTCTTCAGTTGTACAACCAAGCAAGAATAGAACACTTACTAAAACAACTAAAATAAAAATAACTTTCTTCATTTTAAAACCTTATCAGAAATAGTATTTTGAAGTATAAAAAGTAAATCCCCCCTCCCAGACTTGCACACGGGAGTCAAGGTATCTGCTTCACCTAAAAAATTATTCTCTTGTTCCATTAATATAAATTAAAGTATTTTATTATTTTGTATTTATTTGTAATTTACAAGCCCAAGAATCATAATTACCACTATAATTAGAATCTATCTTATCACACGCAAGAAGATCATTTGATCTAACAGCATAAATAGTATAACACAAGTATTCACTCATAATATTATTATTATCTGGACTTTCAAGACAATCATTTAAATCTTTTTCAAGATCTACCCCAAATAAAGCAAAACACTTTTTTGCAAGAATTGAATCAGATATTTTAATGCACATTTCATTCATACGATTAGCAGAATAACCATATTGTGGCCCAGTAATTTCATCTCCAAGTCCAACAGTAGAGTTAGCAATTTGATAGAAACAATCATCTTTCAAAGGTTGAACATACTTATTACAAACATCATTTTTGAAAAGCTGACCATAACATATTGGCTTATCAAAAACAACTTTTTCACACAATTTATAATTCTGGTCAAGTGCTTGCTGTATATAGACCTGGTCATTTTGAGATATTTCAGAATTAGTTAAAGTCTTGCAATCCTGCGGACAATTAACTGAAGTTTCACCCCAAGGAAACTCCATACACTTCCCATCACCACAATGAGGCTCTTCAGTTGTACAACCAAGCAAGAATAGAACACTTACTAAAACAACTAAAATAAAAATAACTTTCTTCATTTTAAAACCTTATCAGAAATAGTATTTTGAAGTATAAAAAGTAAATCCCCCCTCCCAGACTTGCACACGGGAGTCACGGTATCTGCTAACCCAGACAAATTATTTTCTGTTTCCATTTATATCATCTCCACTTGATTTTTACTTTAATAAATTTAACAGGCCTTGCTGATAATTCTGCCGTTTTTCAGAAATATTTACTGAAGGCATATTTTGTAATTTTAACATTCGATTAAAATCCCCCTCAGCAAGTACTCTTTCTGGAGAATATTTGACATCTCTAAATGTTATTCCTTTCAAATATCTCTTCAGCACCTTATTTTTTACATTCAAACTTAAATCCCCTGAAATATTATCATAAAATTCCCCAAAGGCTTTCAAACAAGTGTTTATTGTATATCTATCTGGAAGGGGCTCAATTGTAATAGCGTTATAATATCTCGGAAATACATTAATTAGATAATAATTAAATAATTGATACAAATACTCATCACCAATTTGGAGTTCTTTAATTCTTGACCTTGTGGATGTAAAGACTTTGTTATCAGACTTTGATCTATTTTTAGATTTGAGTGAACATATAAGTTTAGCACTAGAGAGATATTTTGAATAATTTATGTTAAAAGTATAGTTTAAATTCAAAAAAAGAAATTGATCAAAGTCCTTAACTAAACAGTATCTTTTTGAAACCCTTTGAGCAGAAGGACTACTTTTTTTATCAATAGTAATAAGCCCTTTTTTTATAAGAGAGTTAATCGTTTGGAAAAAAGTACTTCTTTCAATACCTGTAGCAAGCTCAATTTGCTTGTTTTCTTTCATTGAGCCATCTAATAAATAAACAATTATTTTCATTACAGGTTCACTGTTGAATAAATCTTTAGCAATCCTTGTCATAATCTCACTTGTTGGTACTATACCTTATATGTCCCAACACATTTAATAACATTATTGTTAGTTTTTGTGAGAACTCAAAAGAGGTGGAAAAATGAGATTCACAATAGTAGTAAATAACATAGTTGGTAAAAAAGTAAAAGCATTTGCCAAAAATAATGGCCAGTCACTTTCAGGATTTTTCAGGATTGCTGCTGAAGAAAAACTTTCCAGAGGGGATAATAATGCGAATTGAAAAACTTGCTGAATTAGAGAATTGGGATGGCCTCATAGAATTTGAAGACTTAGAGATTTTCTTTATTTTTTCAAAAAAAGGAAATTTCATAGAAATCTACAAAAATAATGACTTTATGATTTCAACAAAAAAAGAATACAAGTGAACAGGAGGACTAAATTATGGAAACAATAAGTTTTTTAGAAAATAACAAAATTATTAATAATTGTGTTTTTGGAGAAAATCAATACACAAAAGAAGAAGACCGCAGCATAAGTTTTGATAAGAATAAACATTGCTTACGAAGCGTAACTCAAAAAGAGATAATGATTGAAATTGACTTAGAAAATAACACTCCCGAAAATAGAAAAGTCGCATATGATATTCAAGAAAAGAATTATGCAAATCTTGAAAAAGAAGGTTATGAAGTACACTACTTTGACCACCAAGGAAAATCACCATACCTAAGACTGTATGGATTTGATAATCTAACAGAATCTAACCACAAAGCATTTTATGAAAATTTTGTAAAAAGATATTGTGCAGAACTTCCAATAGGATTTAAGTATGATAGTTCCTTTTACGGAAATTTTCATTGGTGCCCTTTAGAATTTTCTAAACATTGGAGATATGGAACTGTTCATAATTTGATAAAAACTTCAAATGAAGGTAAAAAAAACATTACAAAAACAGAATTTCTTGAAAACACTAAAAAAAATGAAAGAGTTATTGAATCTGGTTATTCTCAAATATTGTTAAATCCTTTGGCAACAAATACAGACCGAGCTTCAGCAGTAATGCAAATATATAATTCGAGAAAAGAGTGTTGCTCCGCAGAAGATGTTTTCTTACATATTGACAAATTTAACAAATGGCAAGACTATAATCCAGAAATTACAAGAAATAAAGTTTATGATCTTCTAAATAAATATGGAAACAAACCAAATCCTCTTTGGACTGATACAAAGATAAGAGAAAGATTTCTATTGTTACTTAACTCTAAACAAAGAGACGAAGCAACAGAACTTCTTGTAAACACACTTAGAGAAAGAAACACATTCTACACTACCCGAAACGATGAAAAGGCAGAGATTTGGATATATGCTGATGGAATCTATGTACCTGAAGGTAGAACATACATCCGTGAGGAACTTAGAACACTACTAAAAGAAGCATTCACAGCTCAGCTCGCAACCCAAGTAACTGCAAAAATTGAAGCTGATTCATATATTGATGCAGAAGAATTTTTCTCAAATAACTCTGTTAATGAAATAGCTGTAGAAAATGGAATCCTAAACATAGAAACAAAACAACTAACTAATTTTACCCCAGATAAGATTTTTTTTCAAAAAATTCAAGTAACCTATGACCCAAAAGTAACTTGTGAAAAAATTGATTCTTTCTTTAGAGATATTCTTACTTGGGAAGATGATATCACATCAATGTTTGAACTTTTTGGTTTTTGTTTGAAAAAAGAATATTTTATAGAAAAATCATTTATGTTTCTTGGCGAAGGAAGGAATGGAAAAAGCAAATGCTTAGAATTACTTAAACGATTCCTCGGGCCAAATAATGTTGTAAATATCCCTTTACAAAAGTTTGAACGTGACCAATATTCTGAAGCAGAACTACTAAACAAATTAGCTAATCTTGCAGGAGACCTTAGTGAACAAACAATAAACTATACAGGTACTTTCAAGTCCTTGACTGGCAGAGACATAATTAGTGCTTCAAGAAAATACAAAACTATGGTGCATTTTACTAACTTCGCAAAACAAATCTTTGCTACAAATAAACTACCAAAAACAAATGACACTACAGTTGCATTTTGGGAAAGATGGGTATTCTTTACTTTCCCCTATACTTTCAAAAATCAAGATGAACTAACTAAATTAGAATCTGAACCAGGAGAGTTTCCAAAATATAAACTAATTAATCCAAGAATTATTGAAGAAATTGTTTCTCCCCAAGAAATGAGTGGTCTTCTTAACAAATCATTAGAAGGATTACAAAGACTTAACAAAAACAAGAAATTCACCACATCCAAATCTGCTGAGGAAATCAAAAACTTATGGATTAGAAAAAGTGACTCTTTCTTAGCTTTTTGTTTAGAGAACCTTGAAGGATCAATTGACGAAATCATAACTGTAAAATTACTTAGAAATAAATACCAAAAATATTGCCGTAATACAAAAAGCTTTCCAGAGAATGACAAAAGGATTAAGGAAATATTAAGCAGAGAATTTGGTGCTCAAGAAATCAGAAGAACTATGGAAGGCGAACAAACTCAAGTGTGGGAAGGAGTAAGATTCAAAAATGGACAAATCCATGAAGACCTGTTCTCAAACAAACAAAGCATTAGTTGAATTAGTGAGCAAGTTAGGAAAACTCTAAGAAAATAATTTTATAAGAAGTTCTCTAAAAACCTTACTAATCCAACTAATTTTTAAGTATTTGATCCTTTTTTGGACCAGTTTGTGATTTTTACAAACCTAATAAAAAAAAATTAGGAAAAAATAGCAAATGAAATACATAACCTAAAAACGTATTACATTAATTAAAGATTTGAACATACTCTGTTACTCTGTGGTAATGGAAGTTATTGCATATTCAACTTTATTGCCCCAATCAGAAGGAGCATAAGTATCCAATCTAATACTTACTTCTTTGACATAATTTGGTCTTAGTGGAGGATTATCGGACACAGTATATACTAAACCCCCAATAATATCAAAGGTCTTTTCTGAAATTCGAGTATTGTCTTTTCCCAAGAAGTATATTGTGAGTTTAAGCGCTGTCACCGTTTTGTCACCCTTGTTGCGAAGTTTAGAATTGAAATAAGGGTATTTTTCAAAATCTGATTCCTTATAATATGATTTCAGACTGCTTGAAAGTATTGATTTTGTATATTCATCAAAATCATTAACCACTTCTGTATTTTCAAAAGAAATATTTTGTGCATAAGCTAATTTATTTTCATCAGGTTTTGTTGTTTGAGTATTGGCATTTACCAAATTTTGAGTAATAACTTGAGATTGCTTTTTTATTGAATCCGCCAATGTTTCAGTACCTGTCCTTTCCACAATCAGAGCCTTAATAGAAGGAATTGTCACATTATTTCCAAGAACTGCTTTGTAAGTCACCAATTCATTTACTCGGCCATAAATATCAACTAAATCATTTTCTAAAAGTCTACCGCCAGCATATCCATCTAAATAAATAATGTTTTGACTGTATAATTCATCAGTATTTACACTTACTCTAAAACTTGAATCATCCACTACTTGTAATATTTTTGCACCCTTAAACAAAACTATTTTCCCAACATAGGATTCATTATTTCTAAATAAATTATCATAAGAAATTTCTATTGCAGTTGATTTTATTTCCGCAGGAGTTAATTGACTTTGTGTATAATTTTGATTTTGGCTTGTACACCCAAAAAATAGAGTTGTACTTAAAATAACAAGAATTATGCAAATTATTTGAAATATTTTATTACCCATACTACACTAAATATGGTGTTCTATGTAGTTATAAATCTTACTCCATTTTCAGTGTATGGTTGAAGTTAGCAATAAATTTTCACACACTTACTCTTTAGTAAAACTAATTTCCAACAAGAATCGATTTGCAATACTTGAATTAACTCAAACAAAATCGTTGAGTATAACTGATTTAAGCAAACTTTTGGAACTATCTTACTCCAAATGTGCCGATTACATCGCCTTGTTAGCAAAACAAGGAACAGTTACCAAGACACGAAAAGGAAAAGAGGTTTTAATAAAAAGCAGGATTAAACTTTCCGAGTCTGGGCTTTCCTGGTAATTTCTTTGTAGAAATAAGGAAAATGTCTTTTTGATAAGTTTAAATATAGTTACTCCATTATTGATGTAATGAATATTACAAAAAATATTATTTGTCTTTTTGCAGTAGTTTTGTTATTATTCACTTTACTTGGTTGCACAAGCAAAGAAACTTCTGATGCACAAAATTACATGTCCTCCATTGAACCAAAACTTTTACTCGCAGCTGATAAAGAAAGTAGAGGCGATGTCAATTCAGCTTTATCCATTTATACAGAAATACAAACGGGGCTTGAAAATTACTTATATGACCAAAAGGTAGATACAAATACCCGAGAAAATGTAAGGATAAAACGCGAAGAAATTATTGCCAAAATAACTTCTATCAATTCAAACAAAAGTAATTCTGGTAAGTTATCGGACTACGAATCAACATACGCCACGCTCCTCTCACAAGAGAAGGATTTGACTAAAGAATACAAATACAATCCAACCATCATTAACGAAATTGGTGAAAAAGGAACCTATGTAGAACATTGCGCAAACACAAAGGGCAAAGTTGTAGATTTAAAGAACAAATTTACTGCATTGAAGAACAATGTTTCCAGTATTGTCCCAAGTAATGAGCAAGTGCAAAGCCTTTTAGAAAAGGTAACTAAATCAACAGATTTATTTAATGCAATGGCACTTGATTATGATAACTGGTGCGAAACAAGACAAATCAACTCAGACATCCAAAAATTTTCTTCTGGCCTTGACAAAAATGCCGCAGATTATGGCAAGACCTATTTTTGCACTTACATTAAGTATGGGGAAAAATTAGTTCAATTAGAAGAAAAGAGAACCCAATTCTTTAAGTCAACCGATTTTTTAACATTAAAAAATTTAATAAAAGAAAAAACATACCCTTGGGACCCTGTACTTGACACAATAACTAACTCAAATGTTGATATCGCAAAGTTTGCGTTGGAAGAAGCAAATTCAAAATGTGACTTTTTCACTCGCCTACAAGAATATACAGTACTTGAAACAAATACAAAAACAAAATATTTGCACTATGATGATAGAATTTCAACAGCGGACAAAGCAGAATTGGTAAGTAAAATTAAAGCAATTTACACTGATTGTTTGCCAATATTAGCTTTACAAACTGGTTGCCAAGACCTACTAACAAAATACCCTGATGACACAAAGACTTGGCTTTGCGAGTATGACCAAATCAATTGCACTTTCTACAAATTAAATTATGAGAAAATAGAAAGCGGCAAAGCATCTACTTACGTTGACATCTTTGGATACAACTAATTTCTGACACCCAGGGCTTGCACAATTCATAGTTAGTATATTACTGTAAGGTCAACTTTTAGATAAAGCAAATTTTTAGGTTTCCGTAATACACTAAAGTACTCACTAGTATTTTGTGCAAAACTCGATAAATTTTGTGCCTACTTGAGAAATTCTTCCCTTAATAATATCCAATCCTCTGGCCGCAGTCGAAGTACCAAATATTGAAGCTTCAGTATTTGTAAAGCCCATTTTGTATAAATCCGAGTAACAATTTTTTACAACTTCGAGCGGGGTTCCATTGAATGTATACTCAATTACTCCCCCAAAACCCATCCCAGAAATTCTATTTTCATCTAATTTGTATAAGCCATAATATTCTTTTGGATTATTTAAAAAACTCAATAACTTTAAGTGTAGTTCTGTCAATCCATCAAGAAGGTACAAATAATATTCTTTCTCATATTGAGAAACATCCTTTCGAATTAGAGAATTAGTCGAGATACCTTTATAGCAATAAATTTTGTACTCTTGATAACTAACCATAATTCCCCTAAGTGTCTTTTCAAAAATATACACAAACTCCTCAGAAAATAAATATTCTTTATCGAGTTTTTCCCCAAGGCTATTAACTTTGCTTTCCAAAAAGTTTATTGCTTCCGCTATGCGCTTATCTTTTTGTTTAGGTATGTAGTCCCCCATTAGTGACCCTACAACTCCCCCAAGTACAGGTATTCCATTAATGCCTGCTTTAAGAATATTAACAACGTGGTCGCCTAAAGATTGCTCCGTTAATTCTTTTGTATTATCAGAAGCCATATAGTAGTAACTTTTTGGAAACATTTTAAATAACCCTTGACAACTCAAATATTTTAGTATCTAAATCCCTTCCACTCAAATGCACATACCTCGCCGCCATATCGCTTGATTGTGTCCACCCAAAGAATTGTTTCAGTTGGGCTTCAGTCAAGTGTTTTGCCAAATATGTAGCTCTTGAATGTCGGAAAATATGCGGATTGCATCTTTTCTTTAGCCCAACCAAGTCAAAGTTTACTTGAAGAAGTTTATTTACTGAAGAATAACCTATGTGGTCAGTATTGGTGTGTTCCCCTTGTTTTCTAAAGTTCCCTTTTCTTTCATTGGTCTTAACCCAAAGTTGTGATTCAGCATCATCTTTGAATGGGTGCTTTGATATCCACTCTTTTAGCGGAGCAACACTTTTTATTATTGGAATTCTTCTTTGGCCAGTTTTACCATTAACAAGAATTGCTGATACTGGTTCAGCAAAAGTAACGTGCTTTATCTTTAGAGAAAGAATTTCCCCTATCCTTGCTCCGCTTTCATAAAGCAAGTGAATGAATGCTTTATCTCTTACAAATTGGCAAGCATTAATCACACTAAGAACTTCTTCTTCAGTTAGTAGTTGTTCTGGAAGAATATGATTTTTGACATCCTTTGTTCTTATCCAAGCTACACAAGGAGGATAATATTCATCTTCCCCTAAGAGCCATTTATAGAATCTTTTTAGGATTACTTTGAATTCTGTTTTGCTCCACTCTGAATAGTTGCTTAGTTCTATTTTTGAGAAGAGTATTAACATTTCTTTCTTTTCTGTATTACGAAAAATATGTCCAAGTAATAGAGATAACTTAGTGAGCACATAGATTTCTTTTCTCAACCTAATCGGTTTGATTCCTAAAGCAGTCATTCCATAAATAAAGTCAGTGATGTCTTGCTTATTTTCAGGAATAATAGTTATATCTTTTTGAAGGTTCTCTAAAGCACGCTTGAGTCCTTTTGTTGAATAGTATAGATCTTCAGAATTAGTTCGTAACCCAGAAGGGTTGTCCCTTCTAGTCACGGTGTAATCCCCCCTCCCAGACTTGCACCGGGGGTATCTCGGTTCCTGCACCAGAAAGATTTCTCTCTCATGGAGTTATAGAGTCTACAGCCGAGCGTTTTAGCTGCTAAACTAAGGGGGGATTCTTTGAATCGTTTTTTCAGTTAAGTTTGACCTAACTGGCAAAGTAATTAAGTTGTGTTAAGTGTGTTTTTTAAACGTTGGTTTTTAGTAGTTTTTTTAGTTTTTTAGAGTTGAATTGAGTGCTCTTTGAGTATATCCCTTTTCTAAAGCTCCTTGTGACTCAGCCATTTGTAAAATAGTGTGAAGTATTGTAAATTTATTTATTATTGAGTGTATTCGTTGGTATGCAGGATTGCTCGGATTAACATTTCCAAGTACTTGCATTTCAGCATTAACATAAACACTTGTTCTTTTTTCCCAATCACTTATTCGTTTTGCAATTCTTTCAAGTTGTATTTTTCTTAAATTTAAATCTTTGATAATTAATTTTGATTCAAAAACTGTAGTGAGTTTTTCACATTCAATAATTATTTTTCTTGCTTTCGAATGACTAAGGCGTTCACTTTTTAGATTTGTTATTCTTGATGAAGGAATCATTTTTCCTTTTTTAAATAACTCAGGATTCATTAATCTTTTTGTTGAATTAACTTTTCTTGCAATCATACCTAAATCACTTTTTTTTCTTTAAAACTTTTTTTGCTTTTTGTTTTTCTCTTTTCTCAACAGTAAAGGATATTACTATTGGCCAAACTAATGTGATAAATATTCCTGAAATAAAGAATAGTACTTGACTAACAAGTCCAGTAGTTAAATAATATGCACTTGCGCCAAGAATACCTAAAAAGAATGTTCCTCCGCAAAACGCGATTAATAATTGTTTTTTTGATTTTGCCAAAGTTAAATCTTTTTTTAAGTTTGTATGTCTATACACAGCATAACCTATAAAATAACCTAAAATCGCATATGCCCCGTAATATTCAGCAGGAATAACTAAATCACAAATAATTATTAAAACAAAGAAACCAACAAGTAATGCTTCTTCTTTTATTTTTGAAATATGAAAATTTGCTGAATTTATTTTTGTTTCAAGTTTAAAAATTAAAAATCCAACTACAGCACCTAAAAGTAATCCAACTAAAACATCACTAAAAAAATGTACTCCTAAATACATTCTTGACAATCCAGTTAATAATGCTAAAATAATTATTATTGATTTTATGTGTTTATTTAATTCTTTACAAAAATAAGTGTATCCTGCTAGAGTTGCAGCAAGGAGTGAGTGCCCTGATGGCATTGAGTAGCCAAATAAATCATCTAGTGCAACTAAACCAACTGGTCTAGGTCTAGCAACTATTTGTTTTAGTGCTCCTGATACAAGCGAGCTAAATAGAAGTATTGTCATTAAAGTGAAACTCTTTTTTTCCTTACCTGCCCAAAATAACCATGCACTTAAAATAAACCAAGGGAGAGGATGACCAAAGTAAGTAATTAATTGAAAAATTATATTGAAAAAAGGATTCATGAAAGTTTGTAAGAATTGATTTATTATTATTTCTTCAAAAACCATTTTTTATCACAACTAAAATATTAATTCAAATTTAATATTATTAAATCATAAGGTTCAAAAAAATAATTTTTTACAACCCTGCTTTGTTTGCAGCTATTCTTACATATTTAGCAAACTTATCCAAATCAGTTACTATATTAGTTTTTGTTCTCCCAATCATTTCAGTAATAATTAATCTTTTCCCATTCTCACTAGAAAGAACTACTTTGCTTTGAGGAGAAGGATATTTATTTAACTCTAATTTTCTATCTTTAACTAAATTAGCTAATTGTCTTTCCCAAATAGCTATTTGTGCATTAGCTGGTCTTTTTACTTTTAAAATTCTGCCACTTTTAGCAAGTTCATTTTCACCTAAAGCTTGTGCTCGAAGAAGAATTTCTTGTGAAGCACTTGAAGGTAAAACTATTTTCAATCCAGGTACTCTAATTGGTTTTTTTAATGAGTGAAGTACATTTCTTGATTTCATTTTACCACTTACCTAATTAAGCTTTAACTTCTTTAGGAACTTTTTTCTTTAGTCTTCCCATGCCTGGTATTTCTATTTGTGTGTAATCAATCATAAGTCCGCAACTCTTGAGAGCCTTTCTTGTAGCGTAAACTTTACAAAATTCACCTACTTCTTTTTGTTGATTTTTTTGAAGTCCAGGTATTTGAGAGATTTCGTTAATCACTTTTGAAACTGTTCTTGTATTAATTTCTTCCATTGCGCGAACCGCATCGCCCTTTACTAAATTTAATTCAGTGAGTACTTTATCTAATTTATCAAGTTCAACTTTTTTTCTTAAATTAAATTCAACTTTTGCGTCCACACTATTAGTTAAACTAGCTAAAAATTCAGCAACTGTTAATGGATCAGTTTTTTCAGTTATAGTTTGTTTCTTAACCGCTTTCCAATCACTATAATTTGCTACTAATTGAATACTTCCTTCCAAATTTCTCACCTTATATTAAATTGGATTGATTTTATTTATAAGCATTGCTTATCCCTCTATTTTTGATGCAAACACAAAAATTAAGCAAAAAAGATTTACTAAGTGATTTCTCTCATAAGAAATATGGTTTTTTTAAAGATGCAAGTATTCAAATCTGCGAATGGAACAAAAAAGCTATTCGAGGAGAAGGTGTTTGTTACAAACAAGATTTTTATGGAGCAGATACAATTTCTTGTCACCAAATAGCCCCAACTACTTTTTGGTGCAATAATTCGTGTATTTTTTGCTGGAGACCAAAAGAATACATGAGTTCAATTCCAGATATGATTGCACAAGACACAGAGCCAAAAGAATTAATTGATGGTTTAATTAATCAAAGAAAAAAATTAATCATGGGGTTTAAAGGAAATATTAAAGTAACTAATGAAAAATTTGATAATTCTCTAAAAGCAAAGCATTGGGCAATTTCTCTTTCAGGAGAACCAACTTTATATAAAAATTTACCAAAATTAATTAAGGAATTGAAAAATAGAAAAACAACCGAAACAGTTTTTTTAGTTTCTAATGGACAAAATCCAAAAATGCTTCAAAAATTAAATAAAGAGGATTCTCTTCCAACTCAATTATATATTTCAATGGTTGGACCTAATGAAAAATTATACAAGAGCATTACTTGTAATAATGAAAAAAACGGATGGAAAAATTATTTGACTTCATTAGCACTTTTAGCACTTTTACCAACAAGAACTGTTATTCGTTTGACTGTAATTAAAGGATTTAATGATAATGAAAATACAATCAAAGAATTTGCTAGTATATTAGAAACAGTTCAATCTGATTTTATTGAAATAAAATCTTATATGTGGCTTGGTTTTTCAAGAGAAAGATTAAAACTAGAAAACACACCTTCATTTTTAGAAACAAAAGAATTTACAAACAAATTACTAACTTTACTCCCTTCATATAAATTTGAAAATGAAAAAGATAATTCAAGAATTATTCTTTTAAAAAACAAAAAATCAAAATACAAAACAAAAATAATTAATAGAAACTAATTCAAATTAACTAATTTTTGGCTTGGAAAACACAAATAGTAAGTATTTTATTTTGAATAATCCTCAATATATTTAGATGTATTCAAAACCTAAACTTACTCCGCTTAGAGTTTCAATTAGCGTAGCAAAAGAATCAGATTTAACTGAATTAAAGAACGAAATGAATTCATTTTATACTGATTTAACTCACAACCCTGATTCAAAAAACGAAGTTGTTTTTATTGCAAGAGAAAATACTATTGGAAAAAAAAGAATTTTGGGATTTGTTAAGGGAAGAATAATAAAAGAAAATAAAGAAAGATTGGGCGAAGTTTTAGTTATATCAGTAAGAAAAGGGTTTAAGGGAAGAGCAATTGGACCAAAACTTTTAGGGAAAGTTAATTCTTATTTTATTGCGAGAAGAGTAAAACGAGCCGAGCTTGTTTCTTTTAATAACGAATTTTATATGTACAGAAGCAATTATAGAGCAAGAGCCATTGATAATGATGAACTTGAAAGTTCAATTAAAATTCTTGAAGCAAATTTGAAAAGAAAAGCAACTAGAAAGAATTTGTTAAAAAGAATTTCTTTACCAAAAGCAACTATTGCTCCGCAAAATATTATGAACAAAGACAGATTATTAAAAAATAGAATGAAATTAAAATAAAATTAATAAATTCAAATTAATTTGCTTGTTTTATACAACTATTCATTGCACTTACTTGTTTATCAGCAAATTCTTTTCCAACATATTTTTCTTCAAACATTTCTTCTTCAGGCCAAAAGAATACTTCTCTTGTTCCTAAACTTGCAACACAAATACTCCCTGTTTCTACCCCATCCATTATCTTACCTAAAGAATCAACCGTATCATTTGCTTGAGAATAATTAGATTTCATACCAAGAACACCACTAAGCAAAATATTACTACTTGTTGAACCTAATGAACTTGGAGAATAAATTACTCCTGAAGCTGGTTTTTCAATATAATAATTATCTTGAATAGGTGCGTAAGCAACTGTTTTAACAAAATTAACTCCATCTTTTTCTGAAACTGGTAATAACAACCCAAATACTTTTTCATTTCCATAATCAGGACCATTATTTAAAAATGAAGATTCTGACTTACCAGTATAATCATAACAACCATTTAATTTAGATAATATAAATAAAGAATTTATTGGAGAAGACAATTTAGTAGTATCTCTTAATATTGAATAATTAAGCATTGTTCGAATCCCTTGTGTTTCTTTTATTTCAAATAAAAGAGGAGTAGCAAGAGTAGGAGAAAATATTATTGAAGAACTATCATCTAAAGTTGGTGACAAACTATAATCAAATATTTTTGAACGCATTGAAGGTAAAGCATTTAACAAAAAGAAATCAGAAGATTTTACAAAATTTAATTTAACTAAAGAATTTTTTTGCATTGTTGAAATTAACGCACCTTGTGATTTAACTACATCCAAATCATACCCGCCAACAAGTGAAGAACCATACCCAATTCTATTATTATTTGAAGTGAGCCCAGTAAATCCATCAATTGGAGTATAATATAATGGACTATAATCATTATTCACAGGTTCAATTAATTCAATAGAGATAATTATCTTTGCAGAAGGTGAAGATGCCACAAATAAGTTAGGGGTTTTGTCAAAATCAATCACTGCCCTAATTCTGTATTTTCCTGCATCAGGCAAAACCCATTCTCTTTTTGAAGTCATTGAGTTTGCACGTGAACTAAAAAAGAATCTATCAGAATTAAAGAAGTAATTCTTTAATCCAGTTTGATTGTTTAAAAAAGAATAAGCGGTAGCGAATACTTTTGAAGAATAACTTACAACAAAATCACTTTGAAAATCAATTCCATACCCATCTCTAATCAAGTATGCATTAAAATCAACTAAATTCAAAAATTCATCTCTAGTACTAATTTTCTCAATGTCATTTGGTGAATTAAATGAATCAGAATCTAAAGAATTATTCAAAGTAGCAGGTAAATAATAGTAAAAAGCAGGTTTACCGTCGTACTCTTTTGTAGATAATGGCAAGTAGCATTTCTGGACAACATCATCTTGCGAAGTGTAAGTATTTAGCTGATTAAGTTCATTAATATCCGGAGCTATTTCACTTAATATTTCACCCACAGGATTAACTGGGCAATTAGATTGTACAATTTCTAAATAAGATTCTAAAGAACCAAGTTTTTTACTTATAAGAATACTTAGTTGAGATGAATCAATAAAGGGTTCTTGATTTGAACCAGTTCCAATTACTGCTGAATTAATTTTTCTAGTGTAATTTGAATTATTTCGCATTTCTAAACCAGTAGCTGGAATAACACTATTCCAATCCCATGAAAGAACAACTCGTGGTAAACTCTTAGTATTACCTGTTTCACCCCTTAGTATTCCAACACTACAACTATTATCTCCAACAGGCTTTACGTAATTATTACTTTTTTGCGGAATGGTATTAAACTTCATATGATATTTGTAAGATAAAGTCTCAGCAGTATCAGGAACATCAAATGGACCGAAATTTTCAGCAGTTTCAGTAGGATTAGTGTGAATGTGTTTTACTAAAGGAAACTCTACTATTCCATAAATATTCTTTTTAAGTCCACTACTTACAAAAGTCAAATCAACTGTTTGTTGTTCATACACGCCATATACTTTCGGATCAGAAAAATCCCATAAAGCAACTATTCCTTGTGCAGAAAGAACTGGTCTTTGCGCATCTGTAAGTAAATTTATTTTGTAATCAGGCAAAGTAAGAGCAACCATATTCGCACAATCTTCTTTCCAATCAGACTCATCAGCAAAAGATATTTTTGTTTTATTTTCATCAAATACTTCTTTTGAAGAAAATCCTAATCCGTTTGAAAAAGTACTTTCTTTAGAATACACTCCTCCTTGGTAAGCTCCATTTACAAATGCATTTGCTAAAACAGTACCAATTATTCCATTTAATCTTTTTTTATTATAAGTTCCATCTTCCCCATATTCTTCACTAGTATAATCCGCAACACCACTTGTTTTCTTTGATTGTTCACCTAACCAACTTGCGGCACTAATTGTAGTTGGAAGGAATTCAACTAAATCTTTTGCAGCTAACTTAGCAGTATTTATTTTTGGGATTAAGTCACTCATTTTCGTTGAAGCTTTTGCATAATCTTCTACGTAATTATCAGTATATCCTTGGTAAGTTCTAACTAAACTATATACTGTATTCAATAATGAAGCATAAGAAGTAACTGAAGCTAAAGTAGAAAGCCCTGTAAGGTTTGTAGCTACTAATTTTCCTTTGGCAGTTGCCCCTGGAGCAAGGAATGGACAACATACTGTACTAGTAGCAGGAACATCACAAGCAGCAGATGCAAGTCCAACAGCAGAAATCATTGCTGTAGAAGCAATATCTATTTCACTTATAACTTCAGAAGCATTTGCTTCCATTGCAGGAATTTGGGTTACAAGACTAGCAACTGATGCAACAATACTAATAATTGCAGCAGTATTTGATTGAGTATCAGGCAAGCCAATTGTAATATCATCCATTGCAGTAGTCAAATATTCTTGAGCTTCTGTCAATAAATCAAAAACATTTTGAGCATGAACTAAAACATCTTCAGCATAATCTTTTGCAGTTAAATCATCTTTTGAAATCGAATAAAAAGTATCAATTGAAGCACTTATCATCATTAATTCTGCAAAAGCCAAAGTAATTTTTGCTTCTTCTTTCGCAGCGTTTAATTTTTCAATGGCTTTTTTTGTATTGCTTAAAGCGGATGCAGAATTTATTTCTTCAACATTTTTTGTCATATCATTCATCCCAGTATATATTCCATAAGTCGAAGTAGCAAGTCCTAAAACTGTTGAAGAATAACCTAAAATAGAACTAGATGCAGCCATTGCTTTTTTCATTGATGCAACAGCGGTAGTTGTACCAGCCTCTGAAGCAGGACATGCAAGACCTGTTGCAGCAGCAGCATCAACAGCTGTACTTGCAGCAGTAACATCTGCAGACAAAAAAGTTGCTGAAGTAAATATTGTTGTAGCCCCTGTTGTAAGACTTACAATTTGACTTGCCATATCAGTTTCAGCATAATCATTTGCGTTTTTTATTTTGTCATCAACATTTTTCAAAAAAGTAAGCATTCCATCAGTATCCTCAATCGCAAGAGTCACTTTATTTAAAAGATCTGCACTCATCAAATATGATTGTTTTATTGACACATTTTTTGCATAGGATTCATTTTGAGTTTCAATTCTTTTCTTTTCTAACGTTCCAATTAAACTAAATAAAGCAGCTTGGTATTTTCCACTACCTGAATATTTTTCTCTGTCAGAAGCAAGTGCTCTCCACCAAGATTCACCAAAAAGAGATTGAATATTATAACTAGAAGAACTTGCCCCTGCCTTTATTCCCATTGAACTTTTATACACATTACAAATACTAGTCTTAACTTCTACATCTTCAGCTAAATCATTATTTCTTACAAGAACAGAATCTTTTCCAGTTCCAAGCATAGAAAGAATATATTTTTCTGGATATATTGTTTCCCCATTAAATGGCTCTACAATAACTGTTTTTTCATCAACTAAAACTTTTGATGCACCAGTTATTCTTGCGTAAACTGGAATTCCATAAGCTCCCGCGATACTATCTTTTTTAATATTAATTAATTTACTTGAATTACCTTTTGGACTAAGTACAAAACTATATTGGGATAAATTAATTCCACCCTCTGTACCACCAGCACAACTAAGATCATTATCACACAAAGAAACAGTTATTTTTTCAGAATAACAAGAAGATACATCAACTTTGAATGAAATAGATTCACTATCTTTTGATAATAATAAATTATCAGAAGTAATTTGAACACATTGCTCCAAATTGTCTATAGGAACTTCAAAATCTATTTTTGAATTAATTCCATTTAAAAGAAAATTAACTGAAAAAAAAGCTTTTTTACCAACTGCTTCCTTAAAAGGAGTAAAAATTATTCTAAAAGGGTAATTGCCTGTTGTTGGAACTGAAAGTAAAAATTTATTATAATCTGTTAGAACTGAAGCATAATTATAATTCCCTAAAATTACTTCCACATTTCCCATTCTTTCACTTTCCCAATTAACAAAAGAAGTTAAATCAGAATAAGCTTCACACACAACATTAAGGGAAACACTTACAGGCAAAGATCCGTAGTGAGTTGATTCATTAATAAAAGATCTATTAAGACTAATACAAGAAGTAGAATTTTGATTTGAAAAAATAAAATTTACTGGAGCTACTATTACAGTTTCTTCACCAGTTTCTTCATCAACAATAACAAATTCAAATGTTGTTTCATAATCAAAATCGGGAGGAAAAACATACTCGCCAGTATTTTCATCATAATATTCATCCAAATCTAATAAATCAGATGGATCTATAGTAAAAGTTAAATTTCCATTTTCATCAATAAAAAATCCTTCACCAGAATTCAATATAGTTATTCTCCCACCTTTGCTAGTAATAGTTATTTTACCACTTTTTTTCCCGCCAGAAAGAGAAGGCGAAGTTATTTTCCCCCTAATTTGATCAAGAGGATTTCCTTTAAGCTCCAAAGCATTTCCATCACTAGAAAAAGATTCAATCATTTGTGAATCTTTTGATACAGTCACTGTTTGTTTAAATGATTTACCTTCATTTAGAAAAAAAAGAGGATTATTAGTTTGGGATAATAAATTTACTGCTAAAATTAAAATAATAAATATTGCAAATAAAATTAGTAACCCCGCAACAATTTTTTTAATAGGTAACGCTTGTTCAGGAGGAGTAGAAGTTTCTTCTTCAGTATTATCAGAATAATATCTATCTTCAACAGGCGTATTATTTATAGAAGGCATTATTAGCACCAATGAAACTGATAATATAAAGAATTTCTTAATTTAAATACTTTAGTTTTAAAAAATAACTTGTTTACAAATCAAATTTTACTCAATTAATCACATGAATTTGTTCCGGTTGAAGTTACTGAATCTAATAAAGCATTCAAATAAGCTTGGTTCCACCATACTTGCATTTCTGTTGCAGCATTTTGTGAAACACACAATTTTTTCTCCGCAATCATTTCAAACATTCCTTTCAATGATTCATACTTAGTATAATTTGAAGCACTAAAATACTCTAATTGTACACGCGCAGTATTTGCAAATAAAGTATTTGCAGCAGTATATAATTTCACATTAGCTGCATAAGCTGGTGCAATTTCAAGTAAAGTAAATCCGCTTGAATTACTAGTATCGCCAGTAGGAGGAGTAAAGAAAACAGTACCAAGTCCAATAGTTCCAGACTTAGTAACATTATTCCACACAAAAGACTTCTCAGTACCACTAGTATTCTCAACAAACGAATAAGTTTGATTGCCTAAAAAGTCAGTGCACTTACCAGAATTACCAAGAGTAGAAGAAACTAACTTCCAACTTCTATCAGTCTTAGCACTAGCTTGGAAACCACTCATATTGTAAGCTGCTTTAATTTCTCTTGGAGCAGGATTAACTTGAGTAGTAGTTCCTTTAATACTCATAACAACAGGAGTAGGTTGCATAGGATTAAACTCCAATGATTTACCATTTACTCCATTTTTATAAGTCAATACATTTTGATTCATAAGAACAGCCAAATCACTTGAATTAATATAACTCACAGGAACTAATGGAGTACCTGTATAAGTCCTACTCTTTAGTACAGTATTTACATTATCAGTAAGAGGTATTTCACCTTGATCTAAAGAAACACCATATCCTTTTCTAGCAAATACTTTTGTTGCACCAACAAAGCGTGTTCCAACTTCCCCATCAAATGGAGTTTCGTAAAATAAATTATAATTAGGAGCTTGTTTAATTAAAGTAAAAGTAACATCTATTGTTGCATTAGTTGCTGTTTGATTAAATAAACTTTTAACAGCAGGATTAGTAAGAGAAGTTTGTAATTCTATTCGGTACAACCCACCCATAGGAAGTCCACCTAAAGAACTTAGTGAAACATTTGTTCCGCCACTTTTCAAATTATAATTAATTTTATTTTCTGAAATAAATTTGTCATATCCAGTTGAATCGGATGTAGAATTAAATCCATTACTTGAAAATGCATTTGTAGAATAATAATAATCAAAATCACTTAGGAAATCACTTGAATATCCATCTTTTATCAAATAAGCATAGAAACTTGCATACCCAGGAAGAGCACTATTATTACTTGTTCGCATTGCATTATCTATTAGTTCTAATCTTTTGAACATGCCAATAGTAAATTGAGTAGCATCACAATAAGTATAATTCGGATTAGTAGATTCACACTGATTATAACTAATACCATTCCAATCCCAATCAAAAGACAAACGAGGAGCAAACTCTTTCCCAGTCAAACCTGCCAACCCACCTAAAGAATAACAATTATTTGGATTTGCGAGTAACTTAACTTGGAAAATCCTCTCAATCTTCACACCATTAACCCAATCTCTAACACTAATAATCGCATACTCACTACCTTGTAAATTAGCTTTTGTAACAGTAAAGTTAATTTCATTACCAGCTTGTGCTTTGTCATCTCCAATATATTCAGCGTAAATATATCCGCCTTTTAAAAATAATCTTACTCCAGGAGGAACTGTTTCAGCAGGAATTTGCGCATAAATTAAACCATTATTTCTGTATTCAACTAAAGTATTAGTTGGATCAGGAGCACTAAATGATTCTCCACACCCTCCTTCAGTTGCTGAAAACGGAATAAGTCCGTGAGGAGTAACAATTAATTCTTCAAGCAAATAATTTCTATCAGCATAATTATCAATATCTTCTTCAGTAAAAATTTCATCAGTATTCATCCATCTTGGATCAATTTTGGATTCATACTTTTCAAGTTTAATAGGAATTCCTTCTTTTGGTTTGAATTCTAATTCTTTTTGCCAAGTATAAACTCTTTCATTAAAGAAAGTAGCAGCGTGCATATATTCATCTTGGACCCATAGGTGAGCTACTGATCCACCTCCACCAAATAATCCACCAAATACGTCATGATACCATTGTTTCTTTTTACCTTTAGTATACATTCCGCCAAGCCAATCTCCATAGTAAAGTACATGACAAGGAGAGCATCCACTAACACCTAATACTTTAAGTCTTCCAACTACATCCTCAACTACTTTTGTCCAAATATTATCTTCTCCAACAATAACATCTTCAGTTACAGAACCAAGTAAATTAGTTGTATCAAGTTCAGTACTTGTGTCAACTGAAGCATCTAATCCAGGATCACTAGTTGCACCACTAGAAGCAACTCCACTACAAGAAGAACCATCAAATCCTTCTGGTGATTTTGGATCAATCTTTACTCTTTTATAATTTATTTCACATTTACTACAAGTTGAACTACTTCCAGTATCATCTTCATCAGCTTCATCAGGAGTATTTGATCCTAAATCAGCTTCATCATCAGCAGAAGTATCAGAGTTAGGACAATTACCTGTATTACAACCATAATTCAAAGATGCAACATCCTCACAAGAAGAATTAGCAAAATCCCCCGCCATTTCTGGAATTGTTTCGTAAACATCATCAGTAGCTGGACTCATAGGATTTCCACTAGTTTCATACAAATCATCCCCTGATGCAAAAAATATTTTTTGTTGCTTATCAATCAAAGGTGCTGTTGAAGCGGTTGTAGAAATTGTTGAAGATGATCCACTTGTAGGATAAAGTTCAGATAAAATCTTTTCTTGTATTGGAACTGGTAAAGTATAAAGTGATTTTGTAGGATCTCTATCATCAGCATCAGGAGTTACTATTGGAAGAGCTTCTTCTATTGCATCAGTAACAGTAGTTACTCTCGCATCAGCATGATCTTGAGCAAGATCAGTAAAAATTAATTCTTCAGGAACGTAAGGGAATGTTTTTGAATTACATTTATTTTTATTATTCCATTGGTGTGTTTTTGATCCATAACTATATGCAGTAGTTATTGCTTCAATTCCGTGACTTTTTACAACTGCATTAAATTTAACTGTATCAGGAATACCAGGTTTAGTATAAGTCAAACCAACCGAATTAGTACTAATATCCATTTGAGGATAATAAATATCCAATCGTCCAGTAAATTGATTATTTGTTATTACTCCATTAACTGAATTACTACTTCGCATATCAAGAATTGGATTTGAAATAGAAAACATACTACTTGCGTCACTAACAACAACATCAATAAATCCAACTTGATTAAATTTAGTTCTTCCAATCACTTGCATTATTTGCATTGGATAAGCTCCAAGCATTCCACTTCTAGAAACAACAACAGCAGCCGGATCAGTTAAAGTAACCTCCACCGCAGGATCCCCAGGTTTAATAATAAAAGTATTTGAAGGACTAACCCCTAAATCACTTACTATTATTATTTTTCTTTCATCTGCACAATTAGAATCTATAGTAAACTTTTCTCCACTTGAACCAACTGAAGCATAAACAACTGGAGGAGTAGTTAATGTTTTTATATCGGTTCCTCTAATTTTTACATTAATACAATCTGGTACTGTTGATGTTGTTGGATCTGAAAATGCTTCAGTCAAAGTTACTTCTAAATATGCAGGATTAGAATTATTCATATCCCTAGCAGTAAAAACAAGTATTGTACCCTTAGGATAACTAGACAAATCCATCTCACCAAGCCACTCACCATTCTCATCAGTAACAGCAGTTTTGAAAGAATTATTTGCACCCTTAACTTTAACATCCCAAGTAGTTTTTACCAAATTCCTATTTGATTTATAAAAAGTTTTTATATAAAACAAAGGATACTCAGTACTAGAAAAAATAGTATTCACTGAACTTGTTGCAATAACTTGAATATTAATATCCTCTTTCTTTACAATGTTAAACTTCAAAGAAACATTATTACCATTATAATCTTTCAACTCAGTTCCTCTCTCAAGAGATTCAACCAAAGTTGCACTAGATGACGCAGTCAAAGGATCCAAAGTAAATTTAGCAGAACTTAAACCACGCAAAGGAACATTAACTCTGGAAGAAACAACATTCAAATCACCATCAAACAAAAACTTTGTTTTAGAATTAGATCCAATTCTACCAAAAATATTAGCATCCCCAATAGAAACATCAGTAAGATTCTCAACCAAAACATTCAAATCATACAAATCTCCTAACTGCAAAACAGAATAATCCTCACCCACAGGAGCCCAATTATCAAGACTACCTTGTCTCTTCAAATAATTAGAAAACAACAACTCAGGACATTTTCCTGCACCAAAACAAAAAGACTGACCAATAGTAAACTTCTTTGAATACAATAAACTATTATTATCCCCAGCTAAACCTTCCCAAAACAAAGTAGTATCCCCAATAGCATTAACATCAATACTAACCTCAACAACCATAGGGAAAGCCAAAGTACCCTGCTTCTCACCAAAATAAACATTCAACTGCTTAGCATGAACAGGATTACTAGGAGTCAAAGGATCAAACGGAATAATAGAAGAATTCATACCTAAAGAAGTTTGAACAATAGAAGCCCTAGTAGAAAAAGCATTCTCAACAAACATTTTCGTATTACCATCAATAACATTCTTATCTAAAGGAGAAACAAAAACATTCGCATACGTATTAACACTAGTTGAATTCTTAGCAATCAAAGTAAACAAAAAATAATATTTCCTACCAGGCATCAACTTAGTAGCCTTAACCTCAGCACTATTCCAAGGATTAGATTCAAACACTCCCTCTAAAAACATTTGAACCTTATTAGCATTAGGCAAATCAGATTCTTTATACAAAATAACATCTCTAGTCTGAAGAGTTCGCTTTACTTTAACTATTGGACTCTCAACATAAATAAAATTAGTATCAGGAACAGTTAGATAAATTTCCTTTTCTGCTTTTAATGCAGTTGCTTGATAATAACCAGCTGTTGTATTAGCAGAAGATAAAGAAACATTTGTATTATTGTTTACTTTTTCAAACAATTCACAATAAGCATTTGTTAATTCTCCTTTTCGTAATAAATTAAATTTTACATTTCCTGATCCAGTAATTAATGTTAAAACCACTTCTTTATCAGAAGTTAAATTAATTGAATTAATTGATCCTTCTTGTGTTAATGAAACACCTTTTATAGAATAAGTTCCACTTGGCAAAGATTTGAATTCAACTCTACCATTTGCATCAGTAACTAAAGGATCCTCAAAATTTGTTGCACCAAAATCACTTTTTTTCAAAGAAATAACTGCACTTTTTATAGGTGCATTAATATCATCAATTACTTTTACTTTCAAATTAGCCCCACCTTTAGAAAGTTTTATTTCTTGAGGAGATTCATTAGCAGTTTTTAACTCAGCTTTAACTAATTTTGTTTCATAACCAAGAGCTTTAATCAGTACATAATATTCTCTAGTGTTAGCATCAATTATGGGAGTGTGACTAACTATTCCTCCATAACCAGAAGTTAAGTTACTACTTAACAAATTAGTATCATTTCCTTTTTTATAAAATACTCGCACTCCCGCTCCACCAATACCAGTATTTCCATCAAGTATTTTTAAATAAATTCCAAGAATAGTACTTCTAGCAATAGGACTATTATAATCAGTTATGGTAACACTTTCAAAAAATATATTTACATCAGTAATTTTTCCAGTTATTACTTCAAATGTTCCACTTTTTTGACTACCATATAATGCTGCAGTATAAGAATAAGTTCCTGCAAATTTATTTTTTTTTGCTAGTCCTGTAGGATCAACTAAAATTGTATCTATCGCACCTAATTCATCAGTGATTGAAATAATTGCTTCTCTCTTTCCTGCAGTACTATTAACTTCAAACGCAACTGAACCACTATTATCAATTTCATCTAAATAAATTGTTTTATTTTCTTCAGCCAATCCAACTAATTCTTTTTTTTCACTATATCCGTCAGCAACTGCTCTTAATTGAATTGAATCACAACCAGAAGGAATAGTAACTGAAAAACCGAAAGTTAATTGATTTTTGTTTCCAACTAAATTTTCATCAAGAACTCCGCCTTTTGAGCATAATAAATAAACTTCTACATTTTCAATTATTTTTCTAGCTGCATCTTTTACTTTTACATTAATTATTCTTGAAGAAGAACTTAATGGAGAAAGACGAATCTTTGCTTTATTATCTTCAAAAGAAACAGTTTGGCTTGAAGTAGAATAACCTTCTTTTGATGCTCTAATATCTGCAGAATCTGAACAAGCTCTAAAAACAGCTTTACCTTCCGAGTCAGTCTTTAGAACAATATCTTCCGCTAAAGTAGAACAAGCTTGCCCAAAAGAAACAATTGCCCCAGGAATAGGGGAATCCTTATTAGACAAAACAGTTACTTCTGCTAAAAATTGTGAACCACTAATTCCTCCGCCACTAGAGAAAACAAAAACAAAAACACCTATTAGTAATAATATTAAAATAGCTAAAAATAAAATAAAACTAGGAATTACTCTGTCAACTGAATCAATTACATTTGCAACAGGAACATATTGATTTAGCCAATCAACTAAATCATACCACCTATCTTCTAAATAAGTATAAATTCCCAAAAAAAATCACTTCAACCGATAAAGAAAAGGCTCTTTTAATTAATAAACCTTACTAAGTTTGAAAACAAACTAAATTTTACATTTTTTCTATAAAAAGAATAGTTTATTTTTAAAAAAGTAGAAAAAAGAATACTTATAATAAAAATTAGCTTTAATTCATATAATTAATCAATACATGAATTTGATTTATTATAAGCTACTGAATCCAATAAACTATTTAAATAATCTTGACTCCACCATACTTGCATTTCTGTTGCAGCATTTTGTGAAACACACAATTTTCCTTCGGCAATCATTTCAAACATTCCTTTCAATGATTCATACTTAGTATAATCAGAGTAATTGAAATATTCTAGTTGAACAGTTGTCCCTTGTTTAAGTACACTACCTTCAACAGTAATTAATTTTAATTTATCAGCAAACATACTCGAAATAGATGCTGAAGTAGCACCACTTGAATTACTAGTTTCACCTGTTGGAGGAGTAAAGAAAACAGTACCTAGTTCTATAGTTCCAGATTTAGTAACGTTATTCCACACAAAAGACTTTTCACTACCACTAGTATTCTCAACAAACGAATAAGTTTGATTACCCAATAAATCAGTGCACTTACCAGAATTACCAAGAGTAGAAGAAACTAACTTCCAACTTCTATCAGTCTTAGCACTAGCTTGGAAACCCTGCATATTGTAAGGAGCTTTAACTTCCCTAGGAACAGGACTAGTTTCGGTAGTAATACTCTTAATATTCATAACAACAGGAGTAGGTTGCATAGGATTAAACTCCAATGACAAACCATTTGAACCATTATTTTTGTAAGTTAATACTTTTTGATTAATAAGAACAGCCAAATCACTTGAATTAATAAAACTCACAGGAACTAATGAAGTTTCACCATAATTTCTAATCATTAATGAATCAGACCTAACATTATCAGTAATAGGTATTTCACCTTGATCTAAAGAAACACCATAACCCATTCGTTTAAATGATCCATCCTGTTGCATTCCTACTCCGCCATCAAATGGAGTTTCATAAAATAAATTATAATTAGGCGCTTGTTTAATTAAAGTAAAAGTAACATTTATTGTTGCGTTTGTATTACCTTGATTAAACAAACTTTTAACAGAAGAATTTGCGAGTACAGTTTCTATTTCTACTCTATATAATCCACCAGTAGGAAGCCCACCTAAAGGAATGTTTGTTGAACCACTTTTCAAATTATAATTAATTTTATTTTCAGAAATAAATTTATCATACCCAGTTGAATCGGATGTAGAATTAAATCCATTACTTGAAAATGCATTTGAAGAATAATAATAATCAAAATCTTTCAAAAAATTATTTAAGTAATTGTCTTTTATCAAATAAGCATAGAAACTTGCATACCCAGGAAGAACTCTATTATTATTTGCAATTAATGCATTGTTTATTAGTTCTAATCTTTTGAACATACTAATAGTAAATTGAGTAGCATCACAATAAGTATAATTTGGATTAGTAGATTCACACTGATTATAACTAATACCATTCCAATCCCAATCAAAAGACAAACGAGGAACAAACTCTTTCCCAGTCAACCCAGGCAACCCATCCAAAGAATAACAATTATTCGGATTCGCAACTAATCTAACTTGGAAAATCCTTTCAACCTTCACACCATCAATCCAATCTCTAACACTAATAATCGCATACTCACTACCTTCTAAATTCACTTTTGAAATAGTAAAATTAATTTCATTACCACCTTGTACACTATTATCCCCAATATATTCAGCGTAAATATATCCTCCCTTAAGGAATAATCTTACTCCATCAGGAACAGTTTCACTAGGAATTTGTGCATAAATCAAACCATTATTTCTATACTCTACTAAAGGACTATTTACATCAGCAGGCTCATACCCTTTTGCTACTGAGAATGGAACAAATCCGTGAGGAACAACAATATTTTCAGTTAAAAGAATATTTTTATCATCATAATCAGATATATCATCTTCAGTAAAGATTTCATCAATGTTTGTCCACTTTGGACTAATCGCATAAGTATATTTTGGTTCAAGTCGAACAACAGTTCCTTCTTTTGGTTTGAATTCTAATTCCTTTTCCCAAGTAGATACTCTTTCATTAAATAAAGTAACTGCATTTGTATATTCCTCTTCAACACTTAATTTTGCAATAGATCCATTATCAGGGTTATGGAATAATTCTGAAATACCAAATGATCCAATTGCAAGTGCAATCCTTAATGCATCAGTCCATCTTTTATCGGGTCTTTCCCCTCTAGTATATATCCCAGCAGTCCAATCACCAAAGAAAAGTACTCTGCATGGATCACATCCACTTGCTTGAAGTACTCCAAGTCTTCCAATTGTATTTTGAACTACTTTAGTCCAAATAAATTCCCCTTCAACAACACTTGTTGCACCAGGATTTTGATCTTCATCAAAATCATCATTAGTTAAATCAACTTCATCTAAAGTATTATCACAAGCAAGGCCTTCAGAAGAAACCCCATCATAATACTTTGGAGCTTTTGGACTAATTTGCACTCTACTATAATCTATTTCACAACTACTACAATTAACACTAGTATCAATTGCTCCAGAACTTCCACCATTATCTGTAGTCGGTATATCATTCTCAGGATTTATTTCAGGAATAGCAAAACTATATCCAAATAATCCTACACTATTATTAGTACTATTAGAAGAAACACTAAGACTACCCTCAGCCGAACCGCTAGAAGACTCATCAGAAGAAATAATAAAATTATTATCAGTACTTCCTGAATTGCCCCCTTCATTTAGTGAACAACTTGATTGACAAGCTGAATTATCAAGGTCCCCAGCCATTTCTGGATATATTTCGTAAACATCCCCTACAGCAGGATTCATAGGATCCCCAACAGTTTCATAAACATCCCCATCACTTGCAAAAAATGTTTTTTGTTGTTTATCACTTAAAGGTGCTGTTGAAGCAGTAGTAGAACCTGTTGAAACAACTGATCCGCTTGTTGAATAAAGTTCTGAAATAATTTTTTCTTGTATTGGTACAGGTAAATCATAAAATGATTTTGCAGGATCTCTATCATTAGAATCCAAAGTTTCAACTAATTCAGCTGATTGTATTGCATCAGTAATTATTTCTACACGCTCATCAGCATTTTTTTGAGCAAGATCAGTAAAAGTTAATTCTTCAGGAGTTTCGGAAAAACCTCGCGTATTACTACAATTATTTTGAACTGTAAATTGATTAACTGTTGAACCATAATGATATGCATAAGTCAATGCTTCCACTGCATGAGTTTTTACAACTGCATTAAATTTAACAGTTTCAGGAACACCCGGCTTAGTATAAGTCAAACCAACCGAATTAGTACTAATATCCATTTGAGGATAATAAATATCTTTTCGTTCAGTAAATTTATTATTAATTATTTTTGAAGAAAATGAACCATTAGTTCTCATATCAATAATTGCATTCTCAAGAGAAAAGTCACTATCTAAATCACTAACAACAATATCCATAAATCCAACTTGATTAAATTTAGTTTTATCAACTACTTGCATTATTTGCATTGGGTACGCTCCAAGCATTCCATTTCTAGAAACAACAACAGAAGCTGGATCATTAATAGTAATTAGTTTTGATTCATCAGGCTTTATAGTAAATCTATTTCCAATATTAACTCCTAAATCACTTTTTATAATTATTAATCTACCTTCAGGTTCACTACAATTAGAATCTATAGTAAAACTTCCTCCGCTTGAACCAACTTGAGAATAAACAACAGGAATACTAATTTCTTTTATATCATTAACACCTATTCTTACATTAATACAATCTGAAACTGTTGATGTTGTTGGGTCAGAAAATGCTTCAGTCAAAGTTACTTCTAAATATGCAGGATTAGAATTATTCATATCCCTAGCAGTAAAAACAAGTATTGTACCCTTAGGATAACTAGACAAATCCATCTCACCAAGCCACTCACCATTCTCATCAGTAACAGCAGTTTTGAAAGAATTATTTGCACCCTTAACTTTAACATCCCAAGTAGTCAAAGCAGGAAGTCTATTTGATTTGTAAAAAGTTTTTATATAAAACAAAGGATACTCAGTACTAGAAAAAATTGTGTTAACTGAACTTGTTGCAATAACTTGAATATTAATATCCTCTTTCTTTCTAATATCAAATTTCAAAGAAAAATTATTACCATTATATTCTTTCAATTCAGTTCCTCTTTCAAGAGATTCAACCAAAGTTGCACTAGGAGACGCAGTCAAAGGATCCAAAGTAAATTTAGCAGAACTTAAACCACGCAAAGGAACATTAACTCTGGAAGAAACAACATTCAAATCACCATCAAACAAAAACTTTGTTTTAGAAGAAGCACCAATTCTACCAAAAATATTAACATCACCAATAGAAAC